>Ga0209751_10005908_pt1 | contig 11440 bp, 7 predicted proteins | sample RifCSP13_1_FD_184019 | JGI IMG/M metagenome (GOLD analysis project Ga0209751, IMG submission 184019) | Soil microbial communities from Rifle, Colorado - Rifle CSP2_sed 13_1 (SPAdes) (version 2) | ecosystem: Environmental > Terrestrial > Deep subsurface > Rock core/Sediment | place: Rifle...
TTGAAACGTGGGTGCCAACCCCCCGGCGCCTCTTTGTCGAACCACTTACCGCCGTACGAGGCCATCACGGCCCAGAACGTCCACCCCGCGAAGCCACCGCGCCGTGCCGTCGTGATGAAGCCGTACTGCTTTCGCTTTGCGTCCGTCAGCTCCTTCGCCGCCTCGATCGCCTCGGGCCATGTCTTGGGCACCTTGATGCCCGCCTTCTCGAACTGGTCGGCGCGGTAGTAGACGATCTGGGCGTTCCCGTCGGGCGTCAGGCCGAAGAGCTTCCCGCTCGGTGTCGCCGGCGCCCGGTAGAGCTTGTTGATCGCCGTCGGCACGTCCTTGAGGTAGTCGTCGCGCCACCTGGGATCACGGTCCATGAAGGGCTTGAGGTCGGTCATGGCACCCAGCTTTGCGAGCGCGGGCCACTGCCCGTAGTCGGTGAAGACGACGTCGTAGGCGGTCGACTTGGAGGCCATGGTGACCTGTACCTTCGTCACCGCCTCGCTATGGGGCAGCGGCCGCAGGTTGACCTTGATGTCGGGGAACTTCTTCTGGAAGAGCGGGAGAACGGCACGCTGCGGCAACTCCCAGCGCTGACCGGCTGACGTATAGACGCTCACGGTTCCCGTCGCGGCGGCTGCTGCGGCAGCGGCGCTCTTGCGCGAGGCTGCGGCGAGGGCGGCGCCGCCGTCGGCGAGGAGCCAGAGACCAAGGCCGCCCGCTGCGCCCGCGCTCAGGAGACTCCGACGCGATAGGGGGGCCTCGAAGGAACCGGATTCTTCGTCGGTGCGCATGACTCCTCCTCGTTCCGCTATGTGATACGCCGTCTTGAGATCGGGAGTCTAGGATCCGAGGAACGAGCCGTCAACCGGGGCAGCACGATGCCGTCTCACGCCGCCGCCGACACGACGGTCCTGGCGGCAGCGAGCGCAACCGCGTCTTCCACGCGCCTGTTGCCTGTTCAGACGGCGCAGGTGCGAGCGTCGTGCGAGCGGAACTCGGTCTAACGATGTCGGGCGACGTTTAGCTGGAGACCGTCTATCGGCTCAACCATGCGGGTTTGGTGGGTCGCGGCCCGGTGGCGCCTGGCGTCCCGATGGCTTTGCAAGCCGGAGGTCACCGGTTCGATCCCGATACGCTCCACTCACCAGAAAAACTGCGCTTTTGCAGGGATGTCTTTGTCTCGCCGGCTCGCAGTCCATCTCCCCGTGCGAGCGCGGTGCGAGCGGAATCCTGTCCAGCGGTGTCAGGGCACGTTCGCTCAGAAGCGTGCGGGTGGCTCAACCATGAGGGTTTCGTCGGTCGGGCGAGGAGCGTGTTGGGTGGCTGGTAGCACCGGGCCTGGCGTGCGGGGTGTGGTTCTCGCGAGCGCTCGCTCTTTGATGGCGAGGTCGGCGTGGAGGTAGATCTGGGCGGTGAGGGAGGGAAACGGCGGGTGGGCGACCTGTCGACCCTCTCTCACCCCCGAGAAGGGCTGGTTGAAATTGCACGCCGGGCGGCACCGGTCACGAAGACTCCGACTCCTGGACGTACTTGCTCCGAGGCGGCGAAAAGACATCGAGAATGCGGCACCGGCCGCCGACCGCTTGGCCGCCGTGCGGCACGTCAGGCGGAACATAGAAGCCGTCGCCCGCTTGGAGGAGCTTGACCTCATCCCCCTGGTGTCGCTCGAATGCCCCCTCGAGCACGAGCCCCATCTGAACTTCTGGATGGTGGTGGATCGGGGACTCCGCACCTTCGTCGATCTCCACGAGGGAGAACATCAGATTGCCGCGAGTCAGAACCCGCGTTCGGACACCGGGTGCGATCTCGATCATGTCACTGAAGTCCTCGTGTGTGAAAAGGTCGCTCACGCTCGATCATCTCCGTGGTCGCCGGTGGTCATTGACGCTGTTTCGCCGACAGTCACCGGGGCCGGCGCGAGCTCCAGAGCATCGCCGTACACGACTGTTGCCTCCGCATCGGAGATGTAGCCCTGACGGACGTCCTCGGTGACAGCACCGACATCACGCTCGGCCGGGTCACCGAAGCCGCCACCGCCAGGCGTCTCAAGGCTCGCCCGCTCGCCGGGCAGCAGCGTCAGGACGCCCTCATCGAGCTCCCGGCCGTTGACGGTGATCCGTCCGGGCTTGCCGTCATGCCCGCCGAAGTAGCCCCTTGCGCCGTGCCGGGTCTGGGGGCGGTAGAAGCTGAAGCGCACGGTGTCGGGGCCGGGGTTAGCCAGTGCGATGTCCTGTCCACATCCGCCCCGGTGACGACCCGGACCACCACTGTCCTGCCGGAGGGCCTTCCGCCCGACGACGAGTCCAGTGTCAAGCTCGAACCGCTCGACGGACGTATGGCGAGCCCTGATCGGGAAGAACCTGGCATTAGGGCCGTCTCGTCGGCCACTCGCGCCCATGCCACCAGCCTGGAAGAAGCTCGAGATCGTCCGCGACGTGCCATCCTCCCGAACGCGATCGGCGAGCAGCATCCAGCGGATGCCGCTCCCTGCCGTGATCCGGTCGGGGATGATCTTCGCGAGCGAGCCCATCACATGGTCCGGGAGGAGGTGGGTGATCATCGCTCGCACGTCAACCGGAGCTGGGCGCTGCGCGTTCATCACGCTCCCGGGGGGCGCCACGATGCGTATCGGCTGAGTCATACCTTCGTTCGACGGGATCTCCGGGAGCAGTGCAGCGTGAATGGGAAACAGCGTCAAAGACCTTGTGCAATTGAGCACGCAGTTGACGCCGACCTTGCGCGTCTGCGGCGATGACCCGGTGTAGTCGACGACCATCTCGTCGCCGGTGATGGTGATCGTGCTGTGAATGACGACATCCTCGGTTGAGATCCCTGTCTCCGCGTGGGTCTCGTACTCGAAGCGGCCGTCCGGCAGGTCGGCGATCCGAGCGCGCATCGCTGCCTCCACACGCCCCCGCAGGGTGGACGAGAGCTCCTCGAGATCAGCAAGCCCGTACTCCTCGAGGAACTCGACGAGAAGGCGAGCGCCGACGGCATTTGCTGCGACCTGTGCGAGTACGTCCCCTTCGGCCAGTTCGGGGACGCGGACGTTTGCGCGGAGAATCGACAGGATGTCACGGTTGAGTGCACCTCGGTCGAAGAGCCGAACCACCGGGAAGCACAGGCCCTCCTCGAACACCTCGCTCGCGTCATGGGCGCCGAAGCGACCACCGATGTCGGAGATGTGGATCACGCTGCCGGAGAAGCCGACCAGCTTGCCGGCGGCGAATACCGGCGTGGCGACGTGGATGTCCGGCAGATGCCCGGCTGCAAGCCAGGGATCGTTGGTGAGGTAGACATCGCCCGGCCGGATCTCGTCACGCCCGATCGCCGCGATGATGTTCTTCACGCAGTCCGGGAACGACGTGACGAACATCACCTCGCCGTAGTACGACTGCGCCAGCGAGTTGCCGCTCGCGTCCGTGATCGCATAGCGGAAGTCATGTGACGCTGCGACCACGGTCGAGAACGACGTGCGGAGGAGTGTCGCTGCGGCCTGATCGGCGCACGAGAGCAGCCGCTGCCACACGATCTCCAGTGCTATCGGGTCCCAGTTGTCTGCGCTCGACCTGTCGCTCACGGCCCCACCTCGATCACCAGGTTCCTGAAAACGTCCACGTACGCGGTGTCCGTCGCCCCGATGACCGCGGTGGTCTCTCTCTGCTCGACGATCATCGGTCCTTTGTGGGTTGCCCCGACCGCCATCGATCCCTGCCAGTGCACGGGCGCGTCGAGGAATGAGCCCGAGGACGCTTCCCAGATCGGCCGTGGGTCACGCTCACCGACCTCGGGGTCCTGCCCTGACCCAAACCACAGGTCGGAAGCAGGGCCGGAGACGCGGACGCGCCAGTTCAGCACCTCGATGTCGAACGAGTCGTTGAGCACCGAGTAGAGGCTCCTGTAGGTCTCGTTGAACGCGGCTCGGAGCGCGTCACCGATCCCCGGGTCGGTCGACTCGACCGGCAGGTGAACCGTTATCTCATGCGCCTGGCCGACATAGCGCATGTCAACTGCGCGCTCGACCGTGATCGCGTCGGGCGGCACGTCATCGAGCGAGATCGATGCGCGTGCCCTCTGCTCGACGTCGTCGAGGAGATCCGCCACGGCGCCCCAGTCCACGTCCGAGAGAAGAGAGGGAGCTGACTGGACGAGATCCACGGCCATCGGAGCGGTCAGCAAGCCGAGAGCTGATGTGACGCCGGCGCCGAGCGGAACGATCACCTCGGAAATCCCGACCTTCCGTGCGACCGCTACCGCGTGAACGGGGCCGGCTCCACCGAAGGCGAAGAGCGTGTAGTTGCGGGGATCGCGGTTGCGCTCGGCCACGTGGCCCCGCATGGCGGCTGCCATGTTCTCGTTCACGACGTCGTGTATGCCCCAAGCCGTCCGGATCGTGTCCAGGCCGAGATCGGCCGCTAGCCGTCCGACGGCTGCGGCGGCGGCTTCGACATCGAGCGCCATCGAGCCTCCAAGGAACGAGCTCGCGCTGATATAGCCGAGCAGGATGTTCGCGTCGGTGACCGTGGGCTCGGTGCCGCCCCGGCCGTAGCAAGCCGGACCCGGGTCAGCCCCGGCACTCGACGGTCCGACCTTCATCAGACCGAGCTCGTTCATTCGCGCGATGCTTCCCCCACCTGCGCCGATCTCGATCAGGTTGATGACGGGAATCCGCAGCGGGATTCCGCTCCCCGGCTTGAACCGCTCGGCTCGCGCGGCTTCGAAGTCGGGGCTCATCAAGGGCTCCGCATCATCGATCAGGCAGACCTTTGCCGTCGTCCCGCCCATGTCGAAGCTGACGACGTGACGACGATCGAGCCGCCGCGCGTGCGCGGCCGCCGCTAGTGCGCCTGCTGCTGGACCTGACTCGATGATCGTAATCGGGTGCCGCCGTGCCGCGTCAACGGAGAGCGTGCCGCCGTTCGAGCCCATGAGTAGGAGGCGGCCGTGCGTGAGCCAGCGGTCGATCTCGACGAGGTACCGGTCGAGAAGCGGCTGCACGTACGCGTTCGCCACCGTCGTCGAGAAGCGCTCGTACTCTCCGAGTTGGCCAGCGATCTCGCAGGAACACGAGACAGCCAGGTGCGGGAAGTGGTCTCGGGCGAGATCGACTGCACGCCGCTCGTGTGCCGGGCTGGCGTGCGAGTGGATAAAGCAGATCGCCACCGTCTCGATGTCTTCGGCAGCCAATGCCGAGAGCGCAGCCAGCAAACCGGCCTCATCGAGAGGCACGAGCTCAGTCCCGTCGGCTCCGATCCTTCCAGTGACGCCGAGGCGCAAGCGTCGCTCCACAAGTGGGGCCGGGAACGGCAGGAAGAGGTCGTACATGTCGTAGCGCTCGCCGAGCCCAATCTCGATGACGTCTTCGAACCCTCGCGTCGTGAGCATCCCGGTTGAGGCGCCGCGTCGTTCGATAATGGCGTTCGCAACGAGGGTCGTACCATGTACCCCGAGCCCGATCTCATTCACCGAAGCGGAGACCCGTACGAGGGCAGCCTCGGTCCCCAGCTGTGCCCCGACCTCCGGAGAATCGGGAGTCGTCAGCGTCTTTTCGATCGTCAGCAAGCCATCGCCAGCCACCAGGACGATGTCGGTGAATGTCCCTCCGACGTCGAAGGCAAGCCGGTACGGCGGACAAGCGGCTTTTTCGTGCATGTGACCTGATATTACATCGCTCGCCGGCCTTGACCCGTTCGATAAAGGAGCTCTCGTACGAGCCTGCTCTACGCGAGGCGGACGCGAGGATCGATGACGACATAGAGCACATCTGCGACGGCGTTGACGAGGACATAGATCGTGGCCAGGACCAGGATGCTGGCCTGCACCTGGGGGAAGTCCCGCACAGAGATGGCATCGACAAGAAGCTTCCCCATGCCGGGATAGGCGAATACCGTCTCGACAATCACCGCCCCGCTCAGCAGCAAACCGAACATGAGCCCGAGAATCGTCGTGGCCGGGAGCAGCGCGTTCGGCAGCGCGTGCTTTATCGCCGCACTGCGCGCAGTGCTCCCCTTCGCCAGGGCCGTCCGCACGTAGTCCTTGCCGAGGGCCTCGAGCATCGCCGCACGGGTGATCCGCGTCACGAGACCTGCCACGAGCAGCCCCAGGACGAGCGCCGGGAGCAACAGATGCTTCAGAGCCGTGGTGACGACGTCGAGCCGGCCTTGAATGATGCCGTCCAAGACGTAGAAGCCGGTCGTCGGTTCGAAATCCAGCTCGCTCGAGAAGCGACCTCCCGCCGGGAGCCACTGCAGCTTGACGGAAAAGATGGCGATCGCCATCACCCCAAGCCAGAAGGTCGGGAATGAGATCCCAACGAGTGCGGCTGCTCTTCCTCCGACGTCCAGCGCCGTGTCCTGCTTGTAGGCAGCCAGGACCCCCATTCCCAAGCCGAACGTCGTTCCGATCAGCATGGCCATGACGGCAAGCTCGATCGTTGCCGGTAGGCGATCTCCTATCGCGCGCGAGACAGGTTGGCTGTCCTGCAGCGACCTCCCCAGGTCACCGTGCAGCACGCCCGAGAGGTACTTGCCGTACTGAACGATGAGGGGCTGGTCGAGGCCCCAGTACGCCCTGACTTCGGCTATCCGCTCCGGGTCGCCCAGCGTGGCCTCCTGGATCTGACTGCTCGGATCGAACGGACCGAGCCGGAGCGAGAAGAAGACGATTGCCGACGCGGCGAGCAGCACGCCGAAGAGTTGAAGCAAACGCAGAATCATGAAGCGCGTCATATGCGCGTCACGCGACGACTCGGCTCGCGGTCGGGTCGAACGCACGAAGCAGTCCGTCGCCGAGGAGGTTGCAGGCGACAGCCGTCATGGCAATCGCGAGACCAGGGTAGAGCGAGAGGTATGGGTGTACAAAGACGAGTGGTGCGAATTCCGATACCATTCTTCCCCAGTCCGCCGTGGGCGGTTGAACACCGATCCCGATGAAACTCAGGGCTGCTCCGCTGAGAATTGCCAGTCCAATAGCGGTGGTCGCCTGCACGAAGAGCAATGGAAAGACATGCGGCAACACATGGTGTCGCATCATTCTGGCATCGGAGCACCCAACGGAGACCGCTGCTTCGAAGAATTCCTGTTCCCTCAGCGAGAGGACCACCGACCGCGCGAGCCTAGTGAAGAGCGGCACGAGAGAGATCCCGACAGCGAAGATGACCGTGACTGCGCTGGAGCCGAGCACGACGACGACGAGCGTGGCAAAGATGATGAGCGGGAATGCGAGCGCGACGTCGATTGAACGCATGATCACAACATCAAATACCGATCGGTAGTAACCACTCAATATCCCAAGCACGAGTCCGGCTACGAGCGCGACGGCAACCGCGCCGAAGCCGATCATGAGAGAGATGCGCGCTCCATAGAGGATGCGCGTCAGAATGTCCCTTCCGAACTGATCTGTTCCGAATGGGTGGCTCCAAGAAGGGTTCTCGAGCGACCGCACCGCGTCCTGCTCAGCCGGATCGTAGGGAGTCAGGAGCGGCGCGAAGAGAGCCAGCAGGATCACGAGCGCGACAACGCTTCCAGCGACAACGGTCACGGTGTCACTGAAAGCATGCGCCACAGGGCGCGGTAGCCTGCCCTTAAGGAAACGCATCAAGAAAAACGTACCACCGCGCTCGATCGACGCACGGTGCTTGATGGGCCTTTTGGAGCTACTTGACCGTAACCCTGTTGAGGCTTGCGAATCGAAGAACAGGTGGATTGAACCCGGAGACGTTCTTTCGCCACACGGAAACGATGTCGGGATAGTAGTTCGCTTGCCACGCGCCCGCCTCGAGTAGCTTGCGGTCGAGAAGTGCGATCAGTCCTTTGGCCTTCTTGCGGTCATTCGTCGCGACAGCTGCCAACAGCGCACGGTCGAACTCCTGGTCGCACCAGCCGCCCACACGGAACCGGAACGGGTTTGAGCATCCGAAGAGTACCCTGTAGAGAGACCACGACTCGAGCTGGCCCGGCGTCGCATCCCACATGAACGCGTCGTGCGCTCCTTGCGACATCGTCGCGCCAAAGGCCGCAGAGTCGATGACCTTGATCGTGGTCTTGATGCCGACCGCCTCCCAGTCGGCCTGAACCGACTCTGCCGCGCGCGGCCAATGGGCGTTCGACGGGACGGACAGTGTGACAGCCGGCACATCGCCGACCTGCGAGAGCAGCGTCCGAGCCTTCGACGGGTTGTACTTATGGAAGTCGATCAGCTGGGGTTGATAGCCCCAGAGCGCGGGTGCGACGAGACCCGCACCCACCTTGGCACGGCCGCCAAGCACGGTTTGGATCAGCTTCTGCTTGTTGAGCGCCGTTAGGGCTGCGATCCGCAGGCGCTGGTCGAGGAAGGTCTTGACCCCCTTCGAGCCACCTGCGTTCAGGGCGACGTATCCGGCGCTGAGAGAGGTCTTCGAGGATGTGGTGAGCTGGTTGTCGCGCTGGAAACGCGGCACGTCATCAAGCGACACCTGCCACGACAGGTGGACGTCGCCGGAGAGAATGGCAGCTGTCAACGCTGCCGGATCCGGGATGGCGCGCAACACGATGCGGTCGACCCCGGGTCGCGGCCCGTGATACCCCTCGAAGCGCTCCAGGACGATCTGGTCACCCTTCCTTGCCTCGACAAGGCGGAAGGGGCCCGTGCCCTGCGGCGCGACTCCCGCGTTGGGAACGCCGGCCTGCCGGATTCCGACAACGCTGAGCAAGCCGCCGCCGAGCGGGCTGACAAGCTGTGCCTTGAAGTCCCCGAGCGGGCGATTGGTGGTGAACACGACGGTGTCGCTGTCGAGCGCCTCGACCTTGGCGATGCCGAAGAGGATGTTGCCGCCGGTGAACACCGCGGCCGGATCGTAGAAGGGGTGGTTCTTGTCGAGGTACCGCATGTAGTTGAACACCACCGACTCCGCGTCGAGCGGCGTGCCGTCGTGGAAGCGCACACCCTTCTTCAGATCGACCGCGAACTTGCGCTTGTTGCGTGCGTCGCGACGTGGGAAGTCGCGGGCGAGCACCGGGACGACCTTGCGGCCGATGTCCCAATCGGGATAGGTGTACAGACCTTCAAGCATGTGGATAAGCGCCGTCGTGTGTCCCCAACCCTGGAAGGAATGTGCAGGCACGAAGTCGATTCCGACCGCATCGGTTCCGACGACGAGCGTCTTCGGGGAGGAGGCCGTTATGCGGCGAGGCGCCGCGAGCGCCGCAGGCGCCCAGGCGGGTGTCGACGCCACGGCCGCTCCGGCAACAGCGGCTCGACGGAGGAGGTCGGTGCGGGACAGCGCCTCGCCAGGAGCGGTGGGCACCCGCTGGCCGTCATTCACACCCGGTGCCTTGCGCTTGTGAGCCCCCATCAATCCGTCCTCCTTAGCTCGCTATCGCGGCAGGCCTTCCCGCCGGGATGAGATAACATATCTCTGATACTGGGTCAAGATGGGGTCGTCGCGCTGCGGTCAGCCGGGCCTAGCCGATCCGGGGACTCTGGACTCGAGGACGCGCCGGCGGCCAAGATTCGCAGGCTCGACCGAGAAACACGGCATGGTGTCTGCGCCGGCTGGTGGAACGCTTCCGCTCGGTGCCCTGTCTCAGTCGTGTCCAATCATGTCTGCGGGTGCGTTGCCCTGGCCGACGTTCTCTGGATCCGGGAGGCAGCCAGATCGTCGAACGCTGGTCGGTGGGCCGTGCGCGGCTGTTCGACCTGACCGCTAGCTGTCCGAGCTGTCGCCGGCATTGACGATCGCGTCAGCAAGGTACGAGAGCGTCCACTCAAGCGCCTCCTGCATGACCCGCTGGGCTTGAACTCCGTTTCGCGCTTTGCATGCGGAGAAGAAATGCTCCATCAGCATCAGCGATCGTGAAAACCGCGAGGGATCGGCAATGGTCAGGAAGTGGTAGCGGGTGGAGAGCTCGTAGAGCGTGAAGAACCGCTCCAGCAACCGTGCCTTGCCGGCCGCTTCGTAGCACGTCGTTCTCAAGGCCCGCGTACCCTGCAGGTACGCCACTCTGTCGTCCGCTCGCACGGCCTCCTCGATCTCGGCTAAGAGGGCGCTCATTCGACCGATCTCGGCGTCGGTCAAGCGTTCTGCGCCGTGTCGAGAGAGCCAGCCCTCGATGCCGATGCGAGTTGCGAAGATCTCCTCGAGTTCGTCGAGAGACAGCGGGCTGACCCGTGCTCCAGCATGCGCGCGCATCTCGACCAGACCCTCATTCGAAAGATCGCGCAGCGCTATGCGGACGGGTGTAACGCTCACGCCGAGCTGTTGTGCGAGCTCGCGGTACGCGAGTCGGTCGCCGGGGCCCAGCGCTCCGGTGATGATCGCTTGCCGTAGTTTCGCCACGACCACCTGCTCGACGGTTCGATGCGGCCCAAGCGCAAGGTCGGGAGCATCTGATGACACTGGCGGCTGCCCGTCCGGCTCGATCACGACGTGTACAGGTTAGTGGCGCCCATGGTGTGACCGCCTCGCGATGTGGAGCTAGCTCGCCGATTCTCGGCAGACCCATGACTGAAATACCGCATGATCCTCTATTCAAAGGGTCCGATGGCCGACTCGAGCACGAAGGCGGCCCTGAATGCATCGTACTCCGCGAAGTGAGGAGCTATGAGCTGGATGGCGGTTGGGAGCGCTCCGCCACGACCCCACTCCGTTGGCACCGAGACGCCTGGGTGGCCACTCAGGTTCAGCGGGGCGGTGTTAAAGGCCACGGCCGCCGGTGAATGGGCAATCAGCTCGTCGATGGTCGGTTCGTGATCGAACAGCCTCGGTGCCACCATCGGAACGGTGGGAGTGAGCAGAAGATCCCAGTCCTGAAGCGCCTCGCAGATCCGGCGCCGCACCAGCAACCGCTGATTCTGGAGGATCCCAAAGGTGACGTTGAGGTGACGCTCGTGCAGGAACCGGTCCGCCAGCATCCAGCACTTGAGGTACGGGTTGATCCTCTCCGAGCCCGCCCTCCGGGCGGCGGCGAAGGCATGGAGCCGATCTACGTCGATGTACCCCAGGTGCCCGTTTCCGACCCCTTCTGACCGGATCATGTTCGCGATCAGGTGGGCGACGAGCGGCTGATAGATCGCGAATCCGTCCGCCCAGATCGGCAAGGAGAAGGACTCGACAATAGCGCCAGCCCCACGCAGAGCGACCACCGCCCGTTCGAGCCCTTCGAGAACGGCCCGCTCGCAGTCCACTGCGCTAACGCTCTCCTCGATCACTCCGATTCGCATCCCTTCCACCCCATCTCTGGCAGCCCTCGCGTAGTCGCCAGTCGTGATGGGGCCTCGCACCCACTGCGGATCGCGCCAGTCGTCGCCTGCCACCACCTCCAAGAGCACAGCAGCATCGTGGATACACCTGGCAAGCGGCGTGACGTGATCGATGGTGTGGTCAATGTGCCCAACCCCGAACGACGGAACGAGTCCGTGCGTGGCCTTGACGCCAACGACGCCACAGAACGCTGCGGGGATTCGGCCGCTT
>Ga0209751_10005909_pt1 | contig 11439 bp, 9 predicted proteins | sample RifCSP13_1_FD_184019 | JGI IMG/M metagenome (GOLD analysis project Ga0209751, IMG submission 184019) | Soil microbial communities from Rifle, Colorado - Rifle CSP2_sed 13_1 (SPAdes) (version 2) | ecosystem: Environmental > Terrestrial > Deep subsurface > Rock core/Sediment | place: Rifle...
GTCCCTATCTGCCCCTCCTCGTTATATGCCGGTACCACCACTCCAACTCGAGCGCCGTTCAACATGTTCGTCTCTTCCTTTCAGGCGTCGGTGGAACCGGCAGGAAAATCGATGAGGGCCGGGGGTCTGGTCTGTGCGCCAGCCGCGGGCCGTTCGTAATCGGTGTCAACCGCTGGCCTCTGGACAATAATAACGTAGCCCCTATGGCTAAGTTAACCATCGCCCCGGCCGGCCACCCTGGCGTAGACGGCCTCCATCGCCTCGACACTGCGCTCCCAAGTGTAGCTGGATAGTACAAAGCGACGGCCAGCGTCTCCCATGCGCCTTGCCGCCTCAGGGTCGGTGATGAGCCTCTTCAGAGCCCCGGCCAGCGCCTCGACGTTTCCAGGCGCGACGAGAACGCCGGTCTCGCCGTCCACCACGACCTCCGGGATGCCGCCCAGGCGGCTGGCCACGACCGGTAGCTCCATCGCCGAAGCCTCCAGGGCGGCGACGCCGAACCCCTCCTCGCACACCGTCGGCATCGCGAAGACGCTCAACGATGAGAGCACGCGCGGCACCTCCTCGTGGGGCAGGTGGCCGCGGAACTCCACGCGCCCGGCAACGCCGAGCATTCCGGCCAGCTCCTGCAGCCGGCCCCGCTCGGATCCGTCCCCGACGATCACCAATCGCAGGTCCTGGCCATCGTCAGCAATATGAGCGAACGCCCGCAGGAGGATGTCCGGACCGTAGATGCGCTCCAGGTGCTTCACGAACCCTATCCGGACCTGCCTGGCGGCCCCCGCTTCGGCGTGGCCTTCCTTCCTGGGTGAGAACTGTTCGCAGTCAACGCCGAAGGGCACGATGTCCACGGTGCCATCGCCGGATAGGCTGCGGGCCCGCTCGGCGAGAAACCGCGAGGCCGCCGTGACCGCCCGCGCCTGCCTTAGGGCGAAGCGCAGCCAAAACCTGCGGCCCGCCGGCTCCCGGCCACCGTGCCAGACGACGTCGCTCCCCCATACGGTGACGACGAGCCGGGGAAGGTGCCGGAGCGCCAGCGCGGTCGGGCCGGTCGGGGACATGTGAACGTTCACGATATCCGGCCGCAGGCGGAGGACGGCGCGCCGCACCTCCAGCGCCCGGAGGAGACGCAATGTGGCCGGACCTCCCCTCGGCCGGGAGAGGTCATGGACCTCGTGCCCGCGCGCCGCCAGCGCCTGGCGCCAGCGGTGGACGTGAAGCGAACCAGCCGGGCCGACCAGGCAGATGCGCAAGTCAGGCGGTTCCCGACGGCCCGGCCGGCGGCCGCTCGTGCGATTGTCTAGAACGGTTCAACATAGAAGAAACGTGGTGAAGGCCTCAGCGATGCGGGCGCGCCAGTGGGGGACCGGCGGGCGGACTCAGGCTCCGGGCTCAATCTCCGGGCTCAATTTCGCTCTCGGCGAGGGCGTCGCCCCGTCCGGTGGTGAGCCGCGCCCATACCCTCTTGGCCAGCCCGGCGTAGAGCGCGGCGTCGCCCGGGCGGGGCAGCACGCACTCCCACACGTTGCGTGACGATATCCGCCGGTAGAAATAGAGCGTGAGGACCATCGAGGAGGTATAGGCGACTGAAGAGGCGGCGGCGGCACCGTCCACACCGTACTCCGGAATGAGGACGGCGTCCAGCGCCAGCGTCACCCCCAGCGTAAGCAGCGCAACCAGGCTGTTCAGGGCTACGCGGCCCTGGCTGAAGATGTAGCTGCTCACCACTTTCGTCCCGCTGAGGGCGACGATCCCCGGCATGAGAATCGCCATCGCTTGCGGCGCCTCTCCGAAGTCCGATCCGAAGACCGGCTTGACGGCGACCTGGGCCAGCGCGGCCAGTACCGCCGCTCCGGCGGCGCTTACCAGGAGGGTGTTGCGGCAGGCGACGGGTGTCACTTCTGTGGCGCGCTCAGGGTCCATGCGGGTCAGGCGCGGCAGCAGAGCGAGGGAGACTGCGTTGGCTATCCACCAGACGCTCTCCGAGAGGCCTACGGCGACCGAGTAGACGCCAACTTCTGCCCTGGTGCGTATCGCGCGCACCAGGAACTGGTCTAGTCTGTAGTTCAGGTACTGGAGCACGTTGCCGGCCTGGCCCGGCACGCCCAGCCTGACCTGGTCTGAGAGCGCGCTCCAGCCGGGTTGGAGCGCTGCCCGCGCGCTCCAGCTCTCGAACCCGACGAAGGCGAGGGCGACAGCGGACGCTACCACGAACGAACCGGACCACACGGCGAGGACCGAGAAGATGGTCATCTCATCGAGAGCGAGGAGCGTCGTCGCCCCGGCCAGGAGGAGCAGGGTCTGGGATAGCTGGGCAGCGTTGAGGCCGACGAACCGCTCCTGGCCGACGAGCAGCGCGGTGACCAGCAGGAACTCCAGCACCGCCGGGAAGGCGAGCAGGTACAGCCAGTAGGAGTCGCCCTCCAGGAACCCCTGCGCCCCTAGGGTGAGACCAACGGCCAAGAGGACGGCAATGGCCAGCGCCCCCGCCACGAGCACCAGAAACTGACTGTTGCCGAGCAGCACGCGAACTGCGTGCTTCGACTTGCCTACGTAGTATATGGAGCCGAGGCCCATGCCCAGGGTGCCGATGGACGCCGCCAGCGTGGTCGAAAGCACGAACAGGGCGTAATCGCCCCGGCCAGCCGCCCCTAGCCCTCGCGCGATGATGATGGTAAGGAGGAACTGGAGGGCGTAGTTGACCAGCTGGGAGAAGAAGATTACGTTGACGTTGAACAGGAAGCGGGTGCTTGCCCTCGGGGGTTCGGTCGTCATCTCATCGGGGCTGGGAAGGGCCTCGCTAGGAGCGGGAGTTGCCTGCCTGCCATCGCCTCGGCCTAGAGTTTAAGCCCTAGCTCTTTGGCGCGTCCAACGGCGGGCGCGGCGCGTAACAGACGGGGCCAGCAATACGTCAGCTTTATGGTAACTGTTATGCGCCGACTCCTTCTGCCCTTGCCGCTCCTCGTCGCCCTCGGCCTGGTGGCTGGGGGCTGGGTCTATCCCCGGTCGGGCCAGAACTACCCGTCGCAGGGGCGGGCACACGACTATATCGCGGCCGCCGCCTGCGGCCCCGGCAAGTCGGTCGGCTGCTTCGGGATGGCCAACGGCAGCACCGTGCCCTTCTACCTGTACGAGACTTACGGCGCCGTCCCCAACCCGCACTTCATCAGCGAGTACACGTTCCTTCTGCAAAGCGACTGCTACTTCACGCCGCGGATCCAGGAAGCCTGCCAGTACCTGAACGACCAGCTCGCCTGGCTGGAGGCGAACGGGAAGTCGCCCCATAAGGGGCTGAGCGTCTGGCCGGTCTGGAACGGGATCGCCAACGGCATGGTCCAGGGGGAGCTGGCGGAGGTGTTCGTCCGTCAGTTCGATTTTACGGGTAATTCGCACTGGCTGGACCTGGCGGACCGTGCCGGCAGGGCGTTCGACTGGAGCGCCGGCAACGGCGGCGTCGCTCACGTCTACGAGAGCGGACGCTACTGGTACATATCGTCCAATGTGGGCCACCCGGACCGCCTGTACGTCTTGAACCAGATGAACTTTGCCCTCCTGAGCCTGGACAGCCTGTGCAAGCGGTTCGGCGGCGACTGGTGCGTCCGCTTGGACCGCGGGCTGGCGACGCTGACCCGGACCGGACGCTGGTTCGTGTCCGTGGACGACTTCGCTGGTGCGACGTACAACGGGATAAGCGACTGGAGCTATCACCGTGTGGCGATCCAGACCTACCGGGCGAGCTGCTCCTACCACGACCTGAACGCCCGGACGCTGAGCGAGCTCTCTCGGGCTCGGGGCGGCATTTCCGTGTTCCAGCAGTTCATCGACCGCTGGCGGGCCTCGTACAACGTGGCAGTCTCGGCCGGCCTTTGCCCGCCCTCCACCTGGTGAGCGGCTAGCCGTCCCGAACTGGCCCAGCCCCTGCCTGCGTGTTATCATCGCGCAAGGTAGGAGATGGCCGTCGTAAGGAGCCTCTCGCAAGGGTACAGTCGCATCCGAGAAGGGGCCCGTCAGGCCTCGCCTCTGCTCACCGTCCGGAACATCCTGCTGGTCATCCTTGCCCTCGCCCTCTGGTGGCGGCTGATGTATACGGCGGAGGTCCCGGGCCAGACTCTCCCCGTGCGGCCGCTGGAGTTGCACGGGGACGAGACGTCTTACAACTCCGTCGCCCGCAACCTGATGGACGGCAAAGGCTACCTCAACTCGAGCGGCGACGTGTCCGTCGTGCCGCCCGTCTACCCGACGTTCCTCGCCGCCGTTTACACTGCCAGCGACAACAGCCTGGTCGCGGTAAAGCTGGCCCAGGCGGTGATCGGAACCGCTACCTGCGCGGTGGTCTTCTTCATCGGCCGCCGGGCGTTCAACCCCGCGACGGGGCTGGTGGCGGCGGGGCTGGCCGCGGCCTACCCGTGGTTCATCTTTTGGAACCGGTTCGTCATCACGGAGACGCTGTTCATCTTCCTCCTTTCCCTGAGCGTCCTGGCGATGTTGTGGGCGGCGGAGAGGCCCGTCTGGCGCAACCTCGCCCTGGCCGGCGTGCTCATCGGGCTGGCTAACCTTACCCATAGCACGGCCCTCCTCCTGCCGCTGCTGTTCGCCGGCTGGCTGTTGCTGTCGCTGGGGCTGCGCCGGGGAGCGCCGAGGGCCGGCCTGTTCCTGGCGGCGTTCGTCCTGACCCTGGCGCCCTGGACGCTGCACAACTACATCAAGTACAACGAACTGATCCCCATCGCCGCCCACGGCGGTACCAACCTCTACTACGCCAACAACCCGTACACGATCCCTGACAAGCCCCACTACTCCTTCAGCAAGGACGTAGACCCCGCCGACCTGAAGGAGGTGGAAGACAAGCCTTTCTTGGAGCAGGACCGCATCCTCCGCAACAAGGCGATCGACTTCATCCTTGGGCACCCGCGTACGGCCATCTCAAACGGCGCTCAGCGCATCGAGGTGCTTTGGGAAGACGTGCCGCCGCCTTCCGTCTTCAACATGCCCGGCCTGCGGCTGAGGTACTTCAACCGCAACATCGAGACGGCGCTGGAGCTGATGTTCCTCGTGGGGGCGGTGGCGGCCTTCGTCCGCTGGCGGGCGGCGATCGTCCTGCTATTGCTGCCGCTGCAGACCACTGTCCTGCACGTATTCTTCCCGGTGATGGGGAACGGGCGGTCCCGGGTGATATTCATGCAGGTGGTGATCGTCCTGGCGGGCTTTTCGGTGTACGCCGCGTGGAGGGTGGCGGCCTCGGCCCTGGTGTGGGCGTCGGCCCTCCGCAGCGGCGGGAGGGAGCGCTTCTGGAGAGCGCATGGTGACTGATCCGGGAGCGCCGAAGGTTCTAATAATAGTCCCCGCCTACAACGAGGAGCGCTCTCTGGCCCGCGTGCTCGCGGCCATCAAGGAGAAGGCGCCCGCCTACGATGTGCTGGTGGTGAACGACGGCTCCGGCGACGGCACCTCGCGGGCGGCGCGGGCCGGCGGGGCTTCAGTCGTGGACCTCAGCTTCAACCTGGGCATCGGCGGCGCCGTGCAGACCGGGTTCAAGCACGCCCTCCGCCAAGGCTATGCGGTGGTGGTGCAAGTGGACGGGGACGGCCAGCACCCGCCGGAGGAGATACAAAAGCTGGTGGAGCCCGTCCTCCGGGACGCTTACGACGTCGTCATCGGCTCGCGCTTCCTGGAGCCGACGGACTACCGGGGGAGCAGACGCCGGCGGCTGATGATCGCCCTTCTCTCCTGGCTGTGCTCCCGCTTCGCCGGGGGCAAGATCACCGACTGCACGTCCGGCTTCAGGGCGTTCAGCCAACCGGCCGTCGCCTTCCTGGCGGACAACTACGACATGGAGTACCCGGAGCCCAAGTGCATACCCGCCCTGGCCCGCCAGGGGATGCGCATCAAGGAGGTGTCGGTGAACATGCGCGAACGCGCATCGGGTATCTCGTCCCTCAGCGGACTCAAGGCGTTGTCCTACGTGATAAACGTCACTCTGGCGCTGCTCGTGGACTCGATACGGACGCGCCCCAGTCAACGCGTCGGGGAGGACGAACCATGAGGCCGATCATCATTCTCGCCGTCGTCATCGCGCTCGCGATCGCCGGCACCGTGCTCGCCAACCTGCGCCGGCAGCGCATCCGTGAGGAGTACTCGCTGCTCTGGATCCTGCTGGGTATAGGCCTGGTGGTGTTCGCGGTTTTCAACGACCTCGTTGACCAAGTGGCGGAGGCGCTGGACGTAGTCTATGCGCCTTCGCTGGTGTTCTTCCTCGGCTTCTGCTTCACGCTTCTCCTGCTGTTTCACTACGCGCTGGAGATATCGCGGCTGTCGGAGCAGAACAAGGTGCTGGCGCAGGAACTGGGGCTCCTCAAGCTGGAGGGAGAGACCTCCGGGACAACGGTAGCCCGCGGTGCCAAATCAGTATCGCCTGAGGGCGGGGAGGGTTCCAGGTAACGGCTGCCTACCGGTCGCCGCTGGTAGCCGCGGGCTTCGTCGCCGGCCCTTCCGCCTCGCTGCGCCCGCAACGATAGCGACGGCTGAACGAAGTGGCCGCCGTTAGCCCCAGCCTTGGGCCCGGCGTTATACATACGTGGCGGCTGTGTGCGACGCGGAAAGAACGCCTGCGGATGATGTGGACGGGCGACTCGTAGCGTAGAGTAGTATAGGATGTGGCAGTCACTTTCCTTGGCCTGCCGAAGGTGGAGGGACAGTCGGCCATTGACGCGATGATCGGCCAGCGGAGAGCGATCCGTGTTGGCGGCGAGGAGGCGGCGAAGTATTGCGATCGGATTCAGAGGGTGACCTCGGCCACGGTCCCTGGTGGGGGCCCGTATCCCGCGCCTTCCTCCGAGGCGGCGTTTTGTGGCGTGGAGTGCTGGCGCTGCTGTTGGTGATGGCCGTGGGCTCCTTGACGCTTTCGCCCTCGCCGCATTCCGCCGTTGCCACTCACGGGTGCGCCGGCGCCGGTAGCCCGGCCGGGCCATTCGACCTCCTGGCCTACGAAGCCGGCGACTGGCGGACTGCCTACCGCCGGACACTGGAGCTGGGGGCCTTCAATCAGCTCTTCCCGGGCCTTCCCAGCTTCGCGGTTCCGCCCTTGGAAACCGGTCCCCGCGCATCTGGTTCCTCCACGACTGTCAGCCCGTACATCCCCCCTACGGTGCTGAAGGCGATCGCCTGGATTGAGAGCTCCTGGCAGATGGCGGGTTCGACAGTGCCGTACGGCGAGGTAGGGCAGCCGCTGATCTCCCATTCCTGCGCGTACGGGATCATGCAGATCGTCAGCGGAATGGAAAACACGGGTAATCCGCCAACCCTTGGCCAGGTGTCCACCGGCTCCCATTACGGGTTCAACGTCGCTCAGGGAGCGCGGATCCTGGCCGGTAAGTGGAACCTGGCGCCGGAGTTCCGCCCGCTGGTGGGCGATCGCAACAAGGCGTTAGTGGAGGACTGGTACTACGCGATCTGGAGCTACCACGGCTTCTCCTCCACCAACCACCCGGTGCTGAACACCAGCTACAGCGCTACACGGGGCGTCTATCGCTGCGACGGGACACAGGCCTACAACAGCTTCCCCTACCAGGAGCTGATCCTGGGGTGCGTCAAGAACCCGCCGGTCGTTGCCGGGACCGCTCTCTGGAGCGCCATACCGGTCACTCTCCCCAACCTCGCCCTACCCGCGTTCAGCCTCTCGAGCTGGAACGCCTGCTCGGTCAACCGCCAGTGTGCGGGAATGGATATGTTAACGCCCGCCCCGTCCCACACGGATCCAACGACCCCCAGCGGTAGCAGGAACCAGGCGATTGGAACGCCGGTCCTATCCGTCAGTCCTCTGAGCGCGGTACTGGCAGCGGTCCCAGACCGTGAATCCCAGTCCATCGCGGTCAACGTGGTAAATAGCGGGACGGGGCCACTGGCCTGGCGTGTTTCGCCCAGCGTAACCTGGTTGAGGCTCTCGGGCGTAAACCGGCTCTCGCTCGGTACTGACGCGGGGTCGTGGAGCGCGCCGTTTCAGCTCTCGGCCAGCGCCGCTGGACTGGAACCGGGCACGTACAGCGGCGTTCTCCGTATCTCCTCCTTGTATCCGGAAGTCACCAAGACCATCAACGTAACGCTGATCGTCGCCAAGAGCGGGTTCGTGCCGGGCGTAGTTCGGGAATAGAGTCAGCGGGCAGCACTGGACGGGACGAGGTTGTGCAACGAGGGTTCAGCCGCCGCAGGTTCTTGAGGGCGACTGCGGGCCTTGCCGCGGTGTCTCTGGCCGCTCGCTGGGGGGGCCGCCTGTGGGCGCCCGGCGCGGTGGCGCAGACGGGCCAGGTGGTCCTCGTGGAGGACCTGCGCCTGGGCGCCGGCGAGCTGGCGGCGGGCAGCTTCGCGGGAGCCAGCCTGCGGGCGGGAAGGCTTGCTCTCGGCGGCTCCAGTTCGGCTGAGTACGTGTCGCCGGAGCTGCGGGCCAGCTTCCCGGCCACGCACGCGGGGGTGCACTGGCTGGGCAGTGCCAGCGAAGGTCTCTCCTTCTGGATACGAGGCTCTAGCGATGGCGTCAAGTGGAGTGACTGGTACGGCGTCCATCCGGAGGCGGGCCACGGCCGAGCGGCCTCGGCGGAGACGTTCGCAGCGCTCGTCCGGCTGGACAAGGCCGCGTACTTGCAGTTCCGTGTACGCTCAAGGGAGACTCAGGAGGCGACGATCGAGTCGGTCACGGTGACCGCGCTCAACTCAGAGGACGGCCCGCTGGCGTCGGCGCTCGCGCAGGCGCTCGCGCAGGTGGCGGCCGCGCCCTCCAGCAAGCCGCTGACGTACAGCCGCGAGGCGTGGGGCGCCAACGAGGCGCTGCGCTTCGCCGGCGGCAACGAGATCTGGCCGAGGGACTACGTCCCCACCAAGAAGGTCGTGATCCACCATACGGCCACGGGCAACGGCTACTCGACGGTGGCCCAGGCGCAGGCGGACGTGAGGGCGGTCTACACGTACCACGCGGTGACGCAGGGGTGGGGAGACATCGGCTACTGCTGGCTCGTGGACAAGTTTGGCAATTCGTACGAAGGCCGGCGCGGGCGCGACGGGCCCGGCTACGACGGTCCCGGCGGTCGCGAGCTGGTGAGCGAGGGCGTGGTTGCCGGCCACGCCACCTCCTACAACCACGGCAGCAGCGGCGTCGCCATGCTGGGGTCGTACGATAGCGCTGGCCCCCCCAGCGCCGCCGTTGCCAAGCTCAAGGACATCCTGGCCTGGGAATGCAGCCGACACGGGATTAACCCCCAGGCCTCCTCCGATTTCCTGAAGGCGAATGACAGCTGGCACCGGGGCCTGCCCGACATCGTCGGGCACCGGGACACCTTCGCCACGGCCTGCCCGGGGACCGCGATGTACGCGCTGATCCCCGGCCTGCGCAGCGACACCGCCGTCCGCCTGGCGAACTCGGCCGCGCCCGCGGTCAGCATCACTTCGGCGCCGGCGCAGGGCACCCAGACGGACCGCAACGTCAGCTACGGCTGGCAGGGCAGCGGCGGCAGCGGGACCAGGCAGTACTCGTACTACCTTGAAGGCTGGTCTCTGGACTCGGACGTACTGGTTGTGTACAAGAGCGGCTTCAACCCGGCCCGCGAGCCCGCCTGGAGGGGCTGGACGACCGCCACCCAGGTGTCGTTCACGCTGTACGAGCCCGGCCATTACACTTTCCACGTCCGCGCTATGGACTCCCTGGGACGGGTCAGCGTGTACGAGGATAGCCGTACCCTGCTGGCAGACGTGACGCCAATTCAACCGCCGCCGCCGGTCCCGCTGGGTACGCCGCAGGGGTTCATCCCGGGCGTCGGCAGGGACTAAGGGGCGCCGTCCGCACCTATCCGAAAATCAGGCTCGGGCAACCCGACGCCTCGATCTCCTCCGCCACCGCCTGTTCCTTCGCGGCGGGGAGCCGCTTGTTTGCGGAACGAAGGCCGATGGCGCCGGCGGGGCCCAGGCACCGGCAAACGGATCTTCGCCTCGACACTTCGTGCGCGCATTTGATAACATTCGTTTGCCATCTGCCTCGGGGTGTAGCTCAGTCAGGCTAGAGCGCACGGTTCGGGACCGTGAGGTCGGCGGTTCGAATCCGCCCACCCCGACCATCCCGCCCCGCCGGCGTCCGCCCGGCGGCGGTATTGGCATCGCCCCTTGACAGCCGGTGGTAGACTTTACAGTTCGCGAGGGCGGCTGAAGGAGGTGGTGGGCGGTAACGATTAGCGCGAACTCCCGTCTTACACGGGTAGCGGAGACGAAACCTCTAGAGCCGCGGTTTCGTTATAACCCTAGTGTAACCAAAACCCCCTTGCAGGCGCTGAACAAGCGGGCCTACAATGCGGGACACTTAGCGAGTGCTGGAGGAAAGCGGAGGGATGGTTTACCAGGCAGAGGACAGGGCAAAAGTGAGAAGGCAGCAGGCGGAAGCGGCGATCCAGCTGGCGCTCCAGGGTCGCTGGGACGAGGCGGCCAACCTCAACAAGTCGATTATAGGATTGTTCCCGACGGACGTGGACGCCTACAACCGGCTGGGCAAGGCGATGACGGAGCTGGGCCGCTACGGCGAGGCGCGGGAGGCTTACCAGAAGGGTCTGGAGATCGACCCGCTGAACTCGATCGCGCGCAAGAACCTCTCGCGCCTGGCCACCCTGGGCGAGGAGGGGGCGCCGCGACAGGCCACGCAGAAGCTCTCGCCGCAGATGTTCATTGAGGAGATGGGCAAGACCGGCATCACCACGCTGCTCAAGCCTAACATGGAGATCGCGGCGCGTATGACGGCAGGAGACCAGGTTGACCTGCGTCGGGACAACGGGGCGCTGGTCGTCAAGACCACGGCCGACGAGTTCATCGGCGAGGTGGAGCCCCGCCTGGGCCAGCGGCTGATCAAGCTGATGGAGGCCGGGAACGTGTACGTCGCCGCGATCAGCGGCCTTAACCAGACCGACGTCAAGGTGTTCATCCGCGAGACGTTCCAGCACCCCAGCCAGCTCGGCAAGCTCTCCTTCCCGCCGACGGTCACAGAGACGTTCCGTCCGTACCTGAAGGAGCGGCTCATCCGACAGGACGCCCTTGAGGAGTCGTACTACGAATCCGATGAGGGCGAGGACTGGGGCGCCGGTCCGGACACGGACGAGGCGGAAGTGACGATACACAAGTTCGGCGGCGCTCCGGCCGTGGAGGAGGAGGAGGAGATGGGAGAGGCGGAGGAGGAGGAGTAGCCCCTCGATCGGCGAGATCGCGAACGCCGGGCCGTCAGAGGCCCGGCGTTAGCTTTTGTCCCCGCCCTACGACTCGCCGGAGATCACGGCCCTCCTGGCCGCGAACCTGGTGTACGAGCTCCTGCTGCTGGCCCATTTGGCCGCTGCCCACCGCGGCCTCTTAGACTCCCTTGGTCCTCAGGAGGTGAACTTGTCGTTGCGAACAATCCATCTGCTAATTCTGTTGCCGATA
>Ga0209751_10005912_pt1 | contig 11437 bp, 9 predicted proteins | sample RifCSP13_1_FD_184019 | JGI IMG/M metagenome (GOLD analysis project Ga0209751, IMG submission 184019) | Soil microbial communities from Rifle, Colorado - Rifle CSP2_sed 13_1 (SPAdes) (version 2) | ecosystem: Environmental > Terrestrial > Deep subsurface > Rock core/Sediment | place: Rifle...
CATAATAGGCCAAGCCGGCTTTTTCGCGGACCGCATCCCCCACGCGCCCCATCAGGCCAAAGCGGCCCAGAATGCTGTTGCCCAGGTTGGCCGCCATGAAATCCGGGGCGGAACGCGGCGGCCCGGCGGTGCCAACGATCAAATCGGATTGGCTCTTGCCGGGGATGGCGTGGCGCTTGTAAACGCGTTCGGGCAGCGCCTCCCAGGGCGGCAGCTCAGGGCTGGGGACCTGCGCAGCGTTGGTCCAATCTTCGAGAACGGCACGCACCAGGTCCACAGCCTGCTCGGCTTTAATGCCGCCCACCACGGCCAGCACCATGCCGCGCGGCCCATAGACGGTGCGATGGAAGGCGACCAGGTCATCAAGAGTAATGGCTCCCACAGTTTCAGGGTGGCCTTCCTCGGGCCGACTATAGGGATGTTGGCGATAGACCAGTTCATCGAAAAGCAAGGAGGCCATGTCGCGGGTATCCTGGGCGCGCAAGGCGAGACCGGTGAGCAATTGGGCGCGCAATTTTTCCACCTGATCGCTGGGGAACACAGGGGCGCGCAAACCTTCGTTCAAGACATCCAGCAAGAGAGGCAGGTCCTCGGCCAATGATTTGCCGCCAAACCCCACGGTATGGGTCCCGCTGCTGAAGCCAAAATTGGCGCCAATGGATTCCAGCGCATCGTAAATTGCCTGGAACTCGCGTTTGGCGGTGCCGCGCAATAACCCATCGGCTACAAAATCAGCCAAGCCCAATTTATCGTCTGGATCCAGCAGGCTGCCGGCAGGCAGGTAACCGCGCAGAGTCACCGAAAGGCTGTTGGGATTTTCGCGCACCAGCACGACAATGCCGTTCTGAAGCGTGACGCGGGTAATGTCGTCTGCGCCCGGGATGGACGAGAGCGACAAGGCGGCTTTGGCGTTCATGCATCGCTGCTTTCAGGACGGCCGTCCGGCTGGTAGACGCCCAACACGCGCCGCTGCGGGCGCAGGTAGATCTGGGCGACGCGCTGCACGTCGTTGGGGGTCACGGCGGCCAGGCGTTCCAAATAAGTTTCGAACCAGGCGTAGTCATCAAAGATCTCCGCAAAACCCAACCAGAAAGCCTGATTGGTGATGCTCTCGCTGCCATAGGCGAACAACGCCTGCGCCTGCTTCACGGCGCGGGCCAGTTCTTCAGGCTTCGGCGGGCTGTCCTGCAGGCGGGCCAGCTCTTCATCCAGGGCGGCAACCGCCTCTTCGGCTTTGCGGGCGGGGTGCACCACCATAGTGAGGTCGTAGAGAAAGGGGTCGATAGTGGCCTGCAAGCCGCCGCTGACCCCCACGGCCAAATCTCTATCCACCAAACGGCGGTAGAGCCGCGAAGTCTTATTCGAAATACCGCCACTGAACATGTTGAGATTGCTGGGGCCGGCCAGCAGGCTGTCGGCCACGGTCAGCGCGGAGAAATCCGGATGAGTGGCGGGCACGGAACGATAGGCTGCCTTGACGAAAACCGTTTCGCCGGGCCCCTTGGTGACCACGCGGCGCTCTTCTGCTGGCGGGGGCTCCTCCACGGCTGGGCGCGGCGGCGTGGGACCGGCGGGGATGGGCTCGTAGAGCTGGCGCAGCCGGTCAAGCATGCGCTGGCACTCGAAATCGCCTGCCACGGCCAAGACGGCGTTGTTAGGCACATAAAAGTGCCGGTAATGGTTATATAAATCGTCGCGGGTGATGGTTTGCAGATCTGCCAAGTGGCCGATCACTTCATGCTGGTAGGCATGCTTCTGAAAGGCGGCCTCCTGGACATCCTCGTCCAGCAAGAACATGGGGCTATTCTCGTTGCCCTGCCGCTCGGAAATGATCACGGTGCGTTCGGCTTCGACCTCTTGCGGGTCGAAGGTGCTGTTCACCGAGCGGTCAGCCTCCAGGCGCAAGGCCAGGTCGATCTTATCGGCCGGCATGGTTTCGAAATAGGCAGTCCAATCGATATAGGTCATGGCGTTCCAAAACCCGCCATCCCGGGAAATATCCTTGTCCAGACGTCCGGCCGGGAAAAGCGGCGTCCCCTTGAATTGCATATGTTCCACCCAATGGGACACTCCACTTAGCCCGGGGCCTTCATCCCGCGAGCCCACCCGAACCCACAGCCAGTGGCTGATGATGGGGGTCGTGTGAATCTCCTTGAGCAGGACTTTGAGCCCATTGGGCAGTGTTGTTTTTAGGACATCCATACCTTGTTTCGCCTGGGAAAACGTCACAAACTATAGCACAGCGGTCTGGCTTTGGGAAACAAGACGCCCGGGCGGCGGTTCTGACACTCTGCTTAGACTCACACTCCAGCATATAGGATAGAATGCCGAGGTTAATTAGTTAAGATGGTCGAAAAAAATCTTTCCACAACTAGGGTTGCCGTGGTGGGAGCCGGCCCAGCCGGCCTGTTCGCAGCGCGCGAACTGTCGATGGCCGGCGTGCAGGTGGTGCTGCTCAACCGCGATATTAAGGCGGGCGGCCTGGCGGAATACGGCATCTATCCAAGCAAGTTCAAAATGAAGGACGGGCTGCGCCGCCAGTTCCGCCAGATCCTCGAGCTACCCAATCTGGACTATTTCGGCAACCTGCCAATCAGCCTGGACGACGAGATCAGCCTGACCGACCTGCAAGCCATGGGCTTCGATGCCATTCTGTTCACCGTGGGCGCCCAGGGCACCAAGCGAGTGGGAATACCCGGCGAGGATGAGCCCGGCGTCTACCACGCCAAGGACCTGGTCTATCACTACAACCGCCTGCCCCCCTTCAGCCAACAAAGTTTCCCCTTTGGCAAGCGCGTGGTGTGCATCGGCGTCGGCAACGTGATGCTGGATATCGCCCGTTGGCTGGTGCGCACGGTCAAGGTGGAAGAAGTGATCGCCATCGCCCGCCGCGGCCCCGGCGATGTGAAATTCTCCAAGAAAGAAATGGAAACCGTGGCGCGCAACCTGGACCTGGAGGCACTTAACGCCGAATTTGAGCGCAGCGCAGCGGTGATGCGGGCTGCGGGCCAGGACCCGGAGGCTGCCAAGGATTTCATCCTGTCGGCACTGGAGCACGCCGAGGAACCGGTTTCCGATACGCGCTTCAGTCTGGAATTCCTGGTCTCCCCCAAGCGCATCCTGACCGATGGACGCGGCCAGGTGCGCGGCATTGAAGTGGAAGACACCACCCTGGTGGCCAGCCCTTCCGGCCAAACCAAGGCGATCGACCAGGGCACTTTCCACGATATCCCTTGCGACAATGTAGTGTTCTGCATCGGAGACCGGGTGGACGCCAGCCTGGGATTGCCTTTGGACAAATGGGGCGACTTTGCCAAGAACCCGCAACCACGCTTCCCAGTGAACGACGTTTCCTATGAAGCCTACAATCCCGAATTGAAGCAGCCGCTGGCCGGAGTTTTCCTAGCCGGCTGGGCCCGCGAAGCCAGCTCCGGCCTGGTGGGCGTGGCGCGCAAGGACGGCACCAACGCAGCCCAAGCCGTGTTAAGTTACCTGGATACGGTGGCGCCCAAAGGGAAGGATGCCATTGAGGCCCTGACCGCCAGGATCGGCGAACTGAAAGAGCCGGTGGTGAGCAAGGCCGACCTCACCAAGCTGGAAGCCCTTGAAACCGCACGGGCTGCTGAGCTCAACTTGCCCGAATTCAAATTCGACAACAACGAAGCCATGCTGGCCGCGATGGGCAAGCTGCAAACAGAACAAGGCTAGATTCCAATCCCAAGCACAAAAAATAAGAGCCTTTCCGGTTGGAAAGGCTCTTTATTATTTCAGCAAGCTTTTTTTCTTTTTTGGCGATTGTTTTTTTCGCCGTCGTGCAAATAATTTCTTTAAGTCAAAACCGGCCCAAAACGGGGACATCATCACAAAGCCGATGATCATCACAATTTGCCCGGCCAGGACGCCAAAGCCCTGCCAGTAGCCAAAAAAAGGCACCGAGGGCAGCGGCCGGGTGCCCAAGCCGAACACGTCCGCCATCCCCGAGGCCAAGGCGATGACGTAGCCGGTGCCCACCAGGCGGGCGCCAAGCTCGGTCACCACCAGCTTGGGCCGCTGGCGCCACATACTTTCCATCGCAAAATAACCGCCCAGGCCGATCAAGCCGAGCCCGGCCAGAAAAACCTCGATCTGGATAAACCCGATCACGGGGCTGCGATCTACGCCGAATAGTTCCGGCCTGGCGCCCAACAAAAAAATCAGCAAGCCGAGAAGGGCAATGCCGATGCCGGTGCGCTTGCGCAAATGCCGACTGCTGGTTGGCGGGGAAGACAGATTATCCATGTGGAGAGGTTTAAATTGTAACTGACGCGCCGAGCGCGGCTTGTAGTGAAAGCCGTTCCTCTCAAGCTAACTCCTCTAGTCAACCAGGCGCGGTACTGTTAATTTAGGATCAAACAGGACAGTTGGCCTGTCCAAAGCGGACTTCAATCAGGGCATTAGCCACTAAACCATTACCGTTAAATCGGTTATAAAAATTTACGGGGCGTTACACCCATCAAGATTGGAGTGAGCATGAGCATATTTGGTAGCAAAGTCGCTTTAGTGACCGGTGCCGGCACCGGCATCGGCCGGGCGGTTGCCCTGGATTTTGCCGAAAAGGGCGCAGCGGTGGCGGTTGCGGATATTAATGCCAAAGAAGCAGAACAAACCGTGGAACTGATCAAAAAGGCAGGAGGCCAGGCCCTTTTCGTGCAGGCCAACGTTTCCAAGGCAGAGGAATGCCAAAGCATGGTGGAAAAAACCGTGGCGGCCTTTGGCCGGCTGGATTACGCCTGCAACAACGCGGGGATTGGGGGCGCCTCGGCAACGGTGGCAGACATGAAAACGGAGGACTGGCGGCGGGTCATTGACGTCAACCTCAATGGTGTCTTCTTCTCGATGAAATACGAGATCCCCGCCATACTGAAGGCAGGCGGAGGCGCCATCGTCAATATGGCTTCCATCCTCGGCCAGGTGGGCTTCGCCAACGCGGCGGCGTACGTTGCCGCCAAGCATGGCGTGCTGGGCCTGACCAAATCGGCTGCCCTGGAATATGCCGCCCAAGGCGTGCGGGTCAACGCGATCTGCCCGGCCTTTGTGGCCACGCCCATGCTGGAACAGGCTGGGATTACCAGCAACGAAGCAATGCTTAAAACTATTGAGGGCTTGCATCCCATCGGGCGATTGGGCACCCCCGAAGAGATCGCCAAGGTCGTAACCTTCTTGTGCTCGCCGGATGCTTCTTTTATGCACGGCGAAGCTGTGTTGGTTGATGGCGCCTACGTGGCGCGTTAAATTCTTTTCTCCTCCTTTAGGATGGTCCGGCGACAGCCTGGCCATCCAGCAACAGGCTGCTCATCCTAGAGCGGCCTGTTGTGCAATTGCTTCGCATTCTCTACAGTTGAGGAAATTCGAAGACTGCTTTAATAATTCCCTGTGAGCCCTTTTCTGCCAGATCACTAAGCGCTTGCTTGTAATCCGCCAGGGCGTATTTTCTGCTAACCATCCAGCCCAAATCCACTTTTCCGCGGGCCATCAAGTCGAGAGCTAAATCGAAACAGCGCCACTTTTTGCCCTGAATCAGCTCGGCGTTATTGAATTGGCGGGCAGCTAAAACAGTGAGTTCCTGCGAGAAGATGGCGGTCCAATCCACGCCTTTGGCGATGGCCGGGATTCCTACCAGCACCACTTTGCCTCCGCTGCGCGCCAGGCGGTTGGCATCGTCCAGCGAAGAGTCGGATCCGGTGCATTCGTAGACCCGGTGCACGCCGCCTTCCACCACACGTTTGCCAATAGTAGCTTTGAGCACCCTGGCGCCGGTGCGTTCGGCAACCTGCGCGTACAAGTCTCCGCGGCGCAGCACTTCCGTGGCGCCCAGGCGCTGAGCGGCTTCAGCCTGGTTAGCATAACGCGCCGAGACCAAGATACGTGCCCGGCTGCCCAGGGCACGCAGCGCGGCCAGGGTCACCAAGCCCATGGTGCCGGCGCCCAGGATGAGGATGGTCTCTTCGTCTTTTGGGAAGTCAATGAGCACGGCGTGCAGCCCACAGCAGAACGGCTCCACCATCAGTGCGTTTTCATCGCTGACCGAGTCGGGCACGGCGTAGAGTTGGCTGTGGTGGGCGACGAAAGCAGCGCTCCACGAGCCGCCGGTATCTCGGGCGGCGCCGGTCATAATGGCGGGCGCCAGGGCGCCCTGGGTAAAGCGCTCACAGCGATTTACTTCACCTTTCGCACAGAACTCACACAAATCTTTAAAACCGCGCGCTTCGCAAGACAGCAAGGGATTCACCACCACGCGCTGCCCGACCTTCCAGCCGGTTACATCCTTCCCCATTTCTGAAATGAAACCCAGGTTTTCGTGTCCAAAGGTGAAGGGAAAAGAAGAAAAGGGGGAATAGTAGGGGCTGGTCTTCAAATAGATGGCGCCCAGATCGGTGCCGCAGACGCCGCCGAGCCGCGTCTTCACCTTGACCCAATCTGGCCCCGGCAGGCTGGGCTCGGGCACCTCGCGCAGTACGGTGCAGGACAGCCCGCTCCACAGGACGCCGGGAAACCAACGCCCCAGCGCCAGGCCCAGGCCGTAGCGCGGGAAGGAGAAGGTGAATTGAACAGCTTTCATATCAACGTCCGACGTCCTAAGTCCGACGTCAAAAGCAAGACGGGGAGAGGGGCGTAGGACATTTTAGTCGCCTTTTTCAATATCTACTTTGGCGCGTTTGATGAAATCATCCACCGCCATAGCACCCAAGTCCTCGCCCGAGCGCAGGCGCAGCGCCACTTGGCCAGCCTGCAGCTCTTTATCCCCCAGCACCAGCATATAAGGCACCTTTTGTTTCTGCGCGTCGCGGATCTTGGCGCCCATGCGGTCGCTGCCCTCGTTCACTTCCACGCGCAGGCCGGCAGCCTGCAACTTTCCAGCTACCTGGCGAGCGTATTCGTGATGGCGATCGGCGATGGGGATGAGCACGGCTTGCACCGGCGCCAGCCAAACAGGGAAAGCGCCGGCGAAGTGCTCGATGATCACAGCCATGAAGCGCTCGGTGGCGCCGGTCACGGCGCGATGCAGCACCACGGGAGTATGCTCCTGGTTGTCCTCACCGATGTAAGTCAAGCCAAGCCGGGAAGGCTGGATGAAATCCACCTGGATGGTAGAGAGCTGCCACTCGCGGCCCAGCACATCCCTGGCGAGGAAATCCGCCTTGGGTCCATAGAAGGCGGCTTCGCCCTCGGCCTCGAAATAATCCACCTTGTTCTTGTCCATGGCGGAGCGCAGCGCGGCTTCGGCCTTGTCCCATTTTTCTGGGTCATCCACATATTTGCCCTCTTCACCGCGCAAGGAGAGGCGCACGGAGTAATCGGTGAACTTATAGCGGCTCAACACCTCACGGATCAGATTGAGCGAAAGGGTGAATTCCTGCTCGATCTGCTCCGGCGTGCAGAAGGTGTGGCAGTCATCCTGGGTCACGGCACGCACGCGGGCCAACCCGGCAAGCTCGCCGGATTTTTCGTAGCGATACAAGGTGGCGAACTCGCTGAAGCGCAGCGGCAGCTCGCGGTAGGAGTGCAGCCCCATCTCTTTGTAAAGCGTCATGTGGCTGGGGCAGTTCATCGGCTTGAGGCGATAAGTAACGTCCTCGTCTACCATGGGGGGATACATCACCTCGCGATAATTGTCGTAATGGCCGGATTTATGGTACAGGTCTTCTTTCACTAGGTGTCCGGTCCACACGTGCTGGTAGCCATAGCGGGTCTGGGTCTCGCGTACGTAGCCCTCCATCAGATGGCGCAACATCTCGCCCTTGGGGGTGAAGAGCGGGATGCCTGGACCGATGTCATCTGAAAAATAGAACAGGCCCAGTTCCCTGCCCAGTTTGCGGTGGTCGCGTTTCCTGGCTTCCTCCTGTAGCCAGAGGAATTCTTCCAGTTGCTGGGCAGTTTCGAAGGCGGTGCCATACACGCGCTGCAATTGCTTGTTCTTCTCGTCGCCGCGCCAATAGGCGCCGGCCACGCTGAGCAGCTTGAGCGCTACTGGGTTGATGAGCCCGGTGCTGGGCACGTGCGGGCCGCGGCAGAGGTCGGTGAAGACGTCGTGGGTATAGAACGAGATCTCGGGCTTCTCCTTGAGCGGGTTGCCGTATTCATCCAGCCCGCCCTTTTCCAAGCCTTCGATGAGTTCTATTTTGTAAGGCTGGCCTTTGAATTGCGCCCTGGCCTGCGCGGCAGAAACAACCTGGCGCTTGAAAGGATGGTCCTCGGCGATGATGGCGCGCATGCGCGTTTCGATGGCGGGGAAATCCTCGGGGGTCAGCTGGCGCGGCAGCTCGAAGTCGTAGTAGAAGCCATCGGCGATGGGCGGCCCGATGGCAATCTTAGCCTCGCCGGGCGGGAACAGTTCGGTGATGGCCTGGGCCATCACGTGCGCGACCGAATGGCGAATCTTGTAAAGGTCCGAGTCTTCGTAGCGTGCTGCTTTTATCTCTGCCATGTTCACTCCTTGACGTCCCAAGTCCAACGTCCGACGTCAAACAACCAGACGTGAGGCTTGGGACATTAAACAAAAAGCACCCGCCCAAGATTGGGGCGAGCGCTCTAGCGTCCGCGGTTCCACCCAGCTTGGACAACCTGCGGTTGTCCATCTTTGAGACTCTATAACGGGAGCGCCCGTTCGCCTTACTGCTTTCGCTTTGGGGCTTACGCTCGCGGGTGGTTTTCGTGCTTGCTGCCTGCGGAGGCTTGCAGTCTGTGGCCTCTGCTTCCTGGTGGCTCGTGGACGGGTTTTTAACCCGTCCTAAGCAGTACTCGTCCCGGTCCTCGCGGGTGATGCTTAGGTTGTAGGGAAGATTATACGGCGAGAGCGCGCGGATGGCAAGCAAGAATCGGGGGAGCCCCATTTCATAGTATTATTCGCCCAGTTTCGCCCCGAGGAGGAAGCCATGAGCGAGGTTGCCGTCGCCGTCCGCGATCCGCGCGGAAAGAAGCATGCCCAACTGCTGCATGACGACCTGGCGGTGCGCGAGGTTACCCTGATCCTGGCCGACCGGCTGGGGATGCCTACCAAGCTTAATTACGAGCTCATCGACCTTGCCACAAACAAGGCCCTGGACGCCAGGAAAACCCTGCGAGGCCTGGGCATCGCGGCTGGGGCCGACCTGCAACTGGTGCCGGTGCGCGACAAGATCTTTGATGCCTTCGTCAAGGCGCTCAAAGATGAGATTAAAGACGAACTACGCGATAAGGCCCTGGATGAAGCCAAAGAGGTGCTCGCCAAACTGGATGCAGATTCTGAGGTTGCCGGGTCTGCCGGAGCCGGCGGCCAGGCGACCAGCGAGGCAGGCTCGGGGGATACGGCCGTCCAATCCGAGGCGGAACCCAAAGCCAAGTCAAGTTCCTGCCTGCGCACCGGCTGCATTGGGGTCATCGTAATCGCCCTACTGGCCGCGGCGGCCGTGTTTGTGCTCTACGACGACTACATCAAACCGGTCGTCGCCGAGCTGCTGCCCGGCCTGGTGAGACCCGCCGAACCCGTGCTGGGCACCGGTGACGTGCAGGTGACCCTGCGCTGGGATAACCCGGTAGATCTGGACTTGCACGTAATCGACCCGTCCGGTGAGGAGATCTATTTCAGCCATTCCACCTCGCAGAGCGGCGGCACGCTGGACGTGGACGCCAACGCCGGCTGCGGCAACGACGCCCCGGTGGAAAATATCTATTGGCCCAGCGGTGGGGCGCCTTTCGGGACCTATCAGGTGTCGGTGGTGTACTTCAACGACTGCGGCTACTCGGGCGCCAATGCCTACACCATCAGCATCCTGGTGGACGGGCAGCGCTTCGGGCCATATGAGGGCCTGCTAACGGCCGAAGGGGAGGGAAATTACGTGACGAGCTTTAGTAGGTAAACGTCAAGGACAAACGGAGGCGCATCTCTGTTGGCTCCGCTTCCTGGTGGCAACCGTCCTATCTGAGTTCCACTCGTCTCGGGCGGTTGTTATGTGGTATTGCAGAAAAAGGCTGGGGGTGGAATGGCAAGAGCAGAAACAATTTCAATATAAACTGAGAGAGCACTATAATTAGAACCTTAGAGATGAAAACCAATGGAGATAAAATTTATTGACAATCAAGATACTAAACTCTCGGCGGTTCTAGTTTCCGAGCTCAAAGGCTCTCTGGACACGAGATTGGCAGTTGCATTCGTATCCAGCAGCGGTCTAACGTTGTTGGAACAATCAATACTTGAGGCTCTATCAAATGGCGGGCAAATTGAAATGTTGGTTGGTCTTGATTTCACGACAACTGAGGCTAGAGCACTTTGGAAATTAAATACATGGGCAAAAGAACACAAAACATTTAATTTTTATTGTCTGCCCCTGGGTGGACCAACAATCTATCACCCCAAAATGTATCTGATGTCCAATCTCATACATGGGTCGATTATTGTAGGCTCATCTAACCTAACTGCGGCAGGGCTGTCACGAAATGCCGAGGCGAACATCTTTATAAAAGACAATGCTGAGTCCGAAGTCTTCACCGATGCTCAAGCGAGTTATGTACGACTTAAATTCGATGGTAGAAGAGTTGTCGATGAGGGATTCCTATCAGCCTATGAGGAAAAGTCAAGGGAGTATATTTCGTCGGAAAAGAACAAGCAAGCAAAACAATTAAAAGCTTTATTCTCTGCGCTACAAAAGGACTTCAATACGCTTCCAAAGCCAACGCCAACTCGCAAGGATTTAGTTGGTTGGTTGAAACTTGTTTATGAAGTATTACCCGAAGGCGAATTCTCAAATGAAGATATTTACCAAAACGAGGATTATTTCGAATCCTATTACCCCGACAATCGAAATATTAGAGCAAAAATACGCCAACAACTCCAAAACCTACGCGATATAGGTCTTGTGAAACCGGTCTCAAGAGGCGTTTGGCGAAAAAAGGTAAATCCTATTTCAAGCTAAGCAGGAGTATAGAAATGAATACGTACGCGATGCAAATAGTTATTGAAGTAGAAAAGAAGTTTAATGAAAACAACGAAGCCTACGAGCACGTTGGCGAAATGGCAGATGACATTCAAGCCTACATTGAATCGATGAAGCATGCGACTGATGCCCTTTGGAATAAATGTTCCTCGATTGCTGTCAAGAGCGCGTTGGTAAAAGATAGCTAAAAGTGTGTGAATACACCAGTTCGATTTAATGTTTAGCAAAATTTCCTAGTAAAATATCTCCCCGCGCTTTATAGCTTTTCGCCTAAGGAGCACCCATGTCCAAAGTCAGAGTCCTGGTCGGTACGCATAAGGGCGCTTTCATCCTCACCTCGGATGGAGCGCGCAAAAAATGGAAGGTGGACGGCCCGCACTTCGGCGGGCTGGATATCTATCACCTGAAAGGTTCGCCGGCCAACCCTGACCGCATTTATGCCTCGCAGGCCACCGACTGGTTCGGCCAGGTGGTGCATCGCTCAGACG
>Ga0209751_10005914_pt1 | contig 11436 bp, 9 predicted proteins | sample RifCSP13_1_FD_184019 | JGI IMG/M metagenome (GOLD analysis project Ga0209751, IMG submission 184019) | Soil microbial communities from Rifle, Colorado - Rifle CSP2_sed 13_1 (SPAdes) (version 2) | ecosystem: Environmental > Terrestrial > Deep subsurface > Rock core/Sediment | place: Rifle...
AGTTGTGGATCGTGTCGGCAAGCAGCGCCACCGAGCCGGTGGCGAGAACGAGGACGACCTGGATGGCGGCGGTCGCCATGAGCGCGACGAGCGAGACCTTCACCGCCCGGATGCCCTGGGCGCTCGACTCGAGGGCCCGATCGACCGAGTCGGCCGCGTCATGGCTGTGCGGCGCGACGAGACTGGTCAGGAACCCGCGCAGCCCGCCTGGATGCTGGTGACCGTGTTCTGGGTCATGTTCCTCGCTGTGCGCATGAACGTGTTCGTGCGCATGACTGGAATGCTCAGTGTTGTGGTGTTCGTGGGGGCCCTCACCGTGCTCACCACCGTGGTCGCGCATGTGCTCCGCGTCTTCGCGCGGGTGATCAATCGAACCGCCTCGGTCGCGAGGGCTGTTCCTGCCACGAGGCTCATTTGGTGTGTCGTCAGGTGACTGGTCATCGCGAGTCACCATCGTTCTCCTTGGGGGAGCATGATTCGGCTTAGACCTCGTTGACCCACTCGTATCCCCATAATCAGTTAATCCGCTCGCCGGTGTCTGCATCGAACACGTGGACACGACCAGGCACAAACTCCGTCTGCACAGGCTGTCCGGAGGTGAAATGAAGCTCCGGCGCGGCACGGGCGACCAATGTCTCATCGCCAACCATGAGCTCCAAATATGTGTCGGATCCGACGGGTTCGACGAGCCCAATGATCGCAGTGAACGAGCGCGAGCTTGCCGAGCGGCCGGGAGGTCCAATCCGAATGTCTTCGGCACGTATGCCGATAGCAACTGATGGACGGTACTCATTCCGGAGACCTAAGTCGCCGGGTGAGCCGAGATTGACCTTAAAGCCACCGCTCCCGAATTCCACCCACCCGTCGTGGTACTCAAGCGTTCCACGGACGAGGCTCATTCTGGGCTTGCCCACGAAGGTTCCTACGTACGTGTTCCTTGGGCGGCCGTAGATCTCATGCTGGGTACCGTACTGGACGAGCCTGCCGTCGCGCAGGACGGCGATGAAATCTGAGAGCGCCATCGCCTCCTCCTGGTCGTGCGTCACGAAAACGCTCGTTGTCCCAAGCCGTGCATGAAGGCGCTTAACCTCCGTTCGCATTCGAGCCCGGAGGCCAGCATCAAGGTTGCTGAAGGGCTCATCAAACAGGAAGACGTCTGGCTCCTTCGCGAGGGCACGTCCGAGGGCAACGCGTTGTTGCTGTCCGCCGCTAAGCTGACCCGGCTTGCGGTCCAAAAGGTGGCCCATGTCGAGCATCTCCGCGACGGCTGCCACCCGAGATTGGATCTCAGCGCGTGGACGATGCTGAAGCTTGAGGCTAAAAGCTACGTTGTCGAATACACTCATGTGCGGGTATAGGGCGTAGTTCTGAAATACCATCGCCATTCGGCGCATGTTTGGTGGCACTTTAGTGATATCCGTCTCACCTAAATGAATGGTGCCTGCGTCTGGTCGATCAAGTCCTGCGATCATGTTGAGGGTCGTGCTCTTACCGCAGCCGGAAGGCCCGAGCAGTGTGACCAACGTACCAGCCGGTATGTCCAGACTGAGTTCGTTAACAGCCCGGACGCTCCCGAAGCTGCGACACAGTTGATGCAATCTGAGAGAGTCGACCACTACTCATCCACCTGTGACTTCACGATGGGGCGGACGACACCACATCTAGAGAGGTCGGGCACCCGCGCAAGACCTATCACGAATGACGGACGACCTTTACGTTCCTCACAGCGATCCCTCTATAATCGAACGACCTTCGGCTCAAACTCGACCGAATCTACCCTACGACAGGCGAGTGCAAGGCGACATAGAACGCAACCAAAGGATCGTCCGCTTGCCCCCACATCGCATGTCTTCTACCAGGCTCAATCACGAGGGCATCACCAGCTTCAAGCTCGATCAGCTCGCCCTCGTCCAGCAGGAACCCTCGGCCACTCAGAACGTAGTGGAACTCTGGCAAGTCATGAGCACTGCCCATCTGTGGCATCGAGTCGCTGTCAGGGGCGCCATAGATAACCAAGCCGGTCGACGCACCGTAGTCTATGGATGCCTCGTCAGCCCGGAGGAAACGCCACACCGTCAGGAATCCCTCGTCGGTCGGAACAACCGACTCCTTGTTAGTCTTTATCGCCATGCTCGCTCCCCAGCATCGGTGCAACATCCGGAATGACACCTGACGAGCACCGCCGCCCAGGGCCTCCGGGCCAGCCACCGAGCGACACATAAAGCACTCTACCCAGCCTCGTACTTCGCGATGGCCTCGGTGACACCCTTTACAGCTTCCTCGTGGGCCTGCTCCGGAGTCCACACTCCGTCATGCATATTGCGGATGGCAAGTTCAACGGCCGGATACCAATCAAACTGGAAATTGTAGTTCTTCACGTTGTAGGTTCCTTGCTCCGCCAACACCTCGCCCAGCGGATACGCGCTCGCAACCTCCGGGTCTCCGACCACGGACAGTCTCGTTGACGGGAACCCAGTCACCCCCTGAAGATTCATGACTTTTTGAAACTCTGGGGAAACAGTGAACTTGATGAAGCTGACCGCAGCATCCTTCTGCTTGCCAAATCGATTGAGGCCAAACCCCTCGTAGCCGTTAATGCTTCCACTGGTTCCAGACTTGATCCCCGGGATAATCTTGGCGCCAACCACACTCGGATCGAGCGTAGCGGAGTAGTTTTCCACGTCCTGGCTCCGAGCCCATGCGTAGTGACTTGGGAATCCGAAGACTGTGGCAGTCAATCCCTGGTTGAAGAGGATCGCGGAATCTTCAAGTGTCGCGGTTGACATGCCGTTTGGATCAAAGAAGTCGGAATCGAAGCCCTTCTTGATGGTCTGAAATGCGAGAAGGCCGTCGTCGTTATCGAAACCCGGCGCTTTTCCGTCTTCAGTGATTGCGGTCGCTGAGGTCGAGTTGAGGAAAGCAAGGAAGTAGTTTGCTGTGTAGTAGGGATTGGAGAGCCAGCCGAGGAGAAACGGGTAGCGCTTGTCGGAGCGCAAAGCGGCTGCCTGCGCATACAACTCGTCCCAAGTTGAGGGCACATTGTCGGGATCGAGGCCGGCCTGCTCGTAGAATTGTCGGTTGTACATGTAGAACATGACCAATGCGTAGACAGGTGCGGCAAGAAGCTTGCCGTTCCATGTGAGGTTTGACACCGTTGCCGGGATAAAGTCACTCGTGTCGCCAATCAGGGGAAAGAGATCCTCGTACAGACTGTCACCCAGCGCGCCTCCAAATGGGCCCTCCAGATGGATGACATCGAAAGTCGGGTCCTGCGTGGCGACGAATGACGCATATTTCTGGGCCCGTTCCTCGAAAGCCGTAAACGACAGCTCGACGGTGCCGCCAGTCTGCTTCTCCCACAAGGGCTTGGCGAGCTCACCAACGAGTTGAGTTTCGCCTCCTGTCTGTACCCTGACAGTCGTGCCCGCAAAGGACTCTTGTGCGGCTCCAGACGGTGCAGTCGATACGCCGGGACTCGCCGGCGGGCTCGCAACAGCGCTCGCGATGGGACTCGAACCTCCCGTGCACGCTGCTAGTACGGACGCTCCACCGACAAGTGCGCCCGCCTTGATCAGTCCACGGCGCGAGATCTCCCTGCGGAGGAACTCGTCAAAATCCAGTCTTTGGCTACTCATGTGTGCACTCCTTCGCCGAATGTCACGTCCGAACAAGCCCAATTAACCCTTCACGTGCACCTCCGTAAGGCCCGCTACGATCCGTCGATGAAAGACGGCCACTAGCATGATCACAGGTAGTACCGCCAATATACCTGCAGCTGCGAGGAGGGTATACGGCGCTCGCCCCGTCGGTCCCGACGAAATCTCCACCGTCCCGATTAGTCGCATCACGGTGATTGCCTCAGTGTTGCCGAGAACAACGGCAAACAGGAATTCATTCCATGTTCCGATTAGTACGAGAATTACCGCGGCAAAGATACCGGGCGCAGCGGCGGGTATAGTGACCCGAAACACGGTTCCCAGGCGACTACACCCGCACATGCGGGCAGCTCTTTCCAGGGATACGGGAACGTCCTCGAATACATTGCGGAGCAGCCATACGATTATCGGTAGGTGAAAGGCAGCGCTAACAATCGCCAGGCCGGCGATCGTATCGTCCAGAGCGATCGCGCGGAAGATGAACAGAACAGGGATAGCGAATACGATCGCCGGTATCATTTGTGTGGCGATGAGGAGCGCCATGATGGAGCCTTTGTATGGCACCTCCAGCCGGGCCAAGGGGTAGGCCATTAACGCCCCGACTAAGACAGTGCCAGCAGCGGCCAGGATCGCTATCTGAATACTTGTCCAAATGCCGTTGATCCAAGGTAGAGCCGGGCCAAATGTCCCGCGTCTGGCATCTATGAATAGATCCGTGTAATTCTCGAGATGGGGAGTTGATAGGGCCACGGGTACCGAGGTGATCGCGCCCTCGTGTTGGGTACTGGCCACGGCGATCCACAGAATCGGTCCAACCGACCAGATGATCAGGGCGGCTGCCGCAAAGAAGAAGACGGCTTTCTGGGCGTACGGCTGAAAAGCATGCGCAATCAGGTAAGCTCGAGGAACGACGCGTGCCTCATTCCCGCCACCTTGACGTTGAGTCTGCGGGCGCTGAGGCCGTGCGAATTCACGGCGCTGCTGGAGTCTCGGCGCGTTCAAGTCGATGCCGGTGTAGGACTCTACATCGCCCGACTTGGCATCATCGGGCGCGCGGCGACCTATTGACCGCAGCCTGGCATAGATTAGCGGCAGACTACAGACCGCAATCAGCACAGTGAGCAGAAGCGCCAAGGCGGCGGAGTACCCCAGGCTCAACTGGCGGAACGCCGCCTCGAAAACATAGTAGATTAGGACCGTCGTGCTGCGTCCTGGGCCGCCTCCCGTCAGCGTATAGATCGTATCGAAGACTTGCAGAGAAATGATCACTTGCAGCACGCCGGCGAGCAGGAGGCTGTTACGGATCGACGGTAAAGTGATGTACCGAAAGCTGTCGAAGGCTGATGCGCCATCCGCCTTCGCGGCCCTGTATAGCGACTCAGGTATTCTCTTGAGCGCAGCAAGGAGGATGAGTGCCAAGAGAGGCACTGATCGCCATGTCGTTGCCATCACAGCTACAGCTATTGCGGTCTGAGATTGCTGTAGCCAGGGAACTGAACCATCGGCAATACCAAGCTCATTCAAAAGGGCAGTGGCAATCCCAAACTGACCTTGAAACATGAATCCCCAGTAGACGCCGGTCACGACCGGAGCAATCGCCCACGGGAGGAGTAATACGACACCCAGAAGGCTCGCTCCGACGAAGCGCCTGGTTAGCAGAAGAGCCGAGCCCAGTGCTAGCGGCAGACTGAGAAGCGCTGTAGCCGCCGCGAAGGCCAGTGTCAGCGGTATCGACGCCAGGAGGTTGCTGTCGCTCGTCATGAACTGGTAGTTACGTAGACCAACGAATGACGTTGGGTCGCCTCTCGCGAGCTCGATGCGGAACAAGCTCATTCCGAGCACAGCCGCGATAGGGGGCAAGAGCACAATGAGAAGCAACACGGCACCGGGAAGGGAAACGACCAGTGCGAAGCGCCGATCGCTGAGCCGATCGAGCCAGCCCGTGGGGCGGCTGATGAGCGCGGACACCAATGTCGCCGAGCCAGACACGTTCGGTCTCTACGGATCAGCGAGCCCGGCGGCAGCCGCGAGACCACCTGGATTCTGATTGAGTGCATCGGCCCGCGGGTTGAGCGCGCAGGATGGGTTCATCTCACCCTGCCGTAGCTCGTGCCGACGGCCCTGACGCATTGGATTTCCAGCCCTCCCGCGGCCCGACACGGTCTTGCAGAAACGCAGGCCGTGCGCCGTGCATGCGCCAAGCGTTCCACTGCCGATCGTGGTTGCCTAGCGTGCCGCCCTCTGGTGACCATGGCAAGGGGGCGAGCATAACTAGCTGGGATGCCAAATGTCAAAAACCGGAATGATTGACTTAATCCGGTTCACCGAGGTCCGCGCTGAGGTCTCGACAGGTAAGCGCCATCTGTCGGAGGCTCCTCGGCTGGAGGGCTTCCGCCGGCCTGGTTCCTGCGGCTGGATACTGAGTGGCGCGAGTACAGCGGGCGTCGACAGATCCTGAGCGGCGCGAAGCGACGGGGTCCGGCATCCGGAGGCCGCCCGAGATCCCACACCTGAAGGACTCTCCCCGAAAACCGCCGACCTAGCTCATGCGGAAGCGATCCGGAGAAAGTGGCCGGACGTCAAGCTTGGTCGATCCATCGACAATCAGGTCAGCAACAATCTGACCGGTCAGCACAGAGTGAGTTATGCCCTCGCCGCCGTGACCAGTCGCGAAGACCAGTCCCGTAGCCTGGCCGGTCGGCCCCACCAACGGCCGCCCGTCCGGCGTCCAGGGCCGGAACCCCGTGTACGTGCGGATCGCTCGCAGCTTCGCAAGGGCTGGAACCAAGCGAACAGCCCGCCTCGCAATCTGACCAACAACGGCAGGGCTGACGCTCCGGTCGAACTCGGCGAACTCGGCGCTGCCACCGACCAGGATCTGGCCGCTGGGGAGGGGCTGCACCACGCCAAAAACCTGAGCGGGGCCGGCGATTGGTACGGCGGCGTTTGCGTCAGTCGAGACCTCGACCGTGGAGCCATACCGGAAATCGACAATGGGTCGGCTGACGAAGCCGGGCACCGGCTCAATGACGATGACGTGGCCTTTACGCGGCCACACGGGCACGCTCAGCCCGGCTAGAGTGCCAGCCTTACGGCTCCAGGAACCAGTCGCGAGAACGAGGGACTTGGTCGAGACTCGTCCGGCGCCTGTCCGAACAGCCACTATCGCTCGCCGCCGATCGAACTCGATGCCAGAAAGGGGCGTACCACACCACACCTGGGCTCCTTGATCGACTGCGTGTCGGATCAGCTCGAGAGCAACTCGCATTGGCGAGACCTGGGCTAGCTCAGGAAGGTACGCGCCGCCGGTGGAAGACGGTGCCAACATCGGCTCGAGCCTTAGTAACTCGGCGACCGGTAGCCATTCGCATTTGAGTCCTCGTTCCGTTCGCGTGGACACGGCACGTCGAAGCGCCTCGCCATCGGAGGGCCCGTCGGGAATGACGAGCGCTCCGTTGCGTGTGAAGCCGAAGTCGAAGCCTTGCTCCAGAAGCGAGTCGTAGGCAACCAGGGCTTCGAGCTGCAGATCGAGGTGATGGCGGTCTCCGAGCAGACCGTATCCGACGAGGCCTTGCGTCGCGCTGGTCGAACCACAGGCGATGCCGCCACGCTCCAGAACGATCACGCTTGCGCCTCGACGCGCCAGAAAGAAAGCGCAGGCAGCCCCAACGATGCCGCCGCCGGCGACCACGACATCGGCAGAGCCGTAGGAGTGAACCACAAGCCGACGGACCGCTATGTTACCCGTCTACTTTCAGATCCCAGACCCGCGCCCTCCAGACCTAGTAGATGTTCCTCCATAGCCATGCGGATGCCAGCTGGGTCCCTGCTTTCTATGGCTACGAGCGTGCGCCGATGAGTTTGGATGACACCCTCAATGTCTCGGTATTGGTCTTCGTAGTCATCAAGGGCCTTGGCCATGTATTCAAGGATCTGGTGTTGGTAGTAGGCAAGCATCTCGCTCCCGGCCGCACGTCCCATCGCGTAATGGAAAAGATGATCGGCCAAGAGCACTGCGCGCCGATCACCCCTCGGCGCCAGACGTTCGAGCTCCACAACCGCCTCGCGGAGGATCTCGATGTCTTTCGCTGTCGCACGCTGCCCAGCGAGCAGCGCGAGTTGCATTTCGACCGGCCGACGGGCCTCAAGGAGCTCTCTCAGCGCCGGCGCGCGCCACCCCGCCGAAAGCCGCATGAGTGTGACGGGAATGTCCGCGGTCAGTACCGTGATCCCACCCAGTGCCCCGCGGTCGGCTCTCACCACTCCGGCGTCGCTCAGGACCTTGATTGCGGTCCCGACCGTCGGCTTGCTGACATGCAGCGCCCGCGCCAGGTGTCCCATGGTCGGCAGGCGATCGCCCGGCCTGTATCGCCCGGAGCGGATCACAAACGTGATCTGGTCTACGACCTCCTCGAACGCTCTCGGACCAGTGATGTCATGGAAAGGAAGCTCTTCAAGCGTACCCTCCTTATCGACCGGTTCCTCCTGGATTGTCGCCGTGCCATTCCGACCGGTGCGTCGAGACATCACCCGCCCTCTCTGCGCTTGCTCAAACACGGACTTCGAGGAACCGGCCCGCTCGATCGCCGGTCAGAAGCCCGTCGGAGTACGCGACCCTTCCGTTCACAACGACGGCGGCGATACCGGTCGGCGATGCAGCGGGCTGCAGGTCTGATGACCGATCACGAACGCGCGGAGGATCCAGGACGACGATGTCCGCTGCGGCTCCTTTGCGCAGTAGACCGCGGTCGTCCGTTCCGACCGCCGCCGCCGGCAACGACGTCATTCGGCGAATCCCTTCCTCCAGGCTGATCAATTGTCGCTCGTACACTAACTCGCTGAGGACGCGCGCCGTGTATCCGTAGGTCGATCGATTCATGACGAGGTTGCTCAGTGGTCCGTCCGGCGCGGTCACGATTCCGTCGCTTTCGAAGGCGCAGAACGGATCCTCGTAAAGCACGTCCAAGTCGCGCCTTGTCGCATACCGATGCTGAATCAGCACGGTGTAGAAGTCGTCGCCTTCATGGAGCAACAGGTCACACACGACATCGGCGAGATGCTTCTTCCACGCCTGACCGATATCCGAGAGTGTCTGTCCGACGAGTTCCGGGTGGGCGGCTGACGAAGAGAGTCGCAGCCGCGACGGGCCATCAACCCGGAGCAGGAAGTTGTCTCCACCGTCGAACGCCGCACGGGCAGCCGCGACGATGTCAGGCTGTCGGAGTCGACGGAGAACATCGTCACCCGTCCCAGCGGTAATCCAAGATGGGAGGACCGAGGCAAGCGGGCTCGGTCCCCACTCATCCGGAAACGTGTCGATCGTGATATGCAGGCCGTCGGCTCTAGCCTTCTCGATCTTCGCCTGGACTAACGGAAAGGTCCCCGTCGGCGCGTAGGGCCTCGGAGCGATATGGGACAGGATCAGGCGAACGCCGGAGGCTTCAGCGATAGCGATCGCCTCCTCCACTGCTGCAACGAAGCTGTCGCCGCGACCGCGGATGTGGGTCGCATACGCTCCACCGTATCTCGCCACGACACGGCACAGCAGGGTGAGCTCAGCTTGATCGGCATACATGCCCGGTGAATACTCAAGTCCGCTGGACAAACCGACTGCCCCCGCACTCATCGCCTCGTCGACAAGAGCCGCCATCCGATCGAGCTCGGCCATCGAGGCGGACTGCTGGGCAAGGCTCATCACTGCGACCCGGACGGCTCCGTGACCCGCAAACGCCGCGATGTTCACCCCTGGCCTGGCGGCGTCAAGCGCCCGAAAATAGGAGGCGTACGTAGGCCAGCCGAGGTCGAGGCCCCAGCTCTCGCGAAATCCGATAATCGCGGCACTTCTTGACGGCCGATCGCTGCCAGGCGAAACACCGTGGCCGCAATTGCCCACAACGATTGATGTGACACCTTGCGAGAGGGCGCTCACACACCGGCCGTCGATCAAGGGTGTGACGTCGGCGTGCTGATGGAAGTCGATGAACCCAGGCGTCACTACCAGGCCGGCCGCGCCAATGGTGGTGGCAGCAACCCCCCCGGTCAGGTCCCCAATCTGGGCGATGCGGCCGTCGATTACGCCAACGTCGGCACGTCGCGGCAGCGCTCCAGTCCCGTCGACAACGTAGCCTCCTCGCACCAGGAGATCAAACACACCCAGGCCTTGATGCTCCCGGTCCAGATGGCATGCGACTGTCTACCCGATCTTCGGCTTGAGCGGACTGGAGAAGCAGGCCGTTGATTTGCCGCCTTCGCAGGTTCCGCGCATGCTCGACGACCACTCGCGCGGCTCCTCGATCAAGCCACGGAGACATAGAGAAGATCGCTGTTGACCCAAGGTCGGTGCCGATCCCACTAACTGGCGCTGTCCGATCCCCTTAACACTGGTGAACGGATCGGCGGCTCGGTGGCCGCGACGGCGGAATACGCCTGCGTCACTCGAACGGGCACAGATGATCGACCAAGGGATTGGGCTACGTCCCTTAAGCCCCGGAAGAGTCGATCAGACATCTCATCGATGTTCTCCCGGGTAAATGTGAGCGGCGGGTAGATCGACACGATGTCCCCGCGTCGCCCGTCAGCCATGCCCGTGCCCGGATACGTCACGATGCCATGCCGGAGACAGGCATCGCGAACCATCGCGGCGACGTGCAAGTCTGCCGGGAATGGCTCCCGGGTGGCAGTGCTTTCTACGAACTCGATACCGGCCATGAAGCCGATAGTGCGAACGTCACCAACGAAATCGAATTCCCTGAGTCGCTGAAGGGCCTGGTCGAAGTCGCCGCTCAGACTCGCGACGTTGTCGACAAGGTTCTCGCGCGTCCAGATGTCCAGAACCGCGATCGCTGCGGCCGCCGCGATCGGATTGCCACCGTAGGTAAAGATGTGCTCGAAGGCAGCCCCGGTTTCGACAAACGCTTGGCGTATCTTCGTGCGGACGGCCACCGCCCCCAGCGGCGCGTAGCCTCCGCTGAGGCCCTTTCCCATGACGAGTATGTCCGGCACGACATCCCAGTGGTCTAGACCGAAGGCCTTTCCGGTTCGCCCAAGACCCGTAACGACCTCGTCGGCGATGAGCAGGACTCCGTACCTGTCACAGATCTCCCGGATCATAGGAAAGTACTCGGGGGGAGGGCTTATTGCGCCTCCCACAGACGCCACGACCGGCTCGGCGATGAATGCGGCCACGTACTCAGGCCCGGCCGTCAGAATGGCCCGTTCCAAATCGGTTGCGCAGGGGAGAAGACACGTCGGGTAGGTCAAACCCCATGGGCAGCGGTAGCAGTATGAGGGCGGTATGTGCGGAGAATCGAGCAGCAGGGGGACATACTTTCGACGCCGAAGATAGCTGCCCGCAACAGACAGAGCGGCAAGAGTCGCACCGTGGTAACTGGTCTGCCGACCGATGACGATGTGTCGTTGGTCGTCGCCGCGCTCCACGTGGTACTGGCGGGCCATCTTGAGGGCGACCTCGACGGCCTCCGATCCGCCGGAGGTGAAATGGACCCAGTCCACGTCCTCGGGCGTGATGGCTGACACGGCGGCGGCGAGTTGAGTTGCCGGCTCGTTACTGAAAATGTTCGAAACCGCAAAGGGAAGGCGTTCCGCCTGTCGAGCCACGGCGTCCACCACCTCTTGCCGGCCGTAGCCCACGTTGACGACGGCTACTCCAGCGATAGCGTCGAGGTACCTATTGCCTGACGAGTCCCAGACATACACGCCGTCCGCGCGGGACAGCACGGGATAGACCCGCTGCGGATCCAGGGTGAACAGGTGATTTGAG
>Ga0209751_10005915_pt1 | contig 11436 bp, 16 predicted proteins | sample RifCSP13_1_FD_184019 | JGI IMG/M metagenome (GOLD analysis project Ga0209751, IMG submission 184019) | Soil microbial communities from Rifle, Colorado - Rifle CSP2_sed 13_1 (SPAdes) (version 2) | ecosystem: Environmental > Terrestrial > Deep subsurface > Rock core/Sediment | place: Rifle...
CGGGTCGCCCCTCGTGCCGCCCGAAGCGGTCGGCTAGGTCGGCCAGGCGCACGCCGTGCGAGGAGGCTTCGAGGATCTCGATCCCGATCAGGTGTCCGTCGACGTCGAGATCGACCACGCGACCGTCCTCGAGGATCTCCGAACGCGCGACGGGAGCCCCCTCCCGTACGTGAACGTAGATCGCGTCGACCTCGTCGTCGTACTCGATCCTCATCTGGGTCCCTTCCACGAGGCGACGACCGTCACGACGTAGGCACGGTCGTCGCCGTAGGTCGTGATCCTCAGGATACGCCCGGTGCAGGTGCGTCCCCAGACGTTCACGCGGCTCCAGGTCCCCGCGCTCGTCTCGGCGAAGACGGCTCGGAGGGCCTCGGCGACCTCCTCCTCGGTGATCCCGCGTTCCGGCACCCGACGGGCGGGCGTGCTCGCTCAGGATCACGCGGCCGCGTCGATGGGCGCGATGGTGATCGACAGCGTGGCGAACGCCCTGGCGTGGGCGAGGCGCTCTGCGGTCTCGGGGCTCACGAGCAGCACGAGGGAGGGCCCTCCCGAACCCGAGGCCTCGAACGTCCCCTCGGGCTCGTCGATGACCGAGAGGACCTCGAGATCCGCGCCGACGGTGTCCGTGTATGGGTGAGGGCCGCCGAACGTCGCCAGCACGTCGACCCGGTCGCCGGCCCGCACGACTCCGGCCGGCACGCCGGCGGGCACCACGAACGCCCGGAGACCAGAGGGCACGAGCGAGGCCACGGGTCCACCCGCCGAGCCGATGCGCGTCCGCGTGAGCGGTTCGCCTTCGGCGAGGTCTGCGACGAGCGTCTGGCCGATCGCGTCCTGCACCGACCCGATCGCGCCCGGCGGGACGTAGGCGGAGGGGACGTGTTCGACGCGCAGGTCGTCCTCGACCAGGGCCGATCCGCGGACCAGGTCGACGGCCGCGACCACGACCGCGGTGGGCTCGCCCGTCGAGGGCCGAAGCGCCTCGAGTTCGGCGGCGTAGCCGCGGACGATCGAGAACGAGCCCGCGCCCGCCACCAGCGCGAGCACAAGGAGCAGCTTCGAGCGCGGCGACCATCGCCGAAGGACCACGCGGCACCTCCTCGAGCTGGAATGAAGGGGGTGGCGGTCGAACGCTAGCCGCGCGAGCGTGTGCGCGCTGTGAGGAGCGTCACACCGGACGAGGTTTCTTCGGCGGCGCGAGCGGGAGCGCGCGGACGCGGAACTCCTCGAGGTGCTCGCGTCCGACGATCATCGCTACGGATTCCCGGACGCGCTCACCCAGCTGCCCGGGGTCGTCCTCGGTGGTGAAGCGGAGCTCCACCGTGACCAGGACCCGCTCCGCCATCACTGGACCTCGAAGCGGGCGTTCGAGAGCGCGGTCGCGCACTCGCAGTCGCGCTCCTCGGGCAGGGCCGGTATCACCGCGAACAGGAGCTCGCGCAGACGGGCGTTGTTCTCGTTGAACACGCGAACGACCTCCTCGTGACTTACGGGCGGCGCGCCGGGGACGCCGACGTCGAAGTCGGTGATCAGCGAGACGTTCGCGTAGCAGATCTCCAGCTCGCGGGCGAAGAGCGCCTCCGGGTAGCCGGTCATGTTGATCGTCTGCCAGCCCTCTCGGTTGAACCAAGCCGACTCCGCGCGGGTGGAGAAGCGCGGCCCCTCGATCACGACCATCGTCCCGCCGTCGTGGATCCCGACGCCGAGCTCGCGCCCGCTGTCCACGAGCGCACCGCGCATCGTGGCGCAGTACGGGTCCGCGAACGAGATGTGTGTGGTGACCGGCCCGTCGTAGAGGGTGTGCGGCCGCGTTCGCGTCCGGTCCACGATCTGGTCGCAGACCACGAACTCTCCGACCTTGACATCGGTCTGGAGCGATCCGGCGGCGCACGGCCCGACGATCCGCTCCACCCCCAGCTCCTTCATCGCCAACAGGTTGGCTCGGTAGTTGATCGCGTGCGGGGGGAACTGGTGCTTCAGGCCGTGGCGAGGGATGAACGCGACCGGGCGTTCTCCGATGGTTCCAACCACCGGGGGAGCGGAGGGGGGGCCGAACTGCGTGTCGACCTCGACGGTCTCGGCATCTTCCAGGAAGGCGTAGAACCCCGATCCGCCGAAGACCCCGATCTGGGCGGTGCTCACGAGGTGGGATCCTTGGCCGCGCTCGCCTTCTTCGACGAGTCGCCCTCGCCCGACGAGCCGCCCTCGCCCGACGAGCCGCCCTCGCCCGACGAGCCGCCCTCGCCCGACGAGCCGCCCTCGCCCGACGAGCCGCCTTCGCTCGAGGACGCGCCGCCGGACGAGGTCCCTGTGGACGAGCCCCCCTGCGCGCCGGATGCGGCGTCGCCGTCCTTCTTGGTGCCGGAACTCGACGGCTTCTTCGAGCGGCTGTCGGTGGCGTAGAAGCCCGAGCCCTTGAACACGATCCCTGCGGGATGGAACACCTTCCGGAGCACCCCTTCGCAGTTGCCGCACGTGGTGAGCGGGTCCTCGGAGAACCGCTGGAAGACCTCGATGTGCTGGCCGCAGGCCGTGCACTCGTACTCGTACGTGGGCATGGCACGGAGTGTACCGGCGACCCGCCGACGCCCATACGAGCGACGCGGGTGTTGCCCTGGGGGTACACTCCGGCTCCCTGCGGGGAGGTATCGATGACGAAGGTCACGAAGGCGGTCATCCCGGCGGCTGGGCTCGGCACGAGGTTCCTGCCTGCGACGAAGGCGCAGCCCAAGGAGATGCTCCCCCTCCTGGACAAGCCCGCGATCCAGTACGTGGTCGAGGAGGCGGTCCGGGCCGGGCTCACCGACATCATCATCATCACGGGCCGTGGCAAGCACGCGATCGTGGACCACTTCGATCGTTCCTTCGAGCTCGAGCACTTCCTTGAGACCAAGGGCAAGTTCGACGAGCTCAAGCAGGTGCGCGAGATCTCGGACATGGCGACGATCCACTACATCCGCCAGCGCGACCCGCTCGGCCTGGGGCACGCGGTGGCGGCGGCCGAGGGGCACGTGGGCGGTGAGCCGTTCGCCGTCCTGCTCGGCGACGACCTGATGGCCGAGTCGAACCCGCTGCTGCAGGAGATGCTCCAGGTGCACGACCGCTACGGCCGCAGCGTGCTCGCGGCGATGGAGGTCGCTCGCGACGAGATCCCACTGTACGGCTGCATCGAGCCGGAGTTCGTCGAGGACGACACCCTCGCGCGGGTGCGATCGATCGTCGAGAAGCCCTCGGCCGACGAGGCGCCCTCGAACCTGGCCGCGATCGGCCGGTACATACTCACCCCCGAGATCTTCGACTGCCTGCGTCGGACGCAGCCCGGTGTGGGCGGCGAGCTCCAGCTGACCGACGCGATCAACCTGCTCGCGCAGGAGCAGGCGGTGTACGCGTACGTGTTCGAGGGCGGCCGCTTCGACGTCGGGAACAAGCTCGACTACCTGAAGGCCACGATCGAGCTGGCGATCGACCGCGATGACATCGGGCCGCAGCTCCGACCCTGGCTCGCGGAGTTCGTGGAGCGCAAGAAGCTGCTCTGAGTCGACTCGCGGCCGTCCACGCGGTCGCCGCCGATACACTGGGCCCGATGGCGAGCTCCCACCACGTCCACGACCACGACAGCGGCGAGGGTCTGGTCCCCGTCGACGAGGCGCGCGAACGTGTGCTCGGCGCGATCAAGCGCCTTCAGCCTCTCGAGCTGCCGCTGACCGAGGCCTACGGGTGCGTGCTGGCCCAGAACGCGGTCGCCCAACACGACCTGCCCGACTTCGCGTCCTCGGCGATGGACGGTTACGCGGTGCGCTCCTCCGAGGTCACGGGGGCGAGCCCGGCATCGCCGGTTGAGCTCCGCGTCGTCGGTCACGCCGCGATAGGCGAGCGCCCGATCGGGACCGTAGGCGGCGGAGAGGCGTTCCAGATCGCTACCGGGGCGCCGATCCCGGCAGGCGCCGACACGATCGTGCCGATCGAGGACTGCGAGGCGGTGGGCGACCACGTCCGGATCCTCGCGGGCTCGCCGGAGGGCAAGCACGTGCGCCCGACGGGGGAGGACGTCAGCGCGGGAGAGACACTCGTGCAGGCGGGCCGTCGGCTGCAGGCGCCCGAGCTCGGGCTGCTCGCGACCGCGGGGATCTCGCACCCCCTCGTGTACCCGCGCCCGCGCGTCGTGGTGCTCTCGACCGGCGACGAGCTGATCCCGCCGACGCAGACCCCCGAGTACGGCCAGGTTCGCGATTCCAACGCGTACACGCTGTTCGCGGCCCTGCGCGAGGTGGGCGCGGTTCCGACGCTCGCCGGCATCGCGCGCGACGACGTGGACACGTTCAAGGAGATGGTGTTCTCGCACCTGCTGCAGGCCGACGCGTTCATCTCCTCCGGCGGGGTCTCGGTCGGGGAGCGCGACGTCGTGAAGGCCGCCTTCTTCCGCCGCGGGGAGGTCGACTTCTACAGGGTGGCGATGCAGCCGGGCATGCCCCAGGGGTTCGGCGAGGTCGAAGGCAAGCCGTACTTCGGGTTGCCCGGCAACCCGGTCAGCGTGTTCGTGAGCTTCGAGGTATTCATCCGTCCCGCGCTGATGAAGATGATGGGACGCGGCCAGGTCCTGCGCCCCGAGGTGGCCGCGCGCCTGGAGCAGGACGTGGTCGGCCCCCGCGGCAAGACGCAGTTCGTGCGCGTCCGGGTCAAGCGGACGAAGGAGGGCTGGGTCGCGACGCCGACCGGCGGTCGCGGCTCGAACCTGATCGGGACCGTGGCCCGGGCCAACGGGCTCGCCATCGTGCCCGCGGGCGTCGAGACGGCACCGGCTGGCAGCGAGGTCAAGGTCATGCTCTTCCGCTCTGCGAGGGACTGAGGTGATGGAGCGAGACGCGGACACGGCCCGGATCATCGAGGTCGGCGGTAAGGCCGTCACCGAGCGAGAGGCCGTGGCCGAGTGCGTGGTCTCGATGACCCCCCAAGCCTGCGCGCAGCTCGTCGCGGGCACGCCGAAGGGGAACCCTCTGGAGGCAGCGCGGATCGCCGGGGTCATGGGGGTGAAGCGCACACCCGACCTCCTCCCCTTCTGCCACCCGGTCGCCGTGACCGGAGCCGAGGTCGTGGTGGAGGCGGACGAGGATGCCGGTCGGATCCGCGTGCGGACGACGGTTCGTGCCCTGGACCGGACCGGCGTCGAGATGGAGGCGCTCACCGCCGCCGCGGTCGCGGCCCTCAGCCTGTACGACACGGCCAAGGCGTACGACCGCGCCGCGCGCGTCGACGGGCTCCGCCTGCTCGAGAAGCGCGGGGGTAAGAGCGGCCACTACGTGGCCGACCGATAGCAGGAGTTCGAGCAACCGGATCCGGGCACCGGAGGGATCTCCGGCCCCCCTACGTGCTCGGAGGGGCCCGGGCAGCTTCTGCCCGTTGGTATTTGTAGCCCCACATCTCTGGTGCTAGGTTCCTGGCCCAGCCCAACATCTTGTGGCGGACCGGGGTTCCGGATCAGGAGGGGCTTGGAGAACGTGAGTTGGTTGCTGCTCGCGGCCTTGGGCATCATGTGGGCCGCCTTCCTCTTCCCCACCTGGCGGAGGTCGGCGAACACCGTGAAGGACTTCGAGAGGAACATGGACCTGCTGGCGGAGACCGAGGGGAGCGGCCAGGGACGGTGGATCGTCACCCCCCGCAAGGGGATGACGTTCGTCGGGCCCCGGGCGCGTGCCCAGGCGCGGGCGCGTGAGCGCCGCCGCCGCATCCTCGTCGTCCTGATCGAGAGCATCGTCCTCACGGGTCTGATCGGCCTGGTCCCCCCGCTGCGGGCCATGTGGTACGCCACCGCGGTCCTGCTCATGGCCCTCGGCGCCTTCGTCTGGCTCCTCATCTCGGTGAAGGCCCGCCCATCCACCGCCCGGGCCCCCGCCGTCCCGCCCGAGGTGGCCGCCCCGGCTCGCGCCCGGCCGGCCCGGCAGCGGTATGCGGCCGACGCCTCGGGACGCACCGCCCGGGCCGCCTACAACGGGCTCGCCACTTTCGGTGAGGACCACGGCCCGATCGTCGTCAAGCCCGCGAGCACGGTCGGCGTCGCCGGCGTCTAACCTTCACCGCGTGGACCTCGACGCGGTCTCCTCCGAGCTCCGCCGCCGCTTCGACGAGCGCATGGCGGCCCGCGAACGCGCCCTGCCAGCCTCCCGCAAGGCGATCCGCGCCTGCGCGAACGCGATCCGCGCGATCCACCGCGGCGAGCTCGACCTGGCGCACCGCCTGATGGACGAGGCGAAGGCGGCGCTCGACGAAGGCGGGGACGCCGTCCGTGAGCATCCGGACATCGCGTTCGCCGGCTACCTGCAGGACGCGCAGAAGGAGTACGCGGAGGCGCGGTTCACCGAGGCCGTCGTGATGGGCTCGCGCCCGCCGACGCCCGAGGATCTGGGCGTCGAGGACGCGCCGTACCTCAACGGGATCGCCGAGGCGATCGGCGAGGGTCGCCGACACGCGCTCGACCTGTTGCGCGCGGGCCGCGTGGCCGACGGCGAGCGGGTCCTTGCCACTATGGACGACCTGTACTCGGTTCTCGTGACGATGGACTACCCCGACGCGATCACCGGGAACCTGCGCCGCACCACGGATGTCGCCCGCAGCCTGATCGAGAAGACGCGCGGCGACCTGTCGGTTGCGCGGGTCTCGCAGGACCTGCACGATGCGCTCGACCGGCACGCCCGCGACGTGCTCGGCAGGGAGTAGGCCAGGGGCCGTTCGCAGGGTCATCGAGCTGCCGTTCGCTCCCGATCGCGGGTACGCACCGGCGCCCCGGGCGTGGGGGACCCCTCTGCTAGGCTGGCGCAGTTCCGGGGGTGTAGCTCAGACCGGTAGAGCACTGCCTTCGCACGGCAGGGGTCAGGGGTTCAAATCCCCTCACCTCCACAAAGGAAGACCGCAGGTTCAGCGGCCAGATTCGCTTGGTTCCAGTTCCTCTGCGGACCGTCCCAGGAGCCCCCGTACAAGCACGGCGCCAGCGGGAGGCGCGATTGGTCCGATGCCGTCCCTCGCTAGATGAGGGTGATCTCGAGCGCCACGTTGCCGCTTTCGGGATCGACGGTGGATGTGCCCGAGCCGGCGGCTCCAACGAAATCGCCCGTGCCGCCCACGATGGCGAATGTTCCCTGCTCGCCATCCGTAAAGTGGAGCTCCCCAAGACCTGCCAGCGACCCAGTCTCCAGCGTGATAGTGGCGGCGATCTGAACGATGGGCTGCTGCTTGCCATCCATGATCTGAGCCTCTGCGATCATGTGACCGATCTTCGCGCCGTCAGCGTCGGTGATCGGCCCACGGAAGTACAGGAGGTCGCCCGCGCTCGGGCCGGGCCGCCCGCCATCGGTGAAGGCATCGGGGGCGCTGGCCGGAAAGTTCAGGGTCAGCGACTGGACCACCTGTGAGGAGGCGGTCTGAAGCCAGAGGATCGCGACCACAGCCGCGACGCTCGCCACGAGCGCTGCCTTCTTGATCGTTCCACGCATAACTCTCTCCCTTCCAAGTTCCCTTCCTTCTTGGCGTTCGCCGAGGAGGATACCCCTATGTCTACGTGGGCGTTTGAACGATATCGCATCCCTCCCTCAGCATCCCGACGAGGAGGGCCCGCAGAGCCGGTCGGCTCCCTGCGCCGGAGTGTTACCGGGAGGCAGAGTTGTGCGGGCCACCGGGCCGGCCGCTGAAGGCTCATCCGACATCAGGCGGGTAGCGAGGTCGCGGGTAGACAGTCTTGCGACGTTGTCCGCTAACCTCCACCACCTGTGGGCGTCGCGAGGAACCTGGCTCTGTGGGCGGCGGACAACCGGTGGCTCCGCGCACATCTGCCGCGGCGGCGCTGGGTCCGTCGCAGCGTCGCCCGCTTCATGCCCGGCGAGACGGTCCAGGACGCCCTAGGGGCGGCTGCCACACTCGCCGATCTGGGCCTACCGACGATGTTCACGGCGCTCGGCGAGAACGTGACGACGCTGAACGCGGCGCGCTCGGTCGCCGAGCATTACCTGCACGTCTACGATCGCGTCGCCGAGCGCGGTTCGGACACCGAGGTCTCGGTCAAGCCCACGCACCTCGGCATGGACCTCGATCCCCAGGCCACTCTGGCCAACCTGGAGGAGCTCGCCGCGAAGGCCGACGAGCACGGCAACTGGCTCTGGCTCGATATGGAGTCCCATCCGTACGTAGACGGGACGCTGGACATCTACCGCAAGCTCCGCGCCGGGCATGAGCACGTGGGTATCTGCCTGCAGGCATACCTGAAGCGCACCCACGAGGACATCGAGTCGATCCTGCCGCTGGACCCGACGATCCGGCTCGTGAAGGGCGCGTACCGGGAGCCCGAGGACATCGTGTTCCGCTCGAAGGACGTGATCGACGAGGCCTACCGGCGACTGGCGCTCCGGATCGTCCTCGGTCGAGGACCGGTGGGGCGGCTGGCGCTGGGTACGCACGACGTCGACCTGGTCCGGCGGATCGAGTCCGACGCCGGTGGCCACGACGGGTTCGAGGTGCACATGCTGTACGGCATCCGCCAGCCCGACCTGCTCGGCCTAGTCGCCGACGGCTTCACGGCACGTTCCCTGATCGCCTACGGCTCCTACTGGTACCCGTGGTACATGCGCCGGATCGCCGAGAAGCCATTGGAGAACTCGCTGCTGGCGCTCAGGAACCTCTTCACCCGTGGCTGAGGCCATTCAGCCCAGGATCCGCGCCTCGCCGAAGCCCGCATCGAGTTCGCGTTCCTCCTCGAAGCGCCGCGGGTGGAACTGCTCGAGGCCGGGGTCGGTCCCGGAGCCCACGACGAGGTCCGCGACGTGCCGCCCGAGCGCCGGCGCGAGCTTGAAGCCGTGGCCGCTGGTCCCCGCGTCGACGAACACGCCCTCGGCGATCTCGCCGATCACCGGCTGCCAGTCCGGGCTCACGTCGTACAGGCTCGCCCAGCCGCCGCGCGCGGTGGCGCGCTCGAGGCCGGGCACGCGGCGGACGGCCGCGGCGCCGAGCGCGTGCCCCTCGTTCTCGCCCAGCCGCTCGTCGTAGTCGTCCGGGTCGGCCGGCGGCTCCGGGTGGAGCGGGCCCATGAGGAAGAGCTCGTCGCCCTCCGGACGGAAGTAGTAGCCGTTCGGCAGGTCGCCGTGCGCCGGGACGCGGACGTCGTCGCCCCAGGCGAACGTGGCGACGATGTGGCGCTCGACCGTGAGCGGCAGGTCGGCGCCCACCTGCGAGGCGAGCCCCCTCGTCCACGGGCCCGCGGCGATCAGTACGCGCTCGGCGGCCAGGACGTCGCCGTCGCCCGTCTCGACCTGCCATCCGTTCCCTCGGCGCTCGATCGACGCGGCCGCGGCTCCGAGCCGGAGGTCCGCGCCGAGCTCTCGGGCGCGCTCGAGCAGTCCCTGGGTCGAGAGGACCGGGTCGGCGTAGCCGGCGTCGCGCTCGAACGCCGCGACCGCGATCCCTTCGAGATCGAACGCCGGCCACTCAGCCAGGACGTCCGCGGGTTCGAGCAGGTCGGTCGGGATCCCCTGCTCGTTCAGCCGTGGGACCGTGGCGCGAACGACCTCCTCGTCCTCGGCAGGATGGAGCACGAGAAGGCCGGTCTCGCGGAACCCCGATCCCCGGCCCGTGTGGGCCTCGAAGTCACGGAACATCGCGATCGACTCGGCCGCGGCCCCCGCCAGGAAGGAGTTCGTGTAGTACGCGCGGCAGATCGCGCTCGAGCGGCCGGTCGGGCCGCCGGCCGGCCCCCGGGGGTCCAGGACGACCGAGCGAACGCCCCGCGCCGCGAGGTGGAACGCCGCGGCCGCGCCGTGTACCCCGGCACCGATCACGACGACGTCGAAGGCGTCCATGCGCGCGCGAGTCTACGGGCCGGGCGCCGGGAACAGCCGGGCGGACCCGCACCGGGCGATCAGGCGGAACTCAGGCTCCTGCTTGGTGTCGCAGGCCGATCGGCCTCAGGCGCGCGCGCTCACCCGGCGGTATCGGAAGCAGCTGACCTCGTGGTCGTTCACCATACCCGTCGCCTGCATGAACGCGTAGCAGACAGTCGGTCCGACGAACCTGAACCCTCGGCGCTTGAGGTCCTTGCTCATCGCGCGGGACTCGTGGGTCTCGGAGGGGATCTCTGACATCGACCGCCAGCGGTTGACCTTGGGACGGCCTCCGACGAACGACCACAGGAAGGCGTCGAGCGAGCCGAACTCCCTGCGCACGTCGAGCACACGGGCGGCGTTGTTCACCGTGGACTCCACCTTCAGCCGGTTCCGGACGATCCCGGGGTCTTGGAGCAGCCGCTCGACCTTCGCGGGCGTGAACCGGGCGACCTTCGTTGCGTCGAACCCGGCGAAGGTCCGCCGGTAGCCCTGGCGCTTGTTGAGGATCGTCGACCACGACAGGCCCGCCTGCGCGCCCTCGAGCGTGAGCATCTCGAACAGGTGGACGTCGTCGTGCGAGGGCAAGCCCCACTCCTCGTCGTGGTAGGCGAGGTAGTTGGGGATGCCGACCGGGGCCCACTCGCAGCGCTGCGGCATCGGTCAGATCTCGCTGGGGCTCACGACGAACCCGAGGCGGTCGGCCCCTCGACGCAACCGCCGGTCCAGCGTGACGAAGCGGCATCCCAGCAGCTCGGCTAGCGCGAGGTACTCCGCGTCGTAGGTCTTGGCGTATCCGAGCTCGTTCGCGATCCGCCAGGCCGTCTCTCCTAGTCGCCGATGTCTGCGTTCGCGCACGCCGGATAGCGCGAACGCCTGCAGGGAGTGGACCGCCTGCTCCTGCGATACGTCCCGTCGCCAGACGGCTTCGTGCAGGACGGAGCGGACCTCCGACCAAAGCAGGGGCGGAGCGGCAAGGTCCTCGCGGAAGATCTCGAAGCCCCCGGGGGAGGCGATGGCGGGTAGCGCGACGCTCGCGTCGATCACCAGCACGTCAGCGTCCGCGCCGCGAGCGGTGAAGCAGGCGCACCCAGTCCGGTTGGGGCTCTCCCGTCCACATCCGGGCCCACGCCTTCGGCAGCGGGAGCGAACCGTCCTCTACGAGCGCGTGCTCGAGGTCGGCCTCCTCGATCAGGTGCTGGGTCCCGACCTTGCGAGCCCTCAGCTTCCCGGAGCGGATCCAACGCCGAACCGTCTCGGGGTCGCGCCCGATCCTGCCCGCCGCTTCGGGGACGGTCATCATCGTTGTTGCATGCTACTACATTCCTCATCCCAGGATGGTCCGTGCCGACGATCGGGACGAGTGCGTCGGCATCGTCGGACGCTAGCATCAGCCTCCGACATGGAGTGGTGGGAGCGGCCCGGGCTGGAGTTCCGCGACGGCCGGCTGTCCGTGGCCGGCCGCGACGCCGAGAGCCTCGGGCGCGAGCACGGCACCCCCCTGTTCGTCTACGACCTAACGCGGATGGGTGAGCAGGCCCGAGCGCTGGAGGGCGCATTCGAGGCGATCGGCGCGCCG
>Ga0209751_10005917_pt1 | contig 11434 bp, 11 predicted proteins | sample RifCSP13_1_FD_184019 | JGI IMG/M metagenome (GOLD analysis project Ga0209751, IMG submission 184019) | Soil microbial communities from Rifle, Colorado - Rifle CSP2_sed 13_1 (SPAdes) (version 2) | ecosystem: Environmental > Terrestrial > Deep subsurface > Rock core/Sediment | place: Rifle...
TTCCTCCAACGTCAGATAGGGGAATTCGCCAGTGCTCCCGCACGGCAGCAGCCCGCCGACGCCGCTTGCCAGCAGATGATTCACCAGCGAGCGAAGGACTCCAGGTTCGAGTTCGCCGGATGGCCGCAGAGGTGTCACTAGCGCAGGAAGGATCCCCGCGAGTGCAGTAGAGGGCATCAGTGTTCCTCCTTGTCCATTTGGCGCTCTTGCTCGGCAGGGTCCTGCGCCGTCGACTGACGCCGTCCGTCGACAGGACCATTCAAACCACTTGGTCTTCTAGGCACGTCCTCACCCAACCTTCGTCATGCTCGGATCGTCCTGATTGGGTACGCCAAGGACTGCCTGCGTACGCGGCGACCGCTCGCTCTCAACGGCGAAATGACAGGCCACGGAGTGCTTTGGCGTGTGGTCGACAAGCGGCGGGACAGCGGTCTCGCAGAGCGCCGGCCTACCGAGATCCTCGCGGAGCCAGCAGCGCGTGTGAAAGACGCAACCCGAGGGAGGTGACGCAGGACTCGGCACGTCGCCTTCCAGGATTATCCGCCGCCGCCGGCCCTCTATCTCCGGATCTGGCACCGGGACCGCGGAAAGGAGGGCCACCGTATACGGATGCACTGGCCGGTCGTGCAACTCGCGTGAGCCGGCGACCTCCACGATGTGGCCCAAATACATTACCGCGATGCGATCGCTGATGTGACGCACCACCGAGAGATCGTGGGCGATGAACAGGTACGTCAGCTGCAATTGCCCCTGTAGCTGTTCGAGCAGGTTGATGATCTGCGCTTGAATCGACACGTCCAGTGCGCTGATTGGCTCATCGGCGACGACAAGGTCGGGCCTGACGGCGAGTGCTCTCGCGACCCCTATCCGCTGGCGCTGCCCCCCGCTGAACTCATGCGGATATCGGTCCATCAGGTCTGGACTCAGACCGACGATCTCGAAAAGCTCGCGCACTCGCTCTCGTCGCTCGGCCTTGGTTCCGATGGAGTGGATATCAAGCGGCTCGCGCACAATGCCGCCAGCCGTCATGCGCGGGTTCAGGCTCGCGTACGGATCCTGGAAGATCATCTGCATACGACGCCGCATCCGCCGGAGCGGCTCGCCCTCTAGCCTCGTCAGCTCGACGCCGTCGAAGACAACAGTGCCCGACGTCGGGGTATACAAGCGAATGATGGCCCGTCCCGTCGTGCTCTTGCCGCAGCCCGATTCCCCGACGAGTCCAAGCGTCTCCCCCCGCCGGATGCTGAGCGACACGCCGTCGACCGCGCGCACGTCGCCAACGTGGCGCTCCAGGATGATCCCCTGCCTGATCGGGAAATGGACCTTCAGATCCCGAACCTCGAGCAGCGGCGGCTCTTCTTCGCGTGCCGCGGCTGGCCCGCCTGGGGCAACGGCACGCTCCATCGGAGGCGTTTGTTCGACCGGTTGCGGGGCGATCACGAGCCGCTCTCCCCCTCGCCCGCTGGGGCCGGTCCGGCTGTCGAACGTGGCAGACGGCGGCCCAGCGGCCTGCCCGCACGTGCCTCGGCCGGCGTGGGGACGTTCCAGCATGCGACGCGGTGCCGGCCATCGATCTCGCCCGACCCGTCCGTGTTCAGCCGCACGGGCCCGTCATGTGCTGCGTCCTTCAGCTCCGGTGTGTCGGTCCAGCATCGCTCGATGCGCCAGGCACAGCGCGGTGCGAATGCGCATCCGACGGGCTTGTCGCGCAGGTCGGGAGGGGCACCCTCGATGGGGATCAGCGGTTCACCCTCTGCGCGGTCGATGCGTGGAATCGAGTGAAGCAGCCCGACGGTGTAAGGGTGCAAGGGATGGGCGAAAAGCTCACCGGTTGGTGCGGCTTCGACCACGAATCCCGCGTACATGACGTTGACGCGTTTCGTTCGACCCGCGACCACGCCGAGATCATGCGTGATGAGGATTATCGCCGTGTGCTGCTCCCTGGCTATCTTCTCGATGAGCTCCAGGACCTGGGCCTGGATGGTGACGTCCAATGCGGTTGTCGGCTCGTCGGCGATCAACACTCTGGGCTCGAGCGACAGCGCCATCGCGATCATGACCCGTTGGCGCATTCCGCCAGAGAGCTGATGCGGATAACCGCGAAGCCTCTGGCTGGGCTCCGGTATTCCGACCATGTCGAGCAGCTCCATCGCCCGCGCTCGCGCCCCGGCTTTGCCGATGTCACGGTGAGCCTGGATGGTTTCGACCATCTGCTCGTCGATAGTCAGAACCGGGTTGAGGCTTGTCATCGGATCCTGAAAGATCATGGCGATGTCACGTCCGCGGATTCGGCGCAAGGCCGACTCCGGAAGCGACGTGAGGTTCGTGCCGTCGAACACGGCGGATCCGCCCTCAATCCGACCGGCCGGCTGCGGAAGCAGCCGCAGGATGGCGAGGTTCGTGACGCTCTTGCCGCAGCCCGACTCGCCCACCAGGCCCAGCGCGTCTCCCGGCTCGACAGTGAATGACACCCCGTTGACAGCGTGGACAACGTCGTCGTGGGTTCGGAACCGGACAACGAGGTCGCGCACCTCAAGCAGCGGCATCACTGTGCTATCGCCTCTGGCGCGGATCGAGCGCTTCGCGTACGCCGTCGCCGAGCAGGTTGAAGCCAATTACAGCGAGGACGATCGCCGCGCCCGGGAAGAAGAGGAGGTATGGAGCGATGCGGAGGAACCTGATCGAGTCGGTGAGCATGACCCCCCACTCCGCGGTACGCGGATCGGGCGGGCCGAGGCCGAGAAATCCGAGCGCTGTGACAGTGACGATCGCCGTGCCCAGGCTAAGAGTGCCCTGGACGATCATCGGAGTGAGGGCATTCGGCAACATGTGGCGCACGAGGATGCGCATGCGCGACGCTCCGGCCGACCGAGCGGCGATCACGTAGTCGATCTCGCGCAAGCTGAGGATGCTTCCGCGCAGCAGCCGCGCGAAGACGGGTGTGTAGGTGATTCCCACGGCGAGCATAACTTGCCCGAGTCCACGACCCAGCCACGCAACCACGCCAATCGCCAACAGCACGCTGGGCACTGCGAGCAGCGTGTCCATGAAGCGCATGATGATGGGATCCAGCCAGCCACCGAACACGCCCGCGATGGCCCCCAGGCAGCCACCGACGAGAAATCCGACGGCCACGGCAACGACACCGGCCATGAGACTGACCCGGGCGCCGAACAGCATGCGACTGAATACGTCACGTCCCTGGAGATCGGTGCCCATCAGGTGTTCTGCGCTTGGGAGCTGCAGCCTGTCTGCGAGGCGACCAGCAAGTGGGTCGTATGGAGCGATCAGATCCGCAAAGACGCCCAGCATGACCAGCGACACGATCAAGAACAGACCGACCATCGCCGGCGGATTGCGCCGCAGGCGTCCCCATGCGTCACGGAAGAGACCTCGGCTGCGACGCGCTGGCCCGATCCGTGCGCCGCTTACCGTCGTAGCCTCCATCACGAATACCGGATGCGCGGATCGAGGACCGCATAGAGGATGTCGACGATAAGGTTGACGGTCAGGAAGATCACCGCAAACACCAGGATCGACGACTGAACGACTACGTAGTCGTGATTGTTGATTGCCTCGACCACCCAGCTACCCACACCATTCCAGGCAAACACGGTCTCGGTAATCACTGCCCCTGCGAGCAGGTAGCCGGTCAACAGGCCGATGACGGTGATAACCGGCAACCATGCGTTGCGCATGATGTGCCGCTTGGATACGCGGGCCTCGCTGAGCCCTTTCGCACGCGCTGTTCGAACGTGGTCGTCATTCGCCACTTCCAGCACGGAAGCCCTCGTAATGCGCGCGATCGTGGCCATGGGAATGCTCCCCAGCGCGATGCCCGGGAGGACGAGATGCCCGAGCGCACTGAGGAATGCCTCTAAATTGCCAGTGAGGATGGTGTCAACCAGCATGAAATGGGTGACCTGCGGAAAATCCAGCCGCGCGTCAATTCGTCCCGATGGCGGCAGGATCTGCACCTGAACCGACAGGAAGTACTGGAGCAACAAACCCAAGACGAAAACGGGAATGGACACGCCCAACAGCGAGACCACGGTGACCGCGCCATCGGTCAGGCTGTGCGGGCGAGATGCGGCCAGCCGACCGAGGGGAAGGCCAACGATTATGGCGAAGAGCATCGCCACAACCGACAACTCGATGGTCGCGGGGAATTTCTCCATGAAGCTCTTGAGAATAGGTCGGTCATTTACGAGGCTGTTGCCGAGATCGCCACGGAGCAGATCCCCCATGTAGGTCAGGTACTGCTCCGAAAGGGGCTTGTTCAGGCCCAGCGTCTCCCGGAGCCGTTCCATCGCGGCCGGGGTGGCGTGCTCGCCGAGTATCGCGACGGCCGGATCACCGGGCAGCAGGTGCAAGAAGGCGAAGACCATGAGCGACAGTCCCAGAAGAACCGGGATGGCGCCCACCAGCCGCCGGACGATGTACTTGACCATTTAGGGAAGGCCGGGATCCGCGGCAGCCGCGAGCCCGACCCGCTGGGGGTCAGGGCATGTGCGACTGCTGCGGATCCGCGGCATCGGAGTACCGGCTCCTGGTCAGCTACGCTCCTGGCGAGCTACTTGTCGAGCCAGACTTCCTTGTATGACTCGATTGCTGTCCCTGCGCCGATCCAACCCATGACATAGGTCTGGGCGGCGCCTGGAGGCGACGTGTGTACCAGCGGAATGGTTGGAATGTCATTCGCCAACTCATCCTGTACGAGGCCCCACAAGCGGGCAGCCTCAGCATCGGATGGAGCTGCGAGAGCATCCAGCATGTACTGGTTCATCTGCTCATTGGCATAGTCAAACCGCGGCGCGGGCTCGCCGCCTGAGAAGCCGAAGAACGACGTGATATAGGAGTCCGGAGCCGCCCAGTCGCACTGGATCCCGGACTCGAAGACTTGCAGCTGCCCGGTGAACTGCATGTCGGAGTAATTCGGTCGGAACGGAAGAGCTTGAGTCTCAACCTGGAAGCCGACCGCCTCGAGATCACGCACGATCGCCTCGAACAGGCCCTTGGGATCCGGGAGGTACGCGCGCGTGACGCCCGTCGGGTAGGTGAATGTGAACTTGAGATCGTCGCCCGTTATGCCCGACTGCTCGATCAGGGTGCGTGCCATGTCGGGATCGTACGACGGTAGGTCGAGGGCCTTCCAGTATGCGGTCGACGGCGGCATCCAGTTGTCGGCGACTTCGCCCAGTCCGGACCACAGCGCATCCAGGTACGACTGTCGGTCCAAGGCGTACATCATCGCCTTGCGGATGTTCACGTCCGACACGACCGGAAACTCGTGGTTGATCCCGACCATCGTCACGTTGCACGTTTCTGCGCGCGTGATGACCTGAAGGCTGGGATCCTGTTCCACTACCGCGGCGTCCTGCGGTGCGATGATCGTGGCACCGTCGACGGAACCAGACTGAACCGCGTTAAGAGTGGCCGTCTGCTCGCCGATGATCTTGAACGCGACCCGGTCCAGGTAGGCGGGTGTGCCCCAGTAGTCCGCGTTCTTGACGACCGTGACACTGTCTCCTGGGACCCACTCGTCGAAAATGAAGGGACCGGTGCCAACCATGGCTGGGTCCCCGCCCTGCGAGTATGCTGCCTGTGAGTTGTCGATGTTGTCCGCATCGCCGGCCTGCAACGCTGCCGGACTCGAGATCGCGAAGACGACCAGCGTGGTGGCAAGCAGGAAGCTCGAATTCGGTTGCTTCAGATTGATAGCTACCGTGTACGGATCGAGGACATCGACGGACGCAAGGTTGGATTCTGTACCGAAACCAGCAAAGACTGTCCGCCAGTAATAGGCGAAATCCTGCAGCTCTGCGGGCAGGTTGTTCCACCGATCGTAGTTGTACTTGACAGCGTCCGCATTGAACGGTGTGCCATCGTGGAAGGTCACGCCCTGGCGCAGCGTGAAGGTGTATGTCGTTCCGTCGTTGGTGACCTCAGGGAGGCTCTCCGCAAGGACCGGCACGATCTCACTCGTGCTACCGGGCGCGGTGTCAACCAGCCCTTCCATGACCTGTTCCATCACGGTGTAGGCGTTGTTGTCAAGTGCGAGCGCTGGGTCAGTCCGGCTCATGTCGCCAGGCAGCGTGACAACGAACGTGCCGCCCTGCTTGGGGCCGGCGTTCGTGGGCTGGGGCGGAGCCGTTGTTGCGGGCGCCTGAGTCGGCGAACCGCCGGTCGGCGCTGGAGGGGCAGTCGTTTGTGCCGGTGCGGTTGAGCACGCCGCAGCCGTCAGGACGGCAACCGCGAAGATTGTGGCTAGCCTACGATTCATCAACGATCCTCCTCAATGCACGAATAACGGGAAGTCCTCGGCGATGCTCCATGTAGTCCCTCAACCTGCAAGTTGTTGCCATTGGATTGCTTTGCGCTACGAGTAAGCCACCAACCTCGAACGCATAAGCCTGCTCTGCGGATCGGTGTTTCAATAGGACAACCCCATCAATGGATCACCAGCATTAACGGCGAGTGCCGTAACGAGAAAGAACACCATGCCGGTCACTGGAGCTGTGACGACTAGGAGCGTCTCGCCAAAGAAGTCTTTGACCTCTCCCAGGACGCGGCCTTCTTCTACGCTGTCGCCGAGGTCTACGTTCGGATACCAGCAACCCGTCGCGCTGGTTTGGAGCCATGCCTTGCGAGAGATGACTTCAGAGACCAGCGGCGGCGAGGGATCGCGGTCAGGCAACAGGCCCGCTGCGGCCAGAGCGCGCAGAAGCCCTTCCTCATGCTGCCGTACCTCGTCGGCCGTCCACGAGCCGCGGCCACCGACTTCGGTCCACATCGTTGGAATCGACGCAGCACGCGCGGCGGCGATCGCCGGTCCATTGGGCGCCTGGCCGCCACCTTCGACGATGTACTTGAGTCCGTATGCCCGGGCCATCTTGAGCGCGGCAGCATCCACCTCCGGAGACACCGGGGCGGCCAGGCCGACGAATGGCTCGAGGACCTCGTTGAGATCGCCCGAATGCATGTCGATGTAGCGATCCGATGGGAGGATCACGTTGTCCAGGAGCCACCGGGCCAACCGTTCGGTAGGTTTCCCCTGGGCGTTTCCGGGAAAGACGCGATTCAGGTTGAGACCGTCAAGCGGCGTGTAATAGACAGAGCGGCCGAAGAACGCTGTAGTGTTGGCTACTAACACCGCGACCAGTGATCCCGCGACGTCGTTCGGCGTAAGTGACATCGCGACATTTCGCAACGCCGGGATGCTCACGTATTCGCCGCCGTGGATACCGGCGGTTACCGCGACTCGGGGGCCTGGCCTCGTACCGTTGATGACTACCAGCGGGACATCGATGGTCGCCGTTCCCACGTCGACGCGGCATATTCCCTGGCTCTTCTCACCTGTGGCCGCCGAGACGCCATTGACGCTGACAGCACCACTCATGTCGTTGACTCCTCCGTTCCGAATGTGCAGCTGCCCCTTGAGGTTCTGCTAGCTGGCGCCTGAGCTCCGGCGAGTGACGCGAATGGTCGTCCGCCCATTGATCCGCGTTTTTCGACACGCGTCCGCGAATTCCTCGTGCCCAAGCGTCATATGCCCGATAAGGCTGCCCGGTTGCCCCTTCTCGTAGAAGTGGCGAAGATCCGTCTCGCCGTACATGAAGCAGAGTTCGTAAATCGGTTTCGTGCCGCCCGGCACACGCTCATCGGGCCGCTTATAGAAGAACATCAGATCGCCCGGCTTGGGCCACATCGTCCATGCCTCGACCGGCGGGCTGACGATTGCACCGTCTTTCGTGAACGGGGCCATGAAGACGAATAGTTCTTCGCCGTTGAAGGCCGCATGCCCGGTGGGCCCCTCGAGAGGCACGTCCAAGGCCTCCCACACCAGTTCAGTCAAGGTGGGCGCGGTTTGCCGGAAGAGCGTGACGACGGCCTTTACGTCGTATTCCGGCAGCTCTACGTTGAGCTCATACGTTGCATTGGGCATCTGCTGTCTCCTCAGCGACCGTCCGGTGTTCAGGATCACCCAAGTAACTGGGGGATCCCTACTTATCGGAAGACGGCGCAGCCTTCACCTTGTCGATACTCAGGACGCCGCCACGGGCCCAGTTGTCCAGTTCTCCCTCTACGATCTCGATGCTGACGAGATCGGGTGAAACCTTGAACACCTCGGACACATCACTGGTGATCCGCCGGACCAATTCCCTCTTCTGATCCAGCGTTCGCCCCCTGGTGGCCTTGACGATGATCATCGGCATCAGTACCGCCTCCTGTGTTCTCTTCTTTCACTCCGCGGCGCCAGACGGCACCGCCGAGCGAGCTGCTAGGCCGGGATCAGGAAACCCTCTGGGAACGGATCCGAGGGATCGAGTACATACGAGGCGAGGCCGGTCACCCATGCCCGGCCGGTGATTCGTGGGATGACCGCGTCGCGGTCGCCAACCTTGACCACACGGGTGAGAGAGCCCACGAAACGAGACCCCAGGACGGAGTCATGCACGTAGGGCTGCTGCAGCTGGAGCTCGCCGCGGCCGAAGAGCTGAGCCATCCGCGCTGACGTTCCCGTCCCGCACGGTGATCGATCGATCCAGCCCGGATTGACCACGACCGTGTTCCGTCCGTTCGAACCGTCACGACCGGGGGCCGTGAAAAGGACGTGGTGACAGATGTCGATCCGCGAATCGGTCGGGTGGACGGGCCGCGCATCAGTGTTGATGCTCTCGAGCAGCTGCAGGCCCACGTCGATCAAGCGCGGGACGTTGGCAACCTCGAGCTCCAGTCCGACCGACATAGCCGGCAGAATCGCGTAGAAGTTGCCACCGAACGCCATGTCATAGCGGACGGCACCCAAGCCGGGCAGATCAAGGGAGAGGTCGCGCGCGAGGAGGAATGACGGGACGTTCTCAATCGTGACAGAGTCGGCATGACCGTCGTGGACGCTGACTTCGGCGAGCACCAAACCAGCGGGCGTGTCCAGTCGGACCACTGTCGTCGGTTCGGTGACCCGAACCATCCCCGATTCGACCAGGGCGATGGCCACCCCCATGGTGCCGTGGCCGCACATCGGCAGGCACCCCGAAACCTCGATGAACAGGACACCCCAGTCGGCATCGTCGCGTGCTGGTGGCTGCAATATCGCGCCAGACATCGCCGAATGACCGCGCGGCTCGAACATCAGGAACCTGCGGATGTGGTCCATCTCCCGCTCGAGGGTGAGCTTCCGCTCGAACATGGTTGCGCCGGCCACGAGCCCGACACCGCCCGTCACGACGCGTGTGGGCAATCAATCGGGTCGTCCGCATGGACTTTCCTAATTGCTCCTTCAGCGAGTGCCTGGAGCAGACGTGCTATCCGTGGTTGCGTCTTCTTCCAGCTGTGGAACCAGTTGGGCCAAATGCGTGTTCAGGTGCTCTACAACCGCGGTTCGAAGCGCAACCACATCTCCAGCACCGACTAGCTGGAGGATGATGTCGTGGGTCCGTGCTTCCTCTTCAAAGTTGGAGAACGTCGCGTGTTGGAGTTGTAGATAGAGAATCATTCGCGTCGCAAGACGCGACCAGATAGTCACCAACACGGCATTGCCACAGTGGACATAGAAAGCCGTGTGGAAGTCCAAGTGCGCCTTCGCCAGGGCGACGCTGTCCATCTCGACGGCCGCCCGCAGCATTTCGGCACGAGCGTCCGCCAGGGTCTCCACGAGCGCGGCCCCCCCGCCCAGGTACGCCTGTTCGACCACGTACGGCTCTAGGAGCGTTCGGACCGCCAGGACGTCGCCATAGTCCCGTTTGGTCACTCGTACGACCTGGACACCGCGGTGGGGCCGCGACACGACGAGCCCTTCCTCCTCGAGAGTGCGCAACGCCTCCCGGAGAGTGGCCCGGCTGATTGCCATCTCACCGGCGAGGTCGGGCTCCCCCAGTTTCGCCCCTTGTGGGAGCCGCCCGCTGAGAATGGCCCCACGGAGGATTCTCGCCGTTGCTGCTGGGAGGAGGGCCCGACTCGGCTGGGCTAGTGCCGCAGCATGTACCTCCTCCGTCATATGTCGACAGTCCAATCTCTAGATGGCCGACAGTCAGTAGCCCGCATCATTCGGCGATGCTCGAAGGAGATCGCGGCCGCAGCCAAGGGACTTAGGCACTAAAGGTCATGGTCCGTTCGGCCCTTTTCTCGGGCGGCAGCGCCGGTAGGGTAGGAAGTCGGATGTCGACATTCCTGACGTTCGAATGACTCCTGTAGAGCACGACTTGGGCTGCAGTCGGGCATCGTCGACTAGCCGTGTCTCGGGCGAGCCCGAAACCCACTCAGCGCCGGGCGGCTTGAGACGAGATGGCGCCTGCGCGCCCGCGCGGTAGCTCTACGGCGTGGACCCAGCTGGGCGTGTAGCGCTCGTAACCGGAGGCGCCGCCGGACTCGGCCGCGCGGTCACCTTGGCCCTTGCGGGTCGTGGCGCCAAGGTTGCGTTCACCTATCTCGCGTCGGACGAAGCGGAGGCGCAGTCAACCCTGGCTGAGGCCGCGGCGCTGTCAGGGTCCTGCCACGGGTTCGCCTCGGATGTTGCCGATTGGAACGCGACCGATGCCCTGGTCCAGCGCATTGAACGGGAGCTGGGGCCTGTCAGCATCCTTGTCAACAACGCCGGGATGACTGCCTATGCGCGCGATCCGACTGAACTGTCGCGAGAAAACTGGGACCGGGTGATGGCGGTCAACCTCGGCGGACCTTTCGGCTGCATCCGGGCGGTGCTGCCCAGCATGTACGAGCGGCAGACCGGTGCCATCGTCAACGTCGCGTCCATCGCGGGTATCACGGGCATGGGCTCGTCAACCGCCTACACCGTATCGAAGGCCGCGCTGATATCGCTCACAACGTTCCTGGCCCGCGACCTCGCCACTCGAGGCATCCGGGTAAATGCCGTCGCGCCCGGTTCGATGCCCACCAGATGGCACTCGCTCTACTACCCGGTGAGCGAGTCACCGCAGACAATGACGCCGATCGAACGAGTCGCCGATGCCGTGATATGGCTCATATCGAATGACTCGGTGACCGGTCAGATCGCCGTCGTGGACGGTGGTGAGCATCTGACTGCGCCGACGGCGGAACGCGATGGCTGATCGGTCGAGGGTCTGCGTGATCGGCGCCGGACCCGCTGGCACCGCGGTCAGCAAGGTCCTGGCCAGGGCGGGCGTCGCTCACGACGTCCTCGATGAGAACCAGCGGCCGGGGGGCAACATCGACCGTCGACCGCTCGATGCGCCGGCGACGTCGTTTGAGCTGACCGCGGCGAACGGAGCGGGCCGACTGCTGGCCGGGGCTCACGTCGTCGACCTCACGCCCGCACGTCTCGTCCGCTGGGTCACCGACGGCGTGCTCCACGAGCACGAGTACGAAGCGGTATTCGTGTGCACAGGGGCGTATGACGGCTCCTTCTCGAGGCCGTGGTCGCAGCGGGCCGGGGTAACCACGGTTGGAGCGCTGC
>Ga0209751_10005919_pt1 | contig 11428 bp, 9 predicted proteins | sample RifCSP13_1_FD_184019 | JGI IMG/M metagenome (GOLD analysis project Ga0209751, IMG submission 184019) | Soil microbial communities from Rifle, Colorado - Rifle CSP2_sed 13_1 (SPAdes) (version 2) | ecosystem: Environmental > Terrestrial > Deep subsurface > Rock core/Sediment | place: Rifle...
AGTAGAGCGGTCCGCTGGTGTAGGTGCGCACGGCGTCGCTGCTGACGCGCACGCCCGGATAGAGGTCGGCGCGCTCGACGAGCAGGAGCGCGGTGTCGCGTGGGAGCGGTCGGTCGTTCAGCTTGACCGGCTCGTATGGATTCGTGCCGCGCTGGGTCACGATCGCCGCCTTGACCTTGGCGGCATCACGCTCGAGGTAGACCGCGAGCCGCGACGCCACCTCGTCCTCCCGCGCGCGCGGGAGGTCGAAGGGGATCACGCTGACGGCGAAGCCCGGCTGGTTCTGCGCGAGAGGCAGGCCGTTGCGGTCGACGATGCTCCCCCGCTCCGGCGGCACCGGCACGCGAAGGACACGGTTCTGCTCGGCGAGCGCGCGGTAGCGCGCGCCGTTCACGACCTGGAGGTCCCACAGCCGAACGCTGAGGACCGTGAAGATCCCCACGATGACGAAAGCGATCGCGCCGAGACGGCGCGATCTGACGAAGGGGCGGTCCGCGCGGTCCATCACTAGAAGGGCGACTCCTGCTCCGTGAGTCTGCGGCCGACGCGCGCCAGCGGATAGGCCACGCCGGCGAGCGCTCCCGTGTAGATACCCACGCCGACCGTCTGCGCGGCCAGGAGCGCGGCGCTCGGAAGCGGCTGCCCGAGGAACGACAGGATCCCGACGTAGAGCAGCTGCGTGAGCAGCGCGGCGGCGCCCACCGCGAGGATGGCGGTAAGCAGGGGCACCGGCCTCGCCGGCGAACGCTCCCCCAGCCCGACCAGCAGGACCCCCGGGAGCGAGGCGACCGTGAACGCCCCGAGCGGACCGCCGGAGAGGAGGTCGGTCGCGAGACCCGCGATGAAGGCCCACCAGAGGCCTTCGCGCGCGCCTGCGGCCACCGACCAGGACCCCGCGACGAGGATCGGCATGTTGGGGAACGCACCTCCGACGACCGCGAGCGGCCCGATCGCACCCTGGAGAAGCGCCGCAGTGAGCGGGACCGCGAGCGCCAGGGCTATCCGCATCACTTCCCCCACTCCCGGGAACGAGAACGCCGCGGATCCGCTATGGGCCCGGCGGTAGATACCGTTATTGGACGCGCTACTTCGGTCACGGCGCGATCATATGACGGTGAGTCGCCGCCTTGCCCGCTTGGCCGATACTAATTCAGGTTGCGCGCAGGCTGAGTGACCCAGCGCAGCGCACGCAGGGGGATCCAGGGGCACTGATACGGGCGCGAAGAGGCGCCGTCGGGTACAATCGGCATACGTCTCCTACCCTCTCCTCCACCCTCCAGAGTCCCTTACACCTGGCGTTTCCACGTGGAGGCGGCGCTCCTCAATGGCTTGCCGAGAGGGCCAGACCTTGACCGCGATCGCCGTCGCTAATCAGAAGGGCGGAGTCGGAAAGACGACCACTGCTATTAGCCTCGGGGCCGCTCTGGCTGCCCGGAACGTCCGCGTTCTCCTGATCGATCTGGACCCGCAGGGCAACGCCACGAGCGGGCTAGGGGAGACGCGCGACCGCGCGACCTCGGTCCACGGCGTCCTGCTTCGAGATGCTCCGATCAGTGGCGCCATCGTGCCGACGGCCGTCCCTGGTCTGGACCTCCTTCCCTCCGGGACGGAGATGGCAGGGGCCGAGGTGGAGCTCGTCCCGGCCATGGCCCGTGAGTTCCGGCTCCGGTCGGCTCTCCAGGGCCTCTCCGGGTACGACGTCGTCCTCATCGACTGCCCGCCGTCCCTGGGGCTCTTGACGGTGAACGCCCTCGCGGCGTCGGACGAGGTCATCGTCCCGGTCCAGGCCGAGTACCTCGCGCTCGAGGGCCTCGCTCAGCTCCTGGCCACCATCGAGGCGGTCCGCGCCAGGCTCAACCAAAAGCTCGCGGTGCTCGCCGTCCTCATGACCATGGTCGACCGCCGCAACCGGCTCTCGCTCCAGGTAAGCGAGGAGGTGCGCCGGCACTTCCCGGAGCTCATCGCCCAGACTCAGATCCCGCGATCGGTGCGCCTGGCGGAGGCCCCGAGCCACGGCAAGCCGATCAGCCTCTACGATCCGACCTCGCGCGCTTCCGAGGCTTACTCGGACCTCGCGACCGAGATCGCCGCGCGCCTGGCGTCCCGCCAGCCCATCGCCCTCGCGGGCGCAGTCTCCTGATGCGCACCGGACTCGGCCGCGGGCTGGACGTCCTCCTGGGACAGGCTCCGCCGCCCGTCGCGGCTGCGCCCACTTCTGGTATCTCGGAGATCCCCCTGGAGCGCGTGGCGCCGAACCGGCAGCAGCCCCGCACGTCGTTCCCCGCGGCTGAGCTCGAGCAGCTCGCCGCGTCGATCCGCCGCCATGGGGTCCTGCAACCGATAGTGGTATCGAGAACCGCCGACGGCTTCGAGCTGGTGGCCGGACACCGGCGCGTCCTCGCGGCGCGCCTCGCCGGGAAGACCGCGATCCCCGCGGTGATCCGTGACGACGTCACCGACCGTCTCGAGCTCGCGCTCGTCGAGAACCTACAGCGCGAGGACCTGAACGCCATCGAGACGGCGCGGGCCTACAAGCTCCTCATGGAGACCTACGACCTGTCCCTCGATCAGCTCGCGGAGCGCGTCGGACGCTCCAAGTCCACCGTCGCCAACACGATGCGCTCCCTCCAGGCGCCGCAGATCCTGCAGGACGCCGTGGTCGACGGGAAGATCAGCGAGGGCCATCTCAAGGCGCTGCTCTCGCTCGACATGTCGGCGGCGATCGCCGCACTCGGCGACATCATCGCCAAGGGCCTCTCGGTGCGCGAGGCGGAGGCGCTCGCGCGCAAGCTCGCCAAGCCGCGGGACCGCAGCGAGGCGCGCCAGGGACGCCGCGCGGATCCCGAGCTCAAGGCGACGGTCGCCGAGCTGCGCGCCGCGCTCGCCACGAAGGTCGAGATCGTTCGTGGTCGCAAGGGCGGAAGGATCACGATCGAGTTCTATTCGGACGACGACTTCCAGCGCCTGTACGAGCTGCTGATCGAGGCCGGGCGGGGGAGCCGCTGATGGCGATGCGGACCACGCGCAGGAACGGACGGGACATGGTGAAGAAGCGCGGCGACGATCGGAACGGCGGGGACGGGGGCCGCACCACCTACGGCGCGGAGGACATCCAGGTCCTCGAAGGCCTCGAGGCCGTGCGCCGGCGTCCGGGCATGTACATCGGAACGACCGACCTTCGGGGCCTCCATCACCTCGTCCGCGAGGTGCTCGACAACTCCATCGACGAGGCCATGAACGGTGTATGCGACCGCATCGACGTGGTCATCCACAGGGACGACCGCATCACCGTCAAGGACAACGGCCGGGGCATCCCCGTGGAGAAGCAGAAGCAGACCGGCAAGTCCGCGCTCGAGGTCGTGCACACGATCCTGCACGCCGGCGGCAAGTTCGGGGGCCGCGGGTACAAGGTGTCGGGCGGCCTGCACGGCGTCGGCGTCTCCGTCGTCAACGCGCTCTCGAGCCACCTCCGCGTCGAGGTGCACCGCGACGGCAAGGTGCACATGCAGGAGTACCAGCGCGGCAAGCCGCTCGGCCCGGTGCGGGCCATGGCGCGCAACGAGGAGCAGCCGCCGTCCCTGGCGTGGAAGCCGGCCCGGCGCCTCACCGGCACTATCACGACGTTCACGCCGGACACGCAGGTCTTCCCGGTCATCGAGTGGGACGCCGCGGTCATCTCGCAGTGGCTCCGGGAGACCGCCTACCTCAACAAGGGCCTGTGGCTCTCGCTCACGGACGAGAGGAACGGCACGAGCGAGAGCTTCTACTTCGACGGCGGCGTGGTGTCCTTCGTGCGCCACCTGAACAAGGCGCACCAGATCCTGCACAAGCCCGTCTACGTGGAGCGGTCGTTCCCCGAGAACGACACCATCGTCGAGGTCGCCTTCCAGTACAACGACAGCTTCGCCGAGCGCACCTACACCTTCGCCAACAACATCAACACCATGGACGGCGGAGCCCACCTCACGGGCTTCCGGACCGCCCTGACGCGGACGCTGAACTTCCACGCGCGCAAGATCGGCGCTCTGCGCGAGGCGGACCCTAACCTGACCTCCGAGGACGTCCGCGAGGGCCTCACGGCGATCGTCAGCGTCAAGATCAAGGAGCCGCAGTTCGAGGGCCAGACCAAGACGCGTCTCGGCAACGCCGAGGTGCAGGGACAGGTCGCGACGGCGGTGAACGACGCCCTCGGGCAGTACCTGGATGAGAACCCGACCGACGCGCGCCGGATCATCGAGAAGTGCCTCACCGCGTTCCGCGCCCGCGAAGCTGCCCGGAAGGCCCGGGACCTCGTGCAGCGCAAGGGTGCGCTCGATGGCTTTTCGCTACCGGGCAAGCTCGCGGACTGCCAGGAGCGCGACCCGGAGCGCTCCGAGCTGTTCATCGTCGAGGGCGACTCCGCGGGAGGCTCGGCCAAGCAGGGCCGCGACCGCCGGTTCCAGGCCATCCTTCCCCTGAAGGGCAAGATCCTCAACGTCGAGAAGGCCCGCGCGGACAAGATCCTCGGCAACGAAGAGATCAGGGCCCTGATCACGGCGGTGGGCACCGGGATCGGCGACCACTTCGACATGAAGAAGCTGCGCTACGGCAAGACGATCCTCCTGGCCGACGCGGACGTCGACGGCTCGCACATCCGAACGCTCCTGCTCACGCTCCTGTACCGCCACTTCCGCCCGCTCATCGAGGAGGGCCGCGTCTACATCGGCCTGCCGCCGCTCTTCCGGATCCAGCTGGGTAAAGAGGTGCGCTGGGCCTATTCGGACGCCGAGCGCGACCGTTTCGTGAAGGACCTCAAGTCCCAGGCGCGAGCGAAGCGCGAGGACCGCAAGGCCAAGAAGCAGACGGAGCCGGCCGTTCCTACGAACAGCGACGAGGGCACGGACGACGGCAAGGGCGGGCGCGATCCATCCATCGCGCGCTACAAGGGCCTCGGTGAGATGAACGCGGACCAGCTGTGGGACACGACGCTGAACCCCGAGACTCGCACGCTCAAGCGTGTCGAGCTCGCCGACGCCGAGCAGGCCGACTTCGTATTCGACGAGCTCATGGGCAGCGAGGTCGAGGGCCGCAAGAAGTGGATCATGGCCAACGCCAGGAAGGCCGCCCTCGACATCTAGTGGTGAGAGGTACAGCGAGATGATCGACCGCAGCGGCGACCGGATCACGCCGCAGGATCTCCAGACGGAGATGCGCCAGGCGTACCTGGACTACGCGATGAGCGTCATCGTCTCTCGCGCCCTGCCCGACGTCCGGGATGGGCTCAAGCCGGTGCAGCGCCGGATCCTCTATGCCATGTACGAGGAGGGCCTTCGCCCCGATCGTCCATTCCGCAAGTCGGCGAACGTGACCGGCATCGTGATGTCGCGCTACCACCCTCATGGGAACCTGCCGATCTACGACGCGCTCGTGAGGATGGCGCAGGACTTCTCGGTCCGCTACCCGCTGATAACGGGGCAGGGGAACTTCGGCTGCTTCTCTGGCGACACGAAGGTCGAGCTCACCAACGGCGAGAAGAAGACGTTCCTCGAGCTCATCGACATGGTCCGCCACGGCCTGCGGGGCGACATCTTCACCATCGACCAGCACCGCAACGTGCGCCTCAAGCCGGTGCGCGCGCCGCGACTGGTGCGCCGCGACGACCCGGTCGTCAAGGTGACGCTCTCGAACGGCAACGAGGTGGTCTGCACGCCCGACCACCGGTTCATGCTCCGTGACGGCACCTACCGCGAGGCGCAGGCTCTCCGCCCCAAGGACCAGCTCATGCCCTTCGCGCGGACGGCCATTCCGGAGCGCCTGCACCGCACCGGCGCGTTCCCGATCCCCGCCAGCCTGCAGGTGCGCGTCGACCGCGTCGAGCCGGCGGGCCGGGCGGACGTGTACGACCTGACCGTCGACGTGACCCAGAACTTCGCCCTGGCCGCCGGCGTGTTCGTCCACAACTCGATCGACGACGACCCACCTGCCGCGGAGCGCTACACCGAGGCCAAGCTGGCCCCGATCTCCCTCGAGCTCCTCACCGACATCGACAAGGAGACGGTCGACTGGGAGCCCAACTACGACGGCCGGCACATGCAGCCGCTCGTGCTCCCGGCCCGCCTGCCGAACCTCCTGGTGAACGGCTCCACGGGCATCGCCGTCGGCATGGCGACCAACATCCCGCCTCACAACCTCCGCGAGGTCATCGCGGCGACGAAGCGTCTCATCGACGACCCCGAGCTGACCGCCAACGATCTCTGCGAGACGATCCTCGGTCCGGATTTCCCCGGGGGCGGGACGATCTACCGCTTCGAGGAGCAGCGCAACGTGGAGACGAGCGCGCCCGAGCGGGTCGACGCCATCCGGCGCGCGTACGCCAACGGCCGTGGCCGCGTGGTCATGCGGGCGAAGGCGCACTTCGAGGACATGAAGGGCAACCGCTCCGCGATCGTCGTGAGCGAGCTGCCGTACGCGGTCAACAAGGCTTCGTTGATCGAGAAGATCGCCGAGCTGGTCCAGAGCAAGCGGCTCGCCGGCATCTCGGACATGCGGGACGAGAGCGACCGCGACGGCATGCGCATCGTCATCGAGGTCAAGCGGGATGACGACCCCGGCCGTGTGCTGAACAGCCTGTTCAAGCACACCGCCATGCAGTCGGCCTTCAACTTCAACATGCTCGCCCTCGTCGAGCAGCAGCCGCGGACGCTCTCGCTCAAGGACATCCTCCACCACCACATCGAGTTCCGGCGCGACGTCATCAAGCGCCGCACCGAGCACGATCTCCGGAAGGCGAAGGACCGCGCGCACATCCTCGAAGGCTTCAAGATCGCGCTCGACCACATCGACGAGGTCGTGAGGACGATCCGCGCCAGCAAGTCTCCCGAGACGGCGCTCGCCTCCCTCCAGGCGAAGTTCGGCCTCTCCGAGGTGCAGGCCCGGGCCATCCTCGACATGCAGCTGCGCCGCCTGACCGGCCTCGAGCGCGCCAAGATCGACGAGGAGTACGAGGCGACCATCAAGCTCATCGCCGAGCTCGAGTCCATCCTCGCGAGCCCCCGCAAGGTCCTCGCCCTGATCAAGCGGGACCTCGACGAGCTCGCCGAGGCCTACGGCGACGACCGGCGGACGAAGGTCGTGGATGACGTCGTCCGCGAGATGAGCGACGAGGATCTCGTCGCCGACGAGGACGTCGTCATCACCGTCTCGAGCCGCAATTACGTGAAGCGGATCCCGCTGTCGACGTACCGCGCGCAGCATCGCGGCGGCCGCGGCGTCATCGGCATGGCCACACGCGAGGAGGACGATGTCGAGCACCTCCTGGTCTCGCGGACGCACGACCGCCTGTACGTCTTCACCGACCGCGGCCGGGTCTTCGCCCTGAAGGTCCATGAGCTCCCGGACGCAAGCCGCACCGCGAAGGGCACGCCCATCCAGAACATCCTCGAGGCGATGCAGGCGGGCGAGCGGGTGTCGGCCCTTGTCGCGCTCCGCGACGCGGCGAAGGCCGAGCACCTCGTCATGGCGACGCGGCGCGGCTTCGTCAAGAAGACCCCCATCGCGGAGTACGCGAACGTGCGCCGTGCCGGGCTCATCGCCATCCAGCTGCGCAAGGGCGACGAGCTCGCCTGGGTCACCTCCTGCACCGACAAGGACCGGATCCTCCTCGCCACGAAGAAGGGGAAGGGGATCGTCTTCAAGGCGACCGACGCGCGGCCGATGGGCCGGCAGACGCAGGGCGTCACCGGCATCCGCCTGGGGAAGGGCGACCGCGTCATGGGCATGGGCATCGTCCGGCCCAAGACGCAGGTGCTCTCGGTGACGGAGCACGGGTTCGGCAAGCGCACGGACGTGGAGGAGTTCCCGACGCAGGGCCGCGGCGGCCAGGGCGTCATCCTCGCGGCGCTCACCACGAAGACGGGGGACGTCTCGGCGGCCCGGATGGTCGACGAGGCCACCCAGGAGGTCCTGCTCATCACCACGACCGGAGTCGTCATCCGGGTGCCGCTGGAGCAGATCCGGGTGCTATCGCGGGCGACCCAGGGCGTGAAGGTGATGGCCACAGGCGACGCCAACATCGCGTCGGTCGCGACGTTCTCGTCCGGCCGCACGTCGCAGACGGAGCTCGGCATCAAGGACTGACCCCGTTACATGGCCTAGGAGTCCCGGCTCGGGCGCTTGCGCACGAAGCCGGGCGACGACGGCCACGTACGAAGTACACGGGCCGGCGGGTGTACCCAAGGCGTACGTTCCCCTCTATCCAGCGGGTCGCGAAGTAGCGATCGGGCCCATATGCCGTTGTCCTAGGCGCGCCCTGGCTGATACGGTCGGGCTGCGACCGAACGGCCGGGCGCTCGAGGGCCGATCTTTTGGGGAAGGGTAACGATCTGATCTCGCTCGAGGACGTCAGCAAGCGCTACCCCAACGGGACGTATGCGCTGCGCGACATCGACCTGCACATCGAGGCGGGTGAATTCGTATTTGCCGTCGGCTCATCGGGTGCCGGCAAGTCCACCCTGAACCGCCTCCTCATCCGCGAGGAGCTCTCGACGAACGGAAGGGTCGTCGTCGATGGGCAGGACGTCGGGCGCATGACGCCCGGCAAGGTCCCGCATCTCCGGCGCAAGGTCGGGATCGTGTTCCAGGACTTCAAGCTCCTGCAGACGAAGACCGTGTACGAGAACGTCGCGTTCGCTCTCGTCGTCACCGGGCACGGCCACCGCGTGATCCGTGAGGAGACCGAGCGCGCGCTCGCACTCGTCGGCCTCACGCCGCGGCGCCGCCACTTCCCGCGCGAGCTCTCCGGCGGCGAGCAGCAGCGCACGGCGATCGCGCGAGCGCTCGTCATGCGCCCGAAGATCCTCGTCGCCGACGAGCCGACCGGGAACCTCGACCCCGTGACCACGTGGGAGATCATCAAGCTGCTCGTCCGCGTGAACGAGATGGGGACGACGGTCCTCATCGCGACCCACAACGCCGAGATCGTCAACGCGCTCCGCCGGCGCGTGATCCACCTCGACCACGGGCGGATCATCCGCGACGAGCGCGAGGGGCTGTACGCCGCATGACGCGCCTCACGTACATCCTCGGCGCTGCCTGGCAGGGGTTCTGGCGCAACCCGGTCATGAGCATGGCCTCGACGTTCACGGTCGCGCTCATGCTCCTGCTCTTCGCGTTCTTCCTCATCGCCGACCGGGGACTCCAGTCGGCGGTCTCGCTCCTCGAGTCGAAGGTCGAGCTGGTCGGGTACCTGTCCGACGACGCGGCCGTCTCGGAGATCCTCGACCTCAAGGCGCGGATCGAGCGGGACCCCGCCGTGTCGAGCGTCACCTACGTGAGCAAGGACGACGCGCTCGCGCGTCTCCGCGAGCTCAGCGAGCAGCGCGCCGACCTCGGCCCGGTCGAGGACATCGGCGTGAACCCGCTGCCAGCGTCGCTCGAGGTCAAGCTCCGTAGCGCCCAGGAGAGCCGCCGGGTGGCCGAGGAGATGCGCGCCGAGGTCGGTAGCGGCGTCGTGACGGACGTCGTGGACAACCCGCAGGTCGTCGACAAGCTCCTGACGATCACGCGCGTCCTGTCCTTCGGTGGGTTCGCGGTGCTCGGGATGATGCTCCTCGTCGCGCTGTTCGTGATCGTCAACACGATCCGGATCGCGGTGCACGCGCGGCGGGACGAGATCGAGATCATGAAGCTGGTCGGCGCCACCAACTGGTTCGTGCGCTGGCCGTTCATCCTCGAGGGCATGCTCGTCGGCGCCTTCGGCGCCGCCGTGGCGCTCGCGGCGCTCATGGCCGCGTCGGGGCCCGTGACGAACGCCCTCATCGGCTTCCTGGACATCCTTCCGGTGTCCCTGGGCCCGAACTTCATCGGCCAGCTGGCGGCCGGCGTGCTTGGGTTCGCCCTGCTGGTCGGCGCCGGCGGCGCGACCATCTCCGTCAGGACGCACCTCGCCAAGTGAGAGGCCCCTTGACCGCGACCGACTTCGGGTGCGAGGATGCGCCAGCCATGGGAGCTCCCCGGACCGTCCGGGGAGGTGGGGTCGGCCGCTGGCGGACGCTCGCCGTCGCGCTCGCGGCGCTTGCGCTGTTCGTCGTTCAGGTCGCCCCCGCGTCGGCCGACCCGGACGAGGACAGGCTCGCCGAGCTTGCCCGCCAGAAGCAGGAGCTCGAGCGCGCCGTCCAGGTGTCGCGCCAGAACGCCGAGCGCTACCGGCAGGAGGCGAGCCGCTTCCAGGCCGCGGTGAGCGCGGCGAACGCGCGCATCAACACCCTGGCGGCGCAGCAGGCCGCCGCGCAGAGCGAGGCCGACTCTCTCCGGATCGAGATCGAGATCGCCCAGGAGCAGCTCTCGCTCGTCGCTTTCCAGCTCACCGAGACCGCGGCGCTCATCGGATCGCTAAAGGCCGAGGCCTCGGCGAACGAACGACAGCTCGCGCGGCGGCAGGACCTCTACGCAGTGCACCTCCGAACGACGTACCGGCAGGCGCAGATCAGCCCTCTCGAGATGCTCCTGTCCTCCGGCTCGATCACGCAGTTCACCGACCGGGTGCAGGCGATGGTGCTCATCAACCGGCAGGACCAGCAGCTGGTGAGCGAGATCCGCTCGCTGCGGGCATCGACCGCCGAGAAGGAAGCGACCGTCGCGCAGAAGCAGCAGGAGATAGAGGGCCTCGAGGACCAGATCGAGCGGCAGAAGGCGTCCCTCGCCACCAAGAAGGCGGACTACGAGCGGATCGTCGCGGAGATGAAGGCGAACATCACGACGCAGGCGGGCGTGCGATACGAGGCCCAGGTGAACAAGAACGCCGCCGTCGGCGCGCAGCACCAGGCGAACTCCGAGGCCGCGAAGCTCAACCGCGACCTAGAGCGCACGGAGGCGGCGTACGCGCAGCTCGCGGCGGAGCTGGCCGCCCGCAGCGGCCTGGGCGCATTCAACGGCCGCATGGCCATCTGGCCGGTGAACGGGACGGTCACGTCGCGCTTCGGACCGCGCTGGGGCGGCTTCCACAACGGCCTCGACGTCGCGGCGCCTATGTACACGCCGCTCCGCGCCGCGGCCGCGGGCCAGGTCGTCACCGTGGGCAAGCCGTACCTCGCGTACGGCGACACCGCGACGGTCGTGATCATCGCGCACGGCTCGAACTTCTCGACCCTCTACGGCCACATGAGCGACCGGCCGGGCCCGACGGTCCGCGTCGGGCAGACGGTCACCGCCGGGACGGTGATCGGCTACATCGGGATGACCGGCTGGACCACCGGACCGCACGTCCACTTCATGACGATCGTGAACGGACGGGCCGTGGACCCCATGCCGTACCTGCCGTGACTGCGCGGATCCGGACGGCCCTCCTCGCGGCGCTCGTCGTGGCGCTCAGCGTCGTCTTCACGGCGCTCACCCTCGCGGACGCCGCGGAGCACGCGCCCGCCGCCAGCCGCCTCGTCCAGATCCTTCCTTA
>Ga0209751_10005920_pt1 | contig 11428 bp, 12 predicted proteins | sample RifCSP13_1_FD_184019 | JGI IMG/M metagenome (GOLD analysis project Ga0209751, IMG submission 184019) | Soil microbial communities from Rifle, Colorado - Rifle CSP2_sed 13_1 (SPAdes) (version 2) | ecosystem: Environmental > Terrestrial > Deep subsurface > Rock core/Sediment | place: Rifle...
CGGATATGGCTGCGAGGGCTCTGCTATTTGAATATGGTTTCCGCTCATGATAATTTCCAATCGTATTTCCTTATAGGAAGCATAAGCGGTCCTTATCGCCATGGTTTCGCTGAGGCAATTGCGCTACCTGGAGTCCTTGGCCGAAACCCGCCATTTCGGCCATGCGGCGGAAGCCTGCGCCGTCAGCCAGCCGGCGCTCAGCATGCAGATCAAGGAGCTGGAGGACGAGCTTGCAGTGAGCCTCGTCGAGCGGCGGAAGTCGGGCATCGAGCTCACCGAACAGGGCGAGGAGATCGCCAAACGCGCGCGCACCATACTTGCCTCAGTGCGCGATCTTGTCGACTACGCTAGGCATCAGGAAGGGGTGCTGTCGGGCGTGCTGAAGCTCGGCGCCATTCCCTCGATCGCGCCCTATCTCCTGCCGGCGGCGTTGCCGGAGCTGCAGCGGCGCTTTCCGGCGCTCAATCTGCAGCTCCGCGAGACCCTGACCTCGAATCTCGTGCATGAGCTCGTGGCCGGAGGCCTCGACCTCATCCTCATCGCGCTCCCCATCGATGATCCGGAGGTCGAGACACTCCATCTGTTCGACGACCGGTTCATTCTTGCGACCAAGGCGACGAAGCGAAATCAGCGGCTCCGCCACGCTAGCGCCGAGATGCTCGCCGATGATCGCCTCCTCTTGCTCGAGGAGGGCCATTGCATGCGCGACCAAGCGCTGTCCTATTGCCATATGCTGACGCCAGAGGCCCGCGACAGCTTCGGCGCCTCCAGCCTCGCCACCATCGTGCAGATGGTCGCCAACGGCTATGGCATCACGCTTCTGCCGGAGATGGCCATCGCCAGCGAGGTGCATACAGGCGGCGACATCCGCCTGTTGCGCTTCCGCGCGCCGGAACCGAAGCGCGAGATCGGGCTTGCCTGGCGCAAAACCTCGCCGCGCAAGCGGGACTTCATTCAGTTGGCGGAGCTCTTGCGCGATGTTGCGCCGCGACCGGGAAAACAGGCGCTCAAGTAGCGCAGCGAAGCAGGGAAGACGGTGACGCTGGCGACCAAATTGCTCATCCTGGCGACCTTGGCGCTCTACGCCAGGGCAGGCGCCGTCGCGCTCAGGCGGCCGATCTCCGACTTCTATGTCGCGGGGCGGCTTGTGCCGGCTCTGTTCAACGGCATGGCGATCGCCATTTGCCTGATCCCGGTGCTCGCCTTCGCCGGGCTCGCCGGCGCCCTTAGCCAGGGATGGGATGGAGCTTCCCTGTTGGTCCTCGGCGGGGGAGGGGGGGTTCTTCTTATTGCGCTCTTTGTGGCGCCTTATCTTCGCAAGTTCGGCGGTTGTACCGTGCCGGATTTTCTTGGCGAGCGGTTCGGCGCGCCGGGCGTCAGGCCGCTCGCCGTGCTCGCCGTGATCTTGTGCTCCTTTCCCGCTCTCGCCTTGGTGCTCATGGGGCTCGGTGCCATAGCCATGCGCGTCTTCGCCGTCGGCGCCGAGACGGGCATCGCGGCTGGCGTAGCAATGTTGCTCGTGTGCAGCATTGCCGCCGGCATGCGCTCGGCAAGCCTGACGCAAATCGTCCAATACGCCGTGCTGCTCGCGGCCTCGGTCGTCGCGTTGGCGTTTTTCTTCTGGGAACAGGGAACGGTGTTTTCTGGGATCGAGCCCGCCGGCCTCAAATCGGCTCTCGCAATCTTCAAGCTGGACAGCTTCGCCGCGGAAGACAGTCTCAACGGCTTTGCACTGCTGTTCTGCCTTGGCGCGGGGATTGCGTCGCTGCCGCATCTGTTGATGCGGGGTCTCGTCACACCGTCCATCGAAGAGGCGAGGACGTCGTTTCTCTGGGCTCTTCCCTTTACCGCCGCGCTCCTACTTGGCGCGGCGCCTTATCTCTCGCTGTTCGACGCATCACCGGCGGCTTCGTCCGAGGCGAGCGCGATCCTCTCTTTCGGGCTGATCGCCACGGGGACGGTCGCCGCCTTGCTTGCCGCCGGCAGCGGACTCGTGCTCGCGGTCGCTAACGCGCTGTCTTACGACCTCTATTACAGGAGCCTGCATCTCACCGCCTCGACGGAGCGGCGCATCCTCGTGGCGCGTGCGGCGATCGTGTTGGTCGCGGGGCTTGCCACCTGGGCCGCGTTCGCAGCGCCCGAAGCTATTCCGGCCATGACAGGAGCTTCCTTCTCGTTGGCGGCGAGCACCCTTCTGCCGGCGCTTCTGCTCGGAATTTGGTGGAAGCGCACCACCGGCGACGGCGCTCTGGCGGGCATGCTGGCAGGCCTTGCCGTGTGTCTCTATTACATACTGGCGCCGCGCTATATCCCGTTCGCCTTCTACGAGACCTCGAGCTTCCTCTCCAACGCCACGCCAGACGAGGCGGCACGCTATAGCGCGCTCAGGCAAGGCTATTACCTCGCCGACGAGACGGCGCGGGCGGCGGCCTTGGCGGCGTGGGAGGAGACGGCGCGGTCGGTCGCCAATTGGGGCGGCATCAAAAAGGATTTCGCCGCCGTGTTCGCGGTGCCTATCGGCTTCCTGGTGATGTTCGGCGTGAGTCTCTTCACACCGACCCCATCGCGGGACGTCCAGAGTTTCGTCGAGGATCTGCGCAAGCCGTCGGTCGCCTAACCGATAGAGATCCAGCTACGGCGCAGGCGGATTGGCAGCCGATTGCGAGTCCGCTCCATCGCCGAGCAGGCGGAAGGAATCGCGGAAGCGTCCCGCATCGTCGCCCGTGGCGTGGCCCTTGGGGCCGGCAGTGACCAGCATGTAGATGCGGTCGCCGGCAGGCACGACATCGATCAAATGACTGAGCTTACTCTTGCCGTCGTCGGCGATCGCCTCGAAGCCGGAGCGGCCGGCGATGGTCGCCGGGCCCCTCTTGCGCAGGCGGGACTCGCTGCCCTTGGCGTAGGCGTTCACGAGCTTGAGGTAAGCGTCGGTGTCGGGGCTCGGCCCCTTGCCGGCCGGATATTCGAACACCACGACGCTGTAGACGGTGTCCTCGCCGAGGCTCACCTGAAAATCGTACTGAAGAAGGGGATTCTGACCTTCGACCGGCGCGCTTGTCGCCTTGGGGGTCCCGGGGAAGGAAATGGCGAAGCCCCGCTCAGGCGATTGGAACTCCGCCCATTGCGGCTCTTCCGGGGCCGCTGGCGTCGCGGGTTGGTCCTCCGCGAACGCGGTCGAGCCCGCCGCGAGCAAAAGCAAGCCTAGCGTTGCGCCTCGGAGTGACATCGCCGGGTCCCCTTCGTGTTCTGCCCGAATCGGCATCTTAGCCGATCCGGCGCAAGGGTTCACCCGAGTGGCGCCTGTTCCGCCTTACCCTTGCGGGGATGACTTCAGAGCCCGTTCGTACATGGCCTCGACATCTTTCTTGAGCGCGCGGCGGGTGTCCGGGCGGAGGTAGAGCATATGGCCGCCGGCGTAATCCTCGATGGTGATCGGGCTTGCGCCGTCCAGCGGACTAAGCTGGTTCACGAGATAGGCCGGCGCGAGATAGGGGGTGATCAGGTCGGTGTAACCCGCGGCGATGAACACTTCGAGCGCCCGGTTGGCGGCGCGGGCCTGTTGAATGTCCTCGAGCACCCCGGCATAGCCCTGGCGCGTCGGGCTCGTGCCGAAATCCCATTTCGAGCGCACCTCGCGATTGAGCAGCCGGTAGGTCGCATCGGTCTTATAGCCAAGCTCGTGCTGCGCATATTGGACGAAGGCGCTGGTCCAGAGGGGGACGGTGGAGTCGAGCACGGGGTCGGGTCCGTGCGGCCAGGCGCTCGCCGGATTGGGATCGGGCCCGCTGACGCTCCCGTCATAGCGGCTCAGCACCTGGCGGTTGGCGCGGTCGAACTCCTTGATGAAGAGGTGGGGCGGAATGCGCGCGAAATTCCGGCGCACGATTTCGACCGGGAGTCCGGTCAGCCGCGCCACGGTGTCGCTCGCGGCCTCGCCGCCCTGTGCGGCGCCCGATGCCAGCGCCACGAGGTAGTCCGACAGCGCATAACGCTCGGCCTCTTGCAGCGCGCCGGACAGCGCGTCGCGTCCCGTCACGCCTTTGCTCTCGAGATTGACCGCCGCATATGAGGGGAGGCCGAGCGCCCAGGGCAGCGGGTCATAATCCTCGCCATGCAGAAGGGCAAATTCGAGCGCGGGCGAGATGAGCACGAGCCCGCTCGGCGAAACGCCGCCCGTCTTCTGCAGCGCCCGGGTGATGGTCGCGGCGCGAAAGCCGCCATAGCTTTCGCCGGTCAGGAAGACCGGCGAAACCATGCGTCCGGCATCGATGAGATAGAGCCTGATGAAATCGGCGAGCGAGTCGGTGTCCTGCTCGACGCCCCAGAAATCGCCCTCGGCTTTGCCGTCGCTTGCCCGGCTGTAGCCGGTACCGACCGGATCGACGAACACGAGATCGGTGAAGTCGAGCCAGCTCGCATCATTGGGGACGAGGCGGGGAGGGGGGCCGAGCAGCTCACCCTTGGCACTCACGTCGACGGCTTTGGGCCCGATGGCGCCAAGGTGAAGATAGGCCGAGGCCGCTCCCGGGCCGCCATTGAAGACGAACGTGATTGGCCGCTTGGTCTCTTGCGGCTGCCGCACATAGGCGACGTAGAAAATGCTGGCGAGCGCCTTGCCTTGCGCGTCGCGGAGCGGAAGCGTACCGACCTTCGCGCTATAGGGGAAATCCGCGCCGGCAAGGTTGACGCTGTGTTGGGTGAGCGAGACTGGCGGGAGGCGAACGGCCGCGGCCTCTCCGTCGTTCGATTTCGCTTGCGGACTCGGCTCGCCGGCGGCCGGCTTTTCGGCGGCACCGGTTTGCGGCGCATGGCCCGCGTCTTCCGCGCCTGCGCCCACGGGGAGGACGAGTAGCGCAACGAGCGCTCCGATCTTGAAGGCGCGGCAGAGGAGGTGCAAAGGCTCCGTCACGTGATCTGCTCCAGGGTGATCTTGCGGAGAGTGCCGAAAGGGTATGTCGCAAGAAAGGTGGGAGCGCGGGGCGCTGGAAACCAGGGGGGCGGCTAGGCGTGGCAAAGACGCCACGTCCCTCGCCGTTCGGCGGATAAGGAGATAAAATGATAGGCCGTTAGGGGTTTGGCCGTTAATGTGACGGCTGGCGCAGAGCTGTCAGCCACGCATTGCCGCCTGGTTTCCCGGCGTTTCCCCGTCTCCGTGTCCTCGCCGGGAGCGGTCGTGCGCCGCGCCTCTTGATAGCGGCAAGGACGTTCGGCAGCCTTGTGCGGCCTTGAGGCTTCCACGGCGGGGGAGCGGAAGCCTCGTCCGGCAGCGTGCAAAGGTCCCCCTGGAGGCGCCGCTTTTATGAGTCTTGTGCCAAATGAGGCTCGCCATGGACCCGGATTTTAGGGGAACCGCTCCGCATGGTCAGTCCGATGCGTGAGAAACGCGTATGGCCGCCGCAGGACAAGGATTCCGATGGCGAGACCGTCGCTGCGTTCGAGGCTGCCGTCGCCGTCGTCAAGGAGACGGTGGTCAGGTCGGGCGAAGTTCTTGTTTCGGCGAAGGAGGAGCTCAACGACCACCAGCGCTGGCTCAAAGTTCAAACTGCGGCCGTTCAGGCGGATAGGCAACGGCATGACCGCTGGCTGCAACGCCAGCGGGATCGCCAAGAGGCCCTCAAGCGGCGAGAGCAGAAGCGGGCGAGGCGCCGGCTTATGCGCCAGGCAGCGGCGCGTTCGGTCAGGGACGGGGTATCGGTTGCAGTCTTGGCCGTGCGTTCGGTCCTTTGGCTCTTGGTCGCGAAGACCATCTCCGGACTGAACTACATTGATGGATTGGCTGCAAGCGGCGCGGCCTGGATGGGCGCCCGGCTCCGCGACCTCGTGCTTCATGTGGCAAGGGCTGTCTGGCGCGGCTTGCTCATTGCCGAAAGAATGGCGCGCTCTCTCGCCCTCTCGATCTGGATATTGCTCTCTGCCGGCGTCTCGCGGATCGCAGCCGTGCGTTCGGTCCTTTGGCTCTTGGTCGCGAAGATCATCTCCGGACTGAACTACATTGATGGATTGACTGCAAGCGGCGCGGCCTCGGTGGCCTTCCGGCTCCGCGACCTCGTGCTTGATGTGGCTGGGGCTGTCTGGCGCGGCTTGCTCTTGACCGGAAGAACGGCGCGCTCGCTCTCTCGCTCCATCTGGATATTGCTCTCTGCCGGTTTCGCGCGGATCGCTGCCAAGGCGCACGCTATGGCGCCTCGGGTCGGGAATTTTCTCTCCATTTGCTTCGGCGGACTTGCGGCCAGGGCCCACGACGTTTCGCGCTCAATGGGCAGAGGATTGGCGACCGGCTTCTCCTGGCTCTCGGCCAAAGCCGACATGCTCACGCGCTCGGCAGGCGAGGCGCTCGCGCCGGCCTTCGCCTCTATCTCGGCAAAGGCCTACGCGCTTGCGCCCTCGCTCTCCGAACGGATCGCCAAGGCAGGGTTGGTCGCCGGGCACGCGGCAAGGGGAGGCGTCGCGCGCGCAAGGGGACTCTTGGCGGCCGCCAAGGCCCCTCGGGTTGACGCTGAAAACGCGGTATCCTTGCCTCAGCGCGTAGGGAGGATCGATCTGAGCCAGATGCTCATTATCGCGGGAGCTCTCTTGCTGGTCTGCGGCGGCCTGATGCTGGGCGGTGGCCTCATCTTGCGCGCAAGCACGCCATCGTCACCGCTTGCCGCAGCCTCACCCTCGGAGCCTATCGCCTGGCTGTTCGAGCACAAGAATTTCCCGATCGACGAGCGCTCGCTCTTCGACTTCGCGGTGACGCCCGAGGGTGTGCGCATCAAGGGCTTCTCGATCGGCGCGGTCAATGTGTCGGATGAACCACTCGGCTCGCTCGGAGGAGTCATCAAGCCGGATCTTCACGGTCAAGAACTCAAGCTCGCGGTAATCGTCGGACAACCGGGAGACGATGCCCCCGGTGTGCAACCTTCCGAGGCTGAGGTTGCCGCCGCGCTGTCAGACGAATCGATCCCGCCGCAGGCTCCGTTCAAGCTGATCTTCCTCTTCCCCACCGCGGCGGACACCGGCGGCATGACGCCGGAGGAAGTGCTCACGGCCTCCGGTGGCCTGACGCTCAAGGTCCATTATGAGGTCGCCGGCAAACAGAGATCCTTCATCCAATATTTGCCGCCGCTCCTGCTGGAGGACCAGCTGAGCGAGATTCAAGCCGAGGCCAAGGGATCTTAGCGGGACCTCAGAAGCATTGGAGCGAAGGTGAGGCGCAGCCTCTGATGCTGAGACAGGCTTTGAACTGGCTGCAGCACCGTAAGCTGCAGCCGGCCGTCACGGCGGAAGGGTCCAAGGCCGTGGCGGTGCACACGCTGCTGCACGAGCGAAAATCGTCGTTGCAGACGCGCACGCTTTGACTGCCGGCACTGCACGGCGATTTGGGGGGCTGGAGCGACTGCACGGGGGGAACTGGGTTTCCGGTCGGAGCCCGGTTTCCGTTTTGAGCTTGCACGGCTCCCGCGGCAAGAAAGAGCGAGAGCCCGAGGACCAAGAGCACAAATCTGGTCATGTTGATTTCGCGTCCCCCCACCGATGCTCGCGGCGTCGCCTTGAAAGAGCGTCCCTCTAGATGGCCGAGTCCGTCAAGCCCAACTTGCTCGCCGAAGTTCCGCATCACCAAACGGCCAAAAAGACGAGCGAGGTTGAGCGGATCTCGGGAAAGGAGCCTCGGCTTGCGGTCTTACCTCATTGCCTCGATTTTGCTCGTGGCGGCTGCGGCCGGCCAGGGCTGCGCCACTCAAGGCCAGGCAACCCGGGCCGCTGAGCAAGCCGCGATGGAGAGCGAGGACGATGAAGCGTGCCGGCAGGAGGGCGCGCCGGGCACGCCGGCTTTTGATGCCTGCCGCAAGGAGCTGGCCGAGGCGCGGGCGCGGGCGCAACAGGCTGCCATCCAGGAGCAGAAGCGAAGGGATTTCGACCGGGTGCTCGGCGCCGGCACGGACGGCCAGAGCAACTATTGATGAGGCTGGTGCCGGGTGGAGGATTCGAACCCCCGACCTACTGATTACAAATCAGCCGCTCTACCGCCTGAGCTAACCCGGCATCTCTTGGAGCCCAACGAGTTAAGCGCCAAGCGCGCGGAACGCAAGCGCCGGGCTGGAGATGGAGCCAAGTGCTTTTCTGGCGGGGCGGCAAGGGCCGCTATTTGCGGCGGCTCGCCAACAATCCGGCGATGAAGGCGATGGCGAGCAAGGTCACAGGACCGACTTGCTGCATTGCCTTGCCGACGCCCTGATCGAGCAGGCCTGCGCCTTCGCCGGTCGCGGCCATTATGCTCGGCGCCGGCGGCTTTCGCTTTCGCGCGAAGAGGGGAAGCGTGGCGAGGATAAGAACCCCGAGCAGAGCAAGCGCGGCGGCAAGGATGGCCGCCGCCTCTGTCGGGGTGAAGCCGTAAGACAAAACCAGCGCGTGATAGGCCGCGAGCAAGCCGAAAGCCGCGGCGGCGATCAGGACGATCGCCGCGACGGCAATGACGATCGCTTGCCTGAGCGAGCGCTCGACCGATTCCTTGATGCGGAGTCCGATCTGGAGCGATGAGAGCAGCGCGAGCGCCGAGCGGAGCATGGACGCTTCGGCCTAGCGACGCGTGAAGACACCAAACAGGAATCCTAAGCCAGCGGCGATGGCGACGGCTTGGAGAGGATTGCGCCTGATGGCTTCCTCCGCCTCATAGGCAGTCTCCATCGCCTTGTCCTGCGCCCGGTTCACCTGGCCCTTGGCGATGCGGCCAACGGTCGAGGTCAGGTTCTGAAGGTCGGCGCGGATTGCATCGATCTGGTTGGCGAGTTCATCGGCGTCGCGGCCACCCGCGCCGCGCTTGGCGGCACCCGTGCGGATATCGCTATCGGTTGATGACATTTCAGTCGTTCCTTCCAGGAGAGGGTCGTCGGGGGTAGCGAGACATAGGCAACTCTAATCGGGCGAGCTTCGTTCCAGGTCGCGCTCGGGCGGGAACGGCTCTGCTCGGCTCAACTTGAGGGGCCGCGGCCCTTCGCTGTCAAGTGGCGTGACGTGGAAGACACAGTCCATGCGCTTGCATGGTTGCCGGAGGCTTGCCTCGGACATATCGGCCTTCTAGACTTTGGTTCTGCCGAGGCGGCTGCTCGAGGGGGGACTGAGCATGGGCTATTGTAGGCTTGGCTTGGCTGTCATTGCCGCCTTGTGCCTCTTCGCCTCCCTCAAGCCCGAGCCCGCGAGCGCGGCAAGCGTGCTTGCGGCGGTCCGCGCCGGCGCGATCGTTAGGGCCGAGGCTCCGCTCGCGAGCCCGCGCCTCGCCGTCCATTTCAAAAAGACGCGATCCTTCTATTGCTATCCGCGGAATTACTGGTGGTTCTACCGGCCCTACACCACGGCCTTCGATGGCCACGCCCGCTGCATGCCCTACTTCCATTATCCCGACGGGGGTGGGGCCAGGCGCGACCGGTATATCAAATAGACCGTGCCGAACGCGTGAGCTTGCGCGCCTAGGACGTCGCGGCCGACAAGCAAGCGTTAACCCTACCGATACCTGAAAGGCGTAGCTTTTGACCGCCTTCCCCGACGATTCGGGGCGGAGGTTAGTCTCTAGTGGAGTCGCAAGATGAAAGTCGTGTTGAGTCTCGCCGCCGTCCTCGCGCTGGCGGTCGGCTTTAGCGTTACAGCGGTCGACGGAGCCAACGCACAGTGTGTCGGCTCGCCTTGTGGCGCTGTCCTCGTGCCCGCGCCCAATCCGATCCCGTTGCGACGCCTAGTCGTTCGTCCCGCTCCGGCTCCCCTTCCGGCACCGTGCGGGCCAGGCTGTGTCAGTGCCGCTGCCGCGTACGCCGGTCCGCCATGCGGCCAGGGAGGCTGCGGTGGCACGGCCTTCGTCTATTTTCCGAAGCGTTTCTATGCCTTTTGGAAGCAGCCCGGCTACACCGCGTGTTACCCCGGACTCGGAAACTGCTACTGGCGGAGAGACTGCTGGTACGATTCCTTCGGCCGGCGCTTCTGCAACTAAGCTGGCGGATTGCGCCTCGTCTGCTAACGCGCGTTGAGGCTCGCCCAATGCAGCGCGACGGCGGCCGCATTCGAGATATTGAGGCTGGCAAAAGCGCTTTGCGTCGAGATGCGGCAGATCAGGTCGCAATGCTCCCGCGTGAGCTGCCGCAAGCCCTTGCCCTCGGCGCCTAGGACGAGCGCCAGCGGGCGCTGCAACTGGGCAGTCTCCAGAGTTTCGCCCGCCTCTTCGGCAAGCCCCACCCGCAAGACGCCGCGCTCGCCGAGCAGGGCCAGCGCTTGCGCGAGATTCTTGACGAGGATCACCGGCACGATGTCGAGCGCGCCGCTGGCAGCCTTGGCAAGCACGCCGTGCAGGGGAGGGCTGTGGCGCTCGGTCATGACGAGGCCTGAGGCGCCAAAGGCTGCCGCCGAGCGCAACGCGGCGCCGACATTCTGTGGGTCGGTCACTTGGTCGAGCACGAGCAAAATGCCTCGCGCGTCAACCTCGTCCAGCGCGACCGGCGGCAAGGGCTCCGCTTCGAGCGCCACACCCTGATGCACGGCGTCGGCTCCTAAGAGCCGGTCGAGATCGCGTGGACTTGCCGGCTCGGGCGTCAGGCCGCGCTTGGCGAGGAGCGGGCCGAGCCGGTGGGCGGCATTTTCAGTGGCGATGACCTTCACGACCGGCCGCTTCGGATTGGCGAGCGCGGCCTCGACCGCGTGCAGTCCAAAGAGCATGACGCGGTCGGCGCCTTCGCGGCGGGGCGCGTGCCTCGGCATCCCACGCCAGGCAGGCTTTCCGGGCTTGGTGGGTCTTGGTCTTTGCCGCCGCATGGAACGAGAGACTTTCTCGAAAGCTGAGGGGTGGGGCCGAAACCGGCGGGAAGCTCGGGGAAATTTGCCGCTAAGGCCCTGATTTACAGTTGACAGAGCCTAAAGCGCTACCCATAAACCAGTCATGGCGGACCCTGCCGGCCGACGGCGGGGCGTTTTTGCTTGGTTACAATCACCAGTCAATCCATCTTCGCTCAAGGAGGGGTGCCCGAGTGGCTAAAGGGGACGGGCTGTAAACCCGTTGGCTATGCCTACGTAGGTTCGAATCCTACCCCCTCCACCAACCACTCTCTTTATAAGCGGGATGGATGCGGGTGTAGCTCAATGGTAGAGCAGCAGCCTTCCAAGCTGAGGACGAGGGTTCGATTCCCTTCACCCGCTCCAGCAGGTTGGGCCGTCGAGTGCTTGATATGGCGATGAAAATGGCGGTTCGAGTTCAAACTTTGGAGCAGGCGTTAGGAGTGTAGCTCAACTGGCTAGAGCACCGGTCTCCAAAACCGGGGGTTGGGGGTTCGAGTCCCTCCACTCCTGCCACGACTGAGGCGCGAGCTGGGCGGCATGAGGCGGGAGGCGGTTTCCCGCGTTAAGGACTAGAGATGGCGAGGACAAATCCCTTCGAATTCATACAGCAGGTGCGGACCGAGGTTGCCAA
>Ga0209751_10005925_pt1 | contig 11427 bp, 12 predicted proteins | sample RifCSP13_1_FD_184019 | JGI IMG/M metagenome (GOLD analysis project Ga0209751, IMG submission 184019) | Soil microbial communities from Rifle, Colorado - Rifle CSP2_sed 13_1 (SPAdes) (version 2) | ecosystem: Environmental > Terrestrial > Deep subsurface > Rock core/Sediment | place: Rifle...
CAGTGACGCCCGCCAGTGCCCAGCATGTGCCACCGGGCGCTTGAGCCTCAAGATTTCCAGCAAGTACGGCGCCTTCATCGGCTGCGGCAACTACCCGGACTGCAAGTACACCCGCCAGCTCTCGAACCAGGAGGGAACCGTCGCCGGCGACCGGGAGCTCGGCTTCGATCCCGAGTCAGGCCTGCCCATCATCGTGAAGTCGGGCCGGTTCGGCCCTTACCTCCAGCTCGGCGAGGGCAAGGACGACGAGAAACCGAAGCGCTCCTCGATCCCCAAGGGCATCGATGCGGCATCGATCGGCCTCGACACGGCGCTCCAGCTCCTGTCGCTGCCGCGCGAGGTCGGGGTTCATCCCGAGTCCGGCCTCATGATCACGGCCGGCCTCGGCCGCTACGGTCCGTTCATCCTGCACGACGGCACCTACGCAAACGTCGACAGCATCGAGGACGTGTTCACGGTCGGCTTGAACCGCGCCGTCACGCTCATCGCCGAAAAGAAGGCGGGCAAAGGGAGCCGCTTCGGCCGCGCGGCACCGAAGCAAGTGCTCAAGAGCCTCGGCGAGCATCCCGTCGAGGGCGGCAAGATCGAGGTCTTGAACGGCCGCTACGGTCCCTATGTCAACCACAACAAGGTCAATGCCACGCTGCCAAAGGGCACCGACCCGATGGCGCTGACACTCGACGAGGCGGTCAGCCTTCTCGCCGAACGCATCGCCAAGGGTGGCGGCAAGCCGGCCCGCAAGACGGCCAGGGCCAAGACATCCAAGTCCATGGCGAAGGCGGGCAACGAGAATGACGCGCCAGCCGCGAAGAGGGCTCAGCCCCGGAAGAAAGCAGCGGCCGTCGGCGTCGAGGACTGACACTGCGCAGTGACTCTGACGTAGCCCGGGCTATATATCCCAGCACGATGGCACCGCTTCTTAAGGCTCGCGATCCCACCCGGACCCTTGGGCTTCCCCGAAGGCACGGCCGGCCCGGCTCGGGCACGCAGGGCTTTTGAATGGCGCGCAAACCGAAAGCGGGGCGATCGGCCGGCGAGGGCGAGCTGCCTTCCAAAGACGACCTTCTCAAATTCATCGAGGACGCCAAGCGCAAGACCGGAAAGCGGGACATCGCCCGCGCATTCGGCCTCAAAGGAGAGCAGCGCGTCGCCCTGAAGCGCCTGCTCGCCGAAATGGCCGAGGAGGGCCTGCTGTCGGGTAACCGGACGTCGTTGCGCGGGAAGGGCAAGCTGCCGCCTGTGGCCGTGCTCGAGATCACGGGCCGCGACGAGCAGGGCGACCTCATCGCCGAGCCCGCGGTCTGGGATAAGGCGGAGGGACGCCGGCCCCGCGTGCTCGTGCTCGCGCACGCCGGCCGGGCCGGCGCTGAGGCAGGCGAGATCGGCATCGGCGACCGCGTGCTCGCCCACATCGAGCCATTGGCAGAGCGCGACGTCGAAGGCTTCCGTTTCGAGGCGACACCCATCCGGCGCCTGCCGCGCGAGACGCGCCGTCTGCTCGGCATCTTCCGCAGACACCCGAAGGGCGGCGGCGCGATCGAGCCGATCGATCGCAGGGAGCTCAGGGCGTGGTCGATCCAGAAGGGGGACGAGGGAGGGGCGAAGGACGGCGATCTGGTGCGCTTCGATCTCGAGCGCAAGGGCCGCTTCGCGGTGGGGCGCGCGCGGGTGCTCGAGAGCCTCGGCAACCCCGAGGATCAGAGGAAGATCAGTCTCATTGCCGTGCATGCCCATGGCATACCGGACGACTTCCCGGTGAGCGTCCTCGCCGAAGCCGGTGCTCTCGAGCCGCCGAAGCTCGCCGGGCGCACGGATCTGCGCCCTGTGCCGTTGGTGACCATCGACCCCGCCGACGCGCGCGACCACGACGACGCCGTCTATGCCGAGCCGGACACGGAGGCTCGCAATATCGGCGGCTTCATTATCATTGTCGCCATCGCCGATGTCGCCCATTACGTCCGCCCCGGGACGAAGCTCGACCGTGAGGCGCACCTGCGCGGCAACTCGGTCTATTTTCCGGACCGTGTCGTGCCGATGCTGCCGGAGAAGATCTCCAACGATCTCTGTTCGCTGAGGGAAGGCGAGGAACGGCCCTGTCTCGCCGTGCGAATGACCATCGACAAGCATGGTCACAAGCGTTCGGCTATCTTCATGCGCGCGATGATGCGCTCGGCGGCAAAACTCAGCTACGAGGAGACCCAGGCGGCGATCGACGGCAATCCGAGCGCAAAGTGCAGGCCGCTGATGGAGCACGTGCTGCGCCCGCTGTGGGCCGCCTATGCCGCGCTCAGTGAGGCGCGCAGCGCCCGCGAGCCGCTGGACCTCGATCTCCCGGAGCGCAAGATCGTTCTCGACAATCAAGGCCGCGTCGCCCGCGTCGTCGTGCCGGCGCGCCTCGCCGCGCACCGGCTGATCGAGGAATTCATGATCCAGGCCAACGTGGCCGCCGCGGAGGCGCTCGAGGACAGGCGCAGCCCGGTGATCTACCGGGTGCACGATGAGCCGTCGCAGGAGAAGCTCAAGAGCCTCAAGGAGTTCCTCGAGACGCTCGATTTGAAGCTGCCGCCGCAGGCAACGCTGAAACCCAGCGCTTTCAACCGCATTCTCGCCCGTGCCAAGGACCTTCCGGTCCCCGATCTCATCAACGAGGTGGTTCTGCGGGCCCAGTCCCAAGCCGAGTACGCCCCATCGAATATCGGCCACTTCGGGCTCAATCTCGTCCGCTACGCGCATTTCACCTCTCCCATTCGCCGTTATGCCGATCTTGTCGTCCACCGCGCCCTCGTGCGCGCGTTGAGGCTCGGCGCCGGAGGCCTCGAGGACGCGCAGGCCCGGCGGCTCGACGAAGTCTCGAAATCGATTTCCGAAGCCGAGCGACGCGCTATGGCGGCCGAGCGCGAAACCGTCGACCGGCTGATCGCGGCCCACCTCGCCGATCGTGCCGGCGCGAGCTTCGAGGGACGCATCGCCGGCGTCATCCGTTCCGGCTTGTTCGTGCGCCTGAAGGACACCGGCGCCGACGGGTTCGTGCCCGTCTCGACGCTGACGCGGGACTTCTACCGCCATGTCGAAACGTCGCACGCCCTCGTCGGCAGCCGCACCGGCGAGACGTTCCAGCTCGGCGACCAAGTGACGGTGCGGCTCGTCGAAGCAATTCCGAGCGCGGGCGCACTTCGCTTCGAAATGCTATCTGAGGGAAAGAGACAACGGCTCGCCGCGAGCAAGGGATTTCAAGGCCTGCGCACGGTCAGGGGGCGCCGGCGGTAAGCGGGCCCTGTAACCGAGGCCTTGCAACCCTAGGTGCCGGAGCGCGCACGGGAGAGCACGGACGCCATGATCGAGACCGAGCGCTCGTCGACGCAAGTGCAGGAGGCGCCGCGATCCGTGCCCGGCGCGTTGTGGCGCGGCTTGCGGCAAGTCTGTCCGGCCTGCGGCGCGGGGGCGCTCTATTGGAAGTACCTGAAAGTCGTCGCGACATGCAGTGCGTGCGGCGAAGAGCTCCATCACCACCGCACCGACGATGCGCCGCCCTATTTCACGATCGTGATCGTCGGCCACTTTGCGGTCGGCGGCGTCCTGCTGCTCGAACAGGCTTTTGCGCCGCCAACCTGGGTCCAGCTGGCGATCTGGATGCCGGCCTTGCTCGTCGCCAGCCTCTGGCTCTTGCCGCGCGTCAAGGGCGCCCTCATCGGGCTCCAGTGGGCGCTCAAAATGCACGGCTTCGGCGGTCCCGAGCCGGCCGTCGAAACGCTGCAGCAAGAGACGCCGGAACAACCATAACCGGGCGCCGAGAGCAAAATAAAGAATGCCTGGCAAGGCTTGGCACGGCGTCCTCTATTGCGGCTTTATGGTCGCGTCAGCGAGCGTGTCGCTGGCGCATGGTCTGGGCGGTTGGTCCGGCTTGACAGCATGGCGCCGCCCGCTATGGTGCCGCTCTCCAATTTTGTCGCCAGCGCCTTCAAGGTCGAACGACCATGGCCAAACCGATTACACAAAAGATCAAGCTTCTTTCGACCGCGGGCACAGGCTTCTTTTACGTCACCAAGAAGAACCCACGCACTTCAACCGAAAAGCTGGTCTTCAAACGATACGATCCGATTGTGCGCAAGCACGTCGAGTTCAAGGAAACGAAGATCAAGTAACCAGGCCTCGCGCCCCGGCTCGTGAACAGCGGTCAAATCGAAATGGATGGAATGCCGCATCGGCGAGGCGCGGCTTGCACCTCGCAGGGGCACCCCTCTCCGAGGGCCGCATCAAGTCGACAATGAAGGAGTTGGCGCCGCACGGCGACTTGACTTGACCAGGGTCCGTAACCGCTCGGCAGCGGGGTAAGCATTCCGAGAAAGCCACGGACCCTGGCCTGGTGACCAGATGGTGGTCAAAGAGGGCGTTGACTTCCCACCTGGTGTCGTAGTCGGGCTAGTGCAGCCTAAACGAGGAGGTGTCTCCAGCCGCTAGGTCCCGACCACGAATTTCCCGCTCCATCAGGAGATGCGGCGGACCCGATGGGTGGCGGGAACCGAAGGTTTTCTGCATGCTCACGGGGCGACCAGGCGGGCCGCCCACCCGAACCTGCAAATACCAGCCTAAACAAGACCCTCCTCACAAGTTCGTCAATCTGGCAGATCGGCCCCTCTTTGGCAAGTTTCGCCCTTGACCGTCGCAGCCTGGACACAGGCAAGCTCGATTCGAGGTTACTATTGTGGCCGCGCAATGACGGACAACAGGATTTGGCCGGCCCAAACGACGCATCCCTGGCCTAGGGCGGGGTGGTCTCGGATGCGCTCATCCGAGGCCTAAATCGCGTCCTGAATCATGAATTTAGACCATGATCGACGCGTCAGACCGAGTGGGTCCGGCGCGGTCATGGCCGACCGGCGTCCCGCCAAATCCCCTTGGAGGGGGGCGCGGACCCGTCAGGCGGCGTCCGCCGCGACCCGGTTGCGTCCCCCGCGCTTGGCGGCATAAAGCGCGTTGTCGGCGCGCTTGAACACCGTTTCCGGGGTATCGCCCGGATGCTCGAGCGTCGCCAGGCCGACACTTGCCGTCACGCGGATCTGGCAGCCCGGGCCGACCGGGAACGGGTCTGCGGCGACGCAGGCCCGCAACCGTTCGCCCGCCTGGTAGGCGCTGCCCAGGTCCGTCTCCGGCATGATGATCAGGAACTCCTCGCCCCCGAGACGGCAGGCGAGATCGATGCCGCGCGTATTGCGCCGGAACCGGTCGGCGAACTCCCGGAGCACGGCATCGCCGACGTCGTGGCCATAGGTATCGTTGACCTGCTTGAAGTGATCGATGTCGGCGAGCAGGATCGAGAGCGGCCGCCCCGAGCGGATCGCTTCGCCGATCAGGGTCTTCATATGGCGTTCCATATAGCGGCGGTTGTGCAGGCCCGTGAGTGAGTCGGTGATCGCGAGCTCGACGCTTTCCTGCAGCCTGTTGCGCAAGTAGTCGTTGTAGCGCTTACGCTTGATCTGCGTCCGGATCCTGGCCAGCATCTCGTGCCGGTCGATGGGGCGCATCAGGTAGTCGTTCACTCCGAGGTCCAGCCCGCGCAGAAGCCGTGCCTCGTCGCCCGGCTCGACGAGAACGATGATCGGCAGGTGACGGGTGCGATCGAGCGAGCGCACCTGAGAGCAGAGCCGCAACGCATCGGCATGGGCGAGGCTCAGCGAGACGATCAGGACGTCGAAATCGTGCTCGGCGAGCTTGACGAGAGCCTGGTTGGGGTCGGGCTCGGTCTGGCAATCGTGGACCTTTGATAGAGCCTCCGAGAGCCGCGCCGCCGAGCGCGGATGGTCGTCGACGGCAAGCAGGCGGCCGGGGCGGCTCGACAGCGCCTTCTCGAGCGCGTCGCTGTCGGTCATACCCAACTGCCGGCTTGTCGAGGCGCGCATCAGCATCTCGTCGTTGAGCATCTTGAGGCGCGCCAAGTTCTTGACCCGGGTGACGAGCGCAATGTCGTCGACCGGCTTGGTCAGGAAGTCGTCGGCCCCGCTGTCGAGGCCCTGGACCTTGGCCGAGGGTTGATCGAGCGCCGTCACCATGACGACAGGCACCTGATGCGTCTGAGGGTTTTCCTTGAGGCGGCGGCAGACCTCGAAGCCGTCCATTCCGGGCATCATGACGTCGAGCAGGATGACGTCGACGCGCTCGCGCGCGCAAATGTCGAGCGCTTCTTGGCCGCTGTAGGCGGTGAGCACCTCGAAGTACTCGGCCGCCAGCCGCGCCTCGAGCAGCTTAACGTTTGCCAGAATGTCGTCGACAACGAGAACGCGAGCCGTCATCTATCGACTTTCACACACTGAGGCATCGCCTCACTTTTCGCCCATGAACCGCCGAACCGTGTCGAGGAACATCGGAACCGAGATGGGTTTTGAAATATAGGCCTCGCAGCCGCCCGAGCGGATCCGCTCCTCGTCTCCCTTCATGGCAAACGCGGTGACGGCGACCACGGGAATATCTCTCAAATCCTCGTCATCCTTGAGCCACTTGGTAACCTCGAGGCCCGACACCTCGGGAAGCTGGATATCCATCAGGATCAGGCTCGGACGATGCTTGCGAGCCAGCGCGATGGCATCGAGGCCGTTCCGGGTCTGGATGGTCCGGTACCCATGCGCATCCAGGAGATCGTGGAACAGCTTCATGTTGAGCTCATTGTCCTCCACGATCAGCACCGGTCGCGCCGCACGCCGCGCCTCGCGAGCGTGAGCCTCGACGGCCATCCTCTTCTCCTGGTAGGTCATCGCTGAAAGCTGGTTCGTTGCCCGCTCATTCCTGCACCGATTCTGCGGGTCAAGTGCAGGCGAGTTTGCCCGCAAGCCGTAACCAACTGTTTAAGAAGTGTTGCGAAACCCTTAGCGCAGCAGGACATGGTAAAATCCGCGCCTCCTATCGATTTCGAGTGCGCCGAGAGCATCGCTTTGGCGGGGCTCACTTTTCTGGCCGAGGACCCGGCCCGCCTCGGGCGCTTCCTGGCCCTGACAGGGATCGGTCCCCAGGAGCTTCGGACCAAGGCGTCCGCCCCTGAGATGCTGGCTGCCGTGCTGGAGCACCTTTTGGCCGACGAATCGCTGCTGCTCGTCTTCGCCGCGAGCAAGAACGTGCGTCCCGAGGCGGTTCAGCCCGCCCATGCCCTCCTGGCGCAAGGCGCAACACGGATGGGCCGGCCGTGACCCAAGAGCCGGGGGAGCACGGAGCGCGCATCGGTATCGACCTTGGGGGAACCAAGATCGAAGGCCTGCTACTCGGGCCAGACGGCGCCGAACGAGCGCGCCAGCGCATTGCGACGCCGCGCGACTACGAGGCAACGATTGCCGCCGTGACCGGCCTCGTCGCCCGCCTCGAGACCGAGGCCGGTGTCAAGGCGCGCGTCGGCGTCGCTATCCCGGGCTCGCTCTCGCCCATCACGAGGCTGGTGCAGAATGCGAACTCGACCTGGCTCAACGGGCACCCCTTCGACCGTGACCTTACGGCGGCACTTGGCCGCCCCGTCCGGCTTGCCAATGACGCCAACTGCTTTGCCCTCTCCGAGGCCATCGACGGAGCCGGCGCGGGTGCGCGCTCGCTGTTCGGGGTCATACTCGGCACCGGCTGCGGCGGCGGTATCGCAGTCGACCGAAAGCTCGTCGACGGTCCACGCGGCATCGGCGGCGAGTGGGGCCACAACCCGCTGCCATGGGCCGAGGGAGACGAGCATCCCGGCCCCCGCTGCTGGTGCGGCCGGCGCGGCTGCATGGAAACCTGGGTGTCGGGGCCCGGCCTCGAGGCCGACCACGAGCGCGTCACAGGCGAGAAGCGTTCGGTTACCGACATCGGGCGGCGCTCCGCGGCCGGGGACGATTCGGCGCGAGCCACGCTGCACCGGCACGCCTCGCGGTTGGCCCGCGGCCTGGCCCACGTCGTCAACATCATCGATCCGGAGATCGTCGTGCTCGGCGGCGGACTCTCACGCCTTCAACACCTTTACGAGGTGCTTCCCGATCTGATCGCGCCGCTGATTTTCGCCGACCAGGCGTCGATCATCGTTCGCCCGCCGAGGTGGGGCGACGCCAGCGGCGTGCGCGGGGCGGCCTGGCTGTGGAACGAACCTTGAGGGCGGGAGCGTCCGGGCTCCCTGTTAGGGCTTCGCCGGCGCACACGTGCTCGCCTCGAGATAGATGAGCTCCTTGAGCTCACCGCGGATTGCGAACTCGCCGTGGTCGATCCCGAGCGAGCTCGTCACGCCGTTCTCGTGGAAGCGGTACGACATCTCGTACAGCGGCACCGAGTCGCCACGCGCGGGCCCCGGTGCAAAATAGCTGATCGATACCGGCCACGACGGAACGAGATCGAGCTTGTCTCCGTCCTTGAGCAGGGCGAGAGTCTTCATCGCACCCGGCGCCACCTGGCGCCCGATCGCGGTCGAGGTTGCATACACCTTGTCGCCGGCCTCGGAGCCGTCGAAGAGATCGGCGGTCACGATCCTTTTCCCGCTGCGGGCGGCGGCAATGACCGCCATCGAGTGTTGAATCGGAAAATACACGCTGGACGAGAGCTCAATCTTCTTCTTCACGGGGCGCCTGAGCTCGATCGTGACCGGACCGGCGGACGCGTTTCGCTCCGCGGTGCCCTGGGTCTGCTCGGTAAGCTGATCATTTTGATAGTTGGTCGAGCTGAACCGGAACCGGCGCGCCGGCACCGACTCCCAGCTCGAGGTCCTGAGGTCGGCGAGCTGCGTCTCGCCGTCCTGGTTGATCGTCTGGGTCACGTATCGCATGTTCTGCGTATAGCCCTCGCAGGCGCTGCCTGTGAGCTCATAGACGATGCGGCCCGTGAGCTCGGCGACACCGGAGCCCGGATTGGTCCGATCGAGTTTGAGCTCGTAGACGGCGCGGTGCGGAGCAAAGACAAGCTCGGCGCGCAGCGGCTCGGCGCGGCACGGGCCGGCCACAGATAGAATAAGCCCTGCCAGCGGCAGGACAACGGCCGGTCTCGCAGAAACGCGCATCGTGTTGATCCTCGAATGCTGTGGAGCGATCGGAGCGTCGACGCACTAGGCGTGCGCGAATCTAGGCCGGCATAGCACCGTTGCAAAGCGCCAATTCTGGGCTCAAAAGGAATTGGGCACGAGGTCCCAGGCGCCCCCGAGCAACGTCTGGGCCGGACCGCAACCGGTGAAAGGAAGGCGGGCATGAGCGGCGAAATTGAGGCGCGGCTTCTGAAGCTCGGATTGGCGCTTCCGCCGGCGCCCAATCCGGTGGCAAACTATGTGCCCTATGTTCTCGCCGGCGATCTTCTTTTCATATCCGGGCAGCTCGCCAAGGCTTCGGACGGGACCCTGGCGACCGGCTGCCTCGGCGCCGGCGTCACGGTCGAGGCCGGCCAAGCCGCCGCCCGCCTGTGCGCCCTCAATATCCTTGCCCAGGCCAAGGCGGCGCTCGGCAGCCTCGACCGCATCGGGCAAGTCGTGAAGCTCACCGGATTCGTCAGCTCGACACCCGAGTTCGCCGATCATCCCAAAGTCGTGAACGGAGCGTCCGACCTGATGGTCGAGATCTTGGGCGAGAAGGGACGGCACACGCGCGCCGCGGTCGGCGTTGCGAGCCTGCCCGCGGGCTCGGCGGTCGAGGTCGACGCCGTCATGCGCGTGGATCGGGCATAGGCCATGCTCGACCGCGCGGCCTTCATGCGCCCGATCGCGCACCGTGGCCTCCACGATGCCGCCGAACGGCGGATCGAAAACACGGCGCCGGCGTTCGAGGCGGCCATGGCGGCGGGCTATGGCATCGAATGCGACCTGCGCCCGGCCGCCGGCGGCTTGCCGATTGTCTTTCACGACCGGACGCTCGAGCGGCTCATCGAGGGCCAGGGCGCCGTCGAGGCTGTCACGGGCTCCGATCTCAAGCGCTTGAGATACAAGGGGCAGGCCACTCGGATCCTGACCTTCGCCGAACTGCTCGATCTCGTCGCGGGGCGCGCTCCCCTGCTCATCGAGGTGAAGAGCGAATGGGAGGCGCCGGGCGCGGCGTTCCTCGGCGCGATCGCCAAGCTCGCTGCGTCTTACAGCGGCCCGCTCGCCCTCATGTCCTTCGACCCGGCCGTGATGGCGGCCCTGCGCAGCCTCGCGCCGGCCGTGCCGCGCGCCATCGTCTCCGGAGCCTACAAGGACGACGCGGGCGAGACCTGGTGGCGCGACAAGATCGACGAGGAGCGCGCTTACCGCCTCGCCAACCTGCTCGAGTCGGGCCCCGTGGCGCCCGATTTCTACGCCTATCACGTCAAGGCGCTGCCGACCGCCGTAACGCGCTTCGTGCGCGAGGCCCTCGGCCTGCCGCTCTTCACCTGGACAGTGCGAACCGAGGAGGACCGCCGCACCGCCGCCCAATGGGCTGACGCCCCCATCTTCGAGGGTTACCTGCCATAAGTCGCACTGCGGCACGAAAGCGAGCTCCGGAGGGTCGAAGTCATGATCGTCATCACGAGGAACGGCAAGACAACCGTCATAACCGGCTGGCGCGCCTGGCTGATGAGCGCGGTCGTCTGCGCGACGATAGCCGTGACCCTCGTCATTGCCGCATTCCTAGTGCTGGGCATCGCCATTACTATTGCGACGCTCCTCATCTTCGCCGTGCCGCTGGCGCTTGCTTTCGCCCTCATTGCCTCGCTGATCCGGCCGGTGTGGAGATTATAGGTCGAGACCGCCCGCTGCCGGGGTGGCGCGGGCTCGCGGCAGACATGCGTGGCGCGCCCACGCCCCGATCCATGTTTTCACCGCAAAGGCCGCCGATCATCCGCCGATTGATGATCGTCCGGGCCGAGTTGGGGAGCATCTCATGAAGGCACGTCCAGTCTGGCAGTGCACGGCGCTGCTCACATCGACGGCGCTGGTGATCGCTGGGCTCGCGATTCTCTCATTCAGCCGGGCTTACAAGGCGCTGATCGAGACCCAAGGCGACAGCCTGCGCGTCCAGGGCGAGGTCATCGCAGCCGTCATTGCCGCCGACGAGTCCGCGGAGATCCCGCCGGAGCGCGTCGCGCCGATCCTGCGGCGCCTGGTGCGGGCGCCCGACACGCGCGCCCGCGTCTTTGCGCGCGACGGAACATTGATTGTCGACACGGCCGGCGTTCCGTTGCGCGGGCGGCCGGCGCAACCAGAAAGCCTGGGGTTCAGCGAGAAGCCAAGGCGTGGCGTACTCGAGACTGCGTCGACGCGTGCCCTATCCTGGCTCGCGCGCGGCGAGATGGCGGCCATCCGCGCGCCGGCCGGGACCAACGGTGCCGCCTACCCCGAGCTGCGCATGGCCCTCGACGGCTCGGTCACGAGTGCACTCCTTGTGGTCGAGAGCGGTGAGCTTGTTGTCTCCGTGGCGGTGCCGATCCAATCGAGGACGGCGGTCGAGGGCGTGCTGCTGCTCACGGCGCGGGCGGGGACATAATCGCTTGTTG
>Ga0209751_10005927_pt1 | contig 11424 bp, 17 predicted proteins | sample RifCSP13_1_FD_184019 | JGI IMG/M metagenome (GOLD analysis project Ga0209751, IMG submission 184019) | Soil microbial communities from Rifle, Colorado - Rifle CSP2_sed 13_1 (SPAdes) (version 2) | ecosystem: Environmental > Terrestrial > Deep subsurface > Rock core/Sediment | place: Rifle...
CTCATTTTTCAAATGGATATTCGACGGGGCGCAGCGGGTGCTTGCCATGATACAACTCGACCCAAAAACAGGGCGGGAGGTAAGGCTTGAACGAGACCATATGCTCCATCACACGTTCGGCGATCCATCCAACCCGGAGGGCGTGGCGACGTTGGAGGCGGCGTATCGTTTGGAACGATTGCAATATGGGTATCAGGTGGTCTCTGGCATCGCCGCCGAACACGCGGCGGGATATTTGAAATTTACCAAGACAGAAAAAGGAGACATTTCCACGCAAGCGGAACGGCTGATCGGGCAAGCCGCCAGATATATGCTGACGGCGCAGGAAGGCAATTATGCGGTGCTGCCCTATGGGTTCGAAGCCGAACTCATTGAAACCAATCTCGCGGCGTTCCCCGCATTGACGGAAGCGATCAAACACTTCGATATTTTGATGTTATCCCTCCTGGGGATGCAGTGGATGGCGTTGAACACCATGACCGACACAGGCGCGCGGGCGGCGCAAGTGGACGCGACTCAATCGGGGATTACGCTTTTCAATTCCATGTTGGACGGCTTCGCGGCGCAATGGAACGATCAAGTTGAGCGTAAAATATATTATTACAATTGCGTCTTGCAGAATAATTTTCCAAACATCACCAAACGCCCGAAAGTAACATTCTCGCACATTGAGAACGTCATCCCGTTGACCGAATTATCATCGTTCTTCTCGCAGGTATCGCCTGGCTTCAAATTGCCGCTTGGCGAGGACGATTTGAAAGCCATTCGCCAGCGGACTGGCTTTTTGCCGCAGAACAACCCCAAGCCCGAAGACGTGATCCAGCCGGACGGCACGAAGGCGGGCGACAACCCAGAACCCAAGCCGCAGTTCCCGCTTGACCCAAACGCTTTGCCCGCCGAAACTTTGCCCATGCCGGTACAAGAAAAGGCGTCAACGACGCGCAACCTGATAAAGCGCGCGCTGAATTTTATGAGCCGTAGAAAATGATTGTTGACTTCGCCCAAGCCCGCGTCATCCTCGAACTCACGCTCGCTGAGTACGCCGCCGCGCGCACGGTCTATCATTCGTCCATCCGTGAACAAGTGGAGAAATATCTGACCGGCGGCGATGCGGTCACGAAACACCGCAGCGATATGAACGCGGCGATAGGGACAGCGTACACAGTGACGGCGGGCATCGCCTGGAAGGACGGCGGCGGGGACATCTTCGAGGCGGCGGCTATCGCGGCGCTGCTCACAGCGGCGATAGACAGGGAACAGGGATACACGGACGGGTTATTTGAGCGGCTGAAACTTTTGCGCGCCGAATTGCAGGAAGGCGAAACGTCGCAGCGGCAATTTACAGCGATGCAGGAAGGACGGGCGCGCGCCGATGGGTATGCGCGCTCATTGGATTATTTCTACGCCCTGGTTAAACTCATGGCGTTGAAAAACGAGCAACTCATGTTCGGCGGCTTGCCCGGCGCGGAGAGTTGCCCGGAGTGCGAGATGCTGCAAGGGACTTGGCACAAGGCGTCTTGGTACGTTTCACACGGTTACGTCCCGCCGCGCGGCGAGAACTTGACCTGCGCCGAGGGCGGGCAGTGCCAGCACGTACTCATGGACAGGCAGGGGAGATTGGTTACGATATGAACGCATCCACAAAAAGATATTTCGATAAACTCCTATCAGCGCAAAACGCCAAGACCGTAACAAGTCCGCCTCCAAAGAGCAGGCATGACGGCGCGTATTATCATCAAATGGGCGTGGAGGCGCGGGCGTTGAGACTCTACATGGACGACGTGATCAAACACCAGAACTACTGGCGCGAACTCAGCGCGGCAAGCCCCGAACAGGTGGATTGTTTCGTGCGCGGCTTTTACGGCAAGCCGATGCCCGCCGCGATAGTTCCCGATGAGCCGCCTGTTATTGAGACGGCGCAGGAAATCGCCCCAATCGTCCAGGAGCCGGACACGCAAGCGGAGATTGTTGAAATAGTCAATCCAATGGACGAAGCGCGCGCTATGCTCGATCATCTCAAACGACTGGCAGAACTGATGGAAGCGAAACTCAATCAGCCCATTGAAGTTCACGTTAGCGCGCCAAAACTCAAGCGCTCAGTAGATACCGTCACGCGCGACGCCGACGAGAACCTGGCGGGCAAGGTCACGCAATACGAGTACGAGGAATAACATGGCAATCAAAGAAAAAGAATCCCAGGTCAAAAGCGCGCAGTTCAACGGCGAATTACCAAGCGGCGCGGACGTGGAGATCAATCTGTCGCTGAACGTGGACACGAATATCGCCCATTTCAGGATGCGGTTGAACGACTCCGCCGGATTGCAAGGACTGGCGAACGATTTGAAAACCATTCGTAATTTTCTTATCCAGAAATATAACCTGACGCCGTAAAGGATTTTGATGTTCAATATCCAACGACCCAGGGGCGCATATGCTCCGGCAGGGCAAGCCTTTCCCATAGGCTCCGTGTTCATCGCGGTTGTATCTACCAACCCGGCGACGCTTCTTGGATACGGCACATGGTCTGCTTTTGGCGCGGGGCGGGTGCTGGTTGGATTGGATGCGGGCGATGCGGATTTTGACACTGCCGAGGAAACGGGCGGGGCGAAGACCGTCGCCTCCTCCGGTTCGGTTGCCGCGCCCGCCAGCCATGCCAATCATACGCACACGGGCCCGAGCCATCAACACAATCTATCGGGCGGGGCGGCGACGGCTCACAGTCATACCTATACCGACGTCCCGAATCATGTGCATGTACAACACGTTAACTCATCCGCTTCAGGCGGCGCGGGAAAGTATGCGTTAGACACAAACGCCTCAGGAGACGCCACAACCGAACTTTCAACGTCCAACCCGACCGGCGGCGTAGTCACAGGCACAACCGCCGTCAATACGGCGGGCGCAACCGATACCGAAGGCACGGGCGCGACGGGAAACGAATCGGCGGCGTTATCGCATAACGCCCCGGCGTTTACCGGCTCGGCGACAAGCGTCGTCCAGCCGTATATCGTTTGCTATTTTTGGAAGCGCACAGCATGAGCAATCAGCCAGTCAAAAATCAGACGTTCGTTTTTTACATGTCCCTAGTCTCTCAATCTACCGGGCAATGGCAGGCTAATCCTACGCTGGCGGCGGGCGACGTAAAAGCAGCGATTGACGACGATGCGCCCGCCAACCTTGGGACGCTGCCGGTTGTAGACGCCGACTTTACCAAGCGAATCAAAGTCACTTTGTCGGCGGCTGAAATGAACAGCGGCAATACTACGTTGATTTTCTCGGATGCGGCGGGGGCGGAATGGGACGACGTAACGATAAACATCCAGCCGGTTTCGTGGCTGGATACGAATGATGATATTACAGGTTTGACGGCAGCGGCTGTAACGGAAATCCAAACCGGGCTGGCAACTCCTACGAATATTACAGCCGGAACAATCACAACCGTAACTAATCTGACCAACCTCCCCGCCATTACATCCAACTGGCTGACGGCGGCGGGGATTTCGGCGGGCGCGTTGAACGGTAAGGGCGATTGGAATATCGGCAAGACCGGCTACACATTATCAGCCGCAGGCATCCAGGCAATCTGGGACGCGTTGACCTCTGTATTGACAGTAGCCGATAGTATTGGAAAATTGCTTGTGGACAATATCAACGCGACGATTTCAAGCCGCTCTTCCCATGCCGCAGCGGATATATGGTCAGTTGCAACGCGACTTTTGACAGCCGGGACGAACATTGTACTTGCCAAAGGCGTGGGGGTCACGGGGTTTAATGATTTATCGGCTGGCGATGTGCGGGCGGCGGTAGGGCTGGCGAGCGCCGATCTGGACGCGCAACTGGACGCCCTGCCGACGGCGGCAGAAAACGCCGACGCGATGCTTGACGAAGATATGACCGGACATCAAATACAAGGATCATTAGGTCAAGCCATCGGAGATCCAGTTGCGGATACAAATACAATCTACAAGGCGGTTGTCACGGATGCGGCGGGAGCGACAGTGGGGGCGGATACAACCAGCGCGCTTTCCCGCCTTCCCGCCGCGCTATCCGGCGACGGGTTTATGAAATCCGACCTGAAATCCATCGAAGATGAATTGACGAGTGGAAATAATGCGACGCTAAAATTAAGGCAATTAGACCTACGCAACACATCTGGTATTGCCTTTCGCGCGATCTCTGATGATAGTCATGGTGTGCAGTTCGGCTCATTGGGTGAAGGCACAGCGGGGCTCAATACTATAGCCACCGGACAAGAGAGTTTTGGAATACTTACACAAGGGGTCATCGCCGGTTTTTACGCGGAGGGTAACGACGGTATTTATGCAGTTGCCAATGTAAGCGGCAAATCCATCAACGCTCCGCAGGACATCGCCGTATCCGACGGCAATCTGACTCTAGCCGCCATTGCCAACGCCGTATGGACGAACGTCACCCGCACGCTCACGGCAATTGCGGACAGCGCGGGCGTGACGACGTTATTGTCCCGCATCGGCGGCGCGCTGAATATCGCGGGCGGGAAGGTCGAGAGTAACGTCAAGCAGATCAACGATACGGATGTGACCGGCGACGGCTCGACCACGCCTTGGGGCCCGGCATGAACTTCGATTGTTGGACGAACGGCGCGTGGGCGGCGGAGTCATGGGTAGAGGGATCATGGTGTCCGGGCGCGCCTGAGTCTATTACAGCGACCCGCGCGGAGCCTGTCCATAAAATGTTAGTTCCCATCGGTTTGGAGGCGGAAGCGCGCAAACGCCGCGAGGAAGAGGAGTTATTGATATGAGCGATCCTTTGACCGCCGCGCCTGTTTTTGTGTTGCCACATCCTGACGACGTATCCCCGCGCGTCGTGGAATTGATGCAGCGCCTTGACCGTATGCCGCCGGGCGTGTATCTGGTGGAGGTCGTCAAGCCCGAAGTGCGCGCGGCGGATTGGGCGTATGAGATTATGCGTGTGGAGAAAATGGAGCAGGGCAAGGTTTCCAAATACCAGCCGGAGTAAATCGGGTATTGCGTTTTTAGCGATCTTAGAATATACTTCCAGCAACTGAATAATTCGTTCGTCTCTGTTGGCGGACTCTCCCTTGTGGAGAGTCCGCCTTTTTTATTGCCATGATTTCAGGAACCGTACCGGAACATTTAAAGAGTACTGCCATGCCAAACGTGAAAGAATATACCGACGAGAAAGAATGGATGTCTGTCTGTATGCCCGCCATGATGGGCGAGGGCAAGGAACAGGATCAAGCCGCCGCCGCGTGTATGCAGATGTGGAAGGACAGGGACAAGCCCGAACCTCCCGAACCCGCTGAGGCGGGGGTCCAGAATTTCTTTTTCACCGATCTGCTCGCGGACTTGGAACACATCTCCGTCATAGACGGCATGTCCGTCACGCCGGGCGAAAAGCCGGTCACGGATATGCACGGGCGGTCTGTGGTTGTGAAAGAGAATGATTTGCCGTTGTATGTCGCCAATACACAAAAACTTTTGGAAAGCACAAAGGACACGGCGGGCAAAATCGTCGGCTTGCCGATTGACAAGGAAAAGCATGACCACGAAGGCGGCGCGGGCTGGCTCGTGGGATTGGAACACGATCCCGCGCGCAAGATCATCCGCTTCATTATCAACTGGACGGAGGAAGGCGTCGCGCTCGTCAAGAGCAATATACGGCGCTTCTTTTCGCCGTCCTTCGATCCAAAACAGAAAGTTATTTTAGGCGGCTCGATGACCAACGCGCCCGCCTTACGCGCCGGAGATTGGAGTTACATGCTATCGCCGGTCGAATTATCGAAAAATTTGAAGGAGTTAGATATGCCAAAGACACTGGAAGAAATTGCCGGAACGGTCGAGAGTCTTGTCAAGGCGGTCGAGGGTCTGGTACAAAAGCCCCCCGTTGCCAGCACACAGGACGCAGGCGGCGGGAGCGTGGAACTCACGGACGACGAGAACGACAAACTCAGCGAACTCGCTGAGAACCGCGCCAAAGAGATGATCCGCGCCGCGCGCACGAAGGACGAGGTGGTGCAGTTCGTCGCCGAACTCGCAGGCGGCACGCGCGATAAGCCGATAGGCTTCGCCATTCCCGCCCGGAAACTGACCGCCTTTCTGTTGCGCCAGAACGACAAAGAACGCCTGGAATTTCAAAGTTATTTGAAACTGATGGCGGACGCGGCGGTTGACTTTGCGGAACACGGTTTCAGCGGCGAAGGCTTTCTGCACCGCCCGAAACTGCCCGTAGAATTTCACGCCGCCGCACGCGAATGGGTGCGCGCCGGGCGCGACATCAAGGACTTTTTCATCGAGGTTACGCCGGAACTCAAATATGAGGACTTCAACGTCACCGAATTTGAAACGGCGAAGGAGTAGACAATGACCGATTTGACTGCAAACGCCTATCTCAGAATCAGCGGTAACGAATACCGTCATAAGTGGATCATCAATACTTCTGTCGCGCAACATTTCTATCGCGGGCAGCCCGTCATCATTGATCAGGACGTGGACGCCGAACTTGCCACGCCTTACGTGGACGCGACAGTCGTAGCGGCGACGGATGTATGTCTGGGGATTGCGGCGGAGGAAAAAATCACCGCCTCAGGCGATCCGGAAACGACAGAAATCGAAGTGATTGTTGAGCCTACCATCGTCGGCTTTCCCTCAGCGGTATTCACCAACGCCGATTTAGGTAAAACGGTTTACATGAGCGATAGCGCGGTTCTTTCCGAGACTGCCGCGGATAACCCACAACTCGGTAAACTTGTAGCGGTTGATGACGGCTTTGCTTATGTCCAACTCGCAACCCCGCAGATTTGCGCTGGCGCATAAGGAGATGAAATAATGATTTCAGGAAACGTACCCAACCATCTTATCAGTATCGCCAAGACGGGATTCTTGACGGCTCCCCGCAAGCCCGTCCCGGCGTATGCGCCCATCGCCAAACTCGTGCAAATGACCGAGAAGAATCAAAAACTGGTTGACCTCGGCGCGGCTCCCATGCCGCAGCGTTCGCGTGGCCGCCCGAACTTTGACGACTTCATCGAAAAAGTGCTGGCAATCGAGCCGGTTGATTTCAACATCCCGGTCAAGATTTCCCGCAACGCGGTGAACGACGATCAGACCGGCGTCCTGCTCGAACGGGCGCGCTCGGCGGGCGCGAACTATGATCGCTTCTACGCGCAACAGGCGTTTAAGACCCTCAACGACGGCGACGACAGCACGATTATCAACAGCGTCGGCTACGATGGCTTGCCATTGTTTTCGAGCGTGCATGTGGATAAAGGCGCGTATTATACGACCGCAGGCGATAACCTGGTCACGGGCAGCGCCTCCCTGTCGGAGGATAATTTCAACACCGCCTTCAACGCGGCGATGTTATTCAAGGACGACAAGGGCGAGACGGTAGATTACACCTACGACCTGTTAGTAGTAGACCCCTCCAGCCGCAAAGTCGCGCATCAAATCTGCAATGTCCCCGGCGGCTCCGACGCGCCCACCAGCGCCAACCCCAACGCGGGCAAGGTCAGTTATGTGATCTCGTCCAAATTTGACACGGGCGCGTGGGTGATCGTCGCGAGTGGCGAGACCATCAAGCCGATCATTATTGTGGAGCGCGAAGCCCCGCATCTCCCGCCTGAAATGATCTGGTTCAATCCCGAAGCGGATGACGGCGGCGAGTATTGCTTCAATTTTGTGGCGCGCTGTAACTTCTACGTCGGCGATTGGCGGCTTGTGGTCATGGGCAAGACCTAACCGCAAAAAATATATTTACAAAGCCTTGAAGGGCGGACGAATTACCGCCCGCCCTTTGTAATTTGTGGAGCGATCTCATGTTGGAAGCCCGAGTAAGACAAGACTATACCCTCCCCTCTATCATGGCATTTTCGGGGCGCGAGTACGTCAAGACAGAATGGCGGCGCGTTCCCGCCGCGCACGAAGCGGCGGCAATGACGCACGACCTGCTCGAAGTCCGCGAAGCGCAGGAACCGGTTACTGTGATCAAAAAAGAACCCGAACCGCCTCGGATGGAGGAGCCGGATGAAATCAAGCCGCGCTACCGCCGTAAGAAGACAGTCGAGGACGAAGACGAATGAACATTTCAGGTCCGCATAGACTACTCGTGCCTGACTATCCCGCGACCTCTGTCGAGGTAACCGTCTCTTTGCAGGGGCTGGTCGTCGGCGTAGGCGTGGTGTATGAATTGACGATATATTCCTCAGCGGTTGACCTGTCGGTTATCGAAACAAACGACAACCAGCCCGATCAGGAAATATTATCGCTGGCAAGCGCAGCGACTGACGGCTGGTTTTTTCCGACCGTACAACATCACGATACGGATGGCTCGGCGATTGCCAACGAGTACGCATTAGGCGTCCCGGTCGCAGGGTCTGTGACCCTCTCCCTGACCGGCGCGCAGCCGGGCGACGTTGTGTACATCACAATCAAGACGACGATGTAGGTATGTATCCCGCCCCTGAACCCGCCCCCGATAGTTACGGCACGCCCGAAGGCGTCGCCGCGCTCGCTGGCACATGGACGAACGGCGGCATATTCACTGACGCCGACGCGTATACCGAAGCCTCTAATCCAAGCCTGACCAACATCGTATTATGGATTGATCAGGTAAGCGGCATCCTGAATACCATCCTGGCGACCTATGGCTTCAATCCCCCGTTGACGAAGCCGAACTCCCTGCTCGCCGCCGATTTCATTGTCAATCGTATCACCGCCGACCTGGTGGATTACGCCCGCAGCAAGGGCAGGTTCGTGTCCGCCGGTTTTGTCAAAGGCGGCATGAGCGTGTGGCAGGCAGTGATGAACGACATCAGCGCCTGGGTGCAGGAGAACGCGCCCGGCTTGGAAGCCAACGGCGAGGATCGCGGCGGCACGGCGTTGAAAATCGGCGTGCGCTCGCATGACGAGAACGGCAGCGAGATGTTCCCCATTTTTCAGCGCGAGGCGTTTGGCAATAAATTCGATAACTGGTCGAAACATGGCTAAAGATATTTCAGAACTCACCGATTTTTTGTCCGGCTTGATGACCGACGCCCGCGCTGTGTTATTGGAGACCGCGCAGCAGATACGCGGCCGCATGGCGGAGGAAGGCAAGCCCATTACGTATCCCGTGCAATGGGACAGCGAAAAGCAGCGGCGCGCTTTTTTTGCCACCAACGGATTCGGCGGCGGTATTCCCCACGTCCGCACAGGCGCATATCAGCGCGGCTGGACGGCGGAGCCGCGATCGTTCGGGGCTGTGTTATTCAACCATACGCGCGGCGCGGGAGCCATCGGCGGCACGCCCTCCGGCTGGCAGTCGCGCATCCATCGCAACCGCTGGAATTACCTGCTGCAAATTCTCTCCGAGGAACTGACGAAAATCCCCGACGCCATCCGCAACAAATTCATCGTGAGAAGCCGTGAATGACTTACTCCCCGACCGACGCCTATGCTCAATGTCTGACCGCCTTGATGGACGCGGTCCGCACGTTGACGGTATATTTCCCGAACGAGCGCCAGGTGTCCTTCGATCCCACCGCCCGGACGCTCGGCGCGGATTACTGGTTCTTTTGCACGCCCGGCGCGTTCCCGAATACCCGCATGGATGGGCGCGCCAAAATCTATCAATGGCAGACCCGCTGCCGCCTGGACGTGCGTTACTCGACCGAAGCGGAAAGCGTTTTGAAATTCATCGAAGTTCGCGGCGCGCTGCAGGAGTTACTCGACAAGCCGCGCCTGCTGAGGAACGTCAACGTGAATTCCATTTTGTTATCCTCCAACAGCGACATCCAGCAGGATACGCCTGCGGATGAAGCGCCGAATTTTCTCATTCAACTCTTGACCGTGACCATCGAACAGATTGTAAACATCTAAGGAGCAACCCATGCCATATACCATCCCCTCAGGACAAGGCACGCCGCTTGAAATGGCGCGTATGAAATTCTATCCGTTGTCTGGCGGTTTTATTGACGTACCCGGCTACCCGACGCCCGCCAACACCGCCTTCGACGGCTACGAACTCATTCACCCGCGCACGCATCAAGCCAACCTCGGCGCGCCGCGCACAATCCCCGTCACCGCACAGGGACGGGTACAGACGACGTTCATCCTCCCGTCTCTGGACGCGCAGACGGGCGAGGCGCATCTTGCCTACATTGATTTACCGACGTTCGCCGTGCTGAGCGCGACCAAGACGCACACCATCGGCGGCGCGATTGTCGGCGGCATGGGAACGAACAAGCAGGGCTTGGAACTATCAGGCATCCTGCTCGTGCAATCGCTGAAATTTCACGATGAGGACGGCGCGGACGCCTGGTACTCCTCGCTCTACCCGCGCACGCAATGCGTCATCCAGCCTCCGGCGGTCAATGAGACCCAGGCGGACATCACAGTCAATATGTCGTTTAGCGCGAGCAAGAAACACGTCACCGGCGCGGACTTCTCCGAAGCCACGCACGGGTTCCTCAGCGCGGTAAAACTGCCGGTTGTGAGTTGGGGTCAACTCAATCTCGTGGCGTGGCTGGCGGACGGCGTGGAGGATACCTTCCTGCTCCCCACCGAAGCGCCCGCTAATGAGACCTTTGCGGATACATTCAAAGTCTACAATACCTCCACCGGCTCGCTCGTAACCGGCACTCCCGCCGCCGATCAATTCGTGGCGGGCGCGGCTCCAGCCGACGGCGTTGTGCTGCTCGGCTGGTATGAACAGGTTGAATCAATCTAACATGCGAAAAAAGGATTGCATTTTCAAAGACGGCGCGTCGGTCAAAGTACGCGAGATCACGTCGGCGGATTTGGACACGTTCGAGGAGTTGACGACCGAGGCGATGACGGCGGTTTACGACGATCCCGCCCTCGCCGTCTTCGCCCGGTCGTATTATCCCATCTTCGCGGCGTGTACCGACAATCCCCCGCCGTTGGAGAAGGCATATAAAACGGACGACGCCGATAAGGACGCCTGGTTTGCGCTGGCGCGTGAACTCAATCCCGATTTCCTCGGCAAGAACGATTACAGGGAGGAAGTAATTAAACTCAACGGGAAGAACATCACCGTCAAATCCCTGCGCCCGTCCGTTGATTTGCGCTTCGCCGTTTTGCGCGGGAAAATCGAAAAAGAAAAACCGCTTGACAATCCGAAGGACGAAATCTACCGCACGAACGGTTATGTCGGCGCGGCGGCGGCTTCGTTTGGAAAAGTTCCGAGCGCGCACGAAGCCAGGCATGAGTTGAGCCTGGCGGAATTCCGCCTGTGGCACGAGACGGTTAGGCGCGTGGTCCCTGAGTGGTACGAGACCAACGGCAACGGCGCGAAGCCATCAAAATCCGAAGTTCAGGTTGAAAAAAAAATCGTAGAAAAACAAGGCAGGTAGTCAGTCAGTACCTGCTCGAACTGGCGCGCAAACAACCCAACGACGCGTTCCCGCTCGAAATCGAAATTTCT
>Ga0209751_10005930_pt1 | contig 11422 bp, 7 predicted proteins | sample RifCSP13_1_FD_184019 | JGI IMG/M metagenome (GOLD analysis project Ga0209751, IMG submission 184019) | Soil microbial communities from Rifle, Colorado - Rifle CSP2_sed 13_1 (SPAdes) (version 2) | ecosystem: Environmental > Terrestrial > Deep subsurface > Rock core/Sediment | place: Rifle...
CGGGAGGTCCTGGAACTCGACCGCCGCCTGATCAGGCTTCATCGCGACGATGCTCCCGTTTATGAATTTGTTATCCGCATTATTAAGAACGCCCAGCTCGACCTTGCTCGGCTCGAGGATGTTCATGCGGGGAAACGAAAAAACGGTGCTCAGGTACCCGAACTCTACGACGAGCTTCCTGATTGATTTCAATACCCCTCCCGACGGCGCCCCCGTTTCGGCGGGTTTCGAAATCTTCAATATGCCCTCGTCTCCCGATACGATGACACCGTAAGCCCCCCCGGCAGTCTGAGGGAGGCTGAATTTCCGCCAGCCGTCGGTCATAATCCTGACCTCTATATCTACCTTCTGTCCTATGAGTCCGTTTTTGTCTATTGTCCTGACGGTAGAAACCTTTCCGGTATAGAGGGGGTTGATGAATATCTCTCCGTCAAGCGATGTTAGCTCCACTTCCGTGTACCTGGGCGGTGAGGAAGACGGGGCGTCCTGGTCGTCGCCGCCCCCCTGGGCGAGAAGCGTTTCGCCCCCTCCGCCGGAAGGCATTACAGACGTGCGGCCCGGAGCCGAAACAGCATCCGGATGAACGAAATACGCCGCAAATACAGCCAGCGCCAATAATACTAGAAAATTAGGTACGCGTGTCATAACACCCTCTGTTTAAAACAATATTTGCTCGTCATGCGGAATACGTCCCCGCCCCGTCAAAATTTGATTATAGCATAAAGAGCCGGGTTTGTTTACCATCCTCTGACGCGCGGACAAAACCGCGGGGTTTTATTATTACCGAAAAATCTCACTTGACAAATTACACGCTTTACATGCATAATAATGTTGTCTAAACTTTTATCGCAACTCAAAGAGAACTGACACTCATTTCCATAAATTCGTAAAGTGATAATTGCAGTAAATTCCAAAAAATAATGAGTCAAGGACTTATAACACATGGCTAGAGCAACCAAATTACGGGAAAAACCCGAAGACAAGGAAGTTTTGTCGGAAGAATCTCATTTCCTCCACTTGAACGACATCAGAAACCAGAAGAGCGCAGAGCTCATGAAAATGGCGAGGGATCTCGAGATCGAAGAGACTTCGCGCATGACGAAGCAGGACATCATATACGCAATACTGAAGGCTCAGAGCGAGAAAGAAGGGGTAATTTACGCCGAAGGCGTGCTTGAAATACTATCCGAGGGATACGGATTCCTCAGGTCTCCTAAATACAGCTATCTGCCCGGACCCGATGACATCTACGTTTCGAAATCACAGATCCGTTCATTCAATTTGAAAACCGGAGATACGGTAGGGGGGCAGGTAAGGCTGCCCAGAGAAGGCGAGAAGAACCTGGCTCTCCTGAAAATAGAAGAGGTGAATTTCGAATCCCCCGAAGTGTGCAGGGAGAGGGTGGCTTTCGAGAACCGCGTCCCTCTTCACCCGGACAAGAAATTACTGCTCGAATACGACCCGAACGACTTCTGCACCAGGGTGCTCGACTTATTCATCCCCATCGGTATGGGCCAGAGGGGATTGATCGTGGCTCAGCCGAGAACAGGTAAAACGATACTGCTCCAGAGAATTGCGAATGCGATAACAAAGAACCACCCCGATGTAGCCCTTATTGTGCTGCTGATCGATGAGCGCCCGGAGGAAGTAACGGACATGGAACGGTCGGTCAACGGGGAAGTGGTGAGCTCGACCTTCGATGAGCCGCCCCAGAGACACATCCAGGTAGCCGATATGGTACTCGAAAAGGCGAAGAGGCTCGTAGAGCACGGCAAGGACGTCGTAATCCTTCTCGACAGTCTCACGAGGCTAGCCCGCGCAAGCAATACGGTTACGCCCGCGAGCGGAAGGGTGCTCTCGGGAGGTATGGAGGCAAACGCGCTCCAGAGACCGAAGAGGTTCTTCGGCGCGGCCAGGAACACGGAAGAGGGCGGAAGTCTGACTATAATCGCCACAGCGCTCATAGATACAGGCAGCAGGATGGACGAGGTTATTTTCGAAGAATTCAAGGGAACGGGCAACATGGAGGCCTACCTCGACAGGAGGCTCGCCGACAAGAGGGTATTCCCCGCGCTCGACCTGCAGCGTTCAGGCACGAGGAAGGAAGAACTCCTCCTTTCCCCGGAAGTACTCAACAAGGTGTGGCTCCTGAGAAAGGTGCTTAGCCCGATGAACACGGTTGAAGCCATGGAATTCCTCCTCGACAAAATGAGCGGAACGAAGTCGAACAAAGAATTCTTCAACATGATGAATCAGTAACCCCGGCTTCGCCCGGACGAATACTTCTAATCCATCTTCAGTAATCCCAGCAAATCGAGACTATTGAAAACAATCGTGACATGCCGCACTCTTTTGTGGATGCGTATTCCTTTGTCAAGAGTGCCTGAAAGTTGATGAGACGCCTGAAGAAAAAATTTTCGCCGATTCGTTTCATTCAAGTACTCAGCCTGATATTCCCTATGATTCTGTTCTTATACGTTACGCCGGTTTCCGCAGTTGAGGCGTATCCGGCGTTTGACCCCGAGGCGCGGTTCCATCCCGCTTTTGCACGGCAGGGGATGGTCGTGTCCGAGAGCGTATACGCGACCAGGGCCGGGCTCGAGGTGCTGAAGGAAGGGGGGAATGCGGTAGACGCAGCCGTTACGGCCGGGTTTACGATGGCCGTCACGTATCCGCGGGCAGGGAGCCTCGGAGGGGGAGGCTTCATGCTGATTTACCTCCCGGGAACGAATGAAGCGGCCGCGATAGATTACAGGGAGAAGGCGCCCGGGGCCGCGAGAAGCAGTATGTACCTAAACGAAAAAGGGGAAGTCGACGGGGAGAAATCCCGCCACGGCATGATAGCCGCGGGCGTGCCGGGCACAGTGGCGGGACTCGCGCTCGCGCTCGACAAGTACGGCACGATTACCCTAGAACGGGCCCTCAGGCCCGCGATAGACCTCGCCGAGAACGGGTTTCCGGCGGATGAAGAATTAATTAGATCGCTTTCCCGGGTCAAAGAAAGGATGAAGGCGTCCCCAGAAAGCATGAAAATATTTTTTAAGGACGGCGGCGAGAGCTATGCCGCGGGGGAGCCGCTGATACAAAAGGACCTGGGGCGGACACTCAGGCAGATAGCGGAATCGGGCCCGGACGCGTTTTATGAAGGGGCGGTTGCGGAAAAGATAACAGGTTTCATGAAAGAAGAAGGCGGCCTTATAACGAAGAAAGACCTCGCGTCGTACGAGGCTCTCGTCAGAAAACCCGTCCGCGGGAGTTACAGGGGTTACGACATATATTCCATGCCGCCCCCGAGCTCGGGCGGGGTGCTTCTGATAGAAATGCTGAATATGCTCGAGGGATTCCCTCTTGGCACATACGGGCACAATTCCACCCGGACCATACACGTCATGGCGGAATGCATGAAGCTCGCCTACGCCGACCGCTCTATGTATCTTGGGGACCCGGACTTTGTTGACGTGCCGGTCTCGCGCCTTATATCGAAAGATTACGCACGGGGCTTGAGCGCCGGGATCGATCCCGAAAGGGCGACGCCGAGCGATAGAATTTCTCCCGGAGGTACTGCTCCCCGTGAGGGCGGAAACACCACACACTTCTCCGTGATCGATAAATGGGGGAACGCTGTCTCGAACACATACACGCTCAACTTCAGCTACGGGTCCGGGATCACGGTTCCGGGGACGGGAATTCTGCTCAATAACGAAATGGACGATTTTTCCATTACGCCGGGCGTTCCTAACGCGTACGGCCTCACGGGCGGGGAATATAATGCGCTCGCTCCCGGGAAAAGGATGCTGAGCTCTATGACGCCCACTATAGTGCTCAGGGACGGAAAGCCGTTTTTAATCACGGGGAGCGTTGGCGGGAGCCTCATCATAACCACCGTACTCCAGGTCCTGACGAACGTAATCGATTTCGGGATGAACATAGCCGAGGCGGCCTACGCGGTGAGGGTGCACCACCAGTGGCTCCCCGACGAGTTGAGAACCGAGAGGGGTCTAAACGCCGATACGATAAGATTGCTTTCAGATATGGGTTACAGCGTAGTTACCGGCGATACGATGGGGAGCGCCCAGAGCATCGTAAAGATCGGGGATTACATATACGGTACCACCGACCCGAGGAGGCCGGGAGGGCTTGCCGAGGGGTATTAAGCCGTGATCTCGAGCATCCTGTCTATGGACCTCTTCGCCCTGACCGCTATATGCTCGGGCACTTTCACCTCAAAGATTTCTTCCCTGAGGGACTTCAGCACCTTTTCGAGGGTTATCATCTTCATGTACTTGCAGACCGCGTTCTCTCTCGCGGGGTAAAAGGTTTTATCGGGGTTGTCCTTCTTGAGCCTGTGGAGCATCCCGGTTTCGGTCGCGATAATGAACTCCTTCGCGTCAGACTCCTTCGCGAACTTGATCATGCCGCCGGTCGATAAAAATTTAATGTGACCGTTTCCGTTGGTCGTCCCGCCGTTCAGGCCCTGATAGAGGAGATTCGTCGTACAGCCACATTCGGGATGGACGACGAGCTCGGCGCCCGGATGCGAGTGTTTCATTTCCTTTAAATCCTCTATCCTTATCCCGGCATGAACGTGGCACTCACCGGGCCAGATGTGGATCTTCCTCCCCGTAACCTTAGCCGCATAAGCCCCGAGAAACATGTCAGGGAGAAAAAGGATCTCCCTATCTTCGGGCACGGCGTTCACGACCTTGACCGCGTTTGAGGACGTGCAGCAGTAATCGCTCTCAGCCTTTACCTCGGCCGTCGTATTTACATACGAGACCACCACAGCGCCGGGGTGCTCCTTTTTCCAATCCCTCAACTGGCCGGCATCGATCGTATCGGCGAGTGAGCAGCCCGCACCGAGATCGGGCAGGAGCACTTTCTTCTTCGGGGAGATGATGGAGGCTGTCTCCGCCATGAAATGCACGCCGCAGAATACGATGATATCCGCTTCCGTTTTCGCGGCCATCTGCGAAAGCGCGAGCGAATCGGCCGTAAAATCAGCCGCGTCCTGCACCTCGGGCAGCTGGTAATTGTGCGCGAGAATAATGGCGTTTTTTTCTTCTTTAAGCCTTTTTATCTCGTCATATATGAGAGAATAGTCTTCCATTCATTCCTCAACTTACTAACATCATTAATAAAATTATTATACCACATAGAGCCCTATATCTAAAGCCGAGGCCGAGTGGGTAAGGGCCCCAACCGATATGAAATTCACCCCTGTTTCCGCGACTTCCCTCACATTTTTGATATTGATGCCGCCCGAGGCCTCTACGAGCGCATTTCTGTCTATGAGACGCACCGCTTTCCTCATCTGTTCGGGGCTCATATTGTCGAGCATTATGATATCGGCCCCGGCTATGAGCGCCTCCTTTACCTGCTCAAGTCCGGACGTCTCGACCTCTATCTTGTATTTCTGCCTGTACTTCTTGCGTATGACTGCGACTGCTTCCGCTATACCGCCCGCAATCTCGATATGGTTATCCTTTATCAGGACCCCGTCGAAGAGCCCGAAGCGGTGGTTGTACCCCCCGCCTACGGAAACCGCGTATTTATCCAGTATGCGGAGTCCCGGAGCCGTCTTCCGCGTGTCGAGAATCTTCACAGGCAGCCCCTCGACCGCCTTAACGTATTTCGATGTGAGTGTCGCTATACCGGAGAGCCTCTGAAGGATATTGAGGGCGAGGCGTTCGCCCGAGAGGAGAGCCCTCGTGCCTCCGTTGATCTCGGAAATGATATCGCCCGGCTTTATATTCTCGCCGTCGCTTATATTGTCGATGCACACCACGGTCGGGTCGAGTTTCTGAAAGACACGCTTTGCTATCGGGAGGCCCGCCGCCACACCCTTTGCCTTGGCGCGAATGACCGCCTTGCTGTCCTCCTTCTCCGTGGCGAGCGAGTTCGTGGTGATGTCGCCGTCGCCCAGGTCTTCCCTGAGGGCGTATTCTATGATGCGGTCCACGCGGTTAAAATCGAGCTCTATTTTTTTCATACGTTAAACGGTCACGCCGAATATTCGGTCCCGCTCAAATAATATACCTTTCAGACGGGCAGAGCGGCAGGCTCCTCGCCCTTTTTCAGAATAATGTGCTTCCGCCACCCGGGGTCCTCCTCGGGGAAGTCCTCTCTTATATGCACGCCCCTCGATTCCTCCCTCAGGAGAGAGAAACGGGTGATGATGGCGGAGACATCGAGAACCATCTTTAGTTTCAACCTATAGTAACCCGAAAGTCTTTCCAAGGAAGAAGCCATGTCAGCAAGCTCCGCCAGGGCTCCCTCCAGGTTTTCCCTGCTCCTCACTATCCCGACGCGTCTGTTCATTATGCGGGAGGCTTCCGTCTTCAATTCCCTGAATAATTTTTCCTGGGACCCGGAAGATCGAAAGAGGGCCGGATCGACTTCGGCAACGGGCACGCGGTACCGTGCTTGCGGCATTTCGATAGCCCCGTCGACCGCGCGCTTGGCGAAGACCACGCACTCGAGGAGGGAATTGCTGGCGAGCCTGTTTGCGCCGTGTACGCCGGTGCACGCGACCTCGCCGCAGGCGAAGAGGCCCTTGATGTTCGTCTCTCCCGAAAGGCCCGTCCTGACCCCCCCGATCGTATAGTGAGCAGCAGGAGCGACGGGGACCAGTCCCCCGGTCATGTCTATCCCGTAGGCCAGGCAGGCCTGGTAGATATTCGAAAACCGGGTTTTTATATAAGTCGGATCGAGGTGCCTCATGTCCAGATGGACACAGTCCCTGCCCGACTTCTTCATCTCCATGTATATAGCGCGGGACACGACGTCCCTGGGCGCGAGCTCCCCGAGCTCGCTGTAGTTATGCATGAACCGCTTTCCCCCGCTGTCGAGAAGGTAAGCCCCCTCTCCGCGCACGGCTTCGGTTATGAGAAAGCTCGCTCCGCTTTCATTATAAAAAGCCGTCGGGTGGAACTGTACGAACTCCATGTCGGCTATCTCCGCCCCGGCGTCATATGCAAGCGCGATACCCTCGCCGGTCGCGCCCTCGGGGTTGGTCGTCCTCTCGTATAGCGCCGACGCCCCTCCTGTCGCGAGTATGGTGGACTTCGATATAAACGCAACCGGGTTCAGATTCGCGTCAGCGGCTAGCGCTCCCGAGCACGCAGTCCCGTCCGAGAAGAATCCGATCACGCCTGTGCTTTCGAACTTTGTTACTGATTTATTGTTCTCGACCGCGGCGATCAGGAACTTGACCATCTCCCTCCCGGTGGAGCTGCCCCCCGCGTGGAGCACTCGTCTCTTCGTATGCCCGCCCTCGAGCCCGAGCTCGAGTCCTTTCTCCCCGGTATCGAACTTCATTCCCAGCCTGATGAGATCGGCTACACGTTCCTTCCCCTCGTTGACCAGGACAGTAACGGCTTCGGTATCGTTGAGCCCCCTCCCCGCCCGCAGCGTGTCTTCAATGTGGAACCACGTCGAGTCCTCCGGATCGACGACGGCCGCTATGCCCCCTTGAGCCCAATAGGAATTGCTCTCCTCGACTGTCGATTTCGTGAGGAGGGTAACGCTCCCGAACCCCGAGGCGTAAAGGGCCGCGTAGAGTCCCGCCAGACCGCTTCCGATTATGAGAAAATCCGAATGTATTTCCCTTATGTCCGAAGCGCTTGCTCGAGATTTGCTCATATTCGACCCTTATGTCTTCTGAACTAATATATGAATAGGACGTTACCCGGAAGTTATCGATTCCTGCAATGCGGTTTTTATCTCTTCTATCTTGTCCGGGTCGGTAATTTTTTTACGGTTCATGTCGACGACGTAAAAAGCGTCGACCACCTGATCGACCTTCGTTGAAATCTTCGCATATTCGATCGAGAGACCGAGATTCTTCATTGTCTTCGTGATATCGTAGAGGAGCCCCGCCCTGTCGTACGTGATTACGTCGATCACGGTAGCGGCGTCCGAAGATTCGTTGTCAACCATGATTCTCGTCGGGTACTGCGGTATCGCCTTGCTGTAAAGGGACCTTTCCTGCCTCCTCCTCGCGACCAGATTCTCAACGTCCGTCTTTCCCGTGAGCACCTGGTTCATATTATCCTTCAGCTTTTCCCACACCTCTTCCCCTTCTTTCACAGACTGGCCGAGCTTGTTCACATAGAAAACGTCGAGGATCCTGCTGTCCTTCCTCGTCGTGATACGCGCTCCGAGGACGTTCAGACCCGATGCCCTTATGACACCGCAGAGCTTGGAGAAGATCCCGGGCTCATCGAAACCCCAGAAAGTAAATTCGTTATACTCCTCGTGCGGATAAAAAAGTACGTCCATGCCCACGGCGTCTTCGGATTTCTCGATGAGTCCCACATGGTAGGCGATCTTCCTCGGCGAGAATCCGAGGAAATAGGATTCGGGCATGGTCTTGAGTATAGCCGCGACGTTCTTCCTGGAGACCCTGCTGCCGAGAATCCCCATGACTTCGTCTATCACCCTCTTCTGCCTCGCGTGCGGGTCTTCCGCTTTGAAGCTTCCCCTCTCCAGGACTTTGGCGGTCCTTATAAATAGCTCCTTCAGGAGCATCCCCTTCCAATTCGTCCACACGTCCGGACCGACCGACTTTATATCCGCGAACGTCAGCAGATACAGGAGCGAAAGGGTCTCGAGGATCTTGACGGCCTTGGCAAACCTCACGATGAGGCTGTAATCGTGTATGTCCCTTCTCTGAGAGAAATGGGACATCAACAGATGGTTTTTAACCAGGAATTCGAGCTGCTGAGTCTCGGTAGAATTAAGCCCCAGCCTTTTCGCGATCCTCGGGATCATCGCCGCCCCTTTATCCGCGTGATCCTTTCCTTCCCCCTTGCCCATATCGTGGAAGAGGCAAGCGAGATAGAGCACGTGCCTGCCGACGAGGGATTCGGCTGTCTTTGTCAGGAGCGGGTGCTCTTTTTCGTATTTATAATTGAGGAGGTTCTCTATCTCCCTCACCATGAATATGGAATGGACGTCGACCGTGTAAACGTGGTAAGCGTCGTGCTGAACCATGCAGACTATCTTTCCGAACTCCGGGATATAATGGCCGAGAAAGCGCAGCCGGTTCATTTCGAAAAGGGTGTCGGCGACGTTCTTTCCCTTCTTGAGAAGCCTGAGGAACGAAGCGTTGAGCTCCGGGTTCGACTTCACGCTCTCGTCCATACTCGTGACGCTCACGTTCTCCCTTATGAGGTCGAGCAGGTAATTGCTCATCCTCGCCTGATACTTGTCGGAGTATTCGAAGGCCCGCATAAGGTTTGCGGGGTTATCCCTGAAGATGTTGATATTGGAGGTCGAAAGCATTCCGCCCTGTATGATAAAGCCGTTGTCGAGAGCCACCGTTTTTGGGCTCCTGATGCCGGACTTATGTCCCATAATACATTTTTCTATGAGTCTCTTCGACTGCTCCCTCAGCTCGTTCCCGCGGAGGTAATAGATCCTCATGAACCTCTCGACGGCAGGGAGCTCGCCGTCCTTGAAGCCGAGGAACCTGGCGACCTTTTCCTGAAATTCGAAGCCGAGCCTGTCCTCTCTCCTGCCGGCGAGGTAATGAAGCTCCGACCTGACCAGAAGGAGGAAATTGAGGCTCTTTTCGAATATCCTGATTTCGTTCTCCATCAGTATCCCCTTTGGGAGGAGGTCAGAAAAGTATTTGACCTTGAATTTGGCCTGGGCGATCCAGAGGGCGTAATGGATATCCCGGAGCCCGCCTTCGCCTTCCTTTACGTTGGGCTCGAGGAGGTATACCGACCTGCCGAACCTGTTTATCCTCTGCTCGTTCTCCCTGATCTTGCTCTGGATGAACTTATGCGAGAAGGTGGGGAGGAGCTGGTAGTAGATTTTTTTTTCCAGGTCGGCGTACAGCTGCTCGCCGCCGCATACGAACCTGCTGTCAAGAAGTGAAGTGAGTATCGTCGTGTCGTCTTCCTGGGAGAGCTCTATGCACTCGTCGATCGTTCTCACCGAATGGCCTACGTCGAGACCCAGGTCCCAGAGAAGGTAGAGGAGCTTCTCCGTCGCCTCTTTCGCCAGTGTCTTATTGCGGGGCTTATAGAGGAACATGATGTCCACATCGGAATACGGACAGAGCTCGTTCCTGCCGTAACCCCCGAGCGCTATGACGCAGACATTTTTAAGGTCATTGAACCCCTGCCCGGAGAGAGCCTGCTTTATCAGCTTGTCAATAATTTCCGATCTCTTTTTGGCAAGCATGCTCCCCGAAAGGGCTTTACTGCGCTTCGCCTTGCTCTCATGGTACGCCATAAGCTCCATGTTTTTTCTGTCGAGCCTTTCTTTCAGGGTCCTGACCAGTTCACCTTTTTCCATAACGATGTCAGCGGCTTTGCTCATGGCGTTCTCTCTGTCTTTATATTACATCCATATTAATATTTCCGAGATTTATTACAATTTCACGCTCACCGAAACCCCGTCCCTGAGCGGTATAATCGTGGTAAAAAAGCCCTCGTTGGAAAAGAGGAGCCGCGTGAACTCCCTCACGCCTTCCGTGCTCGGGGAGTCGTCCTGCGTGAGCACCCTGCCCGACCAGAGCACGTTGTCCGTTATGAAAATACCTCCCTTCCGTAATTTTTCATAAGCGGCGTCAACGACAAGAGGATAATACTCCTTGTCTATATCGTTGAAGATAATGTCGAACCCGCCCGGTGACCCTTCGAGGATCTTAACCGCGTCCCCCGTCCGAATATCGAGCCTTTGTCCGAGCCCGGCCCTGCCGAAGTAATCCCCGGCCGTCCGCGCGTTCTCGTCCGAAATGTCCGTATATACGACCGAGCCGTCTTCGCCTACGGCTTTTGCGAACCAATACGCCGAATATCCGAAACCCGAGCCGAGCTCGAGCACGCTTTTCGCATTGATCATCAACGCCAGCTGGAAAAGAAGCCTCCCGACCAGGGGGCCAACGATAGGGAATTCGCTCACCCTCGCGTGCTCCTCCATCTCTGTCAGGATAGTATCCCCGGCAGGCGTCAGGGACTCCATGTAATCTTCTATATCAGGGTTGAGTATATACACATCCGAATGCGATGCCCGTTTCATTTTCTCCTGAACTCTGCATACGTCTCGCTGAAATCGCTATCCTTGTTTTCTATCCTCGCCATAACAAACAGCAGGTCAGAGAGCCTGTTTAAGTAAATGAGGACGTTCTTCCCCGCATCCGCTCCTTCCTCTTCGATCAGCTTGACGACCTTCCTTTCCGCCCTTCTCGCCACTGTCCTCGCGAAATGGAGATGAGCCCCGCCGGGGTTCCCGCCCGGGAGTATGAATTCCTTAAGCGGCTCGAGGTCGAGCAGCAGCTCGTCGATCGCAGACTCAAGCGCCTTGATCCCGCCCTCATCTATCCTGGGCGCGTCTAGACCGGGAGGGCTCGCGAGATCGGCGCCCACTATAAACAGGTCCTTCTGTACGGTTTCGAGAATATCGCCGA
>Ga0209751_10005932_pt1 | contig 11420 bp, 12 predicted proteins | sample RifCSP13_1_FD_184019 | JGI IMG/M metagenome (GOLD analysis project Ga0209751, IMG submission 184019) | Soil microbial communities from Rifle, Colorado - Rifle CSP2_sed 13_1 (SPAdes) (version 2) | ecosystem: Environmental > Terrestrial > Deep subsurface > Rock core/Sediment | place: Rifle...
GGCGGGGGGGGGCGGAGCCCCCCGCCTAGCCTGTACCATCATTAGGTCCCGTACGTGCGCCCTTCGCGTGCGCACGCGTTCGACACAGGAGGCAATAGGTGGCCACACCAGCTGAGACGACCCTCCGCGTGCGTACGCTCGCGGATCAGGCGATCGCCGCGGCGCTCGAGTCCGACTGGCAGCGCGCCGCCGACCTGAACAAGCAGATCCTCGAGGTCTCGCCCGACGATGCCGAGGCTCGCAACCGCTTCGGCCGCGCGCTCCTCGAGCTGGGAAAGCTCGACGAGGCCCGGGCCGCGTACCAGGAGGTCCTCCGGGCCTTCCCGCACGACCCCATCGCCATCCGCCAGCTCGCCCGGCTGGCGCTGCTGGCGGACGACAAGAAGAAGACCCAGCCGACCAAGTCGAAGACCCAGACCCGCCTCTTCATCGAGGACATGGGCAAGACCGGCATCCTCCGGCTCATGAACCCGGCGCCGCCGGCGATCGTGGCGCGCTACTCGCCCGGCGCCGAGGTCGAGCTCCGGGAGCAGGAGGGCCTGCTCGCGGTGCACACACGCGACGGCGAGCTGCTCGGCTTCCTCGAGCCGAAGGTCGGCCGGCGGCTGATCGACCTCATCGCGACCGGCAACGAGTACGTCGTCGCCCTGGTGACGAACGACCAGGCCAACCCCCGCGTAGCGGTCCGCGAGGTCGTCCAGAGCCCGGCCAACGCCCACCGCATCTCCTTCCCCGGGCACCACCGCCCGGTCGAGACCAAGGAGCGGGCGTACATCAAGGGCACCTTCTTCCGTTACGGGGACGAAGACCAGGAAGAGGAAGAAGAAGAGACCGCGGATGAAGACCGCACCGGGCGCGGCGAGGCCGCCCTTGCCGAGGAAGGCGGGCTCCTGGAGGAGCCTCTTCCCGTGGAGGCCGACGAGGACGACGAAGAAGACGAGGACGAGAGCTAGCCGGCGCCTCGGCGCCATCGCCCTCGCGGTCGTCCTGCTCGCCGCCTGCACGTCCGCTCCTCTGCCGAAGGCGGCCTCGGATGTCGAGGAAGCATCCGAGCTCGCGCTCGAGGCGGTACAGCTCCTCACGCGCGTCTCCGCTTACGACTACGCGCTCGCGGGGACGCTGACCGGCGCCCGGACCCACATCGTCTCGCCGGACCGGTACGCGTCCGTCGTGCGCGACTCCGCCGTGAACATCCAGCGCTTCACGGGCAAGGCGCTCGAGGCGACCCTCGACACGGCCGGTCCGATCCACGAGCGGCTTGTGACCCTCGCCGACGCCCTCGTCGAGGTCTCCCGTGCGGCCGACCAGTACGCCGACGGCGGCGACCCCGCGATCTTCGCCGAGGTCGTGGACGGCGTCGCTCGCGGGTGGGACGACGTGCTCGCGCTCGCTCGCCTCATCCGCCCGGAGGATCCCGAGCTGCTCGCGACGATCGCGCACGGGTCGTCGTTCGCCGTCCAGGCGAAGGCCGCGCCGGCCTACGGACTGACGGTCGGGCCGTTCGCGTCCTCGGCGGAAGCGCAGGCGGCGGCGGACCGCATCGGGACGGTCGAGCGGGTCTCGAGCGAGGCACCGTTCGTGGTCCGGGTCGGCACGTACGCCGACCGGGCCGCAGGCGAGGCCGCCGTGACCGCGCTGTCGGTGAAGGGCTTCAGCGGCCTGCTGGCCGAAGAGCAGCGGTTCACGTTCTCGCGCAGCGGCCCCGCGCCGGACGACGAGCTATGGAGCGAGCCGGAGAGCGTCTTCGACACCTGGGGCAGCGCGCGGCGGGTCGCGGTCGCGCCCGACGCGAAGTGGGTGGTAACGGGCTCGGACGACGGCACCGTCGCGGTCTTCACCGGTGACGGCGTGCTCCGGTCCCTCCCGAGGTTCCACGCCGGCGTGGCGCACCTCACGTTCAGTGACGACGGCGCCTGGGTCATGGGCGGCGGCATCACGCTCGTCAACTTCATCCTCCCGGAGGGTGTGGGCATCGGCGTGCCGGTGCGCCTTCCGAGCCCGGCGACGCAGATCCTCTACGTGCCCGCCGCGAACTACTTCGCCGCGGTGGCTGCTGCCGACGGAGAAGTCGTCATCGCCGGCCGTGCGCCGGACGGCGTGCCGCTGGGCGGGCCGTTCCCGATCCGCAAGCCCGGGAACGGCGGCGCCCTCGCTGCGAATGGCGCCGGAGAGATGTACTTCGCCTGGAGCGAGAGCGGTGCGACCGAGATCGATGTGCTGAACATGGCCGGGGACCGCCAGGTGCAGGGCGTGATGCGTCTCCCAGGCACCGTGAGCAGGCTCGTCGTGTCGCGCGACGGCGCGCACGGCGCGGTGATGACCGACCAGGGCGTGTACCGATTCGGCCCGCATGCGCCAGACCCGTCGTCGACGCTCAAGCGGATCGGCGATCCGGTGCGTGAGATCGCCATCGACGCGGAGGGCACCCTGTACCTGCTGACGCAGACGAAGATCACCGCGTTCAGCGGCTCCGGCGAGACGCTGTGGTCTTCGCAGCTCGTGGACGGGCGCCGCCTCGTGATCGCCGCCCGCCCCGTGGTGCTGGACGGGGCGGAGCGGCTCCTCACGTTCTCCCCGTCGGGTGACGTCGAGGACCTCGGAACGCGCGGGACGGTCCAGGACGTCGCCGCCTCTCCCGACGGCAAGCGCCTCGCCGTGCTCGCCGAGGGCCGCAGGGCGCAGATCTTCAAGCTCCCCTAGGGAGCGATCCTCAGGAGCACTGAGAAGCGCGCGGCCCCATCGAGGTGAAAGGCAAGGGCCTGATGGAGACCTGGTGGCTCGTGGCGGAGCGCGGGGGTCCTGAGGCTCCCCATAGCGCAGAGGCCGCCTTCCTCGCTAGCCTGTCCCCTGAATGACCGAGCGGATACGTTCGTTCACGCCGATCGACGTCGTCCCGCTCCCGCGACCCCTGCACCGGTTCGGGAACGCTTTCCCGGTCACGCTCGCTGAGACCTACACGTCCGCGTACACCTCCAGGCGCGGCGTGGTCCTCGACCCGCTCGCGCATCCCTGGTCCGCCGCCGACGCCGCCGACCGCTGCGACCGTCGCGGCGTCGCACGCTCGCCGCAGCCGCTCGGCGCGTGGGCCCGCGAGGTCGCTCGCCGCGCACCCCCGGCCGACGACATCGTCCGCGCCTTCGCGCGGATCGCGGAGAGCACGCTCAGCGGCACGCCGCACGGGGTGGCCATGCGCGAGCTCTACGCCTCACGCTGCGGAACGTGCCGTGGTCCGGTCGTGGTCGAGGCCTACCTCTGGGAGCGCGACGCCCCGCTGCCGACGAAGAAGGCCTTCCGCTGCGGCATCTGCGCCCGCGAGGGCCGTTCCCTGCTGATAGAGCCCGTCGCGGCCGAGGACGAGGATCGCACGCGCGCCCTCGAGGAGCGCGGGCTCGCCCACTGGCAGCTCGTCGAGCGCTTCGGGGAGGACGCCGAGCTCGGCGAGAGCGTGGCCGCGCTCTATACGCCGCGCAATCTCGCGGCGCTGATGAGCACGCTGCGCGCGATCGAGACGTCGCTCCACGGCGATCCCGCGCTGGACGTGATGAAGCTCTGCCTGCTCGAGGTCATCGTCCTCGGCAGCCGGCTGAACGCCGTCGCCGGCCAGGGCTCGGCGCTGCGCATCGAGAAAGGCCGCGCGCGGCGGGGTCACGCCTCGCAGTTCCGCGAGGCCAACGTGTGGCTCGAGCTGGAGCGCACCGTCCGCGAGCTCGCGGCGTGGCTGAGCACGCACGCGGGCCGCGCGCCCGCGCCGTTCTCGGACCTCGACCCGGGCGCGGCGGACCTCATCCTCGCGCAGATCCCCGTGGAGGACCAGCTCGGCGGGTGGTCGCACGTGGCCGGCGCGCTGCTCGGCATCGGCGGGGGCCGGGTGGACGGGTCGCTCGAGGGCCGCGTGTCGGCGCGCGAGCGCATGCTCCGCATCGCGCGGCAGGCGCTGCTCGATGCCCACCGTCACTCGCGCGAGGACGCCGTCGCGGTCGTCTACGTCCCGCAAGCCGATCTCGGCGCCATCGCCGCGGCGGCCCTGGCCGGGACCGGCGCCGGCTGGCAGCTGCGGACCGTCCTCTACCAGCCCGATGCTCTCGGGGGCCACGGCGGCGCGGCCGCGCTGCTCGAGCTGGACCGCGACGGCGCGCGCCTGCGCGACCAGGCACCCGCGGACGCCGGCGCCATCGAAGGGACGATCCGCGCCGCGGTCCGCGACGCGCTGAGCGCGACGGGCGGACCGATCGAGGCCGAGCGTGCCGCGGCCGTCGCCCTGGAGGCCCTCGCGGCGAAGGGGCTCCTGGCGGGTGTCGCGATGGCGCGTGCCGGCGGCGTGTCCGAGCTCGAGGTCTTCGTCGATCACTTCCGGTCCGCCATGGCGGATGCCGGCCGGGACGGCATCGAGCGGGTGGGGGAGGGCGCGGTCCGCTATGGCATGAAGGCGGTGTCGGACCGCGCCCCGCTCGACGACCGCGTCGAGTGGGCGGTCTGGGGGCTCCTCGCGGCGGCGCGCGAGGTCGACACACGGACCGTGCTGCGGCGTACCTATGCCCTCTTCCGCGGACCGGAGACCCCGGACCGCGAGCTGGTCGAGCGCTGCCTCGCCTCGTACGGAGCGCAGGGCGACGACGGGCGGTGGCGCCTGCGCGACCAGGACGCGCTCGCCCACCGCCAGCTCGACCAGACCCGGCTGGCGGCCGTCCTGCTCGAAGCGGGCCACCGGCTCGGATTCCGCGTCCACATCGGCAGGGACCTGCAGCGCCGCCCGTTGCCCGATCCGTTCATCGGCCGCGGTGAGATCCTCGGCGACCTCATGACCGCTGACGAGCGGGCCGTCCATCTCGTGCGGCACCTCCGCGGCTCGCCCGAGGCGCTCCATTTCGTCGACTGCGTCTGGTACGACCGCGGCGGCATGACCTTCCTCTGGCAGATCGACTGGACGGCGCGCCTCTACCGCTCCATCGTCGAGCTCGGCGAGGCCATCGGCGACGACGAGAAGGTCTTCCGGTTCCTGGCCGTTCCCGAGGAGCGAAAGGGTCTCGTGGTGCAGAAGCTGGCGCGCGCCCCGGCCCTGGCGGACGTCGCGCGCCGGCGGGGATGGCGGTTCGTCAAGTGGGCGCCGCTTCGAGCCTTCGCGTCGGATCCCGCCGCCGGGCTGGCCGAGCTCGAGCCCGTCCTCGGCCTTGAACCTGCAGCGGAACGATCTGCCCACCAGCTAATGTTCAAGTGGTAGGTGGTCAGATCTCAGAGAGATCCGACCGTCCTGCTCCGCCGGGCTTCGCCCGGACGTAGTAGGCGGTCAGGGATGACCTGGATATAAGGAGCGAGACAGAGAATGGGTAAGCCGGTCGTTGTGAGCGACGCGACGTTCGAGCAGGAGGTCCTGAAGTCCAGTACTCCGGTACTGGTCGACTTCTGGGCGGCCTGGTGCGGCCCGTGTCGCATGATCGCCCCCGTCCTCGAGGAGATCGCCGCGGAGAAGGGCGGGCTGATCAAGATCGCCAAGCTCGACGTCGACGCCAACCCGGTCTCGGCCGGCCGCTTCGGCGTGCGGGCGATCCCGACGATGATCGTCTTCAAGGACGGCCGCGAGGCCCAGCGCCTTCTCGGATTCATGCCGAAGGAGAAGCTCCTCCAGCAGCTCGGCCAGTACATGGCCGCCGCCTAGGGCGCCGCTCGGCTAGCCCGGCCGCCCCTCGAGGTGCATGAGCACGGGCACCTGCGCGACCTCGACGAAGCCGCGCCGCAGCAGGATGGGCAGTGAGGTGTCGGCGCGCGCCTGGATGACGGCGTAGGAGCAGCCGCGCTCCGCGGCCCGCTCGAGGCGATAGCCGACGAGGGTCTGATAGATGCCCTTCCCGCGATGCTCTGGCAGCGTTCCCGCGCCGCTCAGGTAGACGGCCCGCCCGTCCGTGGAGTCGCGCCACGCGGCGTTCGCCACGAGCTCCGCTCCCAGGTATCCGAGCACGTTGCCCATCCGCTCGCCGTAGAGGGTGAACGATCGCATCCGCTCCGCCACGTCGGCGTCGCCGATCTCGGGGTCCTCCCATTCCCGCCGGGCGAAGCGCAGGTAGGCGGTCACGTCATCGACCGTCCGGGCATCGACGATCCGCAGGTCCGCGACCTGGCGCAGGCCGGCGACCGGGAGGCGGGCGACGAGGAGCCGCGTGTCGCTCTCGACCTCCAGCCCGCGCCGCCGAAGGCGATCGGCGAGGTCCGCGGGCGCGCTCGACGGGCCGACCTCCCAGACGAACGAGCGGCCACGCTCCCGGAAGAACGCGAGGGCCTCGTCGATGCGCGCCTCGGCCTCCGCGGCGGTCCAGCGCGCGAGACGGACGCTCGACATCCAGAAGATCTTCGAGGGCCTGGTCCAGAGGACCAGGTCGTCGCGCTCGACGAGCTCGATGCCGGGCGGCATGTCACGCGGGTCGTAGTCGAGGAGGATCCCCTCCGCGAGGCGCGCTAGATCGACCTCCATGGTGCGTACAGTCTCTCCCATTGATCCATCTCATCCGCGACATGGGAGGACGACATGGCGACGTATGTTTCGCTGGTCAACTGGACGGAGCAAGGTGCGAAGGGCTACTCGGACTCGATCACGCGGTCCAAGGACGCCGCGAAGGCGGCCGAGGCAATGGGTGGGAAGTTCCTTTCGGTGTTCTGGACGATGGGGCCATATGACGTGGTGGCCATCATTGAATTCCCTGACGACGAGAGCGCCTCCGCATACGCCTTGAAGCTTGGCGCCCAGGGCAACGTGCGCACCGTAACGATGCGCGCGTACTCGTCGAGCGAGATGGAGCGGATCATCGCGAAGACGAAATAGGGCATGCCCGACGTAGAGGTCGAGGTCACGTCGGACGAGATCGAGGCCGAGATCCTGCGCGGCCGTCTCGAGGCGGAAGGGATCCCAGCACGTGTGGCTTACCGATCCCAGATCGGAATGCCACGCGGCTGGAGCCCTGGCGGACTCGGTTTCGGGATCGGGAGCTTCTCGGTGCGCGTGCCGGAGGCATACGCCGACCAAGCGCGGGAGGTCCTCGGTCCGCGAGAGCCGGTCCCGGTCCCGGCGACGACACGGTCCAAGGTCGTGACCCTGATCGCGATGGTCATGCTGATCGGCTTCCTCATCACAAACGCCGCGTATCTAGTGCAGGTGCTCCCAGAGCTGTTCCGCTGACCACGCCGATACACTTGACCTTGGATCCCTCGCCCGGGATCCACTTGGGAGTGCGAGGGCTCCGGTGAGCTCCACGGTCTTCAAAACCGCTGACGGGGCGCTGACGCGTTCCGTGGTGGGTTCGACACCCATGCGCTCCCGCAGTCGATGAGTCCGCCTCGCGCTGCCCACGACCCCGTTCCGGCTCCGACCGCCGCGCCCATCGAGACGCTCGAGACGGCGGCCCAGGTCGATCCGGGTCGCACCTCGATGTTCGCGGCGCTCCGGTACCGCGACTACCGCCTCTTCTGGATCGGCCACACGGTCTCGAACACCGGGACGTGGATGGAGATGCTGGCCCAGGGCTGGCTCGTGGTGGAGCTCGCGATCCGCGACGGGTCCCCGCAGCTGGCCCCCTTCTATCTGGGGCTGGTCGGCCTCGCCCGCGCCGTGCCAGGCCTCGGGCTGAGCCTGGTCGCCGGCGCGGTGGCGGACCGCACCGACCGCCGGCAGCTCCTGCTCATCACGCAGGTCACGGCCGGGCTGCTCGCCCTGCTCTTCGCGATGCTCGTCGTGACGAACACGATCACGATCGCGATGGTCATCATCCTCGCGGCGATCCGGTCGTCGATCTTCTCGTTCGACGTCCCGTCGCGCCAGGCGCTCGTCCCGCGCCTCGTGCCGCGGCACCACCTCATGAGCGCGATCGGACTGAATCAGGCGGCCTTCAACGGGCCGCAGATCGTAGGTCCCGCCGCCGGCGGGATCATCATCGGTCTCACTGGCGGCGTCTCGGCCCTCTTCTTCGCCAACGCCGTGAGCTACCTCGCCGTCGTGATCGCGCTCCTGGCTATCACGGCGCCGGCCGTCCCCGAGAAGGCGGGGCGGCCATCGATGCTCGAGAGCATGCGCGAGGGTCTCGGCTACATGCGGCGCGACCCGGTCATCAAATGGAGCATCCTGCTGGCCGCGACCCTCGCATTCTTCGCGCGGCCGTACATCTTCCTGATGCCGGCGTTCGCGGCGAACGTCCTGCTCGTCGGCGCGACCGAGCTCTCACTGCTCATGGCGGGCACCGGCGTCGGCGCGCTGGCCGGCTCGCTCGTCGTCGCGAACCTCGGGAACGTGAAGCGCCGCGGCCGGCTCGTGCTCTTCGCGACCGGGGCAGCGGGCGCGACGCTCATGGCGCTCACCCTCCAGCGCGACCTCGCGCCGGCGATAGCGATGAGCCTCCTGGTGGGCTTCTCGACCATCGCCTTCAACGGCCTGACGAATACGACGCTGCAGACGACCGCCCCGGACCGGATGCTCGGCCGGGTCATGAGCGTGTTCGCGCTGATCTTCATGGGGATCATGCCTCTGGGGCAGCTCGCGCTCGGCGGCCTCGGGAGCGTCTTCGGCATCGACGTCATGCTCTTCGTGGGCGGGGCGGTAGCGGTCGGCGCCGCGGTCTACGCCTGGGTCCGGGTGCCGGCGATCCGCGACCTCAGCGCTCGGGCGCACGTCGTCGCGCATCCGCGGGCGCGCAGCGTGGGGGAGAGCGCGGACTAGAAGACCCTCGCCCGCTGGGTCAGCGGTGGATGCGGGTGTCCGACTCCACGCGCTCGACGCGTCTGCGAGGAGCGCTCTTCTCGTCGCTCTTCACGGCCCCGGAGCGGACCCGGTCTGCGAAGCAATGCGCGCAGACCATCCGGGAGTCGCCGTTCTCGCCCGCCAGGCGGATGTAGGCGTCGTTCCCGCAGTCCGCGCAGCTACCAGGAGCATTCCTCTGCGCCATGAAAGCTGAATAGATGCACGTTCCCGGCCAGCGAATACAGGGCTTTTCTGGTCTTGACACGTTACATTCGTCGTTAGAACATCTGTTCACCTGGGAGGCCACACCCAGGCACTCGATAGCGATGGGGAGCGTGCCGTGGCGATAGCGCTGACAGAGGCCATCTCACGCCTCGAAGGACGGTTCGGGGCGCGTACCGTCGTCACCGCGACCGCGGCGGACGACCGCGCGCGCACGCGCCGCTTCGCGACGGGGACCTCGTTCGACCGCCTTTCAGGCGGTATCGAGCCGGGCTCGGCCATCGCGCTCGCCGGCGAGGGCACCTGCGGCAAGGGGACCATCGCCCTCCGGGCGGTGGCCGGCGCGCAGCAGGACGGCGGCATGGCGCTCTGGGTCGATCCGTCGTGCTCGTTCGATCCGCTCGCGGCGCAGCGAGCGGGAGTGGATCTCGCGCGCGTGCTCGTGGTGCGCGCCCGGACGAACGAGGCGGTCCTCGTCGCGGCGGGTGCGGGCCTTCGGAGCGAGGGCTTCCGGCTCGTCGTCGTAGACCTTGGCCCCGCATTCGCCGCGTGCGCGTCGATCGACGACCTCGCGCCGGTGCTACCGCAGGCCCGCGGCGCGACCGCGGCACTGCTGGTCGTGACAGATGCTCCCGCGCGCCGGCTCGCCCTCCCGACCTTCCGCTTCGAACGCGTCGCGTGGGAGCAGCGGCATGGCCGCACCTCGGGTTGGGCCTTCGCGGTCCGCAAGGTCGGCGACGCGCGCGACGAGCGCGCGGTGCTCCACGCGTCCTCGCTCGGGCGGCGCATCGTCGACATAGGCACGCGCGCTGCTCTGCGAGAGGCCGTCTGATGGGTCGCGCTGTCGCGGTCGTCCACCTCCGCAGCGAGGTCTCCGACGCGCGCCACGCGAGGGTCCTCGAGACGCTCACCGGGCTCCTCCCGCGTGTCGGCGTCGAGGGCCGCGGTGTGTTCGCGTGCGACCTGCGCGGGACCGAGCGGCTCCTCGGATCGCCCGAGCGCGTCGGCGCGCGCATCGTCGCCGTGCTCGAGCGCGTGCGCATCCCGGTCGCGGTCGGCATCGCCGAGCGTCCGTTCGCGGCGCGCGTCCTCGCGGAGCGCGCCCCCGTCGGCGAGGTCTCGCGCCTCCGCCCGGGCGAGGAGCGCATGTTCCTCAGCAGGCTTCCGGTCGGGGTCCTTCCGCTCGAGGAGGAGCTCCGCGAGGAGCTCGGGCTCCTCGGGATCAGGACCGTGGGCGAGTTCGCCGACCTCGAGCGCGGAGCCGTGCTCGACCGCTTCGGGCGTGCGGCCGCGGCGGCGCACGCGCTCGCGCGCGGCGAGGACGCGGGCGAGGTCCGCGGCGCCGCGCCGCGGCGACGCATCGTCGCGAAGCGCTCCTGGGACGCGCCCATCGACCGGACCGACCAGCTCCTCTTCGCGCTGCGCGCGGCTCTCGACGATCTCGGGACCGAGCTCCGGATGGACGGCCTCGCGGCGATGCGGCTCGAGGCCCGGCTCGAGCGGGAGGACGCCGCCGTCCTGCGCCTCGAGCGGCTCGTCCTGCCGCCGACGGCCGAGCCCGCCGCCCTGCTGCGATCGCTGCGCTGGGCGCTCGAGGAGCGTCCCGGGCGTGAGGGGCTCGGTCTCGTCACCGGCGTACGCATCGAAGCGACCGAGGTCGAGCTGGTCCGCGGCCGACAGATCGGCCTCTTCGCGGCCGACGCCGCGAGGGAAGAGGAGGCGATCGCCGTCGCGCGCTATCTGCGCTCGCGCCTTGGCCCCGGTGCGGTCCTGCGGCCTCGCGTCACCGACCCGGAGTCCCGTGTCGCCGAGCGCGAGGTCGAGTGGGAGGAAGCGGTCTCATGAGGCTCTTCGCCGATCCGCACCCCGTCCGCCTGGAGTGGGAGGAGGGTGAGCTGCGCTCCATGCGCGTCGCCGACCGCCGCTGGACCGTGGTCGAGGTCGTCCGCCGCTGGCGCGTGGAGATCGAGTGGTGGAAGAAGGACGGCGGCATCGCCCGCGACCACCTCACTCTGCGCACCGCGGACGGGACCCTCTGCGAGATCTTCGGCGACCGGCACACCGGCGACTGGTACCTGCAGCGGCTGTTGGATTAGGTCGCTGCTCGGCCGGATGACGTTGCCTCGGGTCGCGCCCCTCTTGGGCTCGGTCGCTCTTCGGGGCGCTCCGTGCTGTTCCTTGTCCTTCGCGTACGGCGCCCACGCGACCTCGCAAGAGGGGCGGCTCCCCTCGACCTCATCCGGCCTCGCAGCGGCCGGCTGACGCCATGGCATTCGTTCACTTGCACTCGCACAGCTGTTTCAGCTTCCTCGACGGGACCTCCACCCCGGAGGAGCTGGTCGAAGCCGCCCTCGAGCAGGGCATGGACGCGCTCGCGGTCACCGACACGAACGGGCTCTACGGCGCGGTCCGCTTCTGGAACGCGGCGCGCGAGCGCGGCATCAAGCCCATCTTCGGCACGGAGCTGCGGATCCTCGACGAT
>Ga0209751_10005934_pt1 | contig 11416 bp, 11 predicted proteins | sample RifCSP13_1_FD_184019 | JGI IMG/M metagenome (GOLD analysis project Ga0209751, IMG submission 184019) | Soil microbial communities from Rifle, Colorado - Rifle CSP2_sed 13_1 (SPAdes) (version 2) | ecosystem: Environmental > Terrestrial > Deep subsurface > Rock core/Sediment | place: Rifle...
GATGGATTCGCCGCGTTCCAGTCCGTCGCGCATTTGCAGTATGCGCGTGGCGATGTATTCGTTGTCCACGGCATTGCTGATGACCGTCATGCCCTGCACCACCGGCACGCCCGAGCGCATGGTCATTGACAACGCGCGTGCAAACCGTCCTAGGCTCGCCCGGTAAATGATGCCGCCAATGACCGGAATCCGCAGCCGGAAGCGATCCCAGCGATAACGGCCATCCGGGGTCTGCACGTACAGACGCGCACCGACCCCCGCGCCCACCATGCCGATAATAATCCAGTACCAATTTTGCAAAGTGAAGGTCGAGAAACCGATCAGCATGCGTGTCGGCAACGGCAGGGCAACCTTGAGATTGGCATACACCTTGGCAAACGCCGGAATCACGAAAATGTTCACAATCAGCAGGGCGATGGCCATGGCAATGATCACGAATATCGGATATCGAACCGCCTGCTTGATGCGGTCGCGGGTGTCTTTCTCTCGATCAAAATATTCCGCCAGCTGCGCGAACGCCTCGGGCAGGCTGCCGGTGTTTTCACCGACACTGATCAAGCTGACAAACACCGGCGGGAACACCTCGGCGTGCCGTTTTACGGCACTGGTCAGGTCGAGGCCGGCATCCAGCCCGTCGATGAGACTGCCGATGACCTTGGCGAGCGCCTGATTCTGGGTGGTGTCGCGCAGGCCGCGCAGCGCCTGCATGATCGGCACACCGGCCTTGAGCAGGGTGTACATCTGGCGGCAGAAAAAAATCTGGTCGACGATCCGAACACGGCCTTCGTTCCACTGCAGGCGCAGGCCCCGCATGGCGCCGAGCACGTCGCGCCGCACATCCGCCGCGTTGATGTCGATCGGGGTGATGCCGTTGTTGAACAGCTGGGTGGCGACGGCGTCGATCGAGGCGCCATCCATGCGGCCGTTCACGGACTCGCCGCGCCGGTTGCGCCCGGTGTACTGAAACTGTGGCACCGGGGGTCAGTCCTCGAGGCCGAAGGTGGCGCGCAGAACCTGATCCATGGTGGTTTGCCCGCGCGCCGCCAGCTGCATGGCGCTCTGGCGCAGGCTCTGGTAACCGGGCTGGGCGCGCACCGCCTCGCCGAACGCCACCGGGTCGCCGTGGTGCAGGGAAGCGGCCATGCTGTCGTCGATTTCGACCAGCTCGTACACGCCGATACGACCCTGATAGCCGCTGTGGTTGCAGTAGGTGCAACCGCGACCGCGCTTGAACTGTGCGGTGGCAAAGGCCGCGCCCAGCTCTTCCCTGGCAATCGTCGCCTGGCCCGGTTCGAGCTCAACCGGCTCGGCGCAGGCATCGCACACCCTGCGCACCAGGCGCTGGGCGAGAATACCGCGCAGGCTGGCCGCAATCAGGAACGGCGCGGCGTCCATATCGAGCAGGCGCGCCACGGTCGAAATGGCGTCGTTGGTGTGCAGGGTCGACAGCACCAAATGGCCGGTCATGGCGGCGCGCAGGCCGATTTCGGCGGTCTCCTGATCGCGCATTTCGCCGACCAGGATAATGTCCGGGTCCTGGCGCAGGACCGATCGCAGCACGCGTGCGAATGTCAGCTCAATTTTGGGATTCACCTGAACCTGATTGATGCCGTGAAGACGGTACTCGATCGGATCTTCAACCGTAATAATTTTGTTTGCCGGTTTGTTGAGTTCCTTGAGGGCGCCGTAAAGCGTCGTGGTCTTGCCGCTGCCGGTCGGGCCGGTCACCAGCAACATGCCGTGCGGGTGGTTGATCAGACGGCGCACACGCACCAGCAGGTCCGCCGGCAAGCCGAGCTGCTCCAGGTCGAGTATGCCGGAGGACTGGTTGAGCAGGCGCATCACGGCCGACTCGCCGTATTGCACCGGCAGAGTGGAAAGACGCACATCGATGCTCTTGTCGCGCACCCGCACGTTGAAGCGGCCGTCCTGCGGCATACGTTTTTCGGAAATGTCGAGACCGGCCATGAGCTTCAGACGCGAAACCAGCGCCGAGGCGATTTTGCGTTCGGCGGTGGTCTGCACGCGCAGTACGCCGTCCTGGCGGAAGCGGATGCGCAGTTCTTTCTCGTCCGGCTCGATGTGGATGTCGGAGGCGTTCACCTGGATGGCATCCTCGAACACAGTCTGCAAGAGCTTTACCACCGGCGCATCGGTCAGTCCCTCGGCCGATGCCAGCGCCCCGAGATCGACGTCGTAGGCCGACATTTCCTGTTCGAGTTCCAGGGCCAGGCCCGAGATCTCGGCGGTGCGCCGGTACATGATGTCGATGGTCTTGAGCAGATCGGCCTCGCGCACCACGGCTAGCTTGATCGGCCGGCGCAGCACACGCGTCAATTCATCGTAGGCAAAGATATCGGTCGGATCGGCCATGCCGATCAACAGGGCGTCGCGTGCGTCTTCGAGCGCCAGCACCCGGAAACGGCGGGCGTGTACCTCGGGAATCAGGCGCACTACTTCGGGCTTGACCTGATAACGCTTGAGTTCGATGTAGGGTATGTTGAGCTGACGAGACAGAAAATCGAGCAGCTGGTCTTCCGTGAGATAGCCGCTTTCGATCAGCACCCGCCCGAGCTTGCGGCCGCTTTTCTTCTGGTCGGCGAGCGCGGCGTTGAGTTGTTCCTGCGAGATGACCTTGTGCTCGATGAGCAGGTCACCGATGCGGATTTTCCTGGGTTTGACGGTCGTGACGGACATGTGATTTTCCCTGGCCGGCAGCACCCCTGCCGCGTCCTGTTGTGCACTTACTACTGAGTCTATACGAGGAAACCACAACTGCCACTGCAAGAGTCGCGCCAGACTGGTGAGGCAAGGAGGGGCATCTGGAACAATGTGCTGGACTACTCCGGACGCACCTCGCGCCTGAGCAAGGCTTCGACCGCCGTCTGCGGCGCCACGCCTTCGAATAGCACCCGGTAGACCTGTTCGGTGATCGGCATGTCCACCTGCATGCGCTGGGCAAGCTGGCGCACCTCGCGCGCCGTGGCCACGCCTTCCGCCACCTGGCCGATCTCGGCCAGCGTCACTTGCAGCTTGCGGCCCTTGCCGAGCGCCAGCCCGACCTGGCGGTTGCGCGACTGGTTGTCGGTGCAGGTCAGCACCAGATCGCCGATGCCGGCCAGCCCCATGACGGTTTCCGGCTTGCCACCCAGGGCTTCGCTGAGACGGCGCATCTCGGCGAGTCCGCGGGTGATGAGCGCGGCGCGCGCGTTCGCGCCGAGGCCCAGGCCATCGCTGATGCCGGTGGCGATGGCGAGCACGTTCTTGATGGCGCCGCCCAGTTCCACACCGACCAGGTCGATACTGGTGTAGACGCGCACCCGGTCGTTGCGCAGCCAGGCGGCGATCGCCTCGGCGGTGGCGACATCGCGCGCCGCCACGGTCACCGCCGTGGGCAGGCCCTGTGCGACTTCTTTCGCAAAGGTCGGGCCGGAGATCACGCCGAGTGCCTGGCCCTGGCCCAACACATCGGCGGCCACCTGACTCAGCAGCCGGCCGGTGGCCGGTTCCAGGCCCTTGGTGGCCCAGGCGACGATCGCGTCCGCCGGTAGCCGGGATTTGAGTGCTTCGAGCGTCGCGCGGAAGGCATGGCTCGGCACCACCAGCAGCAGGTGCGTGGCCTCCTCGACGGTCTCGAGCAGGTCTTCGCGGATGAACAGATTTTCCGGGAACCGGACACCCGGCAGGTAGCGGGCATTTTCGCGCTCGTGCGCAAGACGCGCCTGGCGCGCGGCATCGTGCCCCCAGAAGAGCGTGTGGTAGTCATTGCGCGCGACCAGCACCGCCAGCGCCGTGCCCCAGGAACCGGCGCCGAGCACCGCAATCACGGGTTTGGCGGCGGTCATGCCGGACTCACGGGTGTGGGCGACCGGCGCGCGCCACCATCAGTGCGCAACCGCTTGCGGGACAGCAGACTGCTTCTGCAGGTACAGCGTCTCGAAGTTAATCGGATTCAAGAGCAGTTGCGGGAAACCGCCGCTCTCGACCAGGTCGTTCACCGCCTGGCGCACGAACGGCAACAGCACGTTCGGGCAGGCGATTTCGAGAATCTTGGGCAGCTCCGGCTCCGGCATGCCGGTGATGCGAAACAGGCCGGCCTGGTGCGCCTCGGCCAGAAACACGGTCTTGTCGGCGTGCTTGGCGGTCACCGTAACGACCAGCACCACCTCGTACAGGCCCTGCGCGGCATTGATCTGACGGTGGTTGATTCCAAGCTGCACACCGACCTCCGGACTGGTGGCATCGAGAAACACCTGCGGCGCGTCGGGGACCTCGAAGGAACTGTCCTTGATATAGATCTTCTCAAGGTTGAATGCGAATCCGGGCTGGGCGTTTGGTTCAGTCATGAGTTGGTAACCTGGTGAAAGTCCAATGCGGCAATAATTCTATTTCGAAAGCCGTAGGGGCGGGTTTCAAACCCGCCCGGCATAAAATGCGCATCAACCACGCAGCAGCGGTTCGAGCTCGCCGTCCGCATCCAGCGCCGCCAGATCGTCGAAACCGCCGACATGCCGGTCGCCAATGAAAATCTGCGGCACGCTGCGGCGGCCGGTGATGCGCGCCATTTCCGCGCGCTGCTCCGGATGCTCGTCCACCCGGATTTTTTCGATCTGATCCGGGGCGATGCCTTTTTTGGCCAGCAACTGCTCGGCGCGGATGCAGTACGGGCAGACACGCGTGCTGTACATAAGAATGCGCGCCACGCCTGCCGTGAGCCCGTCGAACCGGCTCATTTCGCCACCGGCAGGTTTTCGCCCTGCCAGGCCGTAATGCCGCCGGCCAGTACCTGCACGCTCGCGAAGCCGTGCTTGCGCAGGGCAACCGCGGCGCGCGCCGAGCGCTGGCTGGTACGGCAGCAGACGATAAGCGGGCGCGCCTTGTGTTTCTCGAGCTGCTTCAGGCCACCGCTCAGCCCGGAGAGCGGCAGGTTCAGGGCGTTCGGAATATGGCCGCCCCGGTATTCGTCCGGCTCGCGCACATCCACCAGCAGGCCCTTCTCGTGATTCATGAGGCGGATCGCCTCGGCGGTCGTCACGTGTTGCACACCGTGCAGCAGCTGGGTGAGCGGCCCCCACACCAGCATGGCCAGCACGACCACGATGCCGAGAACCAGGTACCAATTATTGACGACAAATTGCATGGTTATTTGAAAGTTGGATTTCGAGGGATACAGACTGCGCTTAAACCATGATCGCCTGTAATGTCACTCACTCCGAATGGCTGCAGAAAGCGGCGCGCATGGCGCCGATGAGTTGCAGAATCTTCGGGTCGGCGATCCGGTAATACACCTTGTTCGCATCCTTGCGCGAGGCCAGGATGCCCTTCTCGCGCAGGATCGACAGGTGCTGGGAAATATTGCTCTGCGAGGTACCGACGATTTCGACAATGTCCTGTACGCTGACTTCGGTGGTGCCGCCGAGGACACAGAGGATCTCAAGCCGCAGCGGGTGTGCCATGGCCTTCAGGGAATGGGAGGCGTGAATAATGTCCTCGGCGTTGGTGATCAGAACCACTCTCTCGGCAGTTGCACTCATGTCTGCGGGCCTCTCTGAACTCATTACGAGCTACAACATTGTTGAATCATGTTCATTCGTCCGTGAACCTGCTGCTATTGCTTGGGAAACATTATACAATATTAGTGGATTTGAAAAGACTAATAGACAACGCGGCTTAGAGTAAATCCATGTCTGCACCCCCGAAACCATTGATGTTAATCGTGATGGACGGCTGGGGTTACCGGGAAAATCCCGAACACAACGCCATCGCCAAGGCCAGAAAACCCACTTGGGATTTTTTCTGGCAGAACTACCCGCATACCCTGATTCACGCCTCCGAGGCGGCGGTTGGCCTGCCCTCGAACCAGATGGGCAACTCCGAGGTCGGGCACTTGAATCTCGGCGCCGGCCGGGTGGTCTACCAGGAATACACGCGCATCAACCGCGCCATCAGCTCGGGCACCTTCTTTACCAATAAAACCCTGACCGACGCCGTGGACCTGGCCGTATCCACCGGCAAGGCGGTGCATATCCTCGGGCTGCTGTCCCCGGGCGGCGTGCACTCGCACGAGGAACACATCCATGCCATGGCCGAGCTGGCCGCGAAACGCGGCGCGAAGCAGCTCTACCTGCACGCCTTTCTCGACGGGCGCGACACACCGCCGCGCAGCGCGGCGGCGTCGATCAAGGCCATGGAAGAAAAATTCATCGCCCTCGGCCAGGGACGCATCGCCTCGCTCATCGGCCGCTACTACGCCATGGACCGCGATCACCGCTGGCCGCGCATCCAGACCGCCTACGACCTCATTACCCAGGGCAAAGCCGAGCACACCGCCAAGACCGCGAGCGAAGGCCTGGAACTGGCCTATGCGCGCGACGAGAGCGATGAGTTCGTCGCCGCCACCACGATCATACCGCCGGGCGCGACCGGCGCACCGGTGCGCATCCTGGATGGCGATGTGGTGGTGTTCATGAACTTCCGCTCGGATCGCGCACGCCAGATCACGCGCCCGTTCATCGAGGAACATTTCGACGGCTTTGAGCGCGCGCTGTGGCCGCGGCTCGGGCGCTTCGTCAGCCTCACCGAGTACCAGTCGGAGTTTCACGTCCCGTGCGCGTTCCCGCCGGAACGGCTGCGCAACGTGCTCGGCGCCTACCTGGCCGCGCACGGCATTCACCAGTTACGCATCGCCGAAACCGAGAAATACGCGCACGTCACGTTCTTCTTCAACGGCGGTGAGGAGACCGCGTTCAAATACGAAGATCGCATTCTCGTGCCCTCGCCCACCGACGTGCCGACCTACAACAAGAAGCCGGAGATGAGCGCGCCACTGGTGACCGACAAGCTGATCGAGGCGATCCGCGGCGGTGTGTACGACGTCATCATCTGCAATTTCGCAAACGCCGACATGGTCGGGCACACCGGCGATTTCGATGCCACGGTCAAGGCCATCGAATTCCTGGATGGCTGCCTGAAGCGCGTCTACGACGCGTTGCGCGCGGTCGGCGGCGAGATGCTGATCACCGCCGACCACGGCAATGCCGAACAGATGTTCGACAATGACACGCATCAGGCGCACACCGCGCACACCATCAATCCGGTGCCGTTCGTGTACGTCGGCCGCAAGGCCAGGATCGCGGCGACCGGCGCGCTCGAAGACATCGCGCCGACCATGCTGTACCTCCTGGGCCTGCCGATTCCGCCGGAAATGAGCGGGCATTCGCTGGTTGACCTCAACACCTGACAGCCCGCGGCGTTTGCGCCGGCCGGCACGCTGGCTGGCGGTGCTGGTTCTCGCGTACAGCGCCGCCGGATCCGCCGCCAGCCAGAATGAAGAGCAACTGCGCGTGTTGCGCACGCGCATCGAGGCCTTGCAGGCCGACCTGAACGAGACACGCGGCGAACGCGATGAAGCGCGCACCCGGCTGCGCGAGTCGGAGCGCCGCATCGGCAGTCAGTTCAAGTCGCTGCGCGACACTGAGGCGCTACAGAAATCGGACATGGCGCGCCTCACCGCCCTGCAGCAGGCGCGCACCCGCGGCCGCGACGAACTCGACACCCAGCGCCAGGAACTTGAAAAGGCCGTGCGTGCCGCGTACGCGCTCGGCAAGCAGGATTATCTCAAACTGCTGCTCAGCCAGGACGACCCGGCGCGGGTGAGCCGCACGCTGACCTATTACCGCTATCTCACCCAGGCGCGCGCGACACGCATCGAAGGCTTCGAGGCGTCGCTCCGTCGGCTGGATGTCTTGGAAAAACAAATCGCCGAACGTGTGCAGGAGCTGGGCGCGCTGCGCACCCGCCAGCTCGAGCAGAAAAATGCACTGGAGGCGACGCGCGCCGAGCGCCGCGCCCTGCTCGCGCAACTGAACGAACAGGTGCGCGACAGGTCTCAGGAAGTCGAGCGTCTAAAGCGGGATGAAGACCGCATGGCGCGTCTGGTGCGCGAACTCAGCTCGGCACTGACCCGCGTGCCGGCGCCGGAACCGCCGGCCGGAAAACCCTCAGCCGGCAAACGCGGGAGTTGGCGGTTGCCGGTGCAGGGCCGGCTCGTCGCACGCTTCGGCAGCCCCAAGGAAATCGGCAACCTGCGCTGGCGCGGCATTTTTCTGGCCGCCCCCGAAGGTCAGGAGGTGAAGGCGGTCACGCGCGGACGTGTTGCCTACGCCGACTGGCTGCGCGGATTCGGCCTGCTGGTCGTGCTCGATCATGGCGGTGGTCTGATGTCGCTTTACGGCCATAACCAGAGCCTATACAAGGGGATTGGTGAGATGGTGGAGGCCGGCGAGGCCATCGCGGCCAGCGGCAATACCGGCGGCCCGGCGCATCCCGGCCTGTATTTCGAGATCCGCGAAAACGGCGAGCCGCGCAATCCCCTCGATTGGTGTAGATTATAAGTATTGGTCGTGAACCCGGGCCGGATGGGCCGGCGTTATTGATTCAGCACTGGAGACACAAGATGAAGTTGGCACAGCTCTTCAAGAACGGGCAGTTCACGCGCTATGCACTGATTCTGCTGCTGGGCATTTTTGTCGGCGTCGGGTTCACGCTGGAGCGCGCGGTGCGCGCGGAACGCTCGGCCACGAAACAGGCCGAGCAACCGCTGCCGATCGATGAACTGCGCACGTTCACCGAAGTATTCAGCCGCATCAAGGCCGACTACGTCGAGCCGGTGGATGACAAGAAACTGTTGCGCGACGCCATTCAGGGCATGCTCGCCGGGCTCGACCCGCATTCGAGCTTTCTGGATCCGGAAGGCTTCAAGGAGCTGCGTGTCGGCACCGAAGGCGAGTTCGGCGGCCTCGGTATCGAGGTCACCATGGAGGACGGTTTCGTCAAGGTGGTCTCGCCGATCGAGGATACCCCGGCGGCGCGTGCCGGCCTCAAGACCGGCGACCTCATCATCCGCCTCGACAACAAGGCAGTGAAAGGCATGAGCCTGAATGACGCGGTGAAGCAGATGCGCGGCAAGCCGGGCAGCGACATCGTCCTCACGGTGGTGCGCGAAGGCCAGCCCAAGCCGCTCAGCTTCACGCTCACGCGCGCGGTCATCAAGGTCCAGAGCGTCAAGCACCGCATGCTCGAGAACGGCTTTGGCTACGTGCGCATTGCCCAGTTCCAGGCGAATACCGGCGACGGCCTGAAGGACGCGCTCGCCAAACTCAAAGTGCAGAACAAGAGCAATCTCACCGGACTGGTGCTCGATCTGCGCAACAACCCGGGCGGGGTACTGAACGCGGCGGTCGCGGTCAGCGACGCCTTCCTCACCAGCGGTCTGATCGTCTACACCGAGGGGCGCGTGGCGGATGCCGAACTTAAATTCAGCGCCACGCCGGCCGATCTCATCAATGGCGCGCCGATGGTGGTGCTGGTGAACGGCGGCTCGGCGTCGGCGTCGGAAATCGTGGCCGGTGCGCTGCAGGACCACAAGCGCGCCGTGGTCATGGGCACCAAGACCTTCGGCAAGGGCTCGGTGCAAACCATCCTGCCGATGAGCGGCAATGCGGCGCTCAAGATCACCACCGCGCGCTACTACACGCCCAGCGGCCGCTCCATCCAGGCCACCGGCATCCTGCCGGACGTGGTCACCGAAGAGGCCAAGGTCACCAAGCGCGAGAAGGGCGCGGAGGATCCGCTCAAGGAAGCCGACCTGCCCGGACATATCGAGGGCAAGAGCAAGGAGAAGCCTTCCAAGAAGAGTGCGCCGTCCGTGAAGCTCGAAAGCGCGGGCGAGGACTACCAGTTGCAGGAGGCTCTCAATCTGCTGAAAGGCATTTCCATTTTCCGGGCGCAGCGTCCCTGATCGAATCACACTGTGGACTTCAGGAGGCCAGCCCGTGGCACGCGTTCTGATACCGCTGGCACCCGGTTGCGAGGAACTCGAAGCCGTCACGATCGTTGACCTGCTGCGGCGCGCGCAGATCGAGGTGGTCACCGCGGGTCTGGCGCCCGGCCCGGTAAAAGCCAGCCGCGGCACGGTGCTGTTGCCCGACGTGACGCTCGACGCGGCCCTGGGCCAGGACTTCGACATGATCGTGCTGCCGGGCGGCCAGCCGGGCGCGACCAATCTTGAACACGACGCGCGCATCCTCGCGCTGCTGAGAACTATGTCCGCGGCCGGAAAGTTCACCGCCGCGATCTGCGCCGCGCCCAGGGTGCTGGCGGTCGCCGGGTTGCTCGACGGCAAGCGCGCCACCGGTTTCCCCGGCGCGCTGGATGCGCAACAGTTTCCGTCCATTCGTCTGGAAACCCAGGCGGTGGTGCGCGATGGTCAGGTGCTGACCTCACGCGGCCCGGGCACGGCCATGGACTTCGCGCTCGCCCTCATCGAAGTGCTCGCCGACCGTGCCACGCGCGACCGGGTCGAGACCGGCCTGGTGCGCCCGGCGGCGCACACGCCTTCGCGTTAAATACATCTCACCGCAAAGACGCAAAGAGCGCAAAGTCATTTTCTTTCTGAAAAAACCAGGATATTTTCTTTGCGTCCTTTGCGGTGAGATGTCTTTATTGTTGAATTTCCAGAGGCTCCCTATACACATCACATGAACAAGACCGAGATCACCATCCGCCCGCTCAAGCCGAGCGACATCGCTGACATCATGCAGCTGCACCGCGAGCTCGGCTGGAACCCGGCCTTCAAGGCCGACGGCAGCACCCTGAAGCAGCGTCTCGAAGCGCTGATTACCGGAGAAAGCGCCCTGCTGCTGGTGGCGGAACTCAAGGGCAAGGTCGTCGGGTACATCCACGGCGAGATTGTCACCTACCTGTTGTTCGCCGGGCGCGAAATGCTGGTCAGCGAACTGTTCGTGATGGAGAGCGTGCGTGGGCAAGGCGTGGGCAAGGCGCTGTTGAGTGCGATCGAAACCGAAGCGGTGTCACAAAAATGTTTCCGCATCAGCGTGCTCAACAGCCGTGAGCGCGAGTCCTACAAGCGCGGCTTCTACCCGTCCCTCGGTTACGAGGAACGGCCGCATACCGCAAACTTTACCAAACGGCTGGACTGGGGTTAGACGAAGATCTCACCGAAAAAATGGGGCCACAGATGAACACAGATCAACGCAGATATTATCGGACATTACCCGCCTGGGTTTTGAATCCGAGTTCATCTGCGTTCATCTGTGGCTGCCTTTCGCCTCTTTGTGGTTTTTGAGCCGATGCGGTGAAAAATAATCCGGGACACCCGGAAGATCAGCGGAAGCCGTAGCGCGTACTGAAGTAGAGCTGGGTGCGGTCGACCTCGACTGCCTCCGCGCTGTCATCGAACAGCAGGTAGTTGGCCTCGGCGCGCAGATCCCAGCTCGGGCTGACCTGCCAGTTCCAGCCGGCACCGAGAAGCGAGAAGCTTTCGCGCCGCAACAGCGAGTTGACCGTTCCGGTGTAGCCCTGCGTCTCGACGTTACTGCGCTGCCATTTGAGGCTT
>Ga0209751_10005936_pt1 | contig 11413 bp, 8 predicted proteins | sample RifCSP13_1_FD_184019 | JGI IMG/M metagenome (GOLD analysis project Ga0209751, IMG submission 184019) | Soil microbial communities from Rifle, Colorado - Rifle CSP2_sed 13_1 (SPAdes) (version 2) | ecosystem: Environmental > Terrestrial > Deep subsurface > Rock core/Sediment | place: Rifle...
AGGAAGACGCTCAGACCGGTGAGAAACGGACCGAGCCGCCATCTGGCGGCTCTTTTAGGTTCAAAAGTGGGGTTTGGTAGCGGAGGGGGGATTCGAACCCTCAACCAACGGCTTATGAGTCCGCTGCTCTACCCTTGAGCTACTCCGCCGAGATGGACGTGCCCCGTGCAAGCGGGAAGCAATCGGTCAACTAGTGCTCGATGACATTGTGGGCCAATCCTGTTTGAAACGCAACGGGGTCCTGGCTGGCTCTCCTCACCCTTGGCACCTCATCGTCCTTTGAACACGGCAGGCCGCTTCTCCAGGAAGGAGAGGACCGCCTCGCGCCAGTCCTCGGTCTCCCTGGTCAGGTTGTTCCCCTCGCTCTCGGCACGGATCGCCTCTTCTAGGCTTGCCAGCAGGCCTCTTTGCAAAAGCTGCTTCGTCATCCGGACAGCGATCGGTGGGTTGCCGGCGACCGCTTCAGCGTAGGACCGTGCTTCGTCGAGCAATTGCGCGTGCGGGACCACCTTGTTCACCAGGCCCTTCTGCAGCGCCCAGTCTGCTTCGTAGACATTGCCCGTCAGCGCCATCTCGGCCGCGATCCCCGGACCTGCCAGGTGCGTGAGCAAGAACGTCGCGCCGTTGTCGGGCATGAACGAGCGCTTGATGAAGATGCTCGCGAAACGGGCCTGATCGGAGGCGATGCGAAAATCGCACGCCAGCGCGATCGACAGGCCCATCCCTGATGCCACGCCGTTGATGGCGCCGATGACAGGCTGTGGGATGCGCCGCATGTGCACGGGAAGCGCCGTGGCGGCGCCAGCCGCCGCCCCTTGGGCCGGTGAGGCCGGGGCCGTCTGTGGGCTTCCCTCAGCCCGAGCGCGCATCCCAGTGACGTCGGCGCCGGAGCAGAAACCGCGTCCTTCGCCAGTCAGGATGACCACCCTGATCCCCTCGTCCTCCGCGACATCGTCCAGAGCGCGGTGGAAATCGGCGGTGAGCTGGCTGTCGACGGCGTTGAGGCGCTCTGGCCGGTTCAGGCTAATGACGGCGATAAGCCCGTCCCTCTCAAGCTTCACTGCTTCGTACATCGTAATCCTCCCCACGACTTGACCAGCACGCGCACTTTACCCCTTCTTGCGCATACGCTGTCAAGTATCCGCCCACAAAAGACCCGAGGCCAGCCATCACCGTCGAGCGATAGAGAGGCGAGGGCCCTCCGGCAGCGCTACTCGGCAAACCGCTCCAGAAGGCAGCCGATCATGAGCGTGCCGCGCAGCAGGTCCTCCAAACGGATGTTCTCGTCGGGGGCGTGCATCCGGCAGTCGGGATGTTCGACCCCTACACCCGCCGTCGGCAGCCCAAGCACGTCGGTGAAATAGTACATGGGGCCCGTTGCAGCCATCGTCGGTGTCACGGCGGACGGCAGGCCGTAGACCGCCTGGGCTACTGTGCTCACCAGCGCGACGAAGGGATGCCCGAGGGGCGTACGCCCGGCCGGCAGGCCCGGCCCCAGCTGGCTGACGATGATGTCAGCCAAGCCTGCCTCATCCAGGGCACGACGCACCTGGGCCATCACCTCCTCCGGGCGCTGCCCAGGCACCATCCGCAGGTCCAGCTTGGCGTAGGCATGATGAGGCAACACCGTCTTCAGCCCCTCGCCGAGATAGCCCGACTCGAGGCTGGCGATGTTGATAGTGGGAGCGAAGTAGTGCCGCATCGTCGCCTCCGACCCTTCGGCCCCAGCCACGAAGGTCGTTACGCCGAACTCCCGACGCGCGAGCGGCATCTCATCGGGCAGCGCTAGGACCGCCGCCCTCTCCTCCGCTGTCGGTGGCCTAACGCCATCGGCAAAGCCGGGGATGCGCGGGCGTTCGTCCGCGCCCTTCAAAGCGGAAAGCGCCCACACGAGGCGCCACGCTGCGTTCGGGACGACGGTGGCCCACGAGGAATGCAGGTCTCGCGCGGCAGTACTTGCCTCGAGCAGGAGGCTCACCATCCCCTTCGCCCCGAGAATCACGATGGGGGCGCCTTGCCAGTTCACGCCGCCGCCCTCCCAGATGCACGCGTCGGCACGGAAGAGCTCTTGGTATGTCTCGAGATACGCCGCAATGTGCGGGCTGCCGACCTCCTCCTCCCCTTCGAGAAAGAACTTGACCGTCACGGGCAACGAGCCGCGCACCGACCGCAGGGCTCGAAGCGCCGCTAGTCGAGCGCCGATATTCCCCTTGTTGTCCGCTACCCCGCGCGCGTACAGCACTCCATCGCGCAACGAAGGCTCGAAAGGCGGCGAGGTCCACAGGTCGAAGGGTTCGGCCGGCTGAACGTCGTAGTGGTCATAGAAGAGCATGGTCTTTGGTGAGTCGCCGCGCGCCTCTCCATAAACGACGGGGTGGTCGCAGCCCGGCACGCGTAGAACGCGGGCTGACACGCCCGCCGCCTCGAGTTCTTGCGCGGCGAGGCCCGCCATTGCCTCGATGCCCACGTTCTGGGCCGACACGCTCGGCTGGCGACAGAGGCGCGTCACGAGATCGAGGAGGTCGTCCAGCCGCTCCGCGATTGCCTGTTCTAGGCTGCTTGTCGCCATGTCTGGTCTCCTTGCTGCATCTCCAAGATACAAGGTGATTCGATAAACGCTTGACTATAAGGGCACCACCTGATAACAGTACCATTCGAGGGGGCACTTGCCATCCTAGCAAAAACTAGGGGACAGGTTTGCCTCAGCCGCCACTGGACGGCACGGCAGCGGATGTAACCCGGTGACGTATAGCTGTTTAGTGGTGGTATAGGGACGCTTAGGAGGAGCGCCCATAGAGGAACGTATCGGCAAAAGGGTAGGATTCCGAGAAAGACCTGGGACTCCAGGCCTCATCTCCAAGGAGGAAGGGACCTCACAACCGATGGCCAAGAAGACGTACCTTCAAGAGAACTACGAATATTCGCAGCGGATGTGGAGCCAGTGGATGGGCTCCCAAATGTCACGGCGGTTCGTCGTCAAGGCAGGCACGCTGGCGGCGCTGGGCGGCACGTCCGCCCTGAGCCAACTCATGGCGGCCTGCGCCGGCGGTGCCGCGACGTCGAGCATCGGCTCCACTGAGGAGCTGGCAGCGGGGGCCTTCAAGTACTCCCGCTTCCCTATCGTCGAGAAGTACAACTGGCGGCTGGTCAAATGGGACATGACGCCGTACTACGGCGGTGAATTTCGGGAGGACAGCAACCCAGTCAACACCTACGACCCGCTGCGCAACAGCCCGACCAGCAAGGGTGGTCGCTGGTGGCAGACTCTCTACCGGCTGCACTACGGTCCAGGCTCCGAGACGCCGGGTTGGCCGGTGCCGCCGATGGACTACGAGGACACCGACGGACCAGTGCGCATCGAGCCCAACGCTGCAGCCGAGATGCCGAAGAAGGCGCCCGACTTTTCCTGGTATGAGGTCAAACTGCGGCCGGACCTCTTCTTCCACTACAACCCCTCGGCCGACGCCCCAGCAGACGTGAAAGCCATGATTGAGAAGGTCGGCGGGCGGAATGTGACGGCCGACGACGTGAAGTACGTCTATGACACCTTCCAGGATACGAAGCTGAGCCTCTTCTACGACAACCTGGAGTACCTGGACCGGACCGAGGTGGTGGACAAGTACACGCTGCGCTTCCACATGAAGCGGCCAGTGATGTTCTTCGACCAGGTCATGGCCTCCTCCTTCTACTACATCTTCGCCCCCGAACATCACCAGGGGCCCAAGGCCGTCTGGGACGGTTGGGCGATCGGCACAGGGCCCTACATGCTGCAGTATCACCGGTACCAGGACCACCACGAAGGGATCCGGCACCCGAAGTTCACGGAGCTTGATAGAGCCGGCTTTCGCCAGCCGTACGCAGATAAAGTAGTTGGGAACAACATGCCGGATGCCAACGTCGAGAAGGCTGCCTACCGCTCCGGACAGCAGGACTACTACGGCGTGGTCGGTCTGGAAGACCTTGAGGACCTGCTTGCGACCAACCCAGAGTCGGTCGTCTTTGTTATCCCGCAGGACCCGAACGTCCACGTGATGTGGGCCATCCAGTGGAACAACCCGGTGTGGGGGGCGAGTGAGGCCGGCTTGAAGATGCGGCGCGCTCTCTCCATGGCGATCGACCGTCGGAGGCTCAACGACATCATCTACGGGGGCGCGGGCGTGCCCTCGTATGCTACTCCATTCGACTTCATGGGGCTGAAGGCACCGGCCAACTGGGACGAGTTGGGCCCCTACTACCAGTACAACCCTGCCGAAGCGAAGCGGCTGATGGCCGAGGCGGGCTTCCCCAACGGCTACGACGCCGAGATGGTCACTACGCCCGCCAGTGCTTCCGGCGCCGAGTACGTGACCGTGCAACAGATGCTGAATGAGGTGGGCATCCGAATCCGCTTCAAAGAGCTCGAGTCCACGGTCGTCACGGCCACCCGCAACAGGAAGGACTTCAAGGATTTCATCGCGGGCAGCCAGGACTCCGGCTACGACATGGAGATGAACATCTATCGCCTCTGGGCCTCTAAGGACGCCGTGCGTAACTTTGGCTCGGTGGATGACCCGATCCTTGCGGACCTGGCCCAGAAGCAGCGGTACGAGCTGGACTACGAGAAGCGCCGCGAGATGGCCCGGCAGGTGCACGGCCGCTATCTGGAGATCATCCCGACGCTCCACCTGCTCTCCCGCCACCGGATGACGGTGCGTCACCCCTGGATCCATAACTGGGGCGACAACATCCACTCGTGGCTCTGCTGCTGGGGCTCGCAGCAGATGCGGCAGCTCTACATTGACGATACCGCGCCGGCGGGACGTCGTGGCACGCGAGGCAAGGAAGGCACCTGGGGCGTGCCTTACGACCGGCAGGGCCGCAAGGTCTAGCAACGGAGGAGAGTGAGGGCACGGCATGCCGTGCCCTCACAGGTTTTGCGGACCATCGTAGGGGCGTTCAACTGAACGCCCCTACATGTGCTTGAGGGCCTGCACTCGCCGGAAACGCGCCTGCGCCACGAGAAGCCGATACAACCATTGACGCTAGGCGTTAGACTACTAGACATGACGGACTCGTTGACGCCGCAGCGAGTTGAGGCCGGCCGCTACCAGGTGCAGCGCACCCTTGGCAGAGGCGGCATGGCGGTCGTTTCGCTGGCGGAGGACACGCTGCTTGGCCGCCAGGTGGCGCTGAAGACGTTGCAGCCCGCGTATGCCTACGACAAGGCGTTCGTCGAGCGCTTCCGTCGGGAGGCGCAGGCTGCGGCACGCCTCGGCCACCCCAACATCGTGCGCATTTACGACCTCCTCGAGTCGCCGGAAGGGACGCCCGTCATCGTCATGGAGTACGTGCCGGGCCCCTCGTTGCAGGACGCTCTTCGGCGCGCCGGCCGGCCACCCCTTTCGCTGGCGCTGGCCATCGTGCGGCAGGCAAGCGCGGCACTGCAGGAAGCACACCGCCAGGGACTGGTGCACCGTGATGTGAAACCCGGCAACCTGCTCCTCACCCACCCGCTCCCCACCAACGATTGGCACGTTATTCCCGTCAATGAAGATGACACCCTGGTGAAGGTCGTGGACTTCGGCATCGCCCGTGCAGCCGGCGAGCGCTCACTTTCCATGGCCGGCGAGGTCTGGGGGTCCGCGCATTATCTGTCCCCAGAACAGGCGCGAGGCGAGGCGGCGACCGCTGCCAGCGATGTCTATGCGCTCGGATGTGTCCTCTTCGAGCTCCTCACAGGCAGGCCGCCCTTCCAGGGGGAAGGCGCCATGGCGGTTGCCTTGCAGCACATTGACGCGCCGCCGCCCTCACCGCGGTCTCTCGACGCAACCCTTCCCCACAGCATCGATCAGGTGGTGCTCAGGGCGCTGGCCAAAGACCCAACGCAGCGGTTCTCCTCCGCCCAAGAGTTTGGCGACGCCCTGCGGCTCGTCGAGGATCTCGGCCTGGAAGCGACCGGCCCTCTGACCGTCGCGCGACGGCAAGTGGCGCCTCGATCCAGCCCAAGCGGCCCCGATAGCCGAGAGGCGCCTGCGGAGCCAACGCGGGCCGGCCCTCGCCGTCGCCGGCGCTCGGTCTCGTCCTGGCTGTTGGCGATTGCCTTCGCGCTGGCACTTGCCGCCGTCTCGCCCTGGGCAGTCCAGTTTGGGCGCCCGTGGATCGAGAGCCGTCTCGTATCCCAACCTCCTGCCACAGCTGCGACGACCATCGTCATGCCGCAAGTCGAAGGCATGCCCGTCGAGCAGGCGCGCGCCCAACTAGAGATGCTGGGCCTGACGGTACAACTGGGCCCGGCGTTGTTCTCCAACAGCGTCGCTGCTGGGTCCGTCCTGCAGCAGGACCCCACACCCGGCGTGGCGATCAAGCAAGGAAGCACCGTGACGCTCACCGCCAGCCTCGGACGTCAGACGATAGCCGTCCCATCGCTCGTGGGCTCCCGGTTCGCGGACGCGTTCTCGCAACTGCTGGCGCTTGGGCTCCTCGTGGAGCGGCGCGACACGCCACGTCCACAAGCGGCTCCGGAAGCGGTGGTGGGCCAGGAGCCCGCGCCCGGCACATCCGTGCCCGCCGGCAGCACGGTTGTCCTGCTTGTGAACGCCGGCGGCCTCACGGCGGTGCCCGAGCTGCACGGCAAAACGGAGGCCGAAGCTCGCAAGCTCATCGAGGCCGCAGGGCTGCGCATCCCGCAATTCGGCGTCAATTACCAGAGCAGGAAGAACACCGATATCCCGCCAGGACAACTGCGCCAGGTGTGTCTTGGCTGTGTCCTGTCTTCAAGCCCTGGAGCTGGCACGGCGGTCCAGCTCGGCAGCGACGTGCGTCTGGCTGTGCGCGACCCCGCCGACGAAGACTAAGGCCGTCTAGGAGGACCTGTCCGCCGCGGCTCTACGACAAGCGCCAGTCATCCATGCCCTCCCCTGTGCGCGCAACCCGCCCCTCCTGCTCCAGCTTCAGCAAATGCGCCTGTATCTGGCCGATCGCCGCTCGGCGCAGATTGGCACCGATCTCGGGATAGATCTCGGCCACCATTGCCTCGACGTTGCCCAGGCCAGCCTTCAGGAAGCCCAGCACCTGCTGCTCGCGCTCCAGCCGGTGGGCAATGAGCTCCTCAAGCTTGGCATGCGGCGACCGGATGACCGGCCCGTGGCCCGGAGCCATCACGGCAAAGTCACGGCCTTGGAGGAGCCGCAGGGACTGGATGTACTCGCCCATGTTGCCGCCCGTCGGCGAGACGGCCGTTGTGCCGGTCCCCAAGACGTGATCGCCGGTGAACAGAAGACGCTCGCTCCGCAGGTAGTAGCAAGTGGAGCCCGGCGTGTGACCAGGTGTATGGATGACCTCAACAGAGACTCCATCCCACTCGAGCACCTCGCCGCCCTCAACGGTGCGGTCGGCGATGGTTCGCGTTTCCTCCTTGGCATGACAGATGATCTGTGCGCCGGTGGCCTCCCGGACCTTTTCGGCTCCGCCGGCATGGTCGACGTGATGATGGGTGAGCAGGATGGCGCCGAGCCGCGTCCAACCCGCCTCTTTGAGCTGCTCGAGGAGCCAGGCCGTATGCGCCTCGTCCGGGTAGCCTGAGTCGACGAGGATACCGGGGCCCGAGGCTATCAGATAGACGTTAGGCCCCTGAAGACCGCGGAAGGGATCGTTCGGGTTGCGAAACCCAAGGACGCCGGGCACTACCTCGGCCATGGGTGCCTCCTTCGATCAATGCGGAGAACGCGTTTCGGCCCATCGTAGGAACGCGCATTTGGGCTTGTCAACTTGTCGCGCTGCGGGTATAATTGCGTTCGTGGATGAGGTTCACTAGATGAGCCAAACCGGGCACTCGGAGAGCTGAGCACCAGCGCGCGCTGGTGCTCTTGTGTTTTCAGCCCCGCAGTAGGAGGAGGCGCTATGAACTCAGGCTTCATTGGCAAGATCGAAAAGGCCCGTCGCTACGCGGAAGAGCCCGAGCGCGTCCGCTTTCTTAGCCTCGAAGTATCCTTCAGCGGAGACAACGAGCTACACCGCCTGAAATTCGACAAGGGCGACTGGCACTGCCAGTGCGACTTCTTCGCCATTCACAACACCTGCAGCCATGTCATGGCGTTGCAGCGCCTGCTCCGGGCGATGCTGCCGGAGGAGGGGCTGGTCTCCCCGGCCCAGGGTATCTTCTCCTAATCGATCAGCCGCACCACAAATCACCCGCTCAACGGCGCGCTTACAGTAGCGCGCCGTTCTGTTTCGCGGTATTCTTGCGACCACCGCAGAGTGCTCCCTATGTGGGCAGTAAGCCCTTACAAAAGGAGGGGTCGATGTCGACACAGATACGCTTCGAACTGCCTGACCCAGCGTATGAGGCGTACACCTGGCTCCTCCAAGACGAGTTCATCCCAGCCGCTCAGCCACCGCTCCTGGCCGGGCCTGACAACCCGCCAGGTGGGCAAGCCATTGCAGATCCTCCCCGACGTCTCCGGATCAATGGCTATCTCTATACGCGTGTCGGCTCGACTGGGCCCGCGTTGTTCGGGCAGCCCACGGTCCCGGAGAGTATCCACGACCTCACTCGCTGGCGTGCCGACTGGCTCCCTCAGGTGGAGGCTCTCGCGCATCAACTTGAGTCCTTCGACGCTGCAACGGTCCAAACGGGCGACTGGGCAGCGATTCTCGACGAACAGGACAGGGAGTACCAGCGCATCTTTGTTGGCGTGCACCAGGCCACAGAGCGCCCTGCCTGGGTGGCGGTAAACCGCTTCATCGAGGCGTTCGCCGCCTCCTTTGGCGAGGAGCGTCGCCAGGATGCTATGGCACTCCTTCATGGGTTCCCTAATCGCTCCCTCGATCGCAGCCTTGCCCTCTGGGACTTGAGTCGTCTGGTTCGTGCCGATCCCGGGCTCGCGAGCGCCTTGGACTCACGAGCGCAATGGCCAGAGTCAACCCTGGCTCTCCAATTCAGGGAAGAGTTCGGGGCCTGCCTTAGAGAGTTCGGGCACACCAACAGCAAGGAGATGCAGGATGCGCCTACCTGGGGGGAGGACCCCAGCATCCCACTGGCTGTAGTCCGCGCCTACGCCAGACAGGCAGACGACAGGAGCCCGCGAGAAGCAGTGCACCGTCAGAGCGACCGGCGGCAGGCTCTGGAGCGCGATCTCCGCGGACGAGCCGGCACCGACCCGTCTGTTGCAGCGTTGGTCCCGCTCATGGAGATAGCCCAGCAGTTGGTGCCAGTGCTCGAGGACCATAACCTACTGGCCGACCAGCGCATCGCTGCTGCCTCTCGCCGCCGTTGGCTCGCCATCGGTCACTTCCTACAGCAACGAGGGGCCACAGCCTTCCCTGACGACGTCTTCTTCTATAGGCGGTCCGAGCTAGTCCACGCTCTCGAGCAGGGGGCCACCCTCCCGCAAGACGAGCTCGCCCAACGGCGTGCTTTGCATGAGTTGTGCAGGGCCACACCGCCTCCGGCCCTCCTCGGCATGCCGCTTGCCCTAGAACAACCGCTGTCTGACAGAAACGAGGCTGAGCGCCACCCGTCCGAGTCGCTAGGACCGCTAGTGCTACGCGGCGCGCCAGCCTCAGCCGGCAGTTATCGGGGTCGTGCCCGGGTCGTCGAGTCGTTCAGTGACGTCAGCAGCCTCCAAGGCGGCGACGTACTGGTGTGTCGCAGCACGACCCCGCCCTGGACACCGTACTTCGCGATTATCGGCGCTCTGATCACGAACTCGGGCGGCATCCTCTCGCACGGCGCCGTTGTCGCGCGGGAGTTCGGCATCCCAGCCGTCGTAGGCACCAGAAACGCAACCGCACTTATACCAGACGGCGCCACCGTGACCGTCGATGGCACCGCAGGCGTGGTGATCGTCGAGGCATAGACAAACGCTGGGGCCGGTACAGGCCGCCCTTCGCCGCGTTGAGTTAGACCGGAACGTAGGCCGCTGCCTTCAGGCTGATGTCGGTATCGCCTGCTGGCAACTACGAAAGAGGTGGCATCAATGAGCCCGATGGACTTCGTTTTCGGCTTTCTGATATCGATCGCTGTCTTTCTTATGTGGGCCACCTACAAGCTCGGCCGGCGCTTCGCCAGCAGGGAAGAGAAAAAGAAGTTGAAGGGCTGGGGCTAGGGGACTTGGCCCCAGAATCACGGGTTTTGACAATCCTATCCTGCCCACCTAGAATGCCGCTCGGACTGTCCATCTGAGGCAGCCGAGGATGGCATGGAGATCATCAATCACGACATCATTGTTGTCGGAGGCGGCGCCGCCGGCCTCCGCGCGGCCATCGCCATCGCCGAAGAGGCCGGCAGCCGCCTCGACCTCGCTCTCGTCTCCAAGGTCTATCCCATGCGCAGCCACACCGTCTCCGCCGAGGGTGGCGCCGCCGCGGTGCTCCATGAGGGCGGCGAGGACAGTCTGGACCTCCACGCCTACGACACCATCAAGGGCAGCGACTTCCTGGCCGACCAGGATGTCGTCGAGGCCTTCGTCCAAGAAGCGCCCGGCGAGCTGATCCAGCTCGAACACTGGGGCTGCCCCTGGAGCCGCGAGCCGGATGGCCGCATCGCCGTGCGACCCTTCGGCGGCATGACCGTCTACCGCACCGCCTTCGCCGCCGACAAGACCGGCTTTCACATGCTCCACGCCCTCTTCCAGACCTCCCTCAAGTACACTGCCATCAAGCGTTATGACGAGTGGTTCGTAACCCGCCTCTTGGTGAATGAGGGCCGGGTCGTCGGCCTGACCGCGCTCGATATCCGCAGCGGCACCATGCGCGCTCTGACGGCCAAGGCAATAATCATCGCCACCGGCGGTCTCGGTCGCATCTTCCCTTTCACCACGAACGCCGCCATCAACACCGGCGACGGCATGGCGCTGGCCTATCGGGCCGGCGCACCGCTGAAGGACATGGAGTTCGTCCAGTACCACCCAACGGGCCTCCCGGGCACCGGCATCCTCATAACCGAGGCCGCACGGGGCGAGGGCGGCTATCTCTACAACAAGGAAGGCGAACGATTCCTCTCTCGCTACGTGCCCGGCCGGATGGAGCTGGGGCCGCGCGACATCATCTCACGCGCCATCATGATGGAGATCGAGGCCGGCCGCGCCTTCGATGGCCCCTATGGGGAGTTCGTCCACCTGGACCTGCGCCATCTCGGCGAGGAGCTCATCGACCGCAAGCTGCCGTTCGTCCGCGAGCTGACGCGTAACTACGTCGGTATCGACCCGGTCCACGAGCCTATTCCCGTGCGCCCAGTTGCCCACTACATGATGGGTGGCATCCATACGAACGTCGATGCTGAGACGCCATTGCCGGGTCTGTACTCGGCCGGCGAGTCCGCCTGCCCGACTATCAATGGGGCCAATCGCTTGGGCTCCAACTCCCTCACCGAATGTCTCGTCTTCGGCGCGCGCGCCGGCCGCGCCGCCGCTCGCTATGCCTTGGAGGCAGCCGG
>Ga0209751_10005938_pt1 | contig 11411 bp, 11 predicted proteins | sample RifCSP13_1_FD_184019 | JGI IMG/M metagenome (GOLD analysis project Ga0209751, IMG submission 184019) | Soil microbial communities from Rifle, Colorado - Rifle CSP2_sed 13_1 (SPAdes) (version 2) | ecosystem: Environmental > Terrestrial > Deep subsurface > Rock core/Sediment | place: Rifle...
TTCAGCCTAAGAAAGCGGGGCTCTCTTTTTATCAGAATACCCCAAACTTCAGTTTGGGGAAGCTTAGCTTCAGCCTAAGAAGGCGGGGCTCTCTTTTTATCAGAATACCCCAAACTTCAGTTTGGGCAAGTTTTGATCTGGCGTGCTCTCATCCAAAAGGATCTTCACTTGGAGTGAGCCAGCCGCTGCAATGTCGAGCGCGAGAAGCCAAGCACTTGCAGTGCCTGTTCCCGCGTAACAGTCGGGAAATTTTCCAGAAATTCGTCCAAGGTGAGACCGGCTTCGAGATTGCTGATCAACGCCTCTACTGGCACGCGTGTCCCACGAAAGACCGGAGTTCCGCTGACGATCTCAGGATCGACCGTAAGGGCAATGCACCGAGCTCTTTCTCTTCAATCACTAGCGACATGGGTGTTCCTCAAGCCGAATTATAGTCTAACCAAGGTGAAGCTAGCGAACTTATTCGACGCATCAGAATACGCCCAACGCGATGACCAAATTGTTTGCACGCCGACGGTTTGAGACGAGACACAAGGTCAACTTAATTAAGCATCGAGTTACGATAGGTTGGCAAGCATCCCCTGATTCTCGATGAAGCCTACAATTCAATCACCGTAATGAAGTCAGTACCGGGAGCGATAGCGACCGGGTCTCCCCTTCCGCGACGCTCAAGCCACGATCGAGACCCGGTCGCTATCGCTCCCGGTACTGACTTCATCACTAGGCATCTTTGATATCGGCGTGGTGGGTGTTGTTTCGTGTGCTTTCGTGGATCGTACCGCCCTCGCTCATGTGAAACAAGTGAGCAGGGTCGCAAGCTTCTGACGTATCATGTGCAAGCAGTGCGGATCGTACGCCAGGACTGTTTCACTTGGGCCTTCACGCTGTTAGCTAATGCCAATTACTCGTCAGTTAACAATTCTCGGCATTCCCATAAGAATAGAAGCGTCATTCCTGGTGCTCGGGCTTTTCCTTGCCGGCACTCATTCACTACGCTTCTCGCTATTAATCGAATGGTTCCTCGTTGTTTTCTTCTCAATCTTGCTTCATGAGTTGGGTCATGCGTTAACCGGTCGCCAGTTTGGTCTTTCACCACGCATCACTTTTTACTCAATGGGTGGACTAACCTCATGGACCAATACTGTTGAACTCCCTTGGCCCATTGAAGGCCATAACCGCGACGATTAGGCAGCGCTTTGTGAGTTCGTAAGCGAAGTATTTCGCGTGGTAATCCGTGATCATTCTGCTGGAGTCGATTGGCTAAACTTCCCGGGGTTGAGCCGTCACACATTCAGATCGCCCTAACTTGAAGTTCGAGGTAGGCAATTTAATGTCTGAGAGAACGTGCAAGACTCGCCGCGCATTATAGGAGGCTGCAAGAAGCATTGCAAAGGCTTCTCACCCGTGGTATTTAGGCCCAGACGGATCGAACGAAGGCGTGAAGAGAGAGAAAATGGCCCAAAACACGAAGCAGAGAAGTTGCTAGGAGTGGATTGGATCCCTCAGATATCACAGGCGAAATGGGCATATCGTTCGCGAGCGTCGTGCAATACTTGTATACCCGCGTAGGGGAGCGCGCGTTACGTCACTCAGATATTTACTTCGCCATTCCCAAGGACCAAGCGCCAGGTTCTGCAGAAGGTCACCGAAGCGATTGCAAATGGGGTCAGGGTCAATCTTCACGATTTCGCCCAAGTTTCGAGTTGGGAAGAAGTAGAGCGCTTCCGATCGCTGGGAGATCGACGTGTGTTCGCGGGTGATATGTATGAGTACGACTCAGAAACCGAGATCAACTTACACAACCTCGTTCGCTCAACATTGTGTAAGACACTTGGCGATAAGGAGCCAGAATGGTGGCGCAACGACATTTCCTTTGAGATTAGACAGAAGTGCGTTAGCCGGCGAGAAGAAGATGAAGAACCCAACGACGCTCCCTTCTCGTACGCGGACCTTATCGATCTTTCTAAAATAATCACGAAGAATTGGCAACTCTTCCAGGCCGTGTTACCAAAGGAATTCGGAAAGGATCGAAAGAGATTAGAAAAGGATTTGAGACGGCTAAACCGACTTAGTTAGGAACACAGTTATGCATCCAGTAAAAGGTCGCAAGTGGTCCGAAGATGACTTTTTGTTCGTAAGGTCTCTACGACAGGCGTTCCAGATTCCGGCAGCACGCATTCCCTGAAACAGTTCGTAATCCCTTGTGCCCTTGCAACGAGACGGGGCCACAAGGCTTGTGGATAGGTGCTTATTTAGTTAACCCCCATGTTCTCACCAACTGACGTTGCAAATTTCCTTGCCTGCCAACATATCGCGACACTCAATCGCGAAGAAGCGGAGGTGAGATCAAGAAAAAGCCGTTCGCCGATCCCAGCGTTGAGCTGCTCAAGAGACTAGGCTTGGAGCACGAGCAGAAATACTTGAGGTGGCTACGGGAAACACGGCGCCTCAGGGTGGTTGAGATAGATACGGACATCCCGTGGTCTGAAGCTGCGGCCGCAACCATTGATGCGATAGCCCAAGGAGTCGATGCGATCTATCAGGCGACGTTTCTCCAAGGCGACTCACTCGCGCCTGACAGCGCACGTCACGGGCGAGTAGAGCACGGTAGCAGTGCTGTGCAGCCGGGGACCCCGCCCGCCCGTGGGCCCACCGAGGAGGCGTTTCTAAACGACGACTCACTCGCGCTTGATGGTGCTCGGGGCGGGCGAGACGCCCGCGATCCCAGTGAGGAGCCGTCGCTTCCGTTCGTTGAAGGTCCAATCTCGAAAGGTCCAATCTGGGGTGGTCGCGCGGATTTTCTCGTTCGCGTTGATAAGTCAAGTCGTCTCGGCAACTTCTCTTATGAAGTAGTGGAAGCGAAGCTCGCTCGATCAACTAAGGCACGTGCCATCATCCAGCTATGCTTTTACTCGGACCTGCTCTCAACAATTCAAGGCGTCGAGCCAGATTACATGCATGTCGTTCTCGGCGGCGGCGCGCAACCGGAGAAGTTTTCCCTTCAACGTTACCTTGCCTACTTTCGGAAAGTGCGCGGGGAATTTGAAGCGGCGGACCTAGCGAAGGCTGAGACTTACCCTGAGCCGGTGGAGCTTTGCAATGTATGCGATTGGTTTTCGTCTTGTAACGAGCGTTGGCACGCGGATGATCATTTGTCGCTCGTTGCGGGAATAACGCGTAATCAACGCAAAGCGCTGGTTGAGCGAGAAATAAGGAGCGTGGAGAAACTCGCGACTCTTACACTTCCAGTCACGCCAAAAATCGACCGTATTGCTCCCGCTTCCCTGTTGCGCATCCGCGAGCAGGCGCGTGTGCAGGTCTTAGGTCGCGAAAAGGGCGAACCCGTTTACGAGTTACTGGATCCGGACGAAGCGAGGAAGAACCCGAGACGGCAATCTGAGACAGAAAACGCGGAGAAGGTGCGGCAAGGTCCGCTATACCAAAGCGGTGACAGGTCCCCGCACTCCAAGGAGGAAGCTGATGAAGCACCAAGAGGTTTGGCTGCATTGCCCTTGCCTTCACCCGGAGACCTGTTTCTTGATTTCGAAGGCGATCCGTTCGCATTCGATCAGGGACTTGAGTATCTGATCGGAACAGTAACCATCGCCGACGACGGGACCGCAAATTACGAGGCAATCTGGTCCTTCGATCCGAAGTCGGAGCGGCATGCGTTCGTTGAGTTCATAAACAAGGTGAAGCAAATTCGCGAACGCCATCCGGACATGCACATCTATCACTACTCACCGTATGAACCCACTGCCATCAAGCATCTCGCAGGACGTCATGGAGTCTGCACTGATGAAGTTGACGAACTATTGCGCGCTGAAGTCTTCGTGGATCTGTTTCGCGTTGTGCGCCAGGGTTTACGTCCCTCAGTTGAGAGCTACTGTCAAGAAGATGGAGCCGTTTTACGGATTCACGCGCACTGTTCGCTTGCGTGATGCGACTTCTTCATTGCAGGCGTTCGAAGTTGTGCTTGCGCTTGGTGACGACCCAGCGAATGCTCGGGAAATACTACGCACGATCGCTGACTACAATCGGGATGACTGTATTTCGACATGGCGGCTGCGCGAATGGCTTGAAAGGTTGCGCAGTGAACTCGAAGGCAAGCTTGGTAGATCGATTGCGCGGCCGGAGCCAAAGTCAGGTGCTCCAGGTGACGATTTAGCGGCTCAGCTCAGCGAGATAGCGATCCTTAAAGAGCGTCTTGTTGCTGGTTTGCCGGAGGAAGAGAGTGAGTGGACCAATGAGCTGCGGGCGTGTTGGCTTTTGGCGCAGTTGCTGGAGTGGTATCGCCGCGAAGATAAATCGATGTGGTGGGAGTACTATCGTTTATGCGAGCTCTCGGATGACGAGTTGATCGAAGACAAGAACGCGTTGGGTGGCTTGGAGTACTTGGGCGTGGCTAACGAAACAAAGAAGTCGCTCATTCATAGATATCAGTTTCCTTTTCAGGACCATACAATCGATCGCGCGCTGAATGTGCACGACCCGCGTACCCAGGATTCTGCTGGTACGCTGGTTGGCATTAATGAAGTAAATCTGACCATCGATCTGAAACGAGGAAAGACCTCAGAGAAGCCTCATCCGACGGCGCTTATTCCTAACGACTACGTCGGCAGTAAGAAACAAGTTGAAAGCCTGATGCGCATTGCGAAATGGGTGGCGGAGAACGGAGTTAACCCCGAAGCCAAAGGAGACAGGTGTGGACAGTTTCAGGTGGCCAGGGATGCTTTATTGCGTCGAGAACCACGGATCACAGGGGCATGTATTGAGACATTAAACACTGACTTGTCGCCACTTGAGTCGGCGAAGAGATTGGCCCTTGCGCTGGACTGTTCAATTCTTCCAATTCAGGGACCCCCGGGTTCCGGCAAAACATTTACAGGCGCGCAGATGATCGTTGAGCTAGTAAAAGCCGGAAAGCGAGTCGGGACCACGGCGGGCAGTCACAAGGTGATCAGCAATCTGTTGTCCGCGCTGTGTAAAGCAGCAGCTAGGACGAACACTAGGCTGAGCATCGTTCAAAAACCGAATGAGGGCGACTGTTGTGAGCACGAGTTCGTAACTCAGACGGATGACAACGCAGAGGTTCTTGAGAAACTGCAGAACGGCGAAGCACAGGTAGGCGCGGGTACTGCCTGGCTCTGGTCGCGGGAAGAATTCGCCGGATCTGTGGACGTACTATTCGTAGATGAAGCAGGTCAGATGTCTCTCGCGAACGTGCTGGCTATGTCACCTGCTGCGAAGAGTGTTGTGCTGCTTGGTGATCCACAACAACTCGATCAGCCGCAGAAAGGTGTTCACCCAGCAGGCGCTGAAGTGTCCGCGTTGGCCCATCTTCTGAATGGACGCGCGACAATTGAACCCCATCAGGGTCTGTTCCTCGGCGAGTCGTGGCGATTGCATCCGGACATCTGCGCTTTCACTTCGGAAGTCTTTTACGACGGAAGATTGAAAGCACGAGAGGAGAATGCCCACCAACGTCTAAACGCAGAAGGACCACTGGATGGCACCGGCCTCAGATTTGTACCGGTTAACCACAGCGGCAATCAGAGCGATTCGCCAGAGGAGGTAGAAAGAATTGCTGAGATGGTTGGAACACTACTCAGTGAAAGAGCCACATGGACCAACAAGAAAGGCGAGACGCAACCGATCGAACTCAAGGACATTTTGGTCGTTGCTCCATACAATGCTCAGGTTGCGCTACTCGCGCGCAGACTTCCTGGCGCGCGCGTCGGAACCGTAGATAAGTTCCAGGGACAAGAGGCGCCGGTGGTGTTCTATTCCATGACTACTTCTACCCCTGAAGATGCACCTCGTGGCATGGAGTTTCTGTACAGTTCGAACCGGCTCAACGTCGCAACTTCTCGCGCGCAATGTGTGACTGTGCTGGTTGCAAGCCCTAAGTTGTTTGATGTGCAGTGTAAGACACTCCGCCAAATGGAGTTGGCAAACGCGTTTTGCAGGTATCTGGAGATGGCCCAGGTTATTTGAATGGCACGTTTGTCCGCTGCCGGACACAGGCTATCCACAGATTTCGCAGATTACGCAGATTAAGAATAAGGTAGGAGTACAACTGCGATGTTGGACGAACAGAAACACCCCCAACTCACGTGCGTATTTTTTAATCTGCGTAATCTGCGAAATCTGTGGATAGTTAGTCTTTGCCGACACCAGGAGATGCTCTGAGCAGGAACTGACCATGACTTAAAACAGCTCTGGATGATATGATCGCGCAATCGGAGTGACCTTATGACTGAACTCACGTTAACTGCTGTCTACGAAGAAGCCGAAGAAGGTGGTTACATCGGATATGTTGCTGAACTTCCAGGAGCAAACACTCAAGGTGAGTCGCTCGAAGAGGTACGCCAGAACTTATCCGAAGCAATTCAATTGATCCTCGAAGCGAATCGTCAAGAATTTGAAAGAAGGTTGGGTCCAGACGCCAAAGTCACTCGCGAGCGACTAGTTCTAAGGGCAGCATAGTCTTCTTTCGTTTAGCACCATTCACGGATGGAGGCTATCCACAGATTTCGCAGATTACGCAGATTAAGAATACGGTAGGAGTACAAAGGCAGTGTTGGACGAACAGAAACATACTCAACTCACGTGCCGTGTTTTACTCTGCGTAATCTGCGAAATCTGCGGATAGCTGGCGCCGACCTCATCCGGCACCTCAAATCTCACGGCTGCTTGTTTGTTCGCGAGGGCGGAAATCACACGGTCTACCGAAACCCAGCAACGAACTCTTCCACAACTGTCCCACGCCATAGAGAGATCAAGAAACAACTCGTTCGGAAGATCAGCGATGACCTGCGAATTCCTCGCCCCACCACCGAGACAAATTGAGTTGGCTAATCGTTTTCACCGGTATCTGGAGATGGCTCAGTTCATCTAAAGGATAGAACTGCAGACTCGGGTAGTGTCCGAATTCAAAACAAGACACTAGCAGACACGAACATCTGTCCCAACGAAGTCACTGCCGGGAGCGATAGCGACCGGGTCTCAATCGTGGCTTGAGCGTCGCGAAGGTTCCGGACCCGGTCGCTTCATTACGCGATTCATTTCTCAACACCTATTTTCTTTAGCAGCGCAATGAATCGAAGATCGGAACGAAGCCGGTCCGCTTTGGGATCAACTTTGAGGCTCAATAATGACTCTTCGTGCCGCTCGTAACTCTTTTCAAGCCATTTGAAAGCATTATCATTCTCGCCGAGAGCCGCATAGACCATTGCCAATCCACGATAGACTTGATCAATCCTGAGTTTGCCCTGCTCCATGGCCTCAATAAGTTTCCTTGCCCTGCAAATTCGCTCAGATTCATCGAAACGAGACATAGAACGCGTCGTTGCCGGAACGCAGATCCTTCCCATAGGAGAAGGCAATCCCCAGCCCGAGGACCCGGACTTTGGCTTGCGCTCCCACATCCCAAAGCCATCTCTGCGATCCCAGACTGGGGGAAGAGTCAAAAATTTTCCCAGTGTCCAGGAAGGGGCCCAACTTGAGGGTTATTAATCCATTGCTGTATACGTTCTTGTCGAGTTCCCAGTTGGAAAGAAAATAGCTGCCTCCCAGAGGAGCGCTGCCTTTGCGGCCATCGCGAGTTCCACTGTGTGCCCTTAGCCAGAGATCGTTGTCGCGCTCAACACCAAGAGCGAAAAGTTCGTCGAAGGGGATCTGTCCGAACGTCTTGCCCGCCCGCATCTTTCCCTGCATTTCGTAGTCGTCACCACTTGCTTGGGGCGACCAGTGTGTCTCAAGTGAGCCCTGGAGCTTGGCGAACACCTGTGATGGGTGTGACCAGATACGCCCAAGTTCGGTAGAGACTCCAGTACTAACAATGAATCTCTGCTCTGGCACCCGAGCCAGTTCGTGATTCAATTGGCCCAGATGCTTGAGCTGGAAGCCTTGCGCCAGAAGTTGCGGAGTCAGGGCAGACCCAGGATCAACGTCACGGAATTTTCGGCGGGACAACTCAACTCCAGTGGACCAATTCCAACGACCATTCACGATCGACGTTACGCCCGCGGCAAACGCCTGTTTGCGCAGCTTCAACCGGCCCCGCAACGGCGCCGCACCGGCAGAAGAGTCACGTATGTCCCAGTTTTCGTTTCGAAGGTCCAGGTCGAGCCGGTATCGCCGCTTCGGATCTGCGGAAAGAGGACCGGAGAGACTGGTCCAAAAACGTCGCTTCTCGGAATCCCAACGGACTAGCGACACGGAGTTTATGGCGCGGCGACGGATATTGAAGAACTCTGGATGGATCGTCCGAAACGGGAGGCCTCGAAACAGTGAAAGCAGCCCCTCCCACTTGTTGGCTCCCCATCCATTTCGCTCTCGCGCACGAAAAACCACGTCGAACTTTCCATCCAAGCGGGCTTCGAGATCGAATCGGGAACGCGGAAAGATGTTCAGACCGCTCACCCTTGCTTCAGTGGTTTCCAACTCGGAAAGGCGCAGTACCGTACCGGGAGCGAAGGCGAACGCGTGATCCAGCAGCACTGGATCGACCTTTAGTTGGGGGTCCAACTGCACCTCTTCGATCTGCGGCTTGGAAACGCGATTCCAGTACTTCAGAGATGCGTCGAGGTTACCCTGCAGCAAATATACGCTCGCCAGAAAATCGTTGGCGTAAGAGTCGGCGGGATCCAACCGAAGTGCTCGTCGCAGATAGTTCGCCGCCTCCTCATATTTCTTTTGCTTGAAGGACACCCCGGCCAATTCAAGAGGAAAGCGTTTGTCGGCGGGCTGTTGCCTGAGTCCCTGCTTAAGGGCCCTCTCAGCATCGTCCCAGCGTCCCAAATGAGCTAGTGCTATTCCATAGTAAGAATTAAGATCGGCAGAGCGCGCCGCTTCAGTTTCTGCAAGCCGAACGATTTCCTGCCAGCGCTCTTGCGCAAACAGTTGCTCGATCTCAGCGAGACGGTTCGGATCGGAGGCCGAAGTCTGGGCGTGAAGAGGAAACGAACAAACGGCAAGAATTAGAAGAAAGGCTGCGGCTCTCATCCGCCGTCGGCGGGCTGAGGCAGAGCCAGTAGCGTCCATTTCCCAGTGGCGCTCCATTGCTTTTCAAAGCTGGTCCAGTCCTGCTTGAGCAACTTGCGTCGAGCGGGGTCGTTCAGCAGCAGGATTTCCTGCTCCGAGTCCAGTCCAGCCACAACCACATAATGTAAGGAACCGTCAACTCCTGACGGCTTCAGTGCGACAATCAGCGGCCGCCCTTTCTGCAGGTGTTGTCGCAAGTCGTCCCATTCGCCGCGAAACGAGAAGGTGCGGAACCCGTGCTGTTGGAAATACCGCTCCATCGCAGAGGCATAAACGCCATCCGAACCGGGTGTGTACAAAGAACGGCGGATCTGCGACGCATCAGCGCTCTCAGATGCTGAGCGGCCTTGCTGCTTGAGCCAATACTGCATGACCATCGCGACGCTCGCAGCCCCGCAACCGTTCTTCTCCTGCTTTACAAAAGGAACATCCAGCCACACGCCCGGGGACACTGCGGCCGACAAGACTCCGCAGAAGCACACGAACAAGACAACTACTACTGCGAAGCGCGCAAACATGTGATTTCGGTCTATCGCACTGCGACAATGATCAGGATGAGGGCGGCGATGCCTATAACGATGATAAGTAAGTCGCGGTCGGTCAATCTACCGGCGGCGAAGTCATCCCGCGCCGTATTTGCGCGTGAGGCCAATTGCGCCAGTTCGGCGTCGCTCAACGTCGAAATCCCGGCTTTCACCTGGACTGGATCCATCCCAGCCCTTTTCAAGGCTTTCTGCACTGCTTTCGACGAGAAGAGATCCTTTACCTTGTCGCGATTTTGTCGCCGCGTTTGTGTGGCGTTTACCAGTTCTTTACGGATATCAGCGGAGCTGACTGCGTGTTGCTGTGCCTGGAGGCTTGGGGGAGCTGCTAACAATGTAACAAGGATGCCACTAATCAATACCCCAACAGAGGACCGCAGATCTAAATTCATGATTCAAACCTCCAGCGGAATCGAAAAGCGGAGTATAAATACACCTCCCCGTAATCCCGTTGCAAGGCGCATTCGCGCCCCTTGCCTCGAATAGACCACAATCGTGACAATTAGATCACATTTGCTGTTAATTTAGTGTCACTAACCAGGACATGATCCGCGAAGAGAAATTCATCAAAGCCCCGGTCCACGGGACGAAGGACATCCACAGATTACGCAGATTGCGCAGATTAGAACAGCACAGAGCGACCTTGCTGTGTGGAAAGCGCGGACAAGTCCGCGCACTCCAAGGAGAGGCTACTACTCCTTGAAGTGTGCTGCCTTGTCAGCCATTTCTTGAATTACGGAGAGACTCGCAGATATGAAGGACGAGCAGATCATTTATCCTTGATTTTGGATGATCATTTCCTGGAGTTTGTAGTTGGTTATGATTCCGCCGCGGTCATAGTTTGACAAGATTATGACCGTATAGTTTCCCGAGTCTGGGAACCAACGAACTGCGCTGCTGATTCCCAAGTCGCCACCACCATGACCGATAACACGCTTTCCGCCGATATTCTCCAACTCGAAGCCGTATCCCCAAAATGTCTGTCCCGCATCGTATTTACGCGCGGTAACCTTACTGCTAATCATTAAGTTCAGAGTCTTCTCACTTAGCAGTCTGTTCCCCTTCAATGCCAAACTGAAACGCAACAGATCTTCTATGGTCGAAAATGCTCCGCCGGCAGGGAGGCCCCTAATCAATATGTACTGGGAAGTATTCCGTCGGGGCCCTAAACGAAATCGCAGATTATCATCAGGTAATTCTTCAAAATTGGTGTAACCCATCGCCAGATTAGGGGTATCCCTATCCGATTCGTAGTAATCCGTATTGTCCATGCCTGCCGGTTTGAAGACGTGTTTCCGCACGTAGTCAAAAAAGTTCTCGCCCGACACTTTTTCGATAATCGCTCCCAATACCATGTAGCTTGCATTGCTGTATTGCCACCGCGCTCCCGGTTCGAAAGACAAGGGCTCATCCACGAACAGAGGGAAAAAATCTCGCACTTCCCTTAGAATTGACCGCCGGCAAACATAATTGGCCCCGTGGAAATCACCCATCCCGGACGTGTGCGTTAACAGATGATGGATGGTGACTTTCTCCGCAACTTGCTTATTGGGGTAATCCGGTAGCAGTGCGCCGATACTATCCGTGAAAGATAGTTTGCCCTGCTCTACCAGTTGCGCTATGGCAATTGCGGTGAACATCTTGGCCATCGAAGCGATGTTTAATTTAGTATCAAGTCGGTTGGGAACGCGGTAAGCTTTGCTGGCGAATCCGGAAACAGTTTTGTAAATGGGTTTGCCGTCTTTCGCAATTAGTAACGTGCCCGAAAAAGCGTCGGCCGCAGCCAGCCGCTTCATGAACGCGTCGATCTCTTTTACAAGT
>Ga0209751_10005940_pt1 | contig 11410 bp, 10 predicted proteins | sample RifCSP13_1_FD_184019 | JGI IMG/M metagenome (GOLD analysis project Ga0209751, IMG submission 184019) | Soil microbial communities from Rifle, Colorado - Rifle CSP2_sed 13_1 (SPAdes) (version 2) | ecosystem: Environmental > Terrestrial > Deep subsurface > Rock core/Sediment | place: Rifle...
GATGACCGGGCTCGACGCGCCTCAGCGCGAGCCGTGGATGCCCTTCTTCATGACCTGGGACATCCCCGACGAGCTCCATCCGGGGCGCCAGCGCGCCGGTCACGTCGTGAAGGCGCAGGGTCTCGCCTGGGTAGAGGTCGGCGGCGACGCCGAGCGACTCCGGGCCTGGCTCGGTGGGCGGGACCTGCCGATACGCGTGACCGACGCTCCGCCCGGTCTCGTGCGCGCCGCCGTAGCGACCGCCCGCGGCGAGATCGTGATCGCCTGAGGCTCACCCCAGGGCCTGCTCCAGGTCCGCGACCAGGTCATTGGGGTGCTCGATCCCGACCGAGAGGCGGATCAGCGTGTCGGGCACCTCGAGCGGCGAGCCGGCGACGCTCGCGTGGGTCATCGGCGCCGGGATCTCGATCAGCGACTCGACGCCTCCGAGCGACTCGGCCAGGAAGAACAGCTTCGTCGACTCGACGACGCGGGTCGCCTCGTCGCGGCTCGCGACCTCGAACGAGACCATCCCGCCGAAGTCGGCCATCTGCCGCACCGCGACCTCGAACCCCGGGTGCCCCGGCAGGCCGGGGTAGTGCACGCGCGTGACCTTCGGGTGGGTCTGGAGGAATTCTGCGATGGCCTTCGCGCCGGCGCAGTGTGCCCGCATCCGTACGCCGAGCGTCTTCACCCCGCGGAGCGCGAGGTAGCAGTCCATCGGACCCGGCACGGCGCCCGCCGCGTTCTGCAGGAACGTCAGGCGCTCGATCAGCTCCTCGTCGGACGTGACGATCGCGCCGCCCACGAGGTCCGAGTGCCCGCCGAGGTACTTCGTGACCGAGTGCACGACCGCGTCGGCCCCGAGCTCGAGCGGACGCTGCAGGTACGGCGTAGCTAACGTGTTGTCGACGACGCAGCGCGCGCCGGCCCCGTGCGCGATCCGGGCCGCCTGCTCGATGTCGAACACCTTCAGGAACGGGTTCGTCGGCGTCTCGACCCAGACGAGCCGTGTCTCCTCACGCATCGCGCCGGCGAACGCGTCGAGGTCGCCCATGTCCACCGTGGTGATCGTGAGCCCCCACGCGTCCATCACGCGGGCGAGCAGCCGGTAGGTCCCGCCGTACACGTCGTCGGCGAGTACTACATGGTCCCCCGGCTTCAGCGTGAGCAGGAGCGTCGTCGTCGCGCCGAGGCCGCTCGAGAACGAGAGCGCGCGCTTGCCGCCTTCGAGGGAGGCGAGCACGTGCTGGAGCGCCTCGCGCGTGGGGTTGCCGCCCCGGGCGTAGTCGTAGGCCTTCGGCTTGCCGACCGCTGGCTGCGCGTACGTGGCGGTCTGGTAGATCGGGACGTTCACGGAGCCGAACTCGGCTTCGGGCTCTTGTCCCACGTGTATCGCCCGCGTCTCGAACCTCATCGGGGTCTCGTCGCTCACCGCGTCTCCTTCGCTCCGTCGGCGGGGCTCATCGCATCTCAGGCGGGATCGCCCAGCCCCGCCGCTTCAGCTCGTCGAGCGCGTCCCCACCCTGCCTCGCGAGCGCCCAGAGCGCCGACTTGCGCTTCGCGTCATGGCCCGGCGCGAACTCCCGTGCCGTGAGCGCGGTGCAGGAAGGGTCGCCGCACGCGCATGCGCCGAGGCCCGGCAGGGGCTGCTGCTCTCGCCCGCGCCGCCTGGGTTCCCCGCGCCGGTAGGGGTGCGCCGGGAGGGTGGCCGCGGGCACCACGATCTGGCCCTCGCGAGGGTCGCCGGGGGCGCTGAAGCGGCGCTCGAGCGCGAACAGCCCCGTGAGCGCCGCGAGCGCGGCGTCAACCTGGTCCGACGAGCGCAGCACCGAGGCGTCCACGCCGTTTGTGCGGAGGATCTCGCGGCGCCACGCGTGCGGGGAGATCCCCTTCGGCGGGAGATGCCCTGCCAGGACGACCGCGGAGGCGTGAGGGAAGACCTCGATCGATGTGCCCCTGGGCGAACCGCCCCGGTAGCGCGGGAAGTCCGCCTCGAGCGCCTTGAAGGCGGCGAACCCGATCGTCATCCATTCGTAGAAGGGGTTCTCCGCCATCCGCTCGTCAGAAGGCGTGTTGAAGCACTGGATCCCGAACCACCGCAGCTCGCGTTCGGACAGGCGCGAGCGGCCGTCGGCGGCCCACGTGGGCGGGGCGTCGATGGCCACGACGTCGGGTCCGAGGTCGGGCACCAACTTCGCGAGATCGTCGACGAGGACCCGGCGCTCGGTCTCGAGCACGCCGCGGTCGGCGTCCATCAGCACCAGGTCGAGCCCCTTGCGAACCCCGACGTCGATGCCCAGCGCTCGCACGATCGTCAGGCGCGCGAGCGGTGCGCGAGGAACTCGAGCAGGTCGCTCCGCGTGAGGACGCCGAGCGCCTGGCCGGCCTTGACGACGAGCACGGCGGGTCCGTGCTGCAGCGACTCGAACGCGAGCTCGATCGGCGCGTCGAACTCGACGAGGCCGAGCGGCGGGCCCATGACCTCGGCGACGTCCGCGCCCAGGGCGTCGGGGTCGCGGAAGATCCGGTCGAGCAGGGCGTTCTCGCTCACGCCGCCGACGAACTGCGCGACGTCCATCGCGTCCTCCCGCACGACAGGCGCCTGCGAGATGCTGAACTCCTGCAGCACATCTATCGCCTGGCGCACCTTGGCGCGGGCGCTCACGGTGACGAGTGGAGGCACGTCTCCGTGCTTGGACGACAGGACCTCCTCGACGCGCACCGGCTCCGGCCGCTCCATAAGCCCGTACTGCAGCAGCCACGAGTCCGAGTAGACCTTCGACAGGTAGTTGCGCCCGGTGTCGGGCAGGATCACGACGATCGTGGTGCCCTCGGGGAGCTCGCGCGCCACCTCGAGCGCCGCGACGACCGCGGTGCCAGAGGACGAGCCGACGAGGATCCCCTCCTCGCGCGTGATCCGACGGGCCATCCTGAAGGCGTCGCGGTCCGAGACGCGCACGTATCGGTCCACGAGCGAGGGATCGAACGTGGAGGGCCAGAAGTCCTCGCCGATACCTTCGGTCAGGTAGGGGTGGACGTCGCCTGAGTAGATCGAGCCTTCGGGGTCCGCGCCGACGACCATCAATTCGGGCCTGTGCTCCTTCAGGTACCGGGCGGTCCCTGTGATCGTCCCGCCGGTGCCGACGCCGACGACGAGCACGTCGATCGTCCCATCGGTCTGACGCCAGATCTCGGGGCCGGTGGTCGCGTAGTGCGCGGTCGGGTTCTCGGGGTTGAAGTACTGGTTCGGCTGGAACGCACCCGGGATCTCGTCGGCTAGGCGGTCGGCGACCCGGTAGTAGGACTCGGGGGACTCGGGCGACACGGCGGTGGGACAGGTCACGACCTCGGCCCCGTACGCGCGCAGGAGCGAGATCTTCTCCTGGCTCATCTTGTCCGGCATCACGAAGATGCACCGGTATCCGCGGATCGCGGCCGCGATCGCCAGGCCGTGGCCCGTGTTGCCCGAGGTCGGCTCGACGATCGTCCCGCCGGGCCTCAGGCGCCCGTCCCGCTCGGCGGCCTCGATCATCGGCAGGCCGATCCGGTCCTTGACGCTGCCGCCGGGGTTCAGCATCTCGAGCTTGGCCAGGACGGCCGGCCTGACGCCTTGCGCCACCTTGTGGAGCCGGACGAGCGGTGTGTCGCCGACCGCGTCCAGGAAGGTGTCCAGAACCTCCATGCGCCCCCCGCAGCCTCGGATGCGGTCCCATCCTGCCACGAACCGCGCCCACAGGCCCCCATGGGGCCACACCCGGGGGCTACACCCGTGGGGGTATCCTGCCGATTCCTTCCCTCGTGGACGCCGAGGTTCTTCGCATGCCCATCGACGAGCAGGTGGACGCCACCCCCACGGGGGGGTCGGTGCTCGTCGTCGACGACGATCCGTTCATCGCCCGCCTGCTCGAGATCGAGCTGAAGGCGGCCGGGTACGACGTCCGCGTGGCCAACGACGGGGCGCGGGCGCTGGACCTGTCCCGGGAGCGCTGTCCGGACCTCGTGCTCGCCGACGTGATGATGCCGACGATGGACGGCTTCGAGCTGACCCGCCGGCTGCGAGGGGACAGCAGGACCGCCTCGGCGAGCGTGATCATGCTCACCGCACGAGGGCTCTCGGCCGACAAGCTCGAAGGGTTCACGGTCGGCGCCGACGACTACATCGTCAAGCCGTTCGACACGCCCGAGCTCCTCGCCCGGATCAAGGGCGTGATGCGTCGCGCCAAGGAGATGCGCCAGCAGTCGCCGCTCACCGGGCTGCCCGGCAACGTGCGGATCGAGGACGAGATCGAGGGGCGGGTGCGCACGGGTGCGCGGTTCGCGATCTTGTACGCGGACCTGGACAACTTCAAGGCATACAACGACCACTACGGGTTCATGCGCGGGGACCAGGCGATCCAGTTCACGGCGGACCTCCTCCAGGAGGTGGCCCGGGATGACGGCGGCCCCGAGACGTTCGTCGGGCACGTCGGCGGCGACGACTTCGTCGTCGTCTGCGGAGCCCAAGACGCGGAGCGGCTCGCCGAACGGGTCGTCGCGCGCTTCGACGAGAGCGTGCCCGACCTGTATGACCCGGAAGACAGGGAGCGTGGTTCGATCCAGGTGCCGAACCGCCGGGGCGAGACCCAGGAGTTCCCGTTCGTCGCGATCTCGATCGGCGTGGCCACGAGCGAGCGCCGGTCGTTCGCCCACTTCGCCGAGGCGGTCGCCGTCGCAACCGAGATGAAGTCGTTCACGAAGTCCAGGACCGGCTCGTCGTGGGCCGTCGACCGCCGTACCACCTGACGCCGCCCACCGCGGCCGCACTATCATCGGGCTCGGAGGTGTCGGCGTGAGCGCACGCGAGATCCGGGCTCCTCGCGGGACGTCCCTGTCGTGTCGTTCGTGGCCGCAGGAGGCCGCCCTGCGGATGCTGATGAACAACCTCGACCCCGACGTCGCCGAGCGCCCCCAGGATCTCGTCGTCTACGGCGGGACAGGACGGGCGGCGCGGTCGTGGGAAGCCTTCGACGCGATCGTGGCAGCCCTCCGAGGGCTGGCTGACGACGAGACGCTGCTGGTGCAGTCTGGCAAGCCCGTCGCGGTGTTCCGGACGCACGAGATGGCGCCGCGCGTGCTGATCTCCAACTCGATGCTCGTGCCGAAGTGGGCAGACTGGGACACGTTCCGGGAGCTCGAGCAAGCCGGCCTCACGATGTACGGGCAGATGACCGCGGGCTCGTGGATCTACATCGGGACGCAGGGGATCCTGCAGGGGACGTACGAGACCTTCGCCGAGGCGGCCACGCAGCGGTTCGGCGGTTCGCTCGTCGGGACCGTGACGCTCACCGGCGGGCTCGGCGGGATGGGCGGTGCGCAGCCTCTCGCCGTCACGATGAACGGCGGCGTCGCCCTTTGCGTCGAGGTCGACCCAGCGCGGATCGAACGCCGGATCAAGACGCGGTACCTGGACCGCGAGACCGACCACCTCGAGCAGGCGCTGCTTTGGGTGGGACAGGCCCGCGCCGAGCGCGAGGCGGTCTCGATCGGCCTCGTTGGCAACTGCGCGGAGGTCCTGCCCGAGCTTCTCGCGCGAGGGTTCGCGCCCGAGCTCGTGACCGACCAGACCAGCGCACATGACCCGCTCGGCGGCTACGTGCCGGGCGGGTTCTCGCTCGAGGAGGCGGCCGTGCTCCGCGAGAGCGATCCCGAGGGCTACCAGGCCCGGGCTTACGCATCGATGGCCCGGCACGTCGAGGCGATGGTCGGGTTCCTCGAGAAGGGCTCGGTGGTCTTCGACTACGGCAACAACCTGCGGGCCGGCGCCGAGATCGGAGGGCTCGCCCGCGAGCGCGCGTACGCGTACCCGGGGTTCGTGCCGGCGTTCGTGCGCCCGATGTTCTGTGAAGGCAAGGGGCCCTTCCGGTGGGTGGCGCTGTCGGGCGACCCGGGGGACATCGCGAAGACCGACCGCGCGGTCGCCGAGCTGTTCCCAGAGAACGAGCGCCTGCTGCGGTGGCTCGACCTGGCCGAGGGGCGGGTGGCGTTCCAGGGACTGCCTGCGCGGATCTGCTGGCTCGGCTACGGCGAGCGCACGAAGGCCGGCCTGCGCTTCAACGAGATGGTCGCGAGAGGCGAGCTATCGGCCCCGATCGTGATCGGGCGTGACCACCTGGACAGCGGCAGCGTCGCGAGCCCGTACCGCGAGACCGAGGCGATGAAGGACGGTTCCGACGCGATCGCCGACTGGCCGATCCTGAACGCGCTCGTGAACACCGCGGCCGGCGCGCACTGGGTGAGCGTGCACCACGGCGGGGGAGTGGGCATCGGGTACTCGATCCATGCGGGGATGGTCGTGGTGGCCGACGGGACCGAGAACTCGGCGGCGCGCCTGGAGCGGGTGCTGACCAGTGACCCGGGCATGGGGGTCGTCCGCCACGCGGACGCGGGCTATGACGAGGCGCTGGCCGTCGCAGCCGAGCGCGGGGTCCGCCTGCCCTGGCGCGAATGAGTCGGTGGTGCAGGGCCCCCAGGAGCGATCGGGGAGCTGCTCATCGACGCTCGACAGATTGCAGACGACGTGCAAGCTCGGCGACGATTTCATCGCGGGCGGTCTCGGGAGATCCGACTGCGGGGATCATCAGTAGGCGGGCGGTCTCCTCGTAGAGGCTCTCGCCGCTGATGTACCGGCGTCCCCGTCGCTCACCGATCGCTCGGAGGAGCCCCGATGACACTGCTGCGGCAAGGTCGTTGGTGGCCGTTGCGGGGCTTACGTCGGCGAGTGGCCGGTAGTAGCCGGCGGTGACGTCTCGACCGAAGAAGCAGTCCCAGAGCGCATTCGTGACCCGAGGATCCAGATGAGCCGTCTCGGCAACCGACTCGAGTGCAGTCCAGATCTGCTGCTCAGTTCTGAGTCGAAGGTCCAGCGCTCGCGCCTGGTGCAGCTGAGCCTCGATATGGCCCACGATGAATGATGTGGCCTCCGCGTCCTTCGCGAACTCCTCGCCGAGGTTCCTGAATAGCCCGTAGTAATCGTCGAGGTGTCCTCCCCACCATTCCTCGAGCGATGTGAATTCAGGTCGCTTGAAGCCACCCCGGTACATCGCGAGAGAGGCAAGTATCCTCGCGGATCGACCGTTCCCGTCTTTGAACGGGTGGATGGCGGCGATCGCAGCATGGAGCCAGGCGGCCGCCACCGCAGGGTGAGGGTGCCCGGCCTCCATCCGTTCGCACGCGATGTCGACAAGTTCTCGTACACGTTCCCCTTCAGGGGGAAGGAACACTTGCTCTCCTGTCAGCCTGCTGACGATGAACACCGGCGCGTCGGTGCGGAGCCGCCCGGCGCCCAAGTCGTACCGACCTGCCATCACACGATCGTGCAGGCCAGCGATGAGGCCTCTGTCCCACGTAAACGCGTCGTCGTCAGCGCGACGAAGCACGAAGCTCATGGCGTTCCGATAGCCCTCGACCAGGCTCCGATCTTCGGGCTCGACCCTTGGAGTCGAGGCGCCGGCCAGGATCCGGCGAACCTCCTCGACCGTCACGTTCACTCCCTCCATCCTCGTGGAAGCCGCGACGGCCTCGGCCTCGAGGTCTCGACGCAGCCTGCCTGCCCAGGCGCGCGGAAGGGGGCCCCGAGAGTCGAGGAGCCGGTGCCACTCGTCGAGCTCGGAGCAGAGGTCAACCGGTGGGCCTGGGTCGTAGGGCAAGAGCAACATGAGGGAATAGTATCACTCAAATGCTAGGGAATATAGTTAAACCAACGGGAGGCCGTGGTCGCTCCCCCTCCTGGGGATCCAAGGGGCCGAACATTCGCTCAAACGCTAGGGATTAGATTGATGATTGCCCACTGTGCCTACGGCCTGCCGCCATTGCCGCTTGCGTGGTCGGCGGCCTCGCGCGAGGTGTAGTCGGGGCTCGTGCGGTACACGAAGTAATCGACGCTCGCCCAGATCGTCTTCGAGAACGGCCAGAACAGCACGGGGGATCATCCCAGCGACGGCGATCGACGCGACCGTTAGCGCTCCGACGTACAGGTCCGGCAGGTCGACGATCAGCCAGGCGATCAGCAGCGCGAGCAAGATCCCCTCGGTCACGAGGTAGGAAAGGACCATCGCGCCGAGGAACCCGCCCTCCTCGCGCTCGAGGCGAAGGCCGCACCCAGGGCACCGGTCGCGGATCGTGAACCACCCCTTGAACAGCGCGCCCGAGCCGCAACGGGGGCAGCGCTTCGTCGCCCCGCGCACCAACGCCGTGACTACGCCGGGCTCGTCACGCAGGGCCGCTTTGATCACTCGCGGCGGTGGGGCGGGCGTGGTCGCGTGATCGCGGTCGGCCGTACCAGCTTCGGCAGGAGCGGCCGGCGACTGGTCGGGATCGAGGTCGTTGAACGGGCCTGACACGTTCTAGCCCGAGGGGTAGGGCGGTGGCCAAGGTTGGTCAAGGGGTGGGTACCAATCGCGGTCGGTGAGGCGGTACTCCCATTCCCTCGCGATCGCCGCCATCTGTTGAGCCTTCTCCTTGCTTAGCCACTCACCCATCTCCCAGGTCTTCAGATGGGCACTGAGAAGGCTGAGGAACTGGCCCAGCGAACGCGCTTCTTCGTCATCCAGCGTCTTTCCCATCCTCGATTCCTACCACTTCGCCAACGAGGCGTTTGCCCAACACGTCGACGGTCCGTAGCCTGGCGCCGTGCCGGTCCGGGTCGGGGAGTCGCTGTCGCTCGACGACGTCGTCGCCGTGGCGCGGGGCGCCCGTGTGACGCTCGCCCCCGAGGCCACCGAGCGCATCGTCGCGGCTCGCTCGGTCGTCGATCGAGCCGTCGCCTCGAACGCCACCGTCTACGGCGTGACTACCGGCTTCGGCTCGCTCGCGAACGTGCGGATCGAGCCGGCTCAGGCCGACGCGCTCCAGGCGGCGATCGTGCGATCCCACGCGACCGCCGTCGGGCGGCCGCTCTCGCGCGAGGAGGCGCGGGCGATGCTCCTGCTCCGAGCGCACGTGCTCGCCCTGGGGCACTCGGGCGTGCGCGCCGAGATCGTGGAACGGATGGTGGAGATGTTGAACCTCGACATGATCCCCGTGGTTCCCGAGCAGGGCTCGCTGGGTGCATCGGGGGACCTCGCCCCGCTCGCGACGCTGGCGCTCCCGCTGCTGGGCTCGGGCGAGGTGCTCATGGACGGGAGGACGGTCCCCGCCGCCGACGCGCTCGCCGCCGCCGGCCTCGCGCCGATCGAGCTGCGGGCGAAGGAGGGGCTCGCCCTCGTGAACGGCACGCAGGGGATGCTCGCCGTGGGGATCCTGGCCGCCGAGCGAGCCGAGCGACTCGTGAAGACCGCCGACGTCACGGCCGCGATGAGCGTGGAGGCGTCGCTCGGGTCGGACCGTGTCTTCGACGAGCGCCTGACTGCTCTCCGGCCACACGCCGGGGTCGTCGCCAGCGCCGCCAACCTGCGGCGGCTGCTCGACGGCTCGCCGATCGTCGCCTCGCACCGCGACAGTCCGCACCTGGTCCAGGACGCGTACTCGCTGCGCTGCTCTCCGCACGTGAACGGTGCGACCCGCGAGGTGCTGCGGTTCTCGCAGGGCGTCCTGGAGACAGAGGCGAACGCGGTCTCGGACAACCCCATCGTGCTGCCCGAGGACGACGAGGTGCTATCGAGCGGGAACTTCCATGGGCAGCCGGTTGCGGTCGCGCTCGACGCGCTCGCCGCCGCGATCGTGCCTCTCGCGAGCATCGCCGAGCGCCGGCTCTACCGGCTGCTCGACCCCGTACGCAGCAACGGGCTGCCAGCGTTCCTGGTCCGGGAGAGCGGCCTTAACTCCGGGTTCATGCTCGTGCAGTACACGGCGGCCTCGATAGTGTCCGAGTGCAAGACGCTCGCCCACCCCGCCTCGGTGGACTCGATCGGCTCAAGCGCGGGCCAGGAGGACCACGTCAGCATGGGGATGACGGCGGCCCGGCATGCGCGCGACGTGGTCGCGAACGCCGAGGTCGTGATCGCGCTCGAGGCCCTGGTGGCCGCTCAGGCGCTCGACCTGCGGGCGCCGCTCGAGCCCGCCGTGGGCACCGGCGCCGCGCGCGACGCGATCCGAGGGCGTGTGACCTTCCTCGATGCCGACCGCGAGCTCCGGCCGGACATCGACTCGGTCACGGACCTCGTCCGCTCCGGCGTGCTGCTCGAGGCGGCGGAGGCGGCGGTCGGCGCGCTCGGATGAGCGCTACGAGTGGTAGATGACGACACGGGTTCCGTAGTCCGCGAGCCCGTACACCCACTGCGCGTTCCAGTAGGGGATCCGGACGCAGCCGTGGCTCGCGTTGTACGTTGGCACCTCGGTCCACCCGTGGAGCGCGCGCAGGCCGTCGAAGTAGCTCGGGTAGTACAGGTGGTTCGGGCTGAAGCCGGCCAGCTTGCGGTAGATGCGGAAGTACCCGTCGCGCGTGGCACCGCCGGCGCCCGTGGACACGTGGAGGACGTTGGTGATCTCGCCGTCCTCGATGGTGTAGAGCACCTGGAGCGACTGATCCACCTCGAAGTGGAACCCCCGCCAGTCGTTCCGGGGTCGCGGGGTCCGGGGGTCAGCCAGGCGACGCCACGTGGCAGCGCTCGCGACGAACGAGCGCTCCATCCGCTGAACCTTGTGGAACGCCACCACCGCGTCGGCCGTGCGGAAGTCGTACTCGCCGTCGGTCGTTGCGGCCAGGCGGTAGTGGAGCTCGACCAGCCGAGCCTCGAGCAGCTCGACGAAGACGCCGTCCTCGCCCTCGGACAGGCGGGGCAGGGGGGTCTCGTCGGCTTCGCTCACGGCGGCGCCGCGCAGCAGGTCCTCACCCGTGAAAGAGGCGCGCGCCCGGTATGTGCCCGGGAGCGGCACCTCGAAGGTCGCGAGGAACCCGCCGGCCGAACCCATCGCCACACGACGGGTGGCGATCGCCCGTCCGGCCTTGATGAGGGTGATCTCGACGCGCCGGCCGGGACGAGCCGGGGAGACCGTGCCGCGCACCGTCACCGTGTCGAACAGGCGCACCGGAGACATCGTCGCGGTCGTCACGGCCCGGACCCGAACGGTCACCGGCTCGCTCGCCGCGTCCGCGGTCGCCGCGACGTAGGAATCGGTGCTCTCGGGCGCGAGCGTCGCGGAGAACGCGCCGCTCGCATCGGCCGTGGTGGTGGTCGCGGCTACCGCGCCGGAGCCGTCGTGGATCTCGATCGTCTCGCCGCCGAGCGCCGGCGCGAGCGTCCCCGAGAACGTGACGGCCTGCCCGAAAACGATCGTGGCGGCGGAGGCCGACAGGGTGATCGTTGAGGTGGTTTGCGCCGACGCGGGGAGCGGCGTGAGCAGCGCGAACACTAGGGCGGCGATCAGCACCGCTGCGGGCGTCCTCTTCATGCTCCCCCGATCCTCTTCCCGTCGGCGAACGCGTGGCGGACCGGGTTGTGCCCCGGCCGGT
>Ga0209751_10005943_pt1 | contig 11404 bp, 11 predicted proteins | sample RifCSP13_1_FD_184019 | JGI IMG/M metagenome (GOLD analysis project Ga0209751, IMG submission 184019) | Soil microbial communities from Rifle, Colorado - Rifle CSP2_sed 13_1 (SPAdes) (version 2) | ecosystem: Environmental > Terrestrial > Deep subsurface > Rock core/Sediment | place: Rifle...
CGATCGACTCGAAGAACCGGTAGAGGGCGTCCCGGTTCGCCTCGGTGGGCCCGAAGGTCGCGGGAGTCTCGAACACGATCGCCTTCGCGCGGAGGGCCTCCGCCGCCGCGAGGGTCGTCTCCCAGCCCTCTCGGACCGCTCGCGTGGCCTGGAATCCGCCGTACGCCGCGCGCTCTTCGTCCGGAATCCGGCGCACCGCCCGCCGAAGCGTCAGGGACGATGCGTCGTGCGTGATGAAGTGCGAGGCCTTGACCGTGAACGTGAAGTCCCCCGGGGATTCGTTCCGCCAAGCCCGCGCACGATCCCGGTCGAGCCGACGATCGAACGTCTCCTGGATCTCGACCGCCTCCAGGTCCCGGAACGCACGCGCCCGACTGCCGCCGAAGCCGCACGTGCCGACGACGATCACGTCCGGTCCATGACCTCGCGAAACCATAAAGGCGGCCGCCGGACATCGCGCGGACGTGAAGAATCTCGAGATCGCGGCACGGTTCGCCGCGATCGCGGACATGCTCGATATCCGCGGGGAGGGCGGCTTCCGTGCGATCTCCTACCAGCGCGGAGCCCGCATCCTGGAGGGCCTCCCCGAGGACGTGGAGGATCTCGTCGAGAAGGGGCGGCTCGCAGAAATCTCGGGCATCGGATCGGCGCTTGCCGAGAAGATCGAGGAGTTCGTGCGGACTGGCCGGATCGCGTACTACGACGAGCTGAGGGCCTCCTTCCCTCCGGGCCTCCTGGAACTGCTCGACGTTCCCGGCCTCGGACCGAAGAAAGTGCGGGTCCTCTGGCAGCAGGTCGGGGTTTCGGACATCGAAACGCTGAGGAAGGCGGCCGAGAGTCGTCGCCTCCGCCGGATCAAGGGGTTCGGCGAAAAGACGGAGGAGAACATCCTCCGCGGGATCCAGCTCGTCCGGGAGGGTCAGTCACGGATCCTGCTGAGCCTCGCGAATTCCGTCGCGGATCGCGTCGTCGCCCATCTGAGGGAGCACAGCCCCATCGAGCGTGTGAGCCCCGCGGGGAGCTTGCGGAGGATGCGGGACACGGTCGGGGACATCGACATCCTCGCCGTCGCACGGGACCGGGCGGCCGTCGTCAAGGCCTTCACGACGATGCCCGAGGTCCGCGACATCGTCGGGGCGGGGGAGACGAAAGCCACGATCCGGTACGACACCGGGCCACGGCTCGTGCAGATCGATCTGCGGATCGTCGACGCGGACAGCTGGGGCGCGGGGCTCCAGTACTTCACCGGCTCGAAGGACCATGGCATCCGGCTGAGGGGCATGGCCGTGGATCGCGGACTCAAACTGAACGAGTACGGCGTGTACCGCGACGAGGAGAAACTCGCGGGGGACACGGAGGAAGGGGTCTATGCGGCCCTTGGGCTTCCGTGGATCCCTCCGGAGATGCGCGAGGACCGTGGGGAGGTCCAGCTCGCTCAGGAGGACCGGCTTCCGCCGCTCGTCGACCTGCCGCACGTCCGCGGCGACTTCCACGTCCACACGAACGCGACGGACGGGACGGAGCCGCTCGACCGGATGGTCGCGGCGGCCCGGGAGCGCGGCTACGCGTACGTCGGGATCTCGGACCACTCCATGTCCCTCCAGGTCGCCCGAGGGCTGAGCGCGGAACGGGCCCTCGCCCACCGGGACGCAATCCGCGCGATGAACACGGACGGGTCCGGCATCACGGTCCTCGCGGGAACCGAGTGCGACATCCTCGACGGGGGCTCCATGGACTACCCGGACGAGGTCCTCAAGGAACTCGATTTCACGATCGCGTCCGTCCATTCGAAGTTCAACCTCCCGCGGGATGAGATGACGGACCGCATCGTCGCGGCGGTCCGCAACCCGTACGTGAGCGTCCTCGCACACCCGACGACGCGGAAGATCGGCGCGCGGAATCCGATCGAGGCGGACTTCGACGAAGTGTTCGCGGCGTGCGTCGTCTCCAGGACCGCGGTGGAAATCAACGCGGATCCGTATCGAATGGACCTCGATGACGCACGGGCCCGCGCGGCCCGGACGGCGGGGTGTGTCTTCGCCCTGGACACGGATGCCCATGCGAGCACGGACCTCGACTGGATGCGATTCGCCGTCGGCCTCGCGAGGCCGACGGCGAATCGCATCCAGGCGATCGTGAATACGTGGCCCCTCGAACGAGTCCGCTCTTTCTTCCGCTAGTGCGGGGCCGCTTCGAGGATCTCGAAAGCCCTCGCCACGACGTCCTTGTCGTTCTGCCAGTGAAGCAGGCGAACGCCCTGCGCGCGGTTCACCCAGCGTGCCTCGTCGAACCCTTCCTCGAGGGTGATGCGGCCCCCGACCGGCTCCGCGAGGAAGTACACGACGGTCTTGTCCACGTTGTGTCCTCGAGGGGGCCAGTAGTACCGAAAGTGAATCGTGATGAGGGGGCGCAGCAGCTTCACGCGGAGTCCCGTCTCCTCGAGGATTTCCCGGACCGCGGTGGCCTCCAGACTCTCCCCCGATTCGATCGTCCCCTTCGGAAGGCACCAGATCTCCTCGTCCGCGCGCTTGATCAGGAGGACGCGGCCCTCCGGATTCACGACGACGCCCCCGCTCGACACGTTCGTCACGAAGGGGGCGCCCGCACGGGGGGGCTCACTCCGCACGCGCGACTTCGGCGCGTGGAGGTGGCGCGCGACCTTCTGCAGGTCCTTCCGGAGATCTTTCTCGAGCTTGCGGTTGTACAACACGGCCGCGGGGTGGTACGTCGAGACGACCGGGATGCGGCCGAATCGCAGGCTCGCCGTGCGGGCGTGCTTCAATTCGCCTGCAGTCCCGAACAGGGCGGCAAGCCCCGTCGCGCCGAGAGTCACCAGGACCTTCGGGTTCACGCGTTCGATCTGCCCGAGCAGGTACGGGCGACACGCGTCGACCTCGTCGACCTTGGGCCGCCGGTTCTCCGGAGGACGACACTTGATCACGTTCGTGAGGAAGACATCCGCGCGCGCGATGCCCGCGGATGCGAGCGCCGCCTCGAGGACCTTCCCGGCCGGGCCCACGAAAGGTCGGCCGGACGCATCCTCCTCTCGCCCGGGGGCCTCGCCGATGAAGAGGACGCTCGCGTCAATCGGGCCGTCCCCGGGGACGGCGTGCGTTCGCCCCTCATGGAGACGGCACAGGACGCAGGAACGGATGCGCTCCGCGAGGTGCTCGAGGGCGTCGTGCCGCTCCGCCTCGGAGGACCCCACGAGGCCGGGAAGGCGGTCCGGGACTTATCCCTTCCCCGCACGGGTGTGTTTGAGCGTCTCGCGCCGCTCCGTGAGGGCCTTGATCTTCGGCAGGAGACGGTCCATCTTCCTTTCGCACTTGGCCCGGTACTTCTCGTACTTCTCACGGGCCTTCACGGGGCTCACCGTGTTCGCCCTGGACGCCCCGAGGGCGCGCTTGATGTCCTTGTGGTACGACGCCTCGATTCGGCGGAACCTGCGGAGTTTTCGCTCGACCCGCTCCACTTCCGAGATCGCGCAACCCCCAGCGGATCGCGGGACGGATCACAGGAATGGATGCCGCCGCGCGATCACGACGTCGAGCACGCCATTCGTGAAGGTGTACTTCAGCGTATCGCGGTCCACGTCCGCGGGCAGGTCGATCGAGGAGTAGTATCGCCGTTCGCCTTCCGATTCGAGCAGGAGCTGACCCAGCTCGATCTTCACCCGGACCTGGTCCGACGTGGAACCGGGCATCTCCGCGGTCACGAAGATCGCCGATTCCGTCAGGATGACGTCCGCCACGGGGTCCAGCGGACGGATCTCCTGGCCCTGCACGACGGGCCGGGCGAGCTCGCCCCGCGCCTCGCGGGTCCGGGTCGTGAATCCGTAGACGAACGGCTCCCGGAACACCCCGAGCTTGCCCTCGAAGGCGTCCTTCAGCATCCGGTGGAGGGTCCGCCTCATCTCTTCGAACTCATCCTGGGGGCTCATACGCTCCTGTCCCGCTCCTCACTCGCCCCGGCGGAGCCGGGGCCGCGGCCCGACGGGCCGACCTGTAGGATTTGATTCACATACGACGACATATATGTTTCGAGGAGGGGAGGGACGTGGCATCCAGGGCCCGAAGGAGCCTCGGATGTCGCCTCCCGAATCTTCCCGTCGCTCCACGACTATCTGAAATGAGAATCGCGCGGAACGGATTTGAAGCTTGCTGAACGACCATGAACCTATTCGGCGGTCCCGCCCCGGCGCATGACGGATCGGGGTGCCGTCTCCCCTTTCTGGGCCGTTGCGATCCGCTCTGCGAGCATCCGGAATCGGGGCACCCCGACGAACTCGACCCGTTCGTCGACGAGAATCGCGGGACCGAACTGGAGCTTGTACTTCGCGAGGACGGGCCCGCTCGCAGCGGGATCCAGGACCTCGACCTGGAGATCCGGCCGTTCCGCCCTCAGCCGCGCGGCGAGGGCATCCAGGCGGGACTCCTGATACCCTTGGACCGACGACAGGAACACGACAGAGGTCATGCCGGGCGGGGCCTGGAACCCGAGGATGGGAGATAAAGGTTCCGCGCTCCGCCGAGAAGGGAAGGAACATTTCACTGGAGCGCTTCCCCCGACCGTGTGAGACTCCTCGTCGCCTCCGACGCGGACGAGGCGAGCCAGGGCCAACGACGTGCCCTGCTCGACCTCGCGAGCTGGTCCGAAGACGAGCCCTTCGAGGGCCGGGCAACGTGGTCGCGCGGCGATATGCGCCTCGTCACGGTCGTGCAGCCCCACTTGTACCGGGACGATCTCGACCGCGCGGTCTCGGAACACTTCGGCACGGAGCCGTCGCTCGTGGTGTATCTGTCGAAGCACCGCGCGGAGAGCGCGACCCCGAGCCTCACGGTCCATCCGATCGGGAATCTGGGCGCGGCAGACTATGGAGGTCGTGCGAAGACGCTCGTACCCGCCTCCGCCCAGTGGATGACGGCGGCCCTTCGTGGACTTCGCCGCGAGGCGACCGGCCTGTCGTACGCGGTCACGTTCGAGGCGACCCACCACGGACCGTTCCTCGGCGCGCCGACGTTCTACATCGAGCAGGGGAGCACGGAGCGGGAGTGGTCGGATGTGGAAGCGTCCCGAGCGATCGCCCGCACGCTGCTCAGGCTCGAGCCTATCGACGCGCCGATCGCAGTCGGACTCGGTGGAGGACATTACGTGCCGCGCCACACAGACCTCGGGATCGAGCGGTCGATCGCGTTCGGACATCTCCTCCCGTCGTACGCGCTCAGGGGGCTCGACGACGCGCTCCTCGAGGAGGCGATCGCGAAGAGCCGAGCGACCCTTGCGTACCTCCACCGCAAGAGCGTGACGAGACCGGAGGCCCGCTCGTGGGAGGAACGCCTCGGCGCGTTGGGCGTTCGCGTCGTCCGCGAGGCGGACCTCGAGAGCGTGGGCCCGACCAAAGGTTCATAACCGACACACAGATACCGGCGAAGTCGGGAGGGGCTCCGTGCTCAAGGAGTGTAGTTCTCACGGCTACTTCCGTGAGGAGTTCTGCCCCGTGTGCGGGAGTGAGGCGAAGTTCCTCCTGAACGCGGAGGAGGTCGAGATGCTCGGCCGCACGATGGCGGGCGTCCTCCGTCACTTCCCCGAGCGGTACGGCCTCGAGATGGACAAGCACGGCTGGATCGACCTCCGAGACTTCATCACGGCCGTGCAGATCCGCAACAAACGCTTCCGGTTCCTGCGGCCGCACCACATCGTCGGACTCGTCGAGACGGATCCAAAGGGACGATACCAGTTCCTCGACGGGAAGATCCGGGCGACGTACGGCCATTCCCTCGAGCTCGATCTCGATCTCCCGACGGAGAACATCCCGGATATGCTCTTCTATCCGACGACGGAGGAGGAGTTCCATCTTCTCTCCGAAGCCGGGCTGCGGCCCTCCGACCGGAAGATGGTCCACCTCAGCGCGACGTACGAGGCCGCCTTGGAGGCGGGCCGGGTGCGGATCCAGAGCCCGATCGTCCTCGAGGTCGATGCGAAGGGAGCACGCGCCTCGGGCGTCGTGATCCAGAAGGCGGGGAAGACCGTATACACCTCACGCGAAGTCCCCGGCGAGTTCCTGCATCGTTCTCAGCGCGTCGAAGAAGAACTTCCCCCGGGGGGCCCGAGCCCGGGTCCTTGAACTTCTGCGGCCTGCCGTAGTAATTTTCCCGGCAGTTTTATGAAGGACCGCAAGATATGGCGGCCCTGGGTGCACCCTCGATGCCGACCGCCATTGACATGATTGGGCACAACGCCGCCCTCCAGGAACACTGGATCCGCCGCGTGATCGCTGCCGTCATCGACGCTCTCGTGGTCTTCGTCGGCGTGGTGTTCTTCGGCGTGTTCCTCGTCTTCTTCGCGTCGCCGGGCTGGCTCTCCTGGTGGTTCCCGTTCGTAATCGGCGCGCTCTTCGTCGCCTACGGAACCGTGTTCGAGGGCGTCTTCGGGTGGACGATCGGCAAGCGGCTGCTGTCCCTCCGAGTCGTCGCGATCGGTGGGATGATGGACATCGTCCGCGCGTTCATTCGGAACATCTCGAAGATCCACATCATCCTCCTGGTCTTCGACGTCCTGATCGGTGCGGCGACCCACGGGGACCCGCGCCAGCGTTGGCTCGACCGGTTCGCGGGAACCTCCGTGACGCGCGTCGATCAGCAGGCTTACATGGAAGAGCAGTTCCGGATGCTACAGCACGCCCCGCATTCCCTCGCGCAGCCCGGGGGCGCCTATACGCCCCCGGCGGGACCGTCCACACCGTCCGGGCCCGCTGTGGCACCCCCTCCGGTTCCCGGGGCTCCGGGCGGCTGGCCCGAGCCTAGCGGCGGTTGGCCGGGACAGACGCCGACCCAGAGCCAGTGGCCCCAGCACCAGTGGGACGAGGAAGGGAAGCTGAAACCGCAGATGCGATTCTGCACGAACTGCGGCGGCCAGCTCGTCGCCAGAGGCGACGGCAAGATGACGTGCGTCCGGTGCGGCTCTGTCTACTGAACGCTACGTGACGAGCTCCCCGAGCCGACCTTCGTCGAGGCCCCGGCGGATCTCGAGGGCAATCCGCCGCCCCGTGCTCATCGGACGGCGCCACAGGCTGTTCCCGTACGGATGTCCGACGGATCCGTGGACGTTCGTCCCCCCACCGATCCGAGGGGCGACGTCGTAGATCCAGAAGTGCAGGTCCTTGTCCACCGCGGTCTGGAGTGTGAAGGGCCCGATGATGCCAGGATCGAAATGCTCCTGCGTCGCCCGCACGTACCGCTCCGCGAGGTCGAACACATCCTTCAGACTCGATTCCCGAAGGGTCGCCGCGTTGTGTCCCACGACGACGTACTCGGGGATCCGCTGCGCCTCGTTCAGGGCGAGCTGCTGATCCGCGGGGAGACGAACGTGACCGTCGAGGGACGTCTCGAAGCGCCAGTCGACCCCGAGCAGCTCGAGCTTCTCGTCCGTCTCCTCGATCGGGGAATAGAAAAAATCAAAGTTAAAGATCGGGCCGATGATGTAGCGTTCGATCCGCGCGGCATCGAGGTCCTGCTCGGTGATCACTCCTTGATCGAGCAACGCCCTGGATTTCTCGCGATACTCGCGCGCGGAGGCCGCGGTGAAGAAGCCTCGCTCGAGCCGCTTCACCCGATGCGGGAGCTTCACGATCACGAGGCCGTCGATCTCCGCCGGGTCTTCGATCCGCTCCGGCGCGGGGAGCCTCGCCTTCTCCAGGAGCCAATAGTAGCTCCGCTCCTCCTCGCGCTCCTCCGTGCGCAGGAGCCGGCGGCTCCCGAACAGCGGGACCCGAAATGCGTTCTCGATCGCATCGAGATCGCAGTACGAAGTGAAGGATCGATTCGGGACGAAGACCGCGTTCCGATCCCTGAGGAACGCCTGCCACTTGTCCTCGAGGACCTCTCGGAACTTTGTGAGAACCACGGACTCGTCGACGAAGCCTCGCACGAGACGGTCCTTCGGGTCTCGCCGGCCACGGAAGTACCGCACGTAGGGAGCCTCGCGGCCCCGTTCGCACACGGCGAGGGAATGGAAGCCCTCTTCCACCGCGCCGTCACAGATGTCGAGCGCGCTGTGCGACCCGATCGTCGCAATTCGGATGGAGGATGCATCGTACCCCCCCACGATCGACCGCGCGTCCATTGGCTCGATCATCGGGTCCCGGCGCCGTGCGCATCCCCCGTGCCGCCTTAATCCTTTGGGGCGTCCGAGAGGCCACCATTAACCGGCCCCTCGCAGATGGACCTTGCTGGCATCATGGGGCGCTTCACGCGAATGATTGCCGCGGCATTCGTCGCCTCAGGCCTCCTGTCAGTGCTCGAGGCAATCGTCGTCCTCGGATTCGGTTCGGGTGCATCGACCCGCCTCGGAGGCGGCCCCGTGGTCACCATTTGGACGTACGTCCTCGGGGGCATCGTGCTCGTGTCATTCGGCATCGCGACGCCGTTCGTCCTCCCGCGTGCGCTCCGTTTCATTGCCACTCGATACGGCACCTCCCGAAAGCCCCCGTGAGGGCTGCGTCCCGATGCGTCAACGTCAATAGCGAGCACCTGCCTCCCGGGACTCCGAACCTCATGGCTCGGACGTTGACGTCTCGATGACGGCCGACCTATCCCCACGGGGCCGCGCGGCGAACATCGCCCGGATGTCCGCCGAGAGGCTGGACATCCTCGTCGTGGGCGGAGGGGTCGTCGGGGCCGCGGTCGCCTGGGATGCCGCACTGCGCGGACTCCGGACCGGCCTCGTCGAGCGAGGCGACTTCGGGAGCGGGACCAGCGGGAAGACGTCGCGCCTGATCCATGGAGGCCTCCGATACCTGCGGAGCGCTCGTCTCGGACTCGTCCGCGAGGCGATCCGGGAACGAGACCTGCTTGTGCGGTCTGCGCCCGCCCTCGTGCGACCGATTCGGTTCACGATCCCTTCGTATCGCGGGAGAGGACCGGGGCCGTGGACCCTCCGCCTCGGCCTGTTCTTGTACGACATCCTCTCGCGCGACAACGTCCTCACGAGACACGGGTGGAAGCGACCGACGGAGATCGCTACCGTCGAGCCTCGCCTGCGGAGGCAGGGCCTCCGGGCGGCCGGCGTCTACTACGACGCCCGAACGGACGACGTCCGTCTCGTCCTCGCGGTCGTCCGGGCGGCGGCAGCCGCCGGCGCGATCGTTGCGAATCACACGGAGGTCCTTGAGCTATTCCGGACCGGAGGCCACATCCGGGGGGCCCGGGCGCGCGACCGAGTCTCGGATCGACCGTTCGACGTCGAGGCATCCGTCGTCGTGAACGCGACCGGAGTCTGGATCGATCGACTTCGAGGTCGAACCGCGACGCGGACCGTGCGTCCCACGAAGGGGGTCCACGTGTTCGTGCCCCGTGAACGGATCGGCAATCACGAGGGATGCGTCCTCACGTCGCCTCGCGACGGCCGCGTCCTGTTCGTGATTCCGTGGGGTCCGCTCGATCTCGTGGGCACGACGGACACGGACTACGAAGCAGACTGGGACCGGGTCGTGGCCCGTCGGGATGAGGTCGACTACCTCCTCGAGGCGTTGAATGACGCGTTCCCCGGGGCGGAGCTCCGAATCGAGGACGTGGTGAGCGCGTATGCGGGACTCCGCCCTCTTCTCCAGGGCTCGCGCCGCGGTGCGAACGAGTCCGACATTTCTCGCGCTCATTCTGTGTTCGAGGACCCCGACGGGCTTGTCTCGATCGCAGGGGGCAAGCTCACCACGATGCGCGCGATGGCGGAGGACGTCGTGGACCTGGTTTGCGCCCGCCTCGGACGCAGGGTTCGGTGTTCGACGAAAGGCGCGGTGCTCGGTGCCACGGCGACCCCCGGACGGTTCGCGGAGATGGGTTTCGACATGGGAACCGCGGTTCACCTCGCGTCTCGACATGCGCCGGAGGACGTCGAGGCCTCGCTCACCTGGCCCGGTGCCACGGAGCCGGTCCTGCCCGGCCTGCCGTACGTCTGGGTGGAGGTGAGCATTGCGGTCCAGTGCGAGATGGCGACGACGCTCCCCGACGTACTCGTGCGCCGCCTCGGCATCTTCTACGAGGCACCGGACCAGGGGCTCACCGCCGCGCGGCCCGTCGCGGAACGCCTCGCGACCTACCTCAGCTGGGACGAGGACCGAATTCGAGAGGAGGTCTCGGCGTACGAGCGACTCGTCGCGGAGCATCGCGCGTTCCGGACCGAAGGAGGAACGGACCGGTAGGGAAGTGTCCCTGCGCGCGGCGATCCGACGACTCAAACCCTAGCGGGATCCTCTGTCCCGGATGGGAAGAGATAGCCCCGGGCAGATTCGAACTGCCGTCGCGAGGTCTCCCCTCGGCCGGACCGGCCGATCCAGAGCCTCGAATCACTGGCCCGCGACCGCTCCAATCGATCGCGATTGGCCGCTAGACCACGGGGCTGCGGCGCGTTCCAACAGACAGGACGTATTTCTGATTTTCCTACGAGGCGCCGTCCTGGAGCCGGCTGAGCACCCAATCCTTCGGCAGGACCGCGAGGAACGGTGCGGCCCTCGGTCCTCTCTCGGTTCCGAGGAGGACGAGATACAGATCCCGGAAGAAGCGGGGCGTGTCCACCGGCAGGATTCCCGCCTTCGTGAGGCCGACCATCGACTCCTTGAGCGCGTCCTCCGTCCAGGAAATGCCTTTCGCGCGTGCCGCGAACTCACGTAGGGCCTCGCGATCCTTCGCGTCGAGCTGGGACCGGATGGTCGGCGTCAGGACGTCCAGGAGGGCGACGCGATTCTCGGGCGAGTACGTCTCGACCCAGGCGCAGGCCTGTCGAAGGCGGCGGTCGACGCGATCCCGCTCCCACACGGACAGGTCGCGGGTCAGCATGCCCGTGTCCCGCAGCCGGCGGAATGTCCACGCAAGACGATCCGTCGTCGGTCCGACCTGCGACAGGTAGGCCGCATGCCGGTACGACAGCCGGAACGGCGCCTGCTCCGGCGCAGGCACGATCTGTGCGAGCTCGTAGGACCGTGCGAAGTTCGCCTCGTCTCCCTCCGACGCCCGATTGTAGCAGGCGGCCTCCGCGGAGTCGTACAGGTCGTGGTACGCGTCGACCCGCGCCAGGTCGAGGACCACGCGTCGGGCGATCGGGTTGAAGGCATACAGGTACCGGAGGACCTCCGGATCGCCGACCTCGACCCACTGCGCGGGCGTGAACCCAACGAAATCGGACGACCCCATGTCCCCGAGGTCCTTCCCGCGATCCGACAGGCCCACCCACTCGTACGGGATTCCCATCGGCGGCCGGAAGTGGAGGACCGTCTCCGCGATTTCCTTGCACGAATCGCGAGACCCTCCGGGGGTCGCGTGGTCCTTCCCGAACGGCTCCACGTCCACGCGATACGTCTTCCAGAGGGCGGGCCACTCGAGACGCCAGTTCAGCTTCCCGTTCTCGATGGACG
>Ga0209751_10005946_pt1 | contig 11401 bp, 8 predicted proteins | sample RifCSP13_1_FD_184019 | JGI IMG/M metagenome (GOLD analysis project Ga0209751, IMG submission 184019) | Soil microbial communities from Rifle, Colorado - Rifle CSP2_sed 13_1 (SPAdes) (version 2) | ecosystem: Environmental > Terrestrial > Deep subsurface > Rock core/Sediment | place: Rifle...
GATATAGAAGAGCGCGGCCCTGCAGGCGATTGTGAGCCTCTCGATCAAGGGCACGGCGTCGATCGATTGGACCGCGCCCGCTGCCTGCTGCGCCCATATGGTAATGCCGGCAATAGCCGCGCTGAGCAGAACAAACGGCGCCTTCTCGGCGGCCACCCGCCACAGATCGCCGGAACCCATCCGCCGGAGGGGATAATAATCAAGGACGAGAAGGGCAGCCGGGACGCTTACCGCCATTGGCTTACTGAGGAGCGCGAGAACGAAGGCCGCGAGACAAAGCCCATAGCGGCGCACAGTCCGGGTTTGCGCGTACCTTAAATAGAGCAGGAACGTGAGCAGGATGAAAAATGATGACAATACGTCCTTTCTCTCGGATATCCACGCAACCGATTCCACGTGCGCGGGGTGCAGGCCGAATAGAAGGGCCGGCGCCGCAGTCATGATGGCGACAGCCGCCCGGCCCGGCCTTTCAATGACCCGGCGGCAGAGCATGTAAGAGAGCGCCCCGGCAAGGAAGCTGTTCAAAGAATGCAGTATGACATTGGTCAGATGGTAGCCGAACGGGTCGAACCCCCACAAAAGGCGGTCGAGCTCGAGAGAGAGGATCGTTGCCGGATGCCAGTTGCCGACGGCCCTGGCAGTCAGCGCCCAAATGATGTCAAGATGGCCGAACCTCGGGTTTTTATAGATGAGGGAGGGGTCGTCCCAGTTGACGAACCCGTTGCCGAGCGACGGGATATAGACGAGGAAGGTAAAAAGGGCCGATAAGGCCGCGATGAAGATCGCAAAGCGTCGATTGTTGTTTTCTGCCATAGGCTCGGTTCCGGGAAAGACTTACGCAAGGATTATCCCAGAACCGGTCCGTGAAATCAATTGCCCCGGGCCGGGGGGACTCGGTCCGAGCGCTCTTTCTTTGATTGACACGATGAGAGCATCTTTGAGATAATTGCTGCCGTAACCTACTCTCGAACGGACCTTTCCCATATGCTTCATGGAAAAAAAGTCGTCGTAGTCCTTCCAGCGTACCACGCCGAGAAGACCCTTGTAATGACCTATAATGACATCCCGTTCGACGTGGTCGACGAGCTGGTGCTCGTGGACGACTGCTCGGCGGACAATACGGTCGCCGTCGCACGCAGGCTCGGCATCAGGAACATAGTGGTGCACGAGAAGAACAAGGGCTACGGCGGGAACCAGAAGACCTGCTATACGGAGGCGCTCTCGCTGGGCGCGGACATAGTCGTAATGGTCCACCCCGATTACCAGTACGCGCCCAAGCTCATAACAGCGATGGCGTCCATGATAGCGTCCGGCGAGTACGATGTCGTGCTTGGCTCCAGGGTGCTCGGGACAGGCGCGTTGAAGGGCGGCATGCCGTTCTACAAGTACGTAGCGAACAGGTTTCTTACCCTTGCGGAGAACCTTCTTTTGGGCGAGAAGATATCAGAGTACCACACGGGCTACAGGGCCTTCTCCAAACAGGTGCTCGAGACGCTGCCATTGAACGAGAACTCGGACGATTTCGTATTCGACAACCAAATGCTGGCCCAGACCATATGGTTCGGTTTCAGGATCGGCGAGATAAGCTGCCCCACCAAATATTTTGAGGACGCTTCGTCGATAAACTTCAAAAGGAGCGTTATCTACGGCTTCGGCGTCCTCGGCACGGCCCTCAAGTTCAAGCTCCAGAAGATGGGGCTTAAGCGATACGGTATCTTCGAAAAAGCCGGCAGAAGGCTTCTGCCCGGGACCTGATTACCTTTCATTTTAAATTCAATTCTGAAATTCCGGCAGGTAGTGTCTTGTCTTGTAAAGACCTGCGAACCGAGGCTGTACGTAGGGACAAGCGAACTACGCTAAACGGGCGGAAAGCGAGCGAGACTTATGCCGCGCCGAGCGGAAATAGCTTTAAGGAAACTCTGATTAATTCATTGATTCGTCATTGCGAGCGCAGCGAAGCAATCTCGTTCTTAGGTAAATCAAGCACTTGGAGATTGCTTCGTCGCTAAAGCTCCTCGCAATGACAGCAAAAACGAAATTAATCAGAGCTTCCTAACTTATCTATCTGCCCATCCTCTGATAAAGCATCCTCAAATTATATTGCACTGCCGGGTTTCCGGGAGAGATGGAATCCGCCTTTGAGAGGTCGTGCATCGCGTTCTCGAACCTTCCGGCCACAAGGAATGCGTTGCCTCTGTTGATATACGCGCCCGCGTTCATGGGGTCCATGGCGATTGCCATGCTGAAATCTTCTATGGCCCTTTCGTACTGCCTTGCCTGCGCAAAGGCCATGCCCCGGTTGCTGTAGAAGTTGAACCGGTTCGGGTCGAGATCGATGGCGCGCGTGAAATCCGCTATGGCCAGCTCCAGATTACCGATCTGCTGATAGGCAAGCGCCCTGGTGTGATAGGCGAGCGGGTCTGAAGGATTTATCGAAATGGCCGTAGTGTAGTCCTGTATGGCCCGGGCCACGTCCCCCTTGCCGTGGTATCCGCGTCCCCGGAGCCTGTATGCCATCTGCACCCTTTCAGGATAGAATTTTATCTCATGGTCCCAAAGGGCAATGGAATCCTTCCATACTGCCGTCTGTTTCACGGTGAGATAAGAGAGCCCACCCGTTACCGCAGCCGTAATGACGAGCGCCGCTATGAACCCCTGCTTTCCGTTTGCCGCGTGAGACAGGGCAATACCCGCAAGCAGAAATATGCCGAACGCTGGCAGGTACATATACCTGTCAGCCGCTGCCTGCCCGCCTACCTGGACGATGCCGATGACCGGAAGCAGCGTTATAACATAAAAGGCCCATACGGCAGGGAAGAGCCTTTTCCCTTTTAAGATGGCCGCAACCGCGCCCGCGCTCAGAATCATAAAGACCGCAACAGAGCCCCAGTACTGGTAATTGGCAAGGCTCCTGTCAACGGGATGAGGATAGTACGGCACAAGCCCGTATGGAACAGAGGTCTTCACCAGGTAAAATATGTAGCCCCGTGCGGCAGAAAGGAACTTCAGATATAGCGGTTCCGCGGCAAACGGCTGGAGCGCACCCTCGACATTTTGAGCGTATATGGCGGCAAATGAAAGGATAACGGCTGTTACGAAAAAAGGGGCCTTGCCGAGAGCTGACCTGAAGAGGTCTTTCATGGAGCCTATCCGCCTGAATGGATAGAAGTCTATTATGATGAGCACCAGCGGCAGCGTCACAGCCATGGGCTTACTCAGGAGCGCGAGCACAAAAAAGACAAACGACAAAAGGTAAGTCTTCCAGGAGGGCTTCTTCGCATAGCTGACGTATGAGAGTACGCTCAGGAAAAAGAAGAGGCCGCAGAGAACATCCTTTCTCTCCGATATCCATGCGACCGATTCGACGTGCAGCGGGTGAATGCCGAAGAGAAGGCCTGTCGCGAGGGCCGCGACAAACGAAAACCTCGTTTCATCAGGTCTTACGACTTGAATGAGCTTCGCCGCAAGGAGAGCGGCTAAAAATGTGTTCGCAACGTGTAGTACCGTGTTGCCCAGATGATAGCCGAATGGGCTGAGGCCCCAGAGCTTGTAATCAATGGCAAGGGAGAACATCGTGAGGGGGTGCCAGTTGCCGACCTGTATGGCGGTTGCGAGCGCCTTGAGGTCTATAGTCTTTATGAGGGGGTTGTTATAGACATACCACTGGTCGTCCCAGTTTACGAACCCGTTCCAGAGAGAAGGCAGGTAGACGATAGAGGTAAGGGCCGCCGCAATGGCTGCGGCGGCGATCATTGTCCAATTAACGCGCTGGCTGGTCGTCTTCGCAGCCATAGTCTGTCAATGGCCGCATCCGGAGCTTCCACAGCCGCCGTCGCCGCTGCAGTCGTCTTCGCGCACGCCGACGAAAAGGCCGCAGTCCGGGCATTCTTCGGAGGAGCCCATAAGGAGCGTGCCGCATGCCGGGCAGAGCCCCTTCCTCATGCGCTCTTCGGCCTCTTCTATTTCCGGGTGCGACTTCTTCCAGAGCTCTTCTATTTTCAGAGCGGCATCACGCGCGGATTCCTTGTCAACAAAGACACCGAAGCCGCCCTTGCACGAGTTCGCGGGCGCACGGAGGACCTTCGCGTCAAAGCCCGCGCTCCTCAATCCCCAGGCGACCTCGTTGGCCCTGTCATAGGAACCTTCCTCTATGCAGACGAGGGCAGGGTCAGCCGAAGGGGCCTGCCTGGTCGAAGGCCTTCCCATCATCTCAGGGTCTACCAGCTCGGCTTCGCATTTGTTGCACTCCGTTGCCATGCTGGCAAAGAACTCTGCCCCGCATTCAGGGCAAACTTTTACCTGTTCGTCCATAAGGATTTCCTCTATAATAATTATTCAGGGTTATTTCAGCCCCGTCAAAAGCGGCCTTGATTATAGCATAAAGCCGTGATACAAATAAAATCCTTTTACTGCTCCGACCCGGAGCGTCCGTAAACCCGCTGGAGAGGTGGCCGAGTGGCTGAAGGCAGCTGCCTGCTAAGCAGTTGTAGGGGTAACACCCTACCGGGGGTTCGAATCCCCCCCTCTCCGCCAGTTTCAGGCTGGCTCAAAAAGGCTCATCTGCTTTGTTGTCTCGTCGCTCGTCACTGCGGCGTACGGCAAAGAGTACGCCGCATTCCTCGCTCCTCGCCGCCTCGCATCTGAACCTTTTTGAGCAGCCTGAATAGAATTTAATCTTCTTCAGCTCGCTTTAATCCTCTCCGCCAGTTGCACGCTGATGAAAAAGGCCCATCTGCTTGTCAAGTCGCGGCAGAAGCGACGTACATGAAGAGTACGCCTCCTTCCTCGCTCCCCGATTTAACTGGGGCCTCGCATCTGAACCTTTTTGAGCAGCCTGAATAGAGTCAGAATACAGAATCCACATAATCTTATTCCATCCTCTTACATATTGCCTGCACACTTACTTTCGTGCTAAGATTCACGGGCTATGTCCAATTATTTCAGCAACTTCCGGTCGCATCTGCCTTTTTTGGCGCTCCTGCTCGTGCTCTCCGTTTATCTCGGGTCAAAGACCTTTCCTGAAGAAGGCTGGAGCGGCTGGGAGGAGGGCTCAGCGCAGACGCTCCTCACGCTTGAGCACTGGGACAAGGACGGCGCCTTTGAGCACAAGCTCCTGTTCATCCCCATAGGCATGTCCGGGATAGTAAAGTACCTTGACGAGCCCGGGCTCCGGCAGCACGCCAGAGGCACCGTAACAGGAAGTCTTATTGGAAGGCGGCTCTATTATACGCACTACCCTCCAGGCTATCTCTTCCCGTTCGCGCTCCTGAAAAAGGCCGGCGTGGACGAGAGGTACGGCTTCAGGCTCTTTAGCCTGGCCATCTCCCTTGCGGCCCTCACGCTCATGTATGCCGCCTTCAACCAGGTCTCAAACCCCCTGTTCGCCTTTACCGCAACCCTCTATTATGCCGTATCCACGATGTTCCTCGACTACGCGGACAGCCTTGCGAACCATCCGATCGACGACCTCCTCAGGTTCGGAATAATCCTTATAAGCCTCCTGGCCCTGAAAAAGGATGGGGCCCAGAGGCGAAAATATACGGCAGCAATATGGGCGCTCTATTTCATACTCGCCGCCTCTTCCTATGATTCGCTCCTCTTTATATTCATCTGGCTCGTGGGCCTCGATTATATCGGCTGGCTCGGGTCAAAGGACAGGGCGCGCAGGGGCATACCCTTAAAGAGGTGGGCCCTGTTCGCGGCCGCGCCCCTGATAACGGTTACCTTGCAGTTCCTTCAGAACTGGTGGTACCTGGGCTGGGACGACCTGGTGCTTGATATCAAGGGCGTCCTTCTCTACAGAATGGGCGACAGTTCTCAAAGCGGCAAGTTCTGGCTCCGCGGAAAAGAGCTTCTGAATACTTTCCAGATGATGACCGGGCTCTGGTACTACTATGCTATCCCTGCCCTGGCCCTGCTTGTCGCCGCCTGCGTCTACTTGAGGAAGAGGATATTCGGCTCTCTTCCGGGCCTGAACATTTTCGTGCTATTCCTTGTAGCGGGCTCTGCCTTTGCACTTGTCTTCGCGCAGAGCAGCGACCTCAAGTACCAGGGCCGCCAGCTCGCGCCGGCAATATCGCTGATCTTCGCAATGGGCTTTTTCATCTTGATAAAGATAGCCGCCGGCCCAAGGGTGCTCTTTAACAGGAAGCCGGCTCTCTCGGTGAGCTTCTTCATAATACTTGTCCTTTCGCTCTCGGTCATTTCGTACGGCCAGCTGAAACGGACCATAGGGTATGTGGCGGACTGGCCCAATAACGCGATAAACGCCGAGAGCATGCAAATCTATAAGGCCCTGGGCAGGATGTCCGAAGACGACCTTGTAATCGCCCTGATCAGCCGGGACTATGCCTATGCCAACCCCCAGCCGATGCCCAGGTGGGAATACTACTCGGGCAGGACCATCCTCACGTTCAAGAGCCCGGAGCTGTTCCTGAAGGACCTCCAGATACTGAAAAGGCGCGCCGAGAGGCCCTTTGACGTAGTCATATTGACGCCCGACGAGGACGTCATACCGCTTTTGATGCCCATACTCGGCGGCAGGGCGCGGTCCTTCGACAGCGGCCATTACATGCTCTTTGTGAAAGACCCCGTCGTGCCGGAGGGCATCTTTTCAAGAGAGTAGCGCGGGATCGGCGCCGGATTCCGTTCCCTTGCGGCATGTAGATGGATATGATATTATTCTTGCGGGCAAGGGTGTGCCTTCCCGTTTTTTCCCCTGTATCCATAATCCTTATCCTGACAACGGACTATTGCGATGTTCACATTCAAGCGGGTAGAGACTGAAAGCGAGCTTAACGAGGTATTCAAGCTCAGGTACCAGGTCTATTGCATCGAGTGCGGGTTTGAGTCGACTGAAGACCACCCCGCGGGCTCTGAAAGGGACGAGTACGACGAGCATGCGGTGCATTTCATAGCCAGGGACAGGAACGGCAACATAGTAGGGACCGTAAGGCTCATAGTAGCCTCAGAGCTCGGCTTCCCGATAGAGAGATACTGCAAGACAAAGCTCGATACCTCCCTTATCCCGAAGGATAGCGCTGTAGAGGTCTCGAGGCTCGCCATAAGCAAGCTCTACAGGAGAAGGTCCGGAGACGGCCTGTACGGAGCCACAAACGCTGCCGTTGACGACGGCTCGGTCCAGGGCCATCGCCGCCGCCCGGAGATCGTCCTCGGGCTCTATAAGGCCATGTACCGCGAGAGCAAGTGGCTGGGCGTGGTCAACTGGTACGCCGTAATGGAAAAGAGCCTGTTCCATCTGCTGAAGGGGTCGGGAGTCGTTTTTAACCAGATAGGGGATGTAACGGAATATCACGGCAACAGGATCCCCTATATAGCCAGGCTGAGCAATATCGAGCGTCAGATAGCTCAGAACAAACCCGAGCTCTTCCGGTTCTTTACTGATTGGGACAGGGACAGCATCTATAGTATTTAGGCGCTCTCTACCTGATTACACCTTCCGGTCCTGAAGCTTCTCTTAAAACTCCCCGCGCATTTTCCGGAACTGTAATCAATCCGTAAGACGGCTTTCCTGTAATATTTAACGGCAGGGCGTGCAGGTTACCAGAACTGCCAGCTGCCTGTCATAATCACATAGGTCCCGAGGCAGAGGTTCGTGGTCGAGTGGGCTACTATGCACTGGGCTATGCTCCCGGTCCTGTACAGGAGCAGGTTATAGGCTGCTCCCGCCATAAGGCCTGCGGCGACCATGTTGTGCTCGAGGCCGAAAAGCAGAGTTACCGCTAAAAAGGGCGTAAGCGACCAGGCCCCTATTTGCACGCTCTTGAAATCAGGGTTTTCAATGTACCTGATAAGGAAGGACCTCCAGAATAGCTCTTCCATAACAGGAACGAGGAGAGAGGCCCCGAGGAGCCTGGTTGCCATGAACAGGGTCCTGTTGCTCCCGGCTGCGATGGATTGCGGATCAAAGGCCTCGGCTGAGCCGAACCTTGCGAAGCCCCAGTCCATGTTTATCCAGAGCGCGAACACGGCAAGGCCGGTCAGTACGCTTAGCGCGGTCTTGCCGGGACGCAGGAGGTCGCGGAAGTTTAACTCATTGTAATCCTTCCAGAAATAAAGGATCGCAATACCGGCTGCCACGGCTTTCAGGGGATAGAAATAGACGGCCGTGCTTTTATCCAGGTGAAGGCCCAGATATGGAGAAAGGTATCCGAGGCCCTCTTCGGCGCCGATGAGGGCCATGAAGAGGGCAAACGGAAGGACTCTGGCAAGGGTCTCTCTTCTCAGCAAAGGCATCTTTCTCTGGAGAAAAACTCAGAAATATGTATAATACGATTTAAATTATAAAATATATGATTAAATAAGCAAATGGATTTTAAGAGCGCGGAAATTTAATCTTTTTCCGAATCGTCCGAAAAGATGTATCACAATGCCGATTTGAATTCAAGCCGTTCAACGGGTCTTGGGTCAAGCTTTGGTTACAGCGCTTCACAGAAGGATTCTTTTCCCGGACAGGGGCCTATGTATTATAGAATAGAGGCCGGCGTTAAATCCGGGAGAATCCGATATAATGGGGGTAGTCCCTCGGCGCTTGAAACGCCCTTTGCCGGGGGCAGATAAAATCACCGGGAAAAATCTGCAATGGAGCAGCATTACAAATTCGGGACCGATTCCAGGCTCATTGTCAACACCTGGGAGCATGACGCCGTAAGCGCGACCGGCATAGACGCTGTCAATGCGCTGGGCAAGAAGTACTATATGGTCCTGCCCAGGATATTCGTCGACAACAGGGACGCGGTAATAAAGGCGCTCAATTGCGCCAGTCCCGTTGCCATCAGGGGCCACTACTTCAATTCCATCCTCGGGCAGGTCAAGTCGGACGTCGAGATAATCCCGATAAAAGGAAAAGCCAGGATAGACGGAGTAGAGGTCCATATCCGTACGTATCCTGCCCGGCCCGATGCCGCAAACGGCGCGCAGCGCCTGATAGATACCGGCAGGACGGCAACCGCCTTTGTGCACAGCGTACGAAACCCGCTCAACGCCATTATGGGAGCGGTTGAATACCTCAAGGGCAGGTACCCTCAGGAAAGCACCCTGAAGGAGTTCGCGGATATAATAGAGCTCGAGGCAAAACGGCTCAACGAGTTCATCTCCCGGTTCCTGAGCTCCTCGGTATCGGATACCGAGATCTATGAGGTGGACGTAAACGGAATCATAAAGAAGATAGAGATGCTCACGGCCCTTCAGGCCGCCTCCAGAGACATTAAATTCAGCTATTCATACGGGGACCTTCCGCCGGCGCAGGCAAACTCATTCCAGATAGAGCACGCAATCCTGAATATCGTGAACAACGCCATAGAGGTCTTGAAGCCCGGGGATGAGTTCAGGGTAAGGACTGCTGTAGAGAAGAACAACGGGAAGAGCGCGATCGTCATAGAGATATCCGATACCGGGCCCGGCCTGCCGCTCCCCGGAGACCAGACCCAGGTACTGCATAAAAAGGGCGGCAAGGGGTTCGGACTCCTCCTGACCGGCGAGCTGATAAAGCAGAACGGCGGGCGCATGGACATTCAAAGCGGCAAGGAAGGCACCCTGGTGCGCCTGTGCATCCCGCCCGCAGGCGTCTTTGTAAAATGAATCCCAGGGGAAAAGCAAAGATAGCCATAGTCGATGACGAGCCCAATGCCGTAAAGGTCCTCTCAGCCATACTCACGGAGGAAGGCTACGATATATCGGGCGCGATGAGCGCGGAGCAGGGCATCGAGCTCCTCGATTCCGAGGACCTCGACGCGGTCATAACCGACATAAAGCTGCCGGGCAAGAGCGGCATGCAGCTCTTCGAGTATGCCGCCGAGAGGCACCCTGACGTGCCGGTCATCTTCCTTACGGCCTACGGCAGCGTCGATTCGGCCGTGCATGCCATGACGAGAGGGGCTTTCTATTATTTCATCAAGCCGCCGGATTACCTGAAGCTCAAGGGCATACTCGCCAGGGCCCTCGAGCAGAGGCGCCTGAAGCGGGAAATAGAGTCCTTGAGAAAAAGGCTCGCCTCCGAGCACATCCAGCACTTCATCATCGGCACGACCCACGATATGCGCAAGATTGCCGAGTCCATCGAATCGGTAAAGAACACCGAATCGAGCGTGCTCATAACCGGGGAGACCGGCACAGGCAAGGAGCTCATAGCCAAGACGCTCCATTATACGAGCTCGCGGCGCGAAAAACCCTTTATAGCCGTCAACTGCGCCGCATTTCCCAGGGAACTCATGGAGGCCGAGTTCTTCGGCTACCAGAAAGGCGCGTTCACCGGCGCGTTCTCCAACAGGCTCGGCAGGTTCGAAGAGGCCGAGGGAGGCACGCTCTTCCTTGATGAAATAGGCGAGCTTGAGCTCCAGCTCCAGGCAAAGCTGCTGCGCGTGCTCCAGGAGCGCGAGATGGAGAGGCTGGGGAGCAGCAAGAAGATAAAGGTCAACTTTCGCCTCGTCTGCTCCACCAACAGGGACCTCAAGGCAGAGGTCGAGCAGGGCACATTCAGAAGGGACCTCTTTTACAGGATAAACGTCATGCAGCTTACGGTGCCGCCGCTTAGAGACAGGAAGGCAGACCTTCCGCTCATCCTTTCCGAGTTCCTAAGCGAGATATGCCTCCGTGAGAAAAAGCTCCTTACCGTATCGGACGATGTCATGAGGATATTCGAGAGCTATCCCTGGCCAGGCAACATCAGGCAGCTCAAAAACGTGGTGGAGCGGGCAGTGGTCCTCGCGAAAAAGGACAGGATAACCATAAAAGAGCTCCCTGAGGAATTCCTGCTCAGCTCTCATGTAAAGACCAATGCGCCTGCCCGGCAAGCCTGCTCCGGGACCTTGAGGGAGATGGAGCTTGAGGCAATAACAAAGACGCTCCGGGAGTGCAAAGGAAACAAATCAAAGGCCGCAAAGCTCCTTGGCATCTCAAGGAAGGCATTTTACAAGAGGCTCAAAGAGGCTCAGCTGGCATAATGTATCCTTCGGATACAGTTCCTGGCGAAAGAGCTTGATTTCACAATCAAAATTAAAACTGTATCCAAACGAAACAATTTAGGGTAGTAAAAACACGATTTTAGTAGTAGTTGTTTCCTTTGGATACACCTGTCTCATCCAAAGGGATGAAAGAAAAACTAATCCGAAAGACCCAAATCATCCTCAGATTTTTCCTCCTTTTCGGAAATCCTTTTTAAAATCAAAACCATTCGGGCCAGGACCATATAAATCTTTTTGGTACTAAGCGCCGGGGCACGGAACTTGCGATTGTACAGCTCCATGCTCAAGAAACGCATTCTCATCATCGATGACGCCGGTTTCTCGAAAGTCTGCTCGGCAATCCTGGAATCCGCTGGTTTTGGAACAGAGGTCATGGCCAACAAAATGGGGGAGCTCGCGAACAGGCTCGACCGAAACGA
>Ga0209751_10005948_pt1 | contig 11400 bp, 11 predicted proteins | sample RifCSP13_1_FD_184019 | JGI IMG/M metagenome (GOLD analysis project Ga0209751, IMG submission 184019) | Soil microbial communities from Rifle, Colorado - Rifle CSP2_sed 13_1 (SPAdes) (version 2) | ecosystem: Environmental > Terrestrial > Deep subsurface > Rock core/Sediment | place: Rifle...
GAGAGCAGGGCGTCGAGCCTGTGCCTCCTTGCCAATATTGGCAGCGCTGTCTGCTCGTACAATATCCTCATGGGACGGCTCTCGGCCCTTACGTTGCAGCGCACTACCTCTACGCCTACTCCGCCTATCAGCCCGGCTGACTCCTTATTCACATAGAGCAGGTACTCGTTCTCCGGTGCAACGCGCGCAATGCATCTCACAAGGTTCCTGAGATAGACCTCGCTTCCGCCCACCTTGCCAGGCAAAAGATAGAGGGCGTTTATGCCTATCCTCATTTTCCTGCCCTGACCCTCCAGTATTCGAGGAGGGCCTTCAGGGACTCTTCCAGCGTGTACCGCTGCGACCATCCAAGTGACTTTAGCTTCGATGCGTCTCCGTACATAGCCACGATATCGGTAGGCCTCTTCTTGGAAGGGTCCTGCACTATCTCTATCTTCTCGTGCGAGAGCGCGATGAGCTTCTCGGCCATCTCCCTTATGCTTAAGGCGCGGCCCGAAGCGATATTATATACTTCGCCGTAGCTGCCTTTATGGACCAGGAGCTCGTACGCGGCGACCACGTCCCTGACGTCGAGGAAGTCCTTGGCAACGTCAAGGTTGCCGACCTTCAATGCCTTCTCCTTCTTTATGCCCGCCTCTATCTCGGCTATCTGCTTCGCGAACTCGGCCGCGACAAAGCTCTCTGCCTGGCGCGCCCCGAAATGGTTGAACGGACGGGCGCGGACGACCTTGAGCCCCTTGCTCTTCCAGTACTGGAACGCGAGGAGGTCCTGCGTGACCTTGCTTACGGCATAGGGGTTGAGGGGGCGCAGTTCCGCTCCTTCTTTCACCGGAAGGCACTCCGGCGGGGCGTCCCCGTACTCATCGGCCGAGCCGATGTTCAGGAGGACCGTTTCAGGCGAGAAGCTTACTACGGCCTCGAATATATTCAGGGTCGAAAATATGTTCGTATGAAGCGTCTCTGCCGGATGGCCGAATGAGAAAGACGGCATCGACTGGGCGGCGAGATGGAATATGAAATCCGGCTTGAGCCTTGAGATGAGCCCTTCGACCGCGGCCCGGTCAAGGAGGTCGCATTTTACGAGATCGAGCCCGTCTATGCCCGATAGGTTGCGGACGTTGTCGTCTATCACAGTGCCTGATATCTCGAAGCGTCCCTTGAGCCTTTCGGCAAGATGGGAGCCGGCGAACCCGGCAATGCCTGTTATGAGTACCTTAGGCACCTTTGAGCCCCTTGATATCGGCGTCGACCATCATCTTGATAAGCTCCCGGAAGGAGACCTTCGGCTCCCAGCCGAGCTTCTTCTTTGCCTTGGCGGGATCGCCGACAAGGAGCTCGACCTCCGCGGGCCTCAGAAACTTCGGGTCGAGGACGACGTACTTTTTCCAATCGAGCCCTGCCGCGCCAAAGGCTATTTCAACGAACTCCCGCACGCTGTGGGTCTCTCCTGTCGCCACGACGTAGTCGTCAGGCTCGCTCTGCTGGAGCATCAGCCACATGGCCTCAACATAATCGCCGGCAAAACCCCAGTCTCTCTTTGCATCGAGGTTGCCGAGCCTTAATTCATTGGCGAGGCCCATCTTTATCCTGGCCACGCCGTGGGTAATCTTCCTCGTGACGAACTCAAGGCCCCTTCTTGGAGATTCGTGATTGAAGAGTATGCCCGAGCAGGCGAAGATGTTGTAGCTCTCCCTGTAGTTGACTGTTATGAAATGTCCGTAGACCTTGGCGACCCCGTAAGGGCTCCTCGGATGGAACGGAGTAAGCTCTGTCTGGGGCACTTCCCTTACCTTGCCGAACATCTCGCTCGATGAGGCCTGGTAGAACCTGGCATCCGGCTTTATCTTGCGCACCGCCTCGAGGATCCTCGTCGTGCCCATGCCGGTCACCTCTCCTGTAAGTGTCGGCTGGTTCCAGGAGGTCGGCACGAAGGACTGGGCCGCGAGGTTGTATATTTCCTCAGGTTTTATCTCCTTGACTGCCTCATCCAGAGAGGACTGGTCAGTGAGGTCGCCCTGCACCAGATGTATCCTGTCCTTAATGTGGTCTATCCTGTCGAACCTGTCGAGGCTCGCCCTCCTGACCATGCCGTATACCTCATAGCCCTTATCCAAAAGGAACTCTGAGAGATACGAGCCGTCCTGTCCTGTTATTCCGGTTATAAGCGCCTTCTTAGACATCCTGTATAGCCCCTTTCCTTTATTGCCGCTGGAGGGATACGCCCGTCCTCCAGTCAAGTGTCATTGCTATGCCTTCGCCAAGCCCTGTCTGCGGAGACCAGCCAAGCTCCTTTTGAGCCCGCCCGGCGTTCAGGCAGCTCCTCTTTATATCTCCAGGCCTTGCCGGGTCCTTGCCCGGCTTTGCAAACTCCGGGGAACACAGCCCCCTTTTGTTCAGGGCCGAATGTATCTCGTTGAAGAGATCCAGAGTGTGCGTGGGAACTCCGGTGCCGATATTGTAAGCCCGGCCGGCGCCCTTATCAAGGGCGATGAGGTTGGCCCTGGCAACATCGCCCACAAAGCAGTAGTCCCTGGTCATGCCCCTGGGCTCGTCGGGATAGGAATTTACGGTACAGGCCTTCCCGGAAAGAAGCCTGTCCATGAATATCGCCACAACGCCCGCCTCGCCGTGCGGCACCTGCCTGGGGCCGTAGACGTTTGCGTATCTCAGCACCGTGTAATCGAGGCCGTACTGGGCACGGTAGAACGCCAGGTATTTCTCTGATACGAGCTTTGTTATTGCGTATGGCGAGGCAGGCACCGGGTCACATGCCTCGGTCGTGGGGTACTCCGCTGCTTCGCCGTAGACAGCGCCGCCCGATGAGATGAATATCACCTTCTTCGTATTGTTCTTCCTCGCTGCCTCGAGCACATTGAGAAAGCCCCTTACGTTCACATCAGCGTCGAACATCGGGTCCGCGACTGATGCAGGCACGGACATCTGCGCGGCGTGGTGGTTCACTATATCGGGCCGCTCGTGCTCGAATACCTTCGCGAGCTCCGGCGAGCGCACGTCCATGAGACAGAACCTTGCCTTCGGATTAAGGTTCTCCCGCTTGCCTGTAAAGAGGTTATCCAGAATGACGACCTCATGCCCCGCGTTTATGTACGCGTCAGCCACGTTGGAGCCTATGAAACCTGCCCCGCCCGTAATAAGAATTTTCAAGCTACCCCCTTGTAGACTTTTTCATAGACGGCAATCGTCTCCCTCGCGCATCTTTCCCATGAAAAGAGGGCTGCCCTTTCAAGTCCCCTGGCCTTCAGCTCGCGCCTCTTGCCTTCATCCAATAATAGTCCTTCCAAGGCCGCGGCGAGCTCTGCTGAGTCGGCCGGGTCGACAAGCACCGCCGCGTCCCCCGCTACCTCAGGCATGGATGACGTATTGGATGTGATGACCGGCACGCCGCAGGCAAAGGCCTCCAGGATAGGCAGGCCAAAGCCCTCGTATAAAGAGGGAAAGACAAAGACCGAGGCAGCCGAATAGACGGCGCTCATGTCTTCCTTGTCTATAAAGCCAGGGAATACGGTCGTCTTTTCAATACCAAGCTCTTTTACAATGCCGGGGATATCGCTGTTTAGCCAGCCCTTTGCGCCCGCTATGACAAGAGAAAACTCCCTTTTGACCGTCTCACTCAGCGAGGCATATCCTTTAAGGAGCGTCTTGACGTTTTTACGCGGCTCAAGCGAGCCGACAAACAATATATAGTTACGCGGAAGAGCATACTTTTTCTTTACCGCGTCAAGGGCCGAGGGGCCTTTGATTTCATGATATTCAGGCCCTGCCGCAAGATGCGTGACAGTTATCATCCCGTCGGGCGCATTGAGCCTCTCTATAAGGTCTTTTTTCGTATGTTCGGAAATGGCTATTATGGCCCGGGCGTTCCTTATGCTCTCCTCAATGCCCTTTCTGCACCGGATCACGTTCGCCCTGCTGTGGCACTCCGGGTGCGTGAAGACCGTCGCGTCATATATGGTAGAGACCAGCTTCTTTTTCTTCAGCATGGGACCGGCAAAGGTGTTGCTGTGCACGATATCGACTTCGCCGAGCGCAGCCTCCTTCAAGCCGGAAGGCACCAGGGCCGGCCAGAGCACGCCTGAGAGGAGGCGCCTTGAGTTCTCATGGGCTATCTTGAAGTTTACCGGCATATCCCTTTTCTCAAATCCCCTGAACGGGTTATAGAAGACCGGATAGAGCGTGTAGCTGTTCACCTTGTCCACCCGGGAGAGGGCATGCACAAGGTTATAGGTGTATACGCCGACACCGGTCAACGTCTTCCAGAAGGCGGCGCTGCAGTCAATGCCGACTTTCATATTCAATGAGAGCCCTTGAGCTCAGCGGCCCATTTTTCAGTGAACTTCTTTCTGTTCTCAAGGCTCAGCTCGTAAGCCTTTCCGAACGACCCGCTCCCGAATTCGTAATGAAGGACCTGAACCTCGGGCTCGACGACGACCTTATAACCCAGCTTCCTGATGCCGAAGCAGAGGTCAACGTCTTCGTAATACGCAGGCGAGTACCTTTCATCGAACCCTCCCAGCCCGGAGAAGAGGTCTTTTCTTACCAGCAGGCAGGCTCCTGAGCAGTACTCCGCCTCTTTAACGGAGCAATAGTCTGGACTGAGCGGGTTTGAATTCCTTCCGCGCCCGCGCGTGACTCCGTTGCTTAAGACCGTGCTCCCCGCCTCCTGAAGCCTGCCTGTCGGGAAGACGAGCTTCGCGCCGACCGCGCCGCATGATGGATAGCTCCTTGCGGTTGCGACCAGCTTCTCCAGCCAGTTCGGAGGGACCTGGGTGTCATTATTCAGGAGAAGGAGGAATTCGCCCCTTGCCGCGTCGGCCCCCTGGTTGCAGGCCCTCAGGAAACCGGCATTCTCCCTGTTACGTATTACGGTCGCGTTCTCAAGCCTCTCAAGCAGGCCGGTTGTGTCATCGGTCGATGCGTTGTCCACGATGACCAACTCATAAGGCACATCCGAATAAGCCCTTATCGTCTCAAGGCACTGGAATGTGTATTCGCATTTGTTGAAGGTCACGATGAGTATGGAGACGACCGGTCTGTCGAACCGCGGGAAGACAAGCCTCTGCCGGGGGTCTGAGAGGAACAGCGCCATCTTTATCCTTAATAGATCGGCTATCGATTTCCAGTATCTCTTCCCTGACTTTTCGGACGCTTTTATTAACCGGGCAAATTTTCTTTCTTTTTCCGTGCTGCACTCGTTCTCAATCGGGACATCGGCAGGGACGTTATAGCCGATCGCCCTCGCTACAGGTTTGATAATAGCGTTGAGGACCTTCCTTCTCCTTGTCCTTGAAGGAAAGGCTTGCTCCACAGTTAATATGATCCTGTTCAGCATGGAAATATTATGAGCGTCAATGGCTCTCGGCACACGGCAGTCTTTATACCAGACCCTTCTTCGCAAGATGCTCTATTATCCTGTCGACCCCTTCTTCCACGCTCGCCTGGTCTGTTTTAATATGTACTTCCGGCTTGTGAGGGCATTCGTACGGATCGTCAACGCCGGTGAACTGTTTTATTTCGCCCTTTCTCGCCTTGGCGTAGAGTCCCTTTACATCCCTCGTTTCGCAGACCTCGACCGGGCAGTCGACGAATACCTCGATAAAGGTCCCGGCCCCGCCGGCGTGCTCTACCATCTTCCTGACCTCGTCCCTCACTTCCCTGTAGGGAGAGATGGCCGATACGAGGTTCGGGACTCTGTGCTTCGTAAGGAGCTGCGCGACCCAGCCGATGCGTCTGATATTGGTGTCCCTGTCTTCCTTGGTGAAGCCGAGCCCCTTTGACAGATGCGTCCTCACGACGTCTCCGTCAAGCACCTCGACATTTGTAATGCCTTTCTCCTGGAGCTGATGGTGGAGCATGTTGGAGAGTGTCGTCTTGCCCGCGCCAGATAGTCCGGTAAACCAGATAGTAAATCCCTTCTGCATCCTTTAGCCCTCACTTCCTTCTATATTCAGCCAGCCTGAACATCCCAATTTTTCCATCTGCCTGTTCGTCTTATCGCTCAGTCTTTATAAATCTGCCGCTGTACTGTAGGCTGTAGTACTTCGTGTACTCACCGGAAATTATCCGCTCCCACCAATGGCGGTTCTCTATGTACCAGTCTATGGTCTTTCTTATGCCGTCCTCGAAGCAATGCGCCGGCGACCAGCCGAGCTCCTTTTCCATCTTCGTGCAGTCTATGGCGTACCTGCGGTCGTGGCCCGGCCTGTCCTTCACAAACGTAATGAGCTTCTCGCGGCTTCCCTCGAACGGGTACTCCTCCTTGAGCGCCTTCGCCGAAGCCCTCTCGTCTACAAATGAGCATACGAGCTTTACGATGTCGATGTTCTTCTTCTCGTTCCTGCCGCCTACGTTGTATGTCTCTCCGAGCGCGCCCTTTTTAAGGACAATATCTATCGCGCTGCAATGGTCCTCGACATAGAGCCAGTCCCTCACGTTCTGGCCGTCGCCGTAGACCGGAAGAGGCTTTCCCTTGAGCGCGTTTATCACCATGAGCGGGATGAGCTTCTCCGGGAACTGGTATGGACCGTAGTTGTTCGAGCAGTTGGTCGTTACCACCGGCAGGCCGTAAGTATGGAAGTACGCGCGCACGAGATGATCCGATGACGCCTTGCTCGCGGCGTACGGCGAGTTGGGGCTGTACGCCGTCTCTTCGGTAAAGAGGCCCGTGGGCCCGAGAGAGCCGTAGACCTCGTCGGTCGATACATGCAGGAATCTTTTGCCCTCTGTCTTTCCTGCAGTCAGCCAATGCTTGCGGGCCGTCTCAAGGAGGTTGAAGGTGCCCATTATATTCGTCTCTATGAAGTCCCTGGGGCCGAGTATCGAGCGGTCTACATGGGATTCGGCCGCGAAGTTTACGACCGTGTCGATGCCTTCATCGGCAAAGAGGCTGTCCACAAAAGCCGCGTCGTTTATATCGCCCTTGACGAACCTGTAGAGCGGCCCCTCCTGAAGGGATTTGAGGTTCTCCAGGTTGCCCGCATAGGTGAGCTTGTCAAGCACGATGAGCCTGTCAGCAGGATGGGTCTTTCTAATATGGAGTACGAAGTTGCTGCCGATAAAGCCCGCGCCGCCGGTTATGAGTACCTTACGCATGGCTGCCTCCGTGGAGTTCTTTTAACATGGACCGGAGGGATACCCTCCAGTGTGGGATCTTCAGGTTGAACGTCTTTTTTATCTTTGCCTTGTCCATTACAGAGAACGCCGGCCTCCTGGCGGGCGTCGGATACTCAGCCGTAAGGATGGGCTCAAGGAATGCGCACTTGAGCGGAATGCCGAGCGCCCCGGCCTCTTCGCATATTGCAAGCGCGAAGTCGTACCAGCTCGCCACGCCTTCGTTTGAATAATGGTATATGCCCCACGGCTGGGCTCCGTCGGAAAGGGCCTTTGATATATCCGCGAGGACAGCGGCCAGGTCCGCGCTCCATGTGGGCGTGCCGATCTGGTCGTAGACTATCCTGAGCATGTCCCGCTCGGATGCGAGCCTCAGGATGGTCTTTACGAAGTTATTGCCTGTTGTGCCGTAGAGCCATGAAGTGCGCACGATGACGTGCTCTTCGAGTGTCCCCTCAAGCCCTCTCTCTCCAGCGAGCTTTGAAGAGCCATAGACGCTAAGAGGGTTTGTAGCCGCGTCCTCCGTATACGGAGCGGAGCTTCCTCCGTCGAATACGAAATCGGTCGAGACGTGGATCACTTTCGCGCCCGTTTCTTTGGCCGCCTTCCCGATGTTGATCGCGCCCTTTTCGTTTACGGCAAAGGCCAGATCGCGCTCCTTTTCGGCAAGGTCTACCTTCGTGTAGGCCGCCGAATTTATGATAATGCCCGGCTTCTCTTTTTTGACTGCAGCGGCTACCGCCGAGCCATCCGCAATGTCAAGCTCGGCTGAGCTTAAGGATAGCGCATCAAAGCCAGCCGCTTTAAGCCGCGGGGCAAGGTCGCTTCCCAACTGTCCTTTTGCGCCTGTTACAAGTATCTTCATCTAAGTTGAAAAACTCCAATTCTGTTCAGGCTGCTCAAAAAGCTCCATATGCGAGGCGTCGAGGAGCGAGGAATGAGGCGTACTCTTCTCGTACGTCGCAGTGACGAGCGACAAAGACAACAAAGCAGATGGACTTTTTCAGCAGTCTGCTAATCAAGCTTATAAGGAGACTTCGAATCGTTCTCATATCTCACTTCGTCTATCGGTTCTTTCTTGCCTTTGCCCTTGAAGAGCCTGTTCGGGCAGTTTATCACGAGCCCTTCGCTCTCTCCCACATTCCTGTAGGCGTGCACGACCCTCTTGGGCACGATCACTACCGTGGGGTTCGACTCTCCGGCTATGAGCCTCATCCTGAACTTGTAAGTCGGGGATTCGGGCCTGTTGTCCCAGAGAAATACCTTGAAGTCAGAAGGCCCGGCAAAGCAGAAGTAATCAGCCTGATCGATATGCTCGTGCGGCCCCCTGGCAATGCCAGGCTTGGTAAGAGAGATGTAGGTCATTACCGGATGGTACTCGCTTTCGGTCTCGTCGGTGCGGAAGAGCTCCATGAGCCAGCCGCGTTCGTCAGTAAACCTCTTCAGCTCTTTTACGACAATCCCCTCTATCGCTCCCTCTTTGAACATGCCTTATACCTCCACCACGGAATCGTCGCCTATCATCAATCGTAGCGCTTCATGCTTGTTGTGGCACTTTCTGACCTTCGCGTTCCTGCCTATGAGGCTGTCCTCGAGCCTGTTGACATGGTCTATCTCCGCGCCGGATAGTATGACGCAGTGCTCGATTATGGATTTAATCACCCTGGTCTTTGACCCGATGCTGGTGAACGGGCCGATGAAACTGTTCTCGATGTGCGCGCCGCTCCCCACCACTATGGGGCCGCGCAGAGTTGAGTTCCTCACCACCGCCCCTTCCTCGATAGTTACCCTTCCGGTAACTTCAGAGTTCTCGACAGCGCCTTTTATGTCCCTCTTGAACCACTCGTCGAGCACGATGGTATTCGCCGCCAGCAGGTCGTCCTTCTTTCCGGTGTCGAGCCACCATGTGTCGAGCACATGGCTGTGCACGGGCCTGCCCTGGTTGATGAGCTCCTGTATGGCGTCGGTTATCTCAAGCTCTCCCCTTGTGGAAGGCTTTATCCTTGATATGGCCTTGTGTATCTCGTTTGAGAATATGTAGACGCCCACGAGCGCGAGGTTGCTCTTCGGGTTCTTCGGCTTTTCCTCGAGGCAGACTATGCGGCCCGCCGCGTCGGTCTGCGCCACCCCGAACGACTGAGGGTTATCGACCGGCTTTAAGAGTATGACGGCGTCCGACCCGGTTGAATTGAAGGTGTCTACGAATGAGTCTATTCCGCAGCCTATGAGGTTGTCTCCCAGGTACATGACAAACGGACTGTCGCCCAAAAACTTGCTGCCCGTTACGACGGCGTGCGCAAGGCCCTTTGGCTCGTCCTGCATTATGTAGGTGATGGACACGCCCCATTTGGAGCCGTCGCCCATCGTCTCCTTCACCTCTGCGCCGGTCTCGGGCGAGATGATTATGCCGACATCTTTTATGCCCACCCTCGCTATGTTGTCGAGCACGTATGAGAGTATCGGCCTGTTGGCTATGGGCACGAGCTGTTTCGCGCCGGTATAGGTAAGGGGCCTTAGCCTCGTGCCCTTTCCGCCGCTCAGGACTATCGCCTTCATATTAGACATAGTACGGCTCCTCTGTTCTCTGAATTCAATGCGTCTTCAAAATGACCCGGCTTTTCACCTTCTCCCCGGAGGGGAGAAGGCGGGGATGAGGGGGTACGGTTAAAAGCCCCCCTCACCTTTATCCTCTCCCCCAAGGGGAGAGGATTCATATAATGTGCACGCTCCGGGATATCTCCTATAATCCTCCCCGCCCTTGACGGGAGGTTTAGCTTAAGCTACAGGGGCATGCCCGACTTATACCAATCAATCGTCTTCCGTAAACCCTCTTCAAAGCCTGTCCTCGCCTTGAAGCCGAACTCGCGCTCTGCCTTCGAAGTATCGAGGCACCTTCTCGGCTGGCCGTCCGGCTTCGTTGCGTCCCATATTATCTCGCCTTCGAAGCCCGTGTGCCTGGCGATAATGTGCACAAGATCTTTTATCGATATCTCGAAACCCGCGCCGAGATTGACCGGGTCTGCCTTGTCGTATCTCTCGGCCGCGAGGACTATGCCCTCTGCCGCGTCTTCGACAAATAAAAACTCCCTTGTGGCCCTGCCCGTTCCCCAGACCGTAATCGAAGGCTCTCCGGCGTTGATGGCGTCCATGCATTTTTTTATGAGCGCGGGAATTACATGGGACGATGCCGGGTCGAAGTTATCTCCGGGGCCGTAGAGGTTCACCGGCAGCAGAAAGACCGAATTGAAGCCGTACTGCTGCCTGTAGGCCTGCGACTGCACAAGGAGCATCTTTTTTGCAAGGCCGTAAGGCGCGTTAGTCTCCTCGGGGTAGCCGTTCCAGAGGTTCTCTTCCCTGAAGGGCACTGGCGTGAACTTCGGATATGCGCAGATGGTGCCGAGCGCCACGAACTTCTCGACCTTGCGGAGCCTTGCCTCTTCCATCAGCTGAGCGCCCATCATAAGGTTCTCGAAGAAGAAGCTCCCCGGGTTTTCCCTGTTCGCCCCGATGCCGCCGACCTTGGCTGCCAGATGGATGACTATCTGGGCCTTCGAGTCCTCGTACATCCTTTTGCATGCGTCCCGGTCAACGAGGTCATAATCGGCCTTTCTCGGCACAAAGACTTCTGCCCCGCGCTCCTTGAGCCTCTCGACTACGAAGGATCCGAGAAAGCCAGCGCCGCCGGTAACCGCTATCCTTTTGCCTTTGAGAGAAATCAAGCTAACCTCCTGTTGAAACATGACCACTTGAGCAAGCTGCCGGAGCCTGAAATCCTGACTGCTTCTTCGCCTTCTCCCCTTCGGGGAGAAGGCGGGGATGAGGGGGGCGAGGCCGGAAGACCCCCTCACCTTACTCCTCTCCCCTAAGGGGAGAGGATACAATCTCTTAACCTCTTCCCCCTTTTCTAAAGGGGGAAGAGGGGGATTATTTTGGTGGGCACAGCCCACCCTTGTATATTAGAGCCAGTGGATTTTAAAGCCGCAACTTGGTAAAAGTTACCCTTGGACGCCGGGGTATACGGGGAAGATGAGCCTGTGCCCACCCTTTGGCCTGCGAGCCTGTTTTGTAGATTAGGTCTCTTCCCCGTGCTTTGTTCCAAAGGTCGAACGGTATCTTAAGCCTCCCTCCGGGATGAGCTTGTATTAGCAAGGTTGATCTGAACGAAGCAGCACCAGCGGTGCTATCCCTCAAAAGGAGGCCCTATGGCTGAAACAGTGCTCGGCATCGACATCGGCAAACAGAAGTTCGAAGTACACCTGCTCGTAAACGGCA
>Ga0209751_10005949_pt1 | contig 11399 bp, 9 predicted proteins | sample RifCSP13_1_FD_184019 | JGI IMG/M metagenome (GOLD analysis project Ga0209751, IMG submission 184019) | Soil microbial communities from Rifle, Colorado - Rifle CSP2_sed 13_1 (SPAdes) (version 2) | ecosystem: Environmental > Terrestrial > Deep subsurface > Rock core/Sediment | place: Rifle...
GCTGAAACGAGCTAGATATTTTTCTAGTAGAATACTATCGCTTGCGTTTTAAGTCCGAGCTGCATGGTGGTTGGGCATCGAAAAACGTTTTGCCATTCTGCGCATTGCCCCTTGCAGGCAGTCTTGCCTTTGTCGTGTTTGGAATTCTTTCACCCAACGCGACCGCGCAGCATGACCAGGCAGCAATGACGGCCTTTCGTATCTCTACATGCTGACCAAAAGTGCCGCGACTATGGCAACGGCTTCCTCAAGGTGAGGGCCGGTACCGGCGGGGCCGTAGCGCCGCAGACCTGGTTCTTACCGAAAAACGCAGACATCAAGGTTGGCGAAACGGTCGTGTGGTACAACCGACCAGCGTTGCAGAGCCCCACACCGTGACCTTTACGTTCGGAGATCTCCCGGCAATGCATCCGCCGTTCATCATCAGCAACGCCACCAAGCTCATGCCTGCATTGCAGGATTCAAATGCAGAGCCGCTTGCCTTCCCCGGCAAAAACTGCACAAACGTGGTCGTTGCATGCAATCCCAGATCGTGGAACCTGACTGTAATAGACGCCTATGATGAAGTCATGTACCTGCCGCCCAACGGCGACTACGCGATCGCCGGGACACCACAGTACGTCAACTCGGGTTTCTTGTGGCCGGAGGACCAGGTGCCGCCAGGGCTCCCGCCAACTGAAACGTTTAGTGTGACCTTTGAAAGCGAAGGGACGTACGACTATATCTGCATCTTGCACCCGTGGATGGCAGGTCCAGATGAACGTCACCCAATAATGGATCAAACCCTCTTTTTCTTTTTTTAATAAACACATTAAAGGGTCTTGCTGGATAATCACTCCGATTGTGGGACACGTACAATGAGGACAAAGCGCCGCGCGCAGACATTGGCAGGATAGTGCGAATCGCGGTATTTGCGGCCCTCGGAGTCATCATATTTTCTATTGTAGGCAACCAGTCCGTGAACCTCCTCATGAACGTGGAAGAGTTTGGCGAGGTCTTTACAAAGCCGCTTTACTACCTGACCTTCTCAGGCGCGATCCTGGCGGCCATCGCCCTTGTGCGCGTGAATTTCGTAGCGCGCCACTCGGTGACATGGTACGGCATCAGGATGCTGATAAACTTCCTGAGGCGCGGCAACTACGAGTCCCAGAACAAAGTATCGCGCTATTCCGAATTTCAGATGAGCAGGGCAAGCTTTGCGCTGTGGCAGCTCACAAAGGTGGTGCTCTTTGCGCCACTCGTTGGCAACATCTTGTTTGGCATGGCCGCAGAATACTTCATGCAGGGAAACGACATAGGCCTCGGCTCGATCGGAGGCATATTTGCAATCCCATTTGCAGACATCTCGACGGACGGGAGCTATGCGCGACAAAACGTGATGTCGATGTTCCCGGCGCTCACGCTCTTGGTCCCACCACTCCTGGCGGCGGTGGGGCTGCGCCTGCTCATTTACGTCGGCGTATCAAGTACGGTCAACATCGTCTCCCAATACGCTGTCGACTCTAAGGTGAGCAAGCCCAAGTTCCTGTCTTACATTTCAACGATGGAGATCGTTGCCGGGGTGGCGATATTCTGGATCGGGTTTAACATGTTCTTTTCAAGCAACATCGACTACAACACAAGGTATGCAATAGCTGGCACGCTGACGCTCGGGGCCACGTTCATCGGATATGGAGTTCTGGACAGAAGGCACGCAAGGGTGATAATCTACCCCAACAAGAGGCACATGTATTCCAGACTTTTCACCGCGGCCGTAGTCGTGGGGCTGGCAGGGTCAATAATGATAGTGAACAACAGCATAGCAGACACCAAGAAAGAGTTGAACGGCCCCTACATCGCCCAGCAGATAGAAGTCAATCGCCACATGCACGGGCTTGATGAAATAGAAGTTGTAAATTACGATGTCACTCAGCCGTTGATCTCGCCCTCGGCCATACAGTCGACGGTGGAGCAGAACAGCGATGTATTGGGCAACATCAGGCTGTGGGACGAGGCAAACTCCGAGACAAGGCTTGTACAGGAGCTCGGGCAGAGGAGCGACCTTACCTATTTTGACTTTGATGTACTTAGGTTTGGCGGCTCCATGTACTGGACTGGCACCACCGTGCCAGTTGTACCTCCAAACGTGGCGCAGGATAACAAGTGGTTCTCCCAACACATCAAGTATACGTATTCTGACGTCGGCATGAAGATGCTTGACGCCTACTCTGGGAGCATCGTCGACGAGGGCCAGTTCTTCAACCAGCGCAGAGTCTATTACGGCGAAAGTGGCGACGGCCTGTTCAGCACGTACTGGTCTGCATATTCCGTTGACAGGCAAGAAAGCAATGAGCTTGGAGGATTCTTTTACAACGGTACAGGAGGTGTGGACATTGCACCCCCGCTGAGCTGGATGTTTGAGCCAAACTTTATGGTCTCTGACACTGGCACGCCTGTGCATGTGATGAGGTACAAAGACATCCACGACAGGATGGAACTTCTGTATCCGTATTTCGTCTACGAGTTTGGATTTGGCAGCACGCCCACAAACCCCCAGCTGAAGGAAGTCGAGGCGTTTGCAGTAACTGACGGTACAAACACCTACTGGCTGATGCCACTTGTAGTTGCAATCAACACTTCAAATGTCCCATGGAGCTCGACCGCTTCCTCCAGCTTTATGCTCCAACTGGTTGGCTATTCGCTGATCGACGCCTACGACGGAACCGTTCAGATCATCGTGACAGGTGACGACTACTTTTCAGAAATGTTCCTCGACCAGTACGCGGGCATTGGCACCACAAGAGATGTCCCCGGGTGGCTGGCAGGCCAGATAAGGTACCCCGAAGAAATGTTCATCTGGCAGGTTTCCAAGTTCAATACCTACCACATCACTGATCCCGAGACATTCATCGAAACGAAGGACTTTTACGCGGTAGCCGACGACTCGGACGAGCTCATGCCACTTTATGCGTTCGCCAAGCCGCCGGGATTTGAAAGACCCGAGTTTGTAGGAATGCAACCCCTCCAGCTGAAAGAGTCGCAGTCAAACGATCTAGTCGGCTACATGATAGTCCAGAACGACCTTGAGGACCTGGGCAGGATGACGTTTTATTCGATACCTACGGATTCGCCTTTAAAATTCATCGGTCCTGCGATCGCCAAGACCACACTTACCGGCAGTCAGGAATATGAAGAAGCCAAAAAGCCTTTTGACAAGGCCAACCCTCTGCCAGGCGAAAAATTCTTGTACAGGGTAGGCGACCATGACGTCTACTTTATCCCGGTTTTCGTCAACACTGGCGGCAAGCAGATAGGCATCGTAGGCGCGGTTGGCGCCGCTTCGGCCACCGGGACGTACCATGTAGGTCTTGGCGACACTCCTGCGAAGGCATTTGAGAACTACCTGCAAAAGCTGTCCGGCGCTGAGCCGAATGGCCAGCCGCTGGCCGGCAAACAGACTACGCCTGACAGGGAAAGCAGAATTCAGGATCTTGAGAAGGTGTTTACCGGCGCCGGGCTGACCGTGATCAGACCGACTGCCATTTCCGCGCCTGTAGAATTCAGGGAAGCGCAAGCAGCATACAAGGCAGAATCTGACCTGGTTCAAGCGCGAGCAGCAATCCGCGATTTCATACAAGAGTTTGCGCCGCAGGGCACGCGCGTATACGAGTGGCAGAAAGACACAACGGCCAACTTTGGCGTACTGCGCGAAGTAGACGGCATAGTTGAAAGCCATTATATTTCAATAGAGGTAGGCTAAATGCCAGTGCTCGTTGTAGACAACCTGTCGCCGTTTACGCCGGACATACTTGCCTGCTTTGGCAAGCTCGGCGTTCCATATGTTTACAAAAAGTTCTCCGAAATGTCAGATTCTGATCTTACCAGGTGTGACAAGGTGATACTGTCAGGCAGGCGCAGGAACAGCAAGGAGATAAACGCCGCGAATTCAAAAATAATAAGGCAATGCCACAACGGCGGCAAGCCGCTGCTTGGCATCTGCTACGGGGCAGAAATAATAGCGCTCACACTTGGCGGATCTATTCGAAAGATGCCTTCCCACGTCCTGGGCACAACGCCAGTGTCGGTATCCCGCCCAAATCTGCTGACTGAAGCAAAAAAGTCAATTTCGGTGTACGAAAGCCACGGCTACTGCGTCGCAAGGCTGCCTGCAAATTTCAAGTCGCTTGCAAGCTCGCTGTACTGCGAGCACGAGATATTTAACAGCGGCAAGATTTACGGGACGCAGTTTCACCCCGAAAGGAGCGGGAGCGACGGCCTAGCGCTTCTGCAGAACTTTTCTGCCAAGCTATGAGAAGGATTTTATTTGCTTGAAAAACAATCCATACATCTTGGAGCCGCAGCCGGAACATTTCATCAGCCTACCACTGGTAAACAAGAGCGAAGAAAGCGCCAGCCTGCCGCTGGTCGTAAACGTCGTGGCAAAGTACTGGGGTGAGGACATTGCGCCCCAGTCTGCCGGCGAAGCAAGGGGCGCGGCAATGATCGACGGCATCATGCTTACGGAAAGTCACGGCTTTGCCTCATACATTTACAAAAGCTCGATAAAGGACCTGAAAAGGCGGATTGACCAGGGCATACCGCCGATTGTCATAATGCCAGGCATTCAGGGGACGGTGCAGCACGCCATGGTCGTGTCAGGCTATAGCAGCGAGGAGCGCAGGATGCTCACGTACGTGCCAGAGCCGGACACCATGGGCGCGATCCCAGAAGGCAAGTTTGAGCAAGACTGGGAGCAAGACGACATGACTGCGATAATAATTATCCCGTCAGACATGACGGACCTCCTAAAGAATGAGAGCCTGAATTTCGCCAAATCAAACAGGGTTTGTTTTGAGGCTGAAGGGCTGCGGCAGCGCGGCAAGGTAAACGAGGCGATTGAAAAGCTGTGCAAGGCAACCGAGATCGAGGCGGACAACGCGCAAGGGTGGTGCCTGCTTGCCGGCATGTACAACGAAACAAATTCCGATCAGGCGGTCCCCTGCTACGAAAGGGCGATCAAGCTGAACCCGAAATACTACCTTGCATACCGTGGCCTTGGCAACTATTATTTGAAAAGGAAGGACTACTCGTTTGCAGAAGCATACTACAGCAAGGCGATGGGCGTCAATCCTACTAGGTTTGGGCCAATCTACAAAAACCGCGCAATAGCAAGGATGCAGCTTGGCAGCAACCAAGGAGCAAAGAAAGACCTTGCTAGATATCTGGAGCAGACGCCGGCGGCTGAAGACAGAAAAAGCATTGAAGAATTGCTGACGCAGCTATGATCATATCGCTGAATACGTCTCCACTTTGACAGCCACATCTATCAATTGTCGGTGGTTTCCATCTGACAATGGATCGTTTCTTGATTTTTTACAGTTGCTGGCTCATGAGCACCCTGACGGCCTGCTTGAACTCTTCGCCGGAAAGCGGAGGCACGTTTGCGACCTTTAGGTTTTCCTCGACGTGCTCGGCCTTTTTCTGCCCAATAAGAGGCGCAATGACCGCAGGGCTAGACCTTACGATCTGGACGAGCTTGCCAACATCGTTGGTCATGCCGCCATATTCCGGGATCTGCGTGCCCAAGAGCCTTCCCTGAAAGAGCGGGATGCTAGTGAAAACGCCGACCTTGAGTTTAGCCGCTGCCTCCAGAATTGTCAGATTCTTTTCAGAGCCGGCGGATTGGTTCTTGAGCAGCAATGCTTCACTGTACGCAAGGTTGTACGGCAACTGGATGAACCTAAAGCCGTGGTTCTTGCCTCCGACGCTTTCTGCTGTCCTGACTGTCTGCTCAAGTGAAAGATATTCTTGGTTGTCAGGCGGCACCCGGAAGCAAGTCCAGGTTGCCATCCCGTAATAGCGAATCTTATTCTGCGCCCGATATTTTTCATATACTTCAAACGCCTTTGCGAGCATTTTCATAAACTGCTGCCTACTCACGTCCTGGTTCCAGCTTTCAAACGCGTTGTGGATGTAAACCAGATCAATCGTAGAAAGGTGCATGTTCATCAGCGACTTATCGATGCATTTTGCGAGGTAGCTCGGGTTCATGACGTTATACCCTGAGCTGATGTCGTCCGCCGCTATCACGTCAGTCTGGATGTACATCCGGTGCATGTATTCCATCACATCCACGTTTGGATAGTCGCCGTCATTTGTGATGTAGCCGTTCTTTGTCGATATGAACACCTGGTCGCGCGTTATTATCTCGTCGTCTGCCAGCCGCAAAAGCGCCTTTCCGATGCACTTTTCCGACTTCATCGCGCGGTAGTTGATGGCAGTATCGATTACGTTGACCGCGCCTGACTTGACTGACTGGCAGACCGCATTTTCAACCGCCAGGTCGTCTTCCTGCGTCGGTTGGCCAAGGTATGTCCCCATCCCGATGCTGGAGAGGTGCAGGTTGTCAAAGACTTTAAAGTGGGCCGCGGGCAAGCCCTGCGTGACCGCGCGCTGCGCGTATTTCATGGTGCCCTCGGGCGTGGCCTGGCCCTGTAGCTTTTCATATGATGACAATGTCTCATGTAGGAATGGTGGAAAATAATAACGAATCGAATCTTGCCACTCCCTTTAGGTGAGCAAGCCTTATTTTGGGCGGACATGAAATAACAGGCATGGCGGTGCTGGACCCGAACGTGCTCAATCCGTTCGTATTAGTGAGCCCGGCCGTGGCCCCGGCGCTGGCTGCCGCCATTACCGCGGTTTCATTCTCGCTGTCACTGATGATTTCGCGCTACTTCTTCAAGTCATACGGGTTTTCCGGCTTTGGCTACTTGCTAGGCCTGCCGGTAGGCTTTGCATTCCTCGGGGCGTCTTTCTTGTTTGAAGCGTCGAGCCTGATGTACAGGGCAGATCCATTGTTGTATCCGGCGTTCTTTTGGATCCAGATGTCGCTCCAGTCTGAAGCGTTTGCGCTTATCGCGCTGTCATACTACTACAAGAACTCGGACAGCAACCAGTCTGGTAGGAGCGTGCGCATAAGGGACGTGCTTGTCACCACGCTGCCGCTCGCAATGGTCGCGATCCCATTCCTAGTGCCCACTTTTACGCTGGCGACCAAGCCTTACTTCAACTACGCCGGCCTTGCCGACCTCAGCTTTTACATGAGGATCTTCAACATGGCGGTGATAGGGTACATATTCAAGAGCACGATCGCCTCGCTTGTGAAAGCAGCAAACATTAAGCTCCTGTATGTGCCGGCGGCGTTTGCGCTGCTGGGGCTCGAGCAGTATTCGCTGGTCCTTGCGTACTTTGACAACAGCGTCAGCGCGTTCATTGGCTCGGCAGCTGCAAGGATAGCGGGCCTTGCGCTCTTTGCGTACATCATGCACAGCGTGACTTCTAGAAAGAGGATGGAGATTGAGGCAAGAAAAGCGGCATAAATTGCAGCTGTTCTATGAGATCCTCTGCGCTATAGAAGAGGACACTATGCACAACGAAGTTGCCAAGCCAACCCACGTTCAGCACTTCACTAGGCTGTCCTACGACAAGATGATGAACCACTTTGACGAGCTTGAAGAAAAGGGCATGATCCACCGCGTGAGCGGGCTCGTGGCAATAACCGCCAAGGGCAAGATGTTCATCGAGCAGTACGACCAGCTGATCAACCTGATAGAAAGCGCAGGCCTTTAGCCTGCCAGCGGCAGCGTAAAGGCAATGTCGCTACTTTCCCGTCAGTATTAGAGGATGAAGCTCAGCGCAAGCAAAAATCCGGTAATTCGGGAATACGTCACGACGGATGCCATCACAGGAACCATCGTTTCAGTCTTTTCGTGATTCCTTCGCAGCGACATCATCGACTTTGCAGCAAACGGGGTTGACGCGAGGCTGATGAGAGAATACACTTTTGTAAAGCCAAGGAAAATTCCCGTGACTATCATCGCGTAGGCAGCTATTATGAAAATCGGAAACGCGGTTGCCGCAGCCTTTCTGCCAATGAGTATTACAAGGGTGCGCCGCCCCTTTGACTTGTCTGCCTTGAAGTCGGGGAATGAATTGACAAAGAGCACCGTTGCCGACAGCATGCCGACGATGGCTCCAACGAATATTGCTGAGGGCTCTATCACTGCAGACTGGACGTAGAAGGTGCCAAGCACAATCATCGCGCCCTTGATCGCGACAAACAGCTCACCAAGGCCGGCGTTAACAATGCTTGTAGAATAGAAATAAATCGCGACGACGGCAAAGCCAAGTATTACTGCTATGGTGACGCCGCGCACTGCGACAAAGTAGGCGCCTATCGACGCGCCAAGGATCAGAAAGATCATGCCTGCTGCATACACTGCCTTTGGCGTGAGCAGGTTTTCAGGGAGGACCCCCGTCCCGCCGCTGAACTTTGTCCTAGTAGTCGCGCTGTCAATCCCCCGCCGGTGGTCCCAGTAGTCGTTGAGAAGGTCGACGCTGGCGTGCAGGAAAACCACGCCCACGTAGGTAAGGGCCGCATAGAGTGGATCGATTGTTCCGGTTTTCCAGTAGGCGATCGCAAGGCCGTTGCTCACCGCTATCACTGACGCCAGGAGAAACCTGATCCTGATTGCCCGCAGCAGGCTGGACAGCACCTGGTTATGTTACCATGGCAGGCATTACTATGTTTTTTCACTTAATGCAGCAATATAATCAGTGTTTACGAATACAATAATATCGCATCAATCAGAGAAATTATTCCAATCGATATAAAAGAACTAATTTGTTGGAATACTGGAAACGCGCGCACACATAACGCACACTAAATCTATGGTTCTATTATGCCGGTGCTTTCAAGCGGCTTGCGGCCCATAAAGCCCTCGCCCTTTGCATGCCAGAACTTGATCTCGGTTTCCCCGACCTTCCAGCAAAGCCACACTTCCTCGTTAAACATCTTTGAGGGAAAGTCAAGTAGGCCTTGCTCCACGTCCTTTATCACGACCCCGGTAGCTTCTAGCTGCTCAATCGCCTTGTAGTAGTTTGAAACAGCAGCATTCAGCTCCTGCTTCTTCTTGACAAACTGGTCAAACTGATTGTCTGATTGTATTACCATTTCAACATGATCCTGCAGCGCCATCACCTGCTTTTTGTGCGTAAGTATGTTTGAAAACAGGCGCCTGACTTCGGGCAGCGCCTTGTTCGCAGTCTGGGGGGTGTAGAGCGTAAACATCTGACAGGGTCTTTTTCGATTTCAAGATAATTTATGCCTTTAGCATAGGTTACATCTTTGAGATGTACTTCAGTATGTCTTTTCACACGACACCGCCGACCCGTCTTCCGCCGTCAGAATGCACCGCGAGTAGATCCAGGTCGCGGAGAGCCACATTTCTTGGTAAGTATTTTACAGATTAGAGCAGCTTACAGGGTAGGAATTGCTAAAGATCTCAGGTCTCCTGCCGCCTGTATTCTTCCAGGCGGCAAGTATTTTTTCATTGTGCGAATCGACCGTGATCTGAAGCATTGCGGTCCCGTCCCTGCTTGGGATGAAATGCTCAAACTGAACCGGGGCCAACGCGTCTTTGAGCGATTCTGGGATGTTCGGCTCAAACTGGATCAAGTTATCGACCATGTTCACCTTCATCCCAAGCATCATTTCGCGAAGGGCGTAGACGTACATTCCGACCGACCATGCCTGCAGTATGCACGAGTTGAACGGCTCCGGCCTGTCTCCCCTGTACGTTTCCGCAAACATGCCGTTCTCGTTCAGGATCCTTGCTGCCATCGACTCGAGGTAGCGCAGCCCCTGCTCCTTCCTGCCGAATATTATTTCGCTTACAGCAGCCCAGCCCGTGACGAGCGGCCAGACGGCGCCGTCGTGGTACAGCGTCGGTTGGTACTTTTGGTCCCGGCTGCTCAGCGTCCTGATGCCCCACGAAGTGGTCATGTCCTGCTCCTCGATCCGAGAGAGCACCGAGTCTGCCTTCCTCCTCTCCGCCACCGCGCCGGTGAGCAAGAGGAGCAGAGCATTTGGCCGGATGCTTGCGTCCTTTGAGCCGTCCTTCCTTATTGTGTCGTAGTAGAAACCCGCGCTTGCGTTCCAGTATTCCCGGTCTATTATTTCTCGGAGATCCTTGGCCCTGCTGCTCCACTTCCGTTCGTTCTCGCGGTCGCCGGCTATGGCCGCCAGCTCGCTCCCCACCATAAGGCTTTCGTAAAAGAGTGCCTGTATGTCGATTGCGTTCTTTCTCCGGTCAATGTGGTCCATCCACGTCGAATCCTGTATAGGGAGCTTTTCCGCAGTGCCGGTAAAGCCGTGCTCTATCAGCCCGTCGCCGTCCACGTCTTTCAAGAATCCCCAGTTCACCAGATCAACTATTGACTTCCACCGCTTTTTTAGGTACCCAGCGTCACCCGTGGCAAGCACGTATTCCCTTATCGCCCAAGGGAAGAGGAACGTCGAGTCAGCCGATCCGTACGTCGTGGTGTGGAGAAACGCTCTGCCGCTAATTATCATCGGGAGTTCTCCCTTGACAGCAGCCCTGGTAGTCTGCCTCGCCTGCTGACGCATAAAATTGTCAATGGTTGCTGCTGCAAAGCGGTAGTCGCCCATTGCCAGGTAGCCCCGCAGGGTCCAGCCGGTGTCCCTTGCCCAGTAGTTTGGAAAGCGCGGAAGCCCGGCGCATATCCCCTCGCCCAAGCCGTCGTATTCCGCCTTCAGGTACCGCAGGCACGTCTTGGCCTTTTTATACGCCTCCAGGAGCCGCAACATGCTCGAGTTCTGCCTTGACTGCGACGACCTGATGATCAGGGTTGAAGAAGAGAATTCTGCAAAGCCCCTTTCGGTGTCTGCGGCCAGCCGGCCATAGTTATCCCTCATGTAGCGAAACTCCTTCACGCAGCTGGCAAGGCCGGTAAAGCTGCCGGTCCCCACCAGCGCAAGTTCCACGGTTTTGCCCGTTTCAACTTCAATGTCGTACGACAGTTCCAAGTCGTTGGCAAACGAGTCTGTCAGTATCTTGCTTGGCTTCAGATTCCGCGGGGCGGCTCCAATTACTCCAAAATACTGCACCCCCGTGTCCTTTGGAGCCGCCGTGCTTACCTGCAGGCAGTTGTCTTTTGCGCTGTACCGGGAAATGATATTCTGCGACACCGCGGCCAGCCCGTAGCTCGTGATGTTGCCGTCTATCAGAAAGTGTATGCGGATCTTGCGCTTTTTCGACGCTTTCCTACTTGAAAGGGCCCTAAAGCCCTCGAGCAGGCCTAGCTCGAGGGCCATGATAAAGCCCCTGCTGTCAAAGGGCACGAGCAGCTTCCTTTTTACTTCCAGCCCCGCCAGCTCGTGCCTCGTGTAGAGGACGCCGTTTTCGTGCCGGGACGCGACGACGAAATTGGGGAGCCTCTTGCGAACGCCATCGTCCATCGATATTTCAACAGTTATCCTTCCAAACGCCCTTACCGGCGGCACGTACAGCCCGCCGTTGTCGTAGCGCACGCCCATCCACGTCCAGTTGGCAGAA
>Ga0209751_10005952_pt1 | contig 11397 bp, 7 predicted proteins | sample RifCSP13_1_FD_184019 | JGI IMG/M metagenome (GOLD analysis project Ga0209751, IMG submission 184019) | Soil microbial communities from Rifle, Colorado - Rifle CSP2_sed 13_1 (SPAdes) (version 2) | ecosystem: Environmental > Terrestrial > Deep subsurface > Rock core/Sediment | place: Rifle...
AAATGGTGATTGATAGCCCGGTAGCAAATCGAATTAGGTTATTTTTTTCCACAAACGTTTTAGATTCCACGGGTGTTATATTTGGACCTGGTGTGACAAATGTGCTATCGCGCGATGGCACCGCTTTGGTCTACTCCAATCCTTACACAACAGTATCCCAAACCCCGCTTGTTGCATTTAAGCACGGCACTACGAATAGGTACGTTTTCCTTTCTGATCATCCGGTTTCTGGCGGCAATGGCCTTAATATCTATGGGGAGAACGGAATAAACAATGTCACGTTTGGGACAAAATCAGACGGTAACGATGCTCACATTACAGCCGATACAGGCGGAGCGGTTTGGTTAAGCCCAAACCAGGCTGGCAGCGGAAGTTATGCTTTTGTATCTACGGGATTTGCGCCGGACACAGACGGCAAAAACATTGGCACTATTACAAATCCATGGGGCGACCGAAGCATGACTGGAAGCGATAGTATTTACGGGCATCGTTCTGGGGCGGGATACACGAACTACAGCCGATTGGTTGCTTCTCACACTGGAACAAACGGATTTGCAAATTTCAACACCGAGGCCGCGAACGACGCAGGGCCGCCGAGGCCAATTAACTTTCAAATTGGCGGAACTAACATGATGCGCATTGACTCCACGGCTACGGCGGGAGAGACGCGGTTTTGGCTTTACGACGAGGACAACGGAACAATGGAGCGCGTTTCTGTTGGAGCGCCGGGCTCTGGGGGTGTCGGCTTTAAGCTACTTCGCATCCCGGATTGATTATGGCCACCTGTACGACAGTTTCTTTAATCCCCGGCCCTCGCGGAACCGCTGGCGCTGATGGCGCTGATGGCACGGACGGCGTTAGCGCGTTCACTACGCTATCCGCCAACTTCACGATGCCCGCCGAGTTGGCTACCGTCGTCGTCACGGTTGCGGACGCGTCATGGATGACTACCGGCAACGCATATTACGTGCAAAACGCCGGATGGTTTGAGGTTACCGCGATTGGCGGCGCAACGAGCGTCACTCTTCGCAACTTGGAGGACACGGCGACGGACTCTTATCCCGACAACGTAGCCCCAGGAACCATCGTTGCGCTCGGCAACAAGGTGACTGCGGCGGGCATTCAAGGGCCAGCAGGCACGGATGGGGCAGGAGGCGCGCCAACGGACGCAACCTACATCACCCAAACGCCAAACGGTCCGCTGACTAACGAGCAGGCGCTTTCCGGGCTGGCGACAGGGTTAATGCAAAACACCACGGCAACGGGTGTAATAAGCATCGTAAGCATTGGTGTGACCAACGGCAGCGTTCCGTTGATTGACGATGCGGGAGGGCTAACCAGCGGCGAAGCGATGTTTGCGACGGCGGCGGGCGTTGAAACCAAGACCGCAGCCCTATCCAGAACGGCGCTCGGACTCGGCACAATGGCCACTCAGGCGGCCTCGGCTGTAGCGATTACCGGAGGGACGGCTGTCGGAATAACGGTTGGAAGCGTCGTCGCCTTAAACAGCACCACTTTTGTTAACTCATCGTCGGCACAATTGTCAGGGGCGACATCAATTCCGGGAACGCTGGCATTTCAGGCCGGAGCGATTCAATCCTTGTTGGCGGCTACCCAAATTACCCCGGACAGGGTGAAAGTTCGCGTTGCCGGCAACGGTGGAGCTGTGACATTGACAGGGACTCCAACCATTGTCGCCGCGTCCAATGACGGGCAGCTATTGATTCTTCAAGGCACAAGTGACGCCAATACTGTTACGCTTCAGGATGAAGCAACATTGCCGACATCAGGATTGGCGCTCGGCGCTGCAACCAGATTGCTTGGCGCGGGCGACATGCTGATGCTGATGTGGGATTCAACGAACGCGCTTTGGTATGAGATAGCTTTTGCGAATAACTGAAAATGCGTTACGACGGGAACTTGTTAACCGATGGATTCAGCGTAATCACACGCGGAATCAACAGCGGGCTCGCGCCTGTATCGCTTGGCCGCGACCAGCTTGCATTTGCGACGAACACAACCTTTCGCAACGGATACGCAACGCATCGCCCAGGCTGGTATAAGCGCGTGCTCGTATTTAATGACGACGAGGACGTGGATTTGCGGGACCATTTCGAGGACAACATTTTTCAAGGCGCTTCCGCCTTTGAACGGCGCAACCAACTGGTTGCGATGATCGGAGGCAGGCTGTTCCGAATCACCATCGATAATTGGGACGTGATGGACGTATCCACTGCTGACCTTAACCCGTCCAATCGTTATCGGGCGTGGTTCGCGGAAGCCGAGGACTTCCTGATTTGCCAGGACGGCCAATCCGCCCCTTGGCTCTACGACGGGGCGACAGCGGTTCGTTCCGACACGTTCGGAGCGTCTGGCGCTCGGCAAGTCCCGGCGGGGCAAGCGATGGTGTATTCAGGTGGACGCCTCGTGACGACGCTCGCGGACCCTACGCAATTCGTTGTTGGTGACATTGTGGGCGGCGACAGCGGTTCGGCGGCTTACAATTACCGGGATGCCGTCCTTTACTTCACCGAAAACGACATTGTAAGCGGCGGCGGGGCATTTTCGACGCCTATCAACGCGGGACCGATCAATGCGCTTAGGCCAGTCGCCCAAGTGGACACATCTACCGGCCAGGGTCCGACGCAGGTGTTTACGACCAATGGCATCTTTTCCCTGAATGCCCCTACGAATCGCGCCTTGTGGGGCGCAACCGATTTTCCGCTCGGAACCGTGTCCATGGTGCAGGCGGGCGCTCTGAGCGACAGGGCGACCGTTAACGTTAACGGCGATATTTGGTTTAGGGCATTGGACGGCATACGATCCTTTATCGTCGCCCGAAGGGACTTCTCCAGTTGGGTGAATGCACCCATGAGCCGAGAAATGGCCAGGGTTATAGACCGGGACGACCGAAACTTGCTCGGTTACTCATCGGGGGCGCTGTTCGACAATCGATTGCTGATGACTGTGGCGCCATACCGGAATTGGGGGCATGGCATCGTTCACCGCGGACTGGCCGTCATGGACTTCGCTCCGCTTTCGTTTATGACCACGCGCGTCAACCCCGTATGGGAAGGCGCATGGTGCGGGGTGCAGATCCTGCAAATTCTTACCGGCACGTTTAACGGCATCGAGCGTTGCTTCATCTTCGCATTGAGCGACGAGGACAAGATCGAGCTTTGGGAAGTCACCCGGGACAAGATCGCCGACAACATTGACGGTGAAAATGTGCCGATTGAATGGACGCTGGAAACCGGCGCTTTTACGTTCCCACGCCAGCCAACCGGCTACATCGGACCAGGGTCGGAGTTGCAAAGCCTGGACGGCGGAGAATTACTCGTGGACTCGTTCACAAATGGCACAACCGAGTTCGTGATGCAGTATCGTCCTGACCAAGACCCATGCTGGCAGGATTGGCACTCGTGGTCCGTGTGCGCGACAAGCGAGCTGTGCGGCGTCGAAGGTTCGCAAGCGTGCGTTACGCCGCTAAATTACCGACCGCAGTATCGTAAGCCGTTTCGGCTTCCTGTGCCTGGATATGGCTGCGATGAAGCCGTAAACAAAACGCTTAATGTCGGACGCGAGTTTCAGGTGAGGTTCGACATCACGGGGACCGCGCGAATTAAGCTGTTTGAGGCACACGCACATGACCTACAGGAAGATATAAACGACCTGTGCGCCCCGAACGAGACTTGCAAATCGGTTAGCTGTTGCGACCCCGATCCGCTATCATACGTCATCGCATTACCTGAATGAGCACCGCCCTCAGATTAATTCCCGGTTCGCTGGCTACGAATTGCTGGAGTTCAGATCCGCAAACTTTTTACAACGAAGCCTTCGAGAAAGGCAGTGCGTTGCTTGGCGATATTACCGGCATTCTGATTCAGGATACAGCGCCAGATCCCGAGGACAGGGACAAAGCTTGGATACGATTAACGGCTCCGGGCGGACCACCTTCGTTTTACCTGCCTTATATTTGGTACAACGGCGCTTGGGTTGCGCGGCATCCGTCAGCCCCGGAAGGCGATGAAATTCGCATTTGGATCGGAAGCACCACCGATCTTGAAACCTACGATGGCGGCGCAGCCGGAGTTGTGGGCGATGCAAGCGGGCCAATGTGGCAAGTCGATTCAGACTTTGCTGGCCGATTCCCGATAGGCGTAGGCACAATCCCGGACACAACGGTTGCCGTCACCGTGGATACCAACGCAGGCTCAGGGCAGATCACTTTGATTGAGGCAAATGTCCCCGAGCACTCGCACCAAATCGGCGTGGAATCGTCGGATATTACGAGTTCAGCGGAGGACGGGCAGCTTCGTGACGCTTCCGGGGACGTGACGTTCATCAGCACATGGAACCAAACCGCTGTCGGCGTAACCCGTAATTGGGGCGGGGCGGCATCGGATGGATCGACAACCCCGTTCAATAACACGCCGCCATCGCGAGGCGTCTATTTTATACGCAGGACGGCAAGAATTTTCTTTACGGCTTAACATGATTCCATCCTTCACCTTTAGCGATCTTGTGATAAGTCAACCATGAACAAACTTCGCCTAGCTGACGTTCGGGAGCCGATTGGTCGGGCGCTTAACGTGTGCGCGTCCAGCTCGGAGGTACGTTCCATTGCCAATGAGGCGCACCGCAGGCTTGTGGCGAAGGGAAAATTTTTGGGCACAACAGCGAGGTACCGCATCTGCACTTCAAGCGAAGGATGCCTTACATGGCCGCGCGCCATCGAGGCCATCGAAGGTTGGCAGCTTTGCTCGTCACCTGGAGAGCTTCGCAATCAGTGGTACGAGTTTCAATCCAACGGACCCGGCTTGCTCACCTCAGAGCAGGGCATATCCGGCAACCTGCTCGTGGATCGCGGCACGCGCGTTACGTTCGATGACATTTACGGCACGGACAAAAAGATCCGCGTCGTGGCGGACGTTACCGAGGCTGCTAGTGCGCGTATTTTGATTCTCGGTTATGACCAGAACGCCCAATGGGTCAGGACGCAAGATGCGGGCGCGTGGATTGATGGCGAGTATGTGAGCATTTCCACGATTCCGCAGCTAACGTCCAATTTCTTCACCAACATTACCGGCATCATCAAGCCTGTTACGAATGGCCCGGTTCGCATTTTGGAATACGACACGACGTTGAGCTTGGTCACCAAGTCGCTCGGCTACTACGAAAACGACGAGGAAGTGCCGATTTATAGAGCTTCAATGATTCCCGGGCTTGGCAACGTCAGCCGGTGCAACGGCGCGGTGGACGAGGACGGCGAGGCGTGCGATACCAAGCAAATCACGGTGATCGCCAAGCTGCGCCACATCGACGTGGTTAACGACAACGATTTCTTTTTGTTGGGCAACCTTGCGGCGCTCAAGCTCATGGCGATGGCGATTCTGAAAGAGAACCGCAATCTTTTCGAGGAAAGCATGGCGTATGAAGCGAAGGCGATTAAAGAACTCCAGGACGAACTGTCGTCATTTGAAGGCGACGGCGCTTTGCCGACGATCAAGCAGGAATCGCCTATGACATGGGGCGCAGGGGTGCTGAACTACGTCACGTTAGGCAGCCGGTCTATTTATTGATTATGGCTATCGCAGGAAGTTTGATCGGAAAAGCAATCGGTGCATTTGGAAAAAAACCAAAAGTCCCGACACTCGCAGCCATCTCACCTGACGCCACGCAGAAGGCCACGGTTGGCGGCAACATTGCGAACTTTGCCGATATTGCGCGGCTTGCGACCGAGGTAAACACGTTTAGCCAGGAGCAGCTTGAATCGTTAATTGACCGTGTTTTGCCGACCGCACGCCAGCAGATCGAGAAGAACATCAGCAGCCAGCTTCGCGGCGAAATTCCGGATGATGTGCGCAGGGCCATTGCTCAAGGCAACTCCGAAAGGTTCGTTGGCGCATTCAGCGGCAGCGATTTCGTGCGCAGCAACGAAGCGAAGCAGCTTGGTTTGACGAGTTTGGGGATCATTAATCAAGGGTTGTCGAGCGCGGAGAGTTGGTTGTCGAAGGCCACAGCGCCGCAATTCGACGTGACGAGCATGTTCTTCACGCCGCAGCAACGCCTGTCGTTTGAGGTTCAGCAGCAGGGCGCAAAGTTTCAGCGCGATTTAATGGCTGCCCAAGTCAAGGCCGCGCCAGATCCAGCCACGGCGGCACTCGGGACCGAGATTGACCGATTCTTTAACACAGCCGCGGGAGCCGGGTTGATGGCGGCCGGTGGCGGGTTCGGTGGCGGAGGTGCCGCCGCAGGGGCCGGAGGCGGTGGATTTGGTGGAACCGGATCGTTTTCAAACATGGGGCTTGCGGGTGGTCAAGGCGTTGGGGTTGGCCAATCGTCTCTCGGTAACTTTTGGGGCAATTGGAATCAGAAATACGGCTTCTAAGCTATGGCATCGCTCGTTGAACAGATTTACATGCAGGCGCAAGGCGGGAGCGCCGGAGGCCAGGGCTTTGCCGATTTCCTTGCGCAAGGCAGGCAAACGAACCAACGCCAACAGCAGATCGAGGCGCAGAAGCAACAGCTTGCCGCTGAGTTAGCGCAGATTCCACTCAGGCAAACCCTGATGCGCCAGGATGCGGAGATGAACGCCTTGAAAATTCAGGACGTTCTTGAGCAACGCCAATTCGCTCTCGAAGACGAAAAGACGGTTTCGACTGCGTGGGAGTGGGTGAGCAAGGATTTGAAAGACAAAAACCCGACAGGTGCGCTAACCACTTGGATGGACTTCGCTGGACAGCTACCACGCCTTACGCAAAATCCGAAGTTCCTTCAACTGCGCAAGGATATTGAAACGTCGCTTCAAATTGCGACTGACCTGGCTAAAATTCGCCCATCAGGGCAGGTTTATCAGCCCGGTTTTGGAACCGATGTCGATCCGGTGACAGGGAAAAGGCATTCGTTCTTTAGAACCGGAGCCGGAAGCGCCGAATTGGTCAAGGATGACGCTGACAAGCCGTTATCGCCTTTAGGAAAATTGCTAGAAGAACGAGATAGGGCGGCAGCTTTAGGTCAAACCAAGCGAGTTGAGGCATTCGACAAAGAGATTGAATTAGGCAGACTCCGAAATGTGGACCCGGCCGCACTGACGACTGCTACAAAATCACGACTCCAAGAGCAGTCGTTGAACAACGACGAAGCTCTGATGACGTTGGAAGAAGCGATTACGGGTATTCGTGAAACTCCAGAAGCGATTGGCGTAAGGGGTAAGGTCGGTGAGTTTGCAGAGAAAGTCAGAGGCCAAATAAGCCCAGGAGCATCAATGGAAACTCCGATTACGGATGTCCGCCAAAAAGCTTCAATCGCGTTCAGCAGACTTGCCCCGGCATTGCGCATCGACAGCGGCAACATGAGCAGATATGAGCTTAACAAGCTGGAGCAAGCCGGAGACGTTCTCGGAGTGAACGAAGCCCCTCAAACCGCTTTGAAAAAGCTGAACAATTTGCAGGCAACGGTCGTTGCGCGCGAGTTGCGCATTCGTAAAACTCAAGGCAAGGCCGCCGACGATGCGTTGCTTCGCAGGATTCAAGGCGAAGAAATAGCCGCTTTGCTTGCTGACAAGCTGCTAACCAAAGAGGAAGCACTCAGGCTTTACCAACTAAACCGCCCCAATGGCCGATAACGCCTTAAACCCGCTTACGTTGGACCCTGCTGAGTTTGAGCGGTTCGTTGATGGAATTTCGGGCGCGCCCAAACCTTTGACGACCACAACGGACTCGCCTGCTGCTCAAGGGTTGGCACCCGAGACACTGAACGCACTCGCCCAGGCATCGCAACAGCTTGGCGCACTTCGCACTGATGTTGTCTCGGAAGAGGGGCGCAGGATGGGTATTCGACCCGACGTATTCCTTGATATTCGCCAAGGTGCTCCAGCAAGCGTGAGGACTCGGCTTGGCTTGGATGAAAACCGGCTGAACCAATTCAAACTGCTCAACAAGATTTACGGTGCCGGGAACGTGGACTTGAGCGATCAGGGAAGATTCATCCTACGAAACCAACCTGCTAAGTCCGGCGGCGTTGAAGACGTGATGGTTGATCCCATAGGGTTTGAAGGTGGCGATGTGGCGCAAATGGGTTCTCAGATAATTCCAATGGCCGTTGGCGCTGTTGCCGCAAGGTTTGGATTGAAGGGGGCTGAACGCATGGGTTTCGGCGGTGTCGGCAAGGTTCTCAGCGGAGTGACCGGCATGGCAGTCGGGCAGGAATCAACTGGAGCCGTACAGGATGCTGTTGTGCGTGCGATTGAGGGAAACGAAATCAACGTCTCCGAAATCGCTAAGCACAGAGCGGCAATGGCGGTTGTAGACGAAACTTTAGGGATCGCCTTAGCTGGAGCAGGGAAAGGTGCATCCAAGGGCGTCGAAGCATTGTTGGGCGTCGGTCAAATCCCCGTTGGAACCACTTCGATTCAAGAGGCGGCAAAAAATCTAAGGCAGCAAACTGGAGTCAAATTTCCTTTAACTCCAGGGCAGCAAGCCGAATCGGAAATCTTGCTCCGCATGGAGGCAATGGCAGGTGAGCGCATGGGAAGCGGTTCGGCTCTTGACCAGACGCTAAAAGCCCAACGCGGCGCTGAAAACGAATTGCGCCGGGTGTTCCTGAGCCTGCCCAGGACAATGAGCGATGACGAGTTGAAAGCGGCATTACCGCAAGCTGATGTTGTCGGGCAGAAAGGTTTAGCCCGTCTTGGCTCCGAGGCGCTTCGGTTGGAAGGCAATGTTGCTAAAGCGGGTCAAGCCGTTGAAAGGGCAGGCACGGCTGAGACTCAGCTTGCAAGCGGCGTATCATTCGCGAGCCCTTTGAACGCAACCCAAGTCGGAAAAGCGGCCAGAGATCGGGTTGCTGGAGACTTTGATGCTTTCCAGGGCGCTATGGGGCAACGATACGATCAATTTCTTTCACGCCCCGAAATTCAAGCCAGGACCATCTCGGGAAATTCATTGGCTAATGCGGTTGAGCGTCTTGAAAAAGAACTTACGCCACAGGCGTTGAAACAAAAGCCGACAGGGTTGACGACGCCAGCCGGACAACCGACTACCACTCCAGTATTGGAAACACTCGAAGCTTTCGTGCCATCGAATGTCAGGGGGTTTGTTGACACCCTGAAAGGACTAAAAGGCGCTGAAGTCGCGATTAGGGACTTGAAGCAAATCCGAACGTCCATTGATAACGCGATTAAAGAAGGAATTTCGATTCCAGGGACTGATGTGAAGCAGTTGGTCAGCCTCAAGAAAACAGTGGAAGGGCAAATTGAATCCTCGCTTGCGGGCATGCCGGACAAGTCATTGCTGCCGGAATGGAAGGCTTTGAGCAGTGATTACGCAAAAGGCATGGAGCGTTTCAATCGGGTTGGAGTCAGGGAGATGCTTGTTAAAGAGGGTGAGCGAGGCGCTGTCGGAAATGCGGAGATAGCTGAGAGTTTCGTTGGAAACTCACCCAGGGCATTGGATAACTACAATGACCTGAAAGCTTTCTTTGGGGCCAACAGTTCTGAATTTCGAGGCATGCAAGACGCCGCTCGGCAGCGAATCCTCATCGGCACGATCGACCAGCGAACAGGTTACGTCAGCGGGCAAAAACTTCGGTCGCAACTCGATAATGTCCGGCCGGAGGTTGCCTCGGAATTGTTTGGCGTGAATCAGCAAGAATTGCATCGAATCGCGGAGGCGCTGTCCAAGGCCCAGGGAAAACTTGATACTGAGGAACTGATGCGATTGGGCGCAAGCAAATCGCTGACAGCGGCAAAGATTCCAGCGTTGGTGTCGGCCGAGCAGGAACGGACCATTGCTTTCAACAACAAGCTGATTAAAGGCGCTGCCAGAGGGCAACTTGATGCCGAAGCAATACGGCCAAGCGATTTTGTCAGGCACGCAACTGAGATGGATCCGAACGATGCCGCCAAGATCATGGGCATCTTGAGTGACCGACCTGAGTTGGTAAAAGAAATCAGGCAGTTAGCGGTAGAGGAAATTTGGGGGCGCGTCCAAGCTGGGGCCGTTGGAAAGGAACGCGTCTCTGCAAAATTGCTGCAAATGGCTCTCAGTCCTAAAGGCAAGCCTGTTCAGGAAAGAACGTGGCGCGTCATTCTTGGCAATGACACGGTAGACGCGCTGGAATCGTTGATTAAAACCACTACGACGCGCGAATTTGGAGCGACGGCGTTCAAGGCTGCCGGAGCCATCGGGGCAGGCATGGAAGCGCCTCGGTTGTTTATGAGAGGCGAAGTGGGAGCAATCCCGGAAATTGCCTCGCGGTTCTTAATCGGAACGCTTTACAGCGGGCCTTTGAAGCGTTCGGTAACAAACCTGATGACTTCCAACGACAGATCGAGAATGCTCAACGCCGTCATTGCATCAACGCCCTTCATTGAATCTGTGATGGATCGCTTTGGCTCGGACGGAGGCTTTCTGATTATGAACGCGCTCCGCGAAATGGTTGAACCAGAGCAAGAGCGCAGCCTTGCGGTGGAAGGCAAGCTACCGACGAGGTTTGATCCGAGAACGCTTTCAGAGGAAGAATTCAAGCGATGGCTGGACAACAACGCTCGTCAGTAATGCAGCGAAACTAACCCTTTGCCTTGTGCGGCGCTCTGCCTCCGATCGCGCCGATTTTTTTCATGTGCTTGCGGTTTCGGCTGACCGCCTCGCCTCCCAGCGTGGCGATCTCATGGACGCGGGTCGGGTCCATCACGGCGAACCCGCGTGCGAGCTTCCGTGTTGGTTTAGGCGCTGGCGTAGTTTTCTTCGTTTGTTTCATGCGTTAATTACGAGCGGCAATATAGATTAGCGGCACTTGTGCCGCAAGCGATTACTCCAAGCGCAAACCCCTTGCGCACACCTTCTTTCCGTGGCACAATGGCCGCGTGGAACCCACTCCAATAGTCCGTAAATATATGTCCACCATAGGTGGCAACGGTGGCCGCAAAGGCACCGGCGCTGCAAAATCGCGTCCGCTGTCCGTGACGCGGAAAGCGGCCGCCACGCGCTGGGCGAAATACCGAGCCAAAAAAGAATTGCAGAAAAATAGTTGACATGCTCAAGCCGCTTGAGTAGCGTGCTCACATGGAAACAAAAGCAGAACCACCCAAAGCGGAATCGCTCGTTGAAAAACGCATCCGTTATTTGACAGAGGACTTGGATGTTTACACGCAGCATCGGCTGCGATTAATCGAGTGGCTGAAAAAGAACGCCGAAGCCATCGAAACTATCGGGATCTGCCCAACGGCCTCCGTCCTGAGCAGTTGGGATTTTGATAATCCGACCCGCGAGCAAATTCTTCTAATCATCAAGCTTTTCCCGGGCGACTGGGAGAAGGAGAAGAACGAGCACTACGACAGGCCGCGAATGAACTACACGCGGGAGAAAACCGATACCGAACCACGCTTGCGCATTT
>Ga0209751_10005954_pt1 | contig 11396 bp, 10 predicted proteins | sample RifCSP13_1_FD_184019 | JGI IMG/M metagenome (GOLD analysis project Ga0209751, IMG submission 184019) | Soil microbial communities from Rifle, Colorado - Rifle CSP2_sed 13_1 (SPAdes) (version 2) | ecosystem: Environmental > Terrestrial > Deep subsurface > Rock core/Sediment | place: Rifle...
GGCTTCGTAGAGCTCGGTGCGCCCGTCGATCACATCCTGCACCGCGTCGCGCACCTTCGGCCGGTCGTCGGGATGCATGCGCGCCCGCCAGAAGCAATCGTCGCCCTCGCCCTCTTCCGGCGTGACGCCGAGCATGCGATAGAAGTAGTCGGTCTGGCGCATGCGGCGTGTCGACATGTCCATGTCCCACATGCCGCCGCGCGCGCTCTCGAGCGCCACCTCGAGCCGCCGCTGGCTCTTGCCCGCGAGGATCTCGGTTTCCTTGCGCGAGTCGATGTCCATGCATACGCCGACCATGCGCAGCGCGCGGCCGTCCGGGGCGCGCTCGACGACGCGGCCACGCTCGAAGAGCCAGCGCCACTCGCCCTTCTTCGTGCGGACGCGGTACTCGGCGTCGTAGTAGTCCTCTTTGCCGGCGACGTGATCCGCGAAGCGGCGCGCCGCCTCGCCGACGTCCTCCGGATGCAGGTTCGCGTCCCAGCGCGCCACGTGGTCGGAGCCCTCGCACGGGTCGATGTCGAGCCGCGCGCACCAGTCGCTGAACCAGCGCGTCTGCTCCCTGCGGAAGTCGAGCTCCCACAGACCCATGCCCGCACCCCACACGGCGGTCTCGAGGCGCGCTTCGCTCGAGAGCAGCTCGAGCTCGGCGTGCTTCTGCGCATCGATGTCGAGCGACACGCCGATGGCGGACGTGGGCTTGCCCTCGAAGTCCCACTCGACGACGCGGCCGCGCATCAGCATCCACTTGTGCTCGCCGCTCACGGTGCGGATGCGGTATTCCATCTCGATCGACTGCACCTCGCCGCGCAGGTGCGCGCGGATCGCTTCAGTGACCCGCTCGCGGTCGTCGGGATGCACGCGCGTCGCCCACGGGCTCGAGATGCTCTCCCACTGCTCGCGCGAGTAGCCCGTCATGGCGAACCAGAGCGGGCTCATGATCGTGGTGTCGGTGGGGATGTGCCATTGCCAGAACGCGGCGCGCGCGCCCCACAGCGCCGTGGCGAGGCGCGACTCGTTCTCCTGCAGCTCGACTTCCGCGCGCTTGCGATCGTCGATCTCGATGCAGATGCCGGTGACGCGCGCGGCGCGGCCGTCGGGCCGATGCTCGATCGTGCGGCCGCGCTGCAGCACCCACAGCCAGCGCGAATCGCCCGTGAGGATGCGGTATTCCGCTTCGAAGCGATCCGTGCGCCCGCTTTCCACGTCGGTGCGCCGGCGGCGCACTTCCGCGATGTCGTCGGGATGGATTTCGCGCGTCCAGCGCTCGAGATGATCGGTGCCGGCGCACGGATCGACGTGCATCGCCTTGCACCAGCGCGAGTCCACCGCGAAGTACCCCGCCTCGAAGTCCCAGTGCCAGGAGCCGACCTGCGCGCTGTTCAGCGCGAGCTGCCGCTGCGTGTCGGTGGCCGGCGCCCCGGTGCCGAGTGCAGCGAGCGACGGCATCGTCGCCGTATTGCCTGCGGACACCGTGAGATCTTCGATGACGCAGAGGATGGCGTTCACCGGGCCGCCGGCCTCGCGCAAAGGTACGAGCCGTGCGCGGCACGTGCGCCGTTCGCGATCGGAATTCACTCGCGCGGCATCGGGCAAGGTTGCGGCCGTGCCGGCGAGCACCTGGCGGAAGGCCTCGGTGTCGCCCGGCCAGGGCAGCGCCAGATCGCCCCACGGCCTGCCGGCGACGAGATCGCGCGACTTTACGCCGAGCCAGGCGGCAGCGGCCGGATTGATCCAGCGCACGCGCAGGTCGCGCTCGAGGAGCAGCGCAGGGTGCGGCGACTGCTCCGCCATGAGACGGAACAGCGCGACCGACGGCTCCTGCGCGGCAGCCGACGAGACGGCCCGCGACGAGGCACTCATCCGGATTGCCTCATGATCTGAAGAGCAACAGCCCCCACACCGGTTAGCGGCGCATTGTGCGCGGTCTGCCGTGATTCAGCCCCGACCGACTTATCGATCGAAGCAGGCAATTCAATCGTTTGCAACGGATCGGCCGCCACCTTGCGGCCAGGTCATTCCCCAGCCGGCCTTTTATATAACAGAATCTGTAACAGAAACCCCGCCCCGCTCAGTAGTATGCAGACATAAGCTGTCGTCCGGGATCAGGGTCCCTGGCGGCTACATAAGAAGGGGAGTCCCTATGATGGAGCCGGATACGGGGAGTCCGTCCGTCGCCGATTACTCCGAGTGGCAGGCGCAGGACTATTTCAAGACCTACTACAGCGAGGTCGTCCTGCCGGACGAGCAAGTCGTGCTCGCCTACCAGATCGACGTACTCCGGGCAGTCGATCGCCAGTTCGGGCGCGGACTCGAATATGGCTGCGGCCCGACGCTGCACCGCGCCATCGCCGCTGCGCGCTACGCGTTCCGCATGGACATGGCCGACTGGCTGGCCGACAACCTCGCCGAGGTGCGCGCCTGGCTCGAAGCGGGGTCCGAGAATGCCGACTGGAACCGCTTCACCCGCTACATCCTCGAATGTGAGGGCACGAAGTCGCCGGATGGCAGCCGCGTCGCCCGCCGCGAGGAGCTCGCCCGCAAGGTGGTGCGCAAGCTCTACGTGAGCGATGCACGCTGGCGCCATCCGCTCGGCCCGGAGCGCGCCGGCTTCTACGATCTCATCGTGTCCGGCTTCTGCATCGACGCGATCTCGAGCGACAAACGCGTGTGGCAGCGCTGCATGCGCAACGTGCTCTCCACGCTGCAGGCGAACGGCCTCGTCATCCTGCACGCGCTGCACCGCTGCAAGGCCTACCGCGTCGGCGACCGGCATTTCCCCGGCGCGGACCTGTCCAAGGACGAGCTCGTGGCTTCGCTGCTCGAGAGCGGCTGCGATCCGGTGAGCGTCGACGTGCAGGTGGTGGCGTGTCCGGCGAACGAGCCGTACGGGTATTCCGGCATCCTGATGGCCAGCGCGGTCAAGACGTCTTAGACGGTCCAGGAAAAAGGCCCGACGTCATCGCTGACGCCGGGCCTTCTGCTTTCCGGAGACGATTCTAAGACCGTCTTAGACCGTCGTAGACCGTCATCGACGTCTTACCGCGGACGTTCCGCCGACGAGGGTTCCTCCGTCGTGCTCGTATCGCTGCTGCTCGTGTCCGCGTCTTCGGCCGCTGCCGTGCGTGAACGCGCCCAGTAACGGTCCGTCTCGCTGCTCCACGTGCTGCTCGCCACGTTCGGGAAGTTGCTCTCCTCGAAGCTCGGCGCATTCTCGAGCCGTGTGCGGTCGAGAACGACCGTCTCGCCTTTCATCGCCTGCTTGAGGGTCTGATAAGGCACGGCGACCATCTTGGTCGAGCCAGGGCGGCCGGTCGAGACGATGACGTGCGTCGCCTTGCCTTCGGCATCGATCACCACGTCGTTCACTTCACCGATGGTATCGCCGGTCGGACTCTCGACGTTCTTGCCGATGAGCTTCGACACGCGATGCTCGTCGGCCTGCGACGACTTGTCGCCGGCTGCCGCCGTGCGGGTCGACTCGGCGGACATGCTGTCTTCGTCGGTCGAAGCAGGGCTCGCTGAGCCACCGGGCTGAGTCGCGCCCGACTGCTGGCCGCTCGTCGAGGTGGTGTCCGAGCCGGAGATCGGCGGCGTGCCGGTCTGGCTCTCGCTCGTGCGTGCGTCCGTGCCCGTCGTGGTCGACGGACTCGGCGTCTGTGCCAGCACTGCGCCGGCGAGCCCGAGCGCGGTTGCCAGCCCCAATGTCTGCAATCTGATCATGGTCTACCTCTCGTCAGTTGTCGGTGGATACAACGCGCGATGCGTTCGCATTGCGGCTGCAATCCACATTCCCATCGTGGGTCTTAGTCGCTGATTTCAGACAGAAAAGCGCGGTCTGTGCAGCGACTTTTTCGCGCCGCTCATCTGCCGCGCACGCCGGCGTCGCACGCAGCAGACGCTTTCGCACGCGCGCGAAATTTTCTTCAACAGTCGTGGAACCTGTCGGAAGAGTGCGAGGTCTGCCGTCTTGAATGCAGCGCATTGCACGCGTTGCTTTCCGGCATCACGGCACCGACTTTGCTACGAACGCAGGCGGGACCGCCTCGAGAGATAGATCAGAGACGAAAGGACACGATCATGCGAAGGAAGGGGATTTTCAGACTGCCGGCGCCGTCGATGTCCGCCATCCAGGCGATCTCCAGCGTGTGTTATTCGCGTTGGGCCGCCGCGAAGAGCGGCTCACCGCTGCCGTGGTGGATGGCGCATCCCAGCTGGCTGACGCTCGACTTTAACGCCGCCGCGCAGGCGCGGCCGGTCAGCGTGTCTCCGCGCAGCTTCGCCGACTGATTCAGGCGCGGCGGACGGCCGACGGGTCAGGCCGTCTTCTGCCGCACGCCGTGCACCGCGAGCCGCGTCCGCTCGACGAGCGACACGCAGAACACGGGCGTATCCGCGTAAGGCGCGATGCCGAGCTTCGAGAATGCGTCGGTGCCGTGCGCGGGCTGCCACCGTAGCCGGCGGAAAAACCCTGCCGCGTCACGCGTGAACGCGTAGACGGCCGTAACGCCGAGCTCGGCCGCATCGTCGAGGAGCACGCTCACGAGCGTGCTGCCGATGGACCGGCGCCTCCTGCTCGCCGCCACCGCGATGCTGCGCAGGAGGCCGGAGGTGCCGACCACTTCCAGAACCCCGCAGCCGACGATCTGCCCTGCTTCGCGCGCCACGACCCAGCGTCCGATCTGCCGGTCGAGCACGTCGGCGCCCAGGCCGCATGCCGTCAGCAGATGCGCGATCGCCGGGCGATCCTCCAGCCGTGCATGATCGATGTGAGTACGACTTTGCATCACACTCTCCCGGAACCTGCGGCGATGCGCGCGGGCGCGCCAGTGCGCCGCAAACCCCGCCGCAGCGACGCGATGCCGTGCCGCAGCTCTTTCCACCCTTGCGCTTCGAGCGAGGCGAGCGCCTCGACCTGCGTGCGCTCCCAGGTCGGCAATGCGTCGGTGAGCCGTTGAACGCCCTCGTCGGTCGCGGCGACGATGCGCACGCGCCGATCCTTGCCGTGCGCAAGCTCGACCCAACCCCGCTCGATGAGCGGCCGAATCACCCTGGGCACGGTGCTCGCATCCATCGCGAGCTCCTCCGCCAGACGACCGATGGGCAGCGGCCCCATGCGAACCAGGGTCATGAGCGTGGTGAACTGGCCTGAGGTGAATCCCCTCGTGGCGAGAGCCTCGTCGAAGCGGGCGCCGACCACGCGCGCGGTCCGCGCGATGTGGCGATGAACACAATGAACCGGATCGTGCTGCAGCGCCGCGAGCGCGCGCTCGAAGCGTTGCAGCGCCAGTGACTTGGGGGACCGTTGCGCGTACATGCCGTCACGTTGCGTTGGCGATACGTGCGGTATTCTAACAGTGATGGCTGTATATGCACGTTTTCGAGCGCGCTGTGGCAGAAGCACAACGGCGCAGCAAAGCTGCGCCGTTGTGCCGTCTCAGACGGTCACAGACGGTCTTAGACCGTCTAGGACGGTCGGGGACGGTCCGCCGCGGCGCGCGACGGCACGGTCCGCTCGACGGCGGACTCCTGCACCAGCGCGCGCAGCATCCACGCGGACTTTTCGTGGAAAGCCATGCGGTCCGTGAGGAGGTCGGCGGTCACGACGTCCTCGCAGTCGGTCGCCTGGCGCGTGGCGTTGCGGAAAGTGCGGGCCGCAGTCTCGTGGTCGGCGCAGAGCATCATCACCGCCTGCTCGGCGGTCTGCTTCTCGCGCGTCTCGCGGATGTCCGACAGCTCGAGGAACTCGCCGAACGATCCCGGCGCCGGCGCATCGAGCGCGCGAATGCGCTCGGCGAGCTCGTCGACCGCCTCGGCGAGATTCTCGTATTGCTCTTCGGTCAGCTTGTGCAGCGAGTAGAAGAGCGGGCCGACCACGTTCCAGTGAATGGCCTGTGTCTTGGTGTAGAGCACGTACGTCTCGGCGAGCGCCTTGCCGACTGCCTGCGCAAGCAGCTGGCGGTCGGTGGGCGGCAGGCCCGTCTCGACCTGCGCCGAGCCTGACGCGGCCTGAGTCGACTCGCGTGTCGCCACGGGATTACTCCTCGCGATGCCCGGTGCTGCGACCACCGCGGACGAGGCTCGAGAGGATCATGCCGAATACGAGCCCCACGCCCAGCGCCCAGAGCGTCGCACGTTGCGGGTCGGATTCCACTCGGCCCTGCAGGCCCGTGAGCTGCGAGCGCGCCCACTCAGAGGCCCGACCGCCGCGCGTGCGCGCCCATTCCGTCGCCTGTTCGCCGCGTGCGCGCGCCGCCTCGCTCGCGGCCGTGCCGGCCTGCTTGAGGCGGTCGCCTGCGGCCGTTCCGGCCGCCTTCAGATGCTCACGGACCTTACTACCGTTGCCGCCCGCAGTGCCTTGCTGCTGCGCGCCGCCAGTCTGCTCGCTCTCGTAAGCCATGGTGCCCGCTCCTGCTCGTCGTTATACCCAGCGTGGATCACCAGCAAACGGCAGACACGAGCAAAAGTTCCGGCCAACCGAAGGCCGGAGCCTGGCGAGGCAGTGCTCATCGGCGGCGCGCGGGCCCCGAGCACCGCGCGCCGCCGTGATGCGCCGCTGACGATCAGAAGTTATAGCGCAGGTTCACTCCGTAGGTACGCGGCTGGTTCGTGAGGAACCCGACGCGCGCAGAGCGATCGCGTTCGCGATCGAGCGACAGGAATGCGCGCTCGTCCCACACATTGTTCACGAACACCGCCGCTTCCCACTCGTCCGCGCGTACTCCAAACCGGAGGTTGCCGATCTCGTACGACGGCAGCTCCGGATCGAAAGTGACCGTCGTGACCGAGGGCGCACCGAAGCCGCGCAGACCCGCCGAGCCGGCCGGCCGATTGGCCGCGGAGGAGATGATGCCGAAGTTGGGCTCCTGATCCGCGAGCAGCGTGTACGACGAGCCGACGTGCTGCACCGTGAAGTTGACGTAGGCTTCGAGCCCGGTCGACCACGGCCACGAATAGGTCGCGGACGCGGCGGCCTGCAGCTCCGGAGAGGTCGGCAGACGATTGCCGTCGCGGATGCCCGCAATGGGCTGTCCGTCGGGTGCGAGCACCGACTCGGTAATCTCGGCCTGCACGTACGTAGCCGTGATCGCGAAATCCAGGTTCTCCGACGGGCGGGCGAAGAGCTCCACCTCGCCGCCTATCGATTCCGCCTGCGCATTGAACACGACTCGCGATGAGCACGTGCCGGCGTTGCCGATCGCCTGGAGCCCGTCGATATCGGAGAAGAACACGGACACGTTGAAGCCGACGCGGCCGTCGGCCAGCTGCGTCTTGGCGCCGAGCTCGTAGTTCAGCACCTTCTCGTCTTGCCAGGTCGGCCGGCCGCTGAACGCCGCGAGATCGGTGGCCGAGCAGAGCGGCACGTTGAGTGGATCGTTGATGCCGCCGAGCCGGAAACCGCGCGCGACCTGTGCCGTGAACAGCAGGTCGTCGTTCGGCTCGTACGCAAGGATGACGCGCGGCGAGAAGCCGTCCGAGCTCGTCGAGCCCGGCTGGTTCTGATAGCCGAGATCGGCGAACACGCCTGCAAACGTGAGGAGGCGATCTTCCTCGAAGTCGTAGTAGCGCAGCCCGCCCGTCACGCTCCACTGATCCGTGAAGCGATAGGTGCCTTCGCCGAATACCGCGAACTGGCTGAAGTCGTACGTGAGGTCGGAAAAGAACGGCGTGTTTGGCGGTGCGTTGAAAAACGCGTTGTTCGGAAGTCCGATGCGCGTGAGGAATGCATCGTAGCCCGGTGTGGGCAGGTCCTGTCCGTACTCGCGGTCCACCGTCTGGTAGAACGCGCCGACCAGCCAGTCGAACGAGCCTTCGCCGGTGGAGGCGAGGCGCACTTCCTGGCTGAACGCTTCGAGCTGGGTCGTATCGATCAGCGGGGAGTTGAGCCGGACCTCTGCCGTGGTAGCCGGACCGCCGTTCGCAGGCGTGCCGAAAGCGCCGCCGAGATCGAAGGTCACGCTGCCAGTGAGCTGACTGGCATCCCGCGTCACCACGACTTCGCGATCGGTATACGAGCTCACCGAGGTGAGTGTCATCGCACCCAGCTCGAGCTCGATGCGCAGGTCGGCGAGCGTGAAGTCATCTTCGAGGCCTTCCTGCACCTGCGTGACCTGGCCGCGCTCGCCGGGGTCGACGGCCGGCTGCGTCGTCGTGAAAGGATTGCCCAGGATGTTGAAGACATCGATGCGCGGGTAGCCATCGGTTTCGAGCTTCTGGTAGACGATGCGCGGAGTGATCGAGAGCGTCTCGCTCGGCTGCAGCAGCAGCGCCACGCGCGTGCCCAGCCTCTCGCCGCCGTCGACATCCTCATCCACGCTGCGATTCGGATACACCGAGTCGAGGAAGCCGGCGAGCTCGTTGTAGTAGCCGACGAGGCGCAACGCGGCCGTGTCACCCACGGGGATGTTGACCATTCCCTTGATGGCACCGCCGAAGTCCGCATCGGTACCCTGTTGCAGATTGAGCTCCGCCGTGCCCTCGAATTCGCCGGGTCGCGGCTGCGCCGTGATGTAGCGCAGCGTGCCGGAGGATGAGCCCGCGCCGAACAGCGTGCCCTGCGGGCCGCGCAGCACCTCGAAGCGCTCCAGGTCGAAGAGATCGAGGTCGGGCGTGAAGAGGGCCACGGAGATCGGCGATTCGTCGAGGTAGATGCCCACGGACTCCTTGACGCCGGGCTGGTCGCGAATGACCTGGCCCGCGCTGATGCCTCGGATGGCGACCTGGCTCTGTCCCGGGCCGAGATCGGTGATCGCGAGGCCGGATACGTTGCGGGCGAGCTCGACGATGTTGTTGGACCCCGATTCACGCATGCTCTCGGCGGTGACCGCAGCGACCGAGAACGGCACGTCCTGCAGGTTCTGGGCGCGCTTCTGTGCGGTGACGATGATTTCCTGCAGGACCCTGTCCTCGGCCTCCTGCGCGTGCGCAACGGAAGCGAGCGCCGCACCGACCGCGATCGCAACGGCGGATCGTGAATACTTCATGACAACTCCTCCGGTTGTGCGAGTTGAACAACCGCTGGGACGGTTGTTGTTATTTGCGCACGAAGTATCCCGCTAAATCGCCAGTCTTAATAGAGTCGATGCAGCTGCTGAGGTCATGAATGTTGCTGCTGCAACACAATGTTGACAGCATGCTGTCAATTGACTAGGGCGCAGGCGGTGCAGCCTGGTCGCAGGGACGCCCACAGCCGCGAATGGAACCTGAGGCGTCGACAGAGGTTATGCTCACTCTTGTGAGTGACGTGAGACTCAGGCTCGCACGCTCGCGCGATGCGCCGGACATCGCGGCGATGTCCCATGCCTTCATCGAGCGCGGGCTGCGGCAGACGTGGACGGACGCGCGGATCGCCCGCCACATCCGCCATCCCGAGAGCGTGGTGCTCGTGGCGGATTTCCTCGGCCCGCTCGGGGGCTTCGCGATCATGGATTTCGGCGACGACACGGCGCATCTCGATCTGCTCGCCGTCGCGCCCGCCCACCGCCGGCGCGGCGTGGGGCGCAGCCTCGTCGCCTGGCTCGAAGAGACGGCGGTCACGGCGGGCACCTTCGTCATCGGCCTCGAAGTGCGCGCGGACAACCTCGCCGCCCGCTCGTTCTACGAATCCCTCGGCTACGCAGAAATTGCCCGCGTGCACGGGTACTACCAGGGGCTCGAGGATGCGCTGCGCATGCAACGCGACGTGCGCCTGGCGGGGAGCTCCACCCGGGCGCGGTGAAGGTCACTCGTACTGGCGCGAGCCGAGGCGCAGCGACTCGGCAACCCGCTGCCGCAACGTGTCGGGCGCGAGCACGCGCACGTCGGCGCCGTACTTCAGGATCTCCATCACGAGCTCGCGTTCGTCGCTGTAGGGCAGCTCGAGAATCCACGATCCGTCGAGCTGGAAGCTGCCCTTCTGCTGCGGGTGCCACACCTCGTTCGCGACCCAGCGGGCGCGCAGCGGCGTGAACTGCAGCACCGCGTGCTGCACGTGGCGGCCGGCGAAGATGCCGTAGCCCGCCGAGAGCACACGATCGAGCGTGGCGTCCGGAATCTCGCGCGCGTGCCCTGTGCCGAGAGCCGCGCTCTCGATCGCATCGAGCGAGAACGTGCGCAGCGCGCGGCGCAGGTGGCACCACGCATCGACGTACCAGTTGTAGCGGTAATGCACGAGGCGCTGCGGCGAGATGACGCGCTCGCTGTGCACGCCGGTCTGGCGGTTGTAGTGGCGGATGGTGAGCCGCCGGCGCGCGAGCACGGCGGTGGCGACGACCTCGAAATGCTGCGGCTTCACGCTGCGCGCCGCCATCGGCAGGATGCGGATGCGGCGCCGCACCTCCGCCGCGGAGTGGTCGCCGCTGCCGAGCAGCTTCTCGATGCGCTCGCGCAGCGGGTGGATCTGCTTCGCCAGGAGGCCGGGCTGCAGCGTCTCGAGCAGGTGCTCGAGCGTCAGCAGCGCGTGGATCTCGGCCGCGTTGAACCAGATGCCGGGAAGCTGCCACGTGCCGCCATCGGAGGCGCGCGCGAGCTGGTAGCCGTTAGTCTCGCGGCTCCAGTCGATCGGCGCGTTCATGCGGTCGCGCAGATACTCGAGATCCCGCTTGAAGGTCGCCGGGGAGATGCCGAGCTCCTCGAGGAACTGCTCGCGCGTCACCGACTTGCGCTGCTGCAGGAGACCGTAGATGCGGTAGAAGCGCTCGGTGCGGTCCACGTGTTTTGCGCAAAGGGGAAAGTGGAGCGGGTGATGGGAATCGAACCCACGTTAGTAGCTTGGGAAGCTACAGTTCTACCATTGAACTACACCCGCTGGCCCTGCCGATTCTACGGGCCATCACCGAGCGGCGACAACGATCGCGGCTGTCGCCCCGCTCGCGTACAGTCCTTTGCCGATGCAGCGCAGCGACCCCCCGCAGCCGGAGCAAGCTTCCACCGGCGTCCGCCACCGCACCGTGCGCAGCTTCGTCCTGCGCGCCGGGCGCATCACCGATGCGCAGGAACGCGCGCTGCGCGATCTCTGGCCGGCGTACGGCATCGATTTCGCGCCGGCCACACTCGATCTGAATGCGGCGTTCGGGCGCCGCGCGCCGCGCGTGCTCGAGATCGGCTTCGGCAACGGCGACAACCTCATCGCGCTCGCCGGGGCGCATCCGGAGCGCGATTTCCTCGGCGTGGAGGTACACCGTCCGGGCGTCGGCCGCCTGCTGCTCGAGATCGACAGGCGCCGCCTCACGAACGTGCGGGCGATCTGCCACGACGCCGTCGAGGTGCTCGAGCGGCAGATCGCGCCCGGCGTGCTCGATGAGGTGCTGATTCTCTTCCCCGACCCGTGGCACAAGAAGCGCCATCACAAGCGCCGCCTGATCCAGCCCGCATTCGTCACGCTCGTCGCGAGCCGCCTCGCCCACCTCGACGGCGTCGTG
>Ga0209751_10005958_pt1 | contig 11391 bp, 14 predicted proteins | sample RifCSP13_1_FD_184019 | JGI IMG/M metagenome (GOLD analysis project Ga0209751, IMG submission 184019) | Soil microbial communities from Rifle, Colorado - Rifle CSP2_sed 13_1 (SPAdes) (version 2) | ecosystem: Environmental > Terrestrial > Deep subsurface > Rock core/Sediment | place: Rifle...
GCGAGCCCGGCCACGAACAGCAGCTGAGCGAACGAAAGCCAGCCGGCCACGAAAGCGGCCGGGATCGAGACGAGCAGCACGGCGCGGCCGATATCGGCCCAGATGAGCACGGGCCGGCGCCGCAAACGGTCGACCCATGCCCCCGCGACGAGCCCGAATACCAGCGCCGCCGCCACATCCATGCCCCGCAGGACGGCAACCTCGATGGGTCCAGCGTCGAGGACGAGGATCGCCACGAACGGCAGCGCCATCCGGGTGATGAGCGACCCGAAGATCGAGACCGTCGCCGCGGACCAGAAGCGGACGAACGCCCCATTCGACCACAGCGACGACCTACCCGTCTCCGTCATGACCAGCGAGGCTACACGGTGGTCGGGCCTCGCGAACGGGTCAGCCCGGTCGGATCCACTAGGCCGGGTCGATGACCGCTCGAGGATGCCGGTCCTGGGCGATCGTCCGGCCTGGGGTACACTCCCGCTGCTCCGGTGTCGCCAGAACACGCGCACCCCCCGACCGCCCCTCAGCGTCGGTCGTCAAGACGAGGACAGGAAAACCAGCGACCCCATGTTCGACGCCCTCTCGGAACGTCTCCGGACGACACTCGCCTCCCTGACCGGCCGTGGTCGTGTCTCCGAGGCCGACGTCGACATCGCGATGCGTGAGATCCGGCTCGCCCTCCTCGAGGCGGACGTCAACTTCAAGGTCGTCCGCGAGTTCACGACTCGCGTCCGGGCACGCGCGGTCGGGGCCGAGATCCTCCAGTCGCTGACTGCCGGCCAACAGGTCGTCAAGATCGTCCACGAGGAGCTCATCGCCACCCTCTCGGTCGGCGATCGGACGTTCCACCTGACGGGCAACCCGGCGGTCATCGCCCTCGTCGGGCTCCAGGGGTCGGGCAAGACGACGTCGGCGGCCAAGCTCGCCCGCCACGTCATCAGGATGGGCCGACGGCCGCTGCTCGTCGCCGCGGACCCCTATCGACCGGCGGCTGCGGACCAGCTCGAGACGCTCGGTCGGGGGATCGACGTCCCGGTCCATCGATCCCCGGCGGGCACGACCGTCGTCGACATCGCCCGCGGCGGGATCGAGTCCGCAGGCCGACTGGTCCGCGACACGGTGATCCTCGACACGGCCGGCCGACTGACGATCGACGAGAACCTCATGGCCGAGATCGCAGCCATCGATGCCGCGGTCGATGCGATCGAGACCTTGCTCGTCGTCGATGCCATGACCGGCCAGGAGGCGGTCTCGGTCGCCGAAGCGTTCGCGGTCGCCATGCCGCTGACGGGTCTCGTCCTCACCAAGATCGACGGTGATGCCCGAGGCGGGGCCGCCCTCTCTATCTCGGCCGTGACCGGGATACCGGTGAAGTTCCTGGGCACCGGCGAGAAGTCGGATGCTCTCGAGGTGTTCCACCCCGACCGGCTGGCTGGCCGGATCCTCGGCATGGGCGACATCCTGACCCTGGCCGAGCGGGCCCAGGAGGTGGTGGACGCGAAGCAGGCCGAGAAGATGGTGGAGAAGATGCGGTCCGCATCGTTCACCCTCGAGGACATGCTCGACCAGCTCCAGCAAGTCCAGAAGATGGGGCCGATCGGCCAGGTCGTCTCGATGATCCCCGGCATGGGCGGCTTCGCCAACGAGGCGCAGGCCGCGGCGGATCGAGGCGACATGAGCAGGGTCGAGGCGATCATCAGGAGCATGACGCCCCTCGAGCGGCGAGATCCATCGGTCCTCAACGCCGCGAGACGGCGGAGGATCGCCGCCGGGTCGGGGACCGAGCTCAGCGAGGTCAATCGGCTCGTGAAGCAGCACGCCGAGATGCAGAGGCTCATGAAGCAGTTCAGCGGTGCCGGCGGCCGCCGGGCGGCGATGAGCATGCTGGGAAGGCAGTAGCGATGACCGAGTACGGAACACCGATGCTCGACGACGGAGCGACCACGACCCAGACCGGAGGCACCGCCACCGGCCGCTGGACGGTGGCCATCATGGTCGTCGGCATCGCCATCGCCGTCACAATCCTCGTCCTGGTCATTCTGACCGGGCTCGGCTCATCGTCGATCGTTGCCCGATGGGTACCCTCCGACACGACCGTCTACGGCGAGATCCGATTCGATCTTCCGGGCGACCAGGAGGCCAACCTCGCCGCGTTCCTGTCGAGCTTCCCGGGCTTCGATGACACGAGCCGGATGTCCGACAAGCTTGCCGAGCTGGCCGATCGGGTCATCGGCGAAGGGTCGGACGGGCGGCTCGACTACAGCGGGCAGATCGCGCCGTGGTTCGGCGGACAGGTCGCCATCGCATCGACCGTGAGCGGACCGCAGTCAGGCGTGGTCGACGTCGCCCGTCAGGCTGAACTTGTCGTCGCGACGGTGAAGGATGAGGCGAAGGCCTCCGAGTGGCTCGGCGCGAACGTCCGCGGCGGCTCCTCGCTGGATCACAGCGGCGTGACGATCACGGTCGGCGACAAGGGTGCGGCCTGGGCGATCACCGAGGGGGTGCTCCTGCTCGGCGACCGCGGATCGGTAACGGCCGCGATCGACACGTCGGGCGAGTCGGCGTTCGCGTCCCGCGACGATGTCGCGACCGCCCGCCGCGAGCTTGGTGGGGACCAGCTCGTCTTCGGGTTCGTCGATACGGCGACGATCGGAGCGGCCATCGAGGACGCGGCCGGCCAGATGCCAGTCCCTGTGCCGGGCCTCGGCGCCGGCCTCGTGAGGGTCCCGGCGTGGATCGCCGCCGGTTTCCGCGTCGAGGCCGACGCGCTCGTCGGGACGACCGTCATGCCACACGTCGTCGGCGCCTCGACGACGAATGCCGAGAGTGTCGTGCCCACCCGCATCCCCGCCTCCACGATCCTCGCGGTCGACGCCCATGATGTTGGCCCGCGTCTGATCGAGGCGATCGAGTCGATCGGCGGAACAGGCGAACTCGGCTCGATCGATGGCGCCCTGCGCCTCCTCGGCGGAGCCGACGGCATCGTCGGCTGGATCTCCGAGGTTGGGATCGTCCTCGACGCCGGTCCGGCTGGTCTGACCGGAGGCATCGTCGCGACATCGTCCGACGCAACGGCATCCCAGTCGCTCTTCAGCCAGCTCGAGATGGCGGCTCGTCTCGCCGGCGCGACCGTCGAGGAGGTCGATGCGAGCGGGACGACGATCATCAGCATCGAGCTGTCGGGGCTTGATCGCCTCCTCGACGGCGTGGGGCTCGGCGACCCGGGTGTCGGACTCCTCCCGGACCCGCTCGAGGGCCCGATCGCGCTGTCGTGGGCAGTCCAGGGAGATCTCGTCGTGATCGGCGCGAGCGCAGGTTTCGTTCTGGCCGTGCTGTCGACGACGGACGACACCTCGCTTGCCTCGACCGACGCGTTCAAGTCGATGGTCGACCAGGCCGGCCGACGGCACGCCGCGCTGGGTTGGCTCGATATCGAAGGGGCGATCGACCTTGCCGGATCCTCGTCCATGCTCGGCGAGAAGTACTCGACCGACATCGCACCGTACCTGGCGCCGCTCGACGCGGTGCTCGGAACGCTGGTCGTCGGCGGCTCGGTCGACCGCATCACGGTCGTCGCCACCGTCAGCGAAACTCAGTGAACAGCGCAAGCAAGGAGGTCAGACCAGCTCATGGCAGTCCGCATACGCCTCACTCGCGTCGGCGCGAAGAAGCAACCCTCCTATCGGGTGGTCGTTGCCGACTCGCGCAGCGCCCGCGATGGCCGCTCGATCGAGACCATCGGCCACTACAACCCGCGCGTGGACCCCGTCGAGGTGAATATCGACGCCGAGAAGGCGACAGCCTGGCTTGCCAGGGGCGCCCAGCCGTCCGACACGGTCGTCCGTCTGTTCCGTCGCGTCGGGATCCTGCCCGACGATCAGGGCTAGGAGGTCGTGATGTCAGCCACCGAGCTGGTCGAGTACGTCGCCAAATCACTCGTCGACGATCCGGAGGCGGTCCGTGTCGAGGCCGTCGAGACCCCCGGCGGGACCGTCATCGAGTTGCGCGTCGCCGATGACGACATGGGCAAGGTCATTGGGCGCAACGGATCGGTCGCCAAGGCCCTGCGAACCTTGCTCAAGGTCGTCGGCGCCCGTGAGGGTGAGAGCGTGGGGCTCGAGATCCTCTGAGCGCCGCGGCCGACAGCGAGCGAATGGTCGTCGGGCTCGTGAGGTCGGCGCACGGCCTCGACGGTGAGGTCCGCATCGAGGTGCTGACCGATCGCCCGGAAGACCGCTTTCGGGTCGGTTCGGTGCTCTTCCGGGAAGGCCGACGCGAACCGTTGACGATCGAGCGGGCCGAGCCGGTCGGCAACGGGCCGGGATGGTGGCTGCGATTCGGCGAGGCGACCGACCGGACGGCCGCCGAAGACCTTCGCGGCGCTTACCTTGAAGCGGAGGTGGCCGCCGATGACCGTCCGGCCGACGGCGTCTGGTGGCACCAGGTCGTCGGCGCTCGAGTCGCCGATGCGGGCGGGGCCGAGATCGGCCGTGTCGTCGACATCTATCGGGCCGGCGGCGCGGAAGTCTTCATCGTCGAGGGGCCGCGCGGCCGCATCGACGTGCCGGCGGTCAGGGCAGTCGTGACGAAGTTCATGCCACTGGACGGCGAGATCGTCATCGATCCGGCGGCGCTGGGCCTGGACGATGATCGGGAGCAGGCATGAGCCTTCGCATCGACATCCTGACGCTGTTCCCGTCGATGTTCGAGGGCCCGTTCAGCGCCAGCATCCCGGCCCGGGCCATCGAGCGAGGTCTCGTGGAGATCGCGATCTCGGATCTCCGCGTCCACGGCCTGGGCCGTCATCGGACGGTCGACGACACCCCCTACGGGGGTGGAGCCGGCATGGTCCTGCGTCCCGAGCCGGTCGTCGCGGCGGTCGACGCGGTCCGGCGGCCCGGTTCGTTGGTTATCCTCGTCGATCCGGCCGGCGAGCGGTTCAGCCAGGCCCGGGCCCGAACGCTTGCCGCGGCCGAGCATCTCGTCATCGTCTGCCCGCGCTATGAGGGCGTCGACGAACGGATCCGCCGATACGTCGACCTCGAGCTGTCCATCGGCGACTACGTCGTGTCGGGCGGCGAGCTTCCGGCGATGGTCGTGATCGATGCCGTCATCCGGCTCCTCCCGGGGGCCATCGACGAGGGGTCGACGCTGGAGGAGTCGCATGCCGACGGCCTGCTTGAGTACCCGCAGTACACGCGACCCGCGACATTCCGTGGCGACGCCGTGCCGGACGTTCTGGTGTCGGGCAACCACGAGCTCGTCCGGCGCTGGCGGTTGCGCGAAGCCCTTCGGCGGACGGCGACGCGTCGGCCGGACCTCCTGTCCGGTCGCCCGCTGTCGGTCGAGGAGCGCGAGCTCCTCCACGATGTGATCGACGAGACGGCCGGTCCAGCGGGAGGCTCCTGACCCGCCTGCTATACTCCCGCCGGCCACGGTCCCTCCGCGGCCGTCCAGACGAACAGATCGCAGCCGAGGCTGCCCGCACCTCGAGAGGTTGACCAGGCCCGTGAACATCCTCGACGAGATCGTCGCCGATCAGCTCCGGACCGATCTGCCGGAGATCTCTCCGGGTGACACCGTCCGCGTCGCCGCCAAGGTCGTCGAGGGCACCCGCGAGCGCATCCAGGTGTTCGAGGGGACGGTCATTCGTCGGCGGGGCGGCGGGATCGCCAGCGCCATCACGGTTCGCCGCATCGCGTCCGGCGTCGGTGTCGAGCGGACATTCAAGATCAACTCGCCGCGGATCGATCGGATCGAGGTCATCCGCCACGGTCAGGTCCGACGAGCGAAGCTGTACTACCTCCGTCGTCGGGTCGGCAAGGCCGCCACCCTGCGCGAGCGTCGCCGGCAAGGCTGACCGGCGACGGCGACGGGACGACGGTCGCCGTGACTTCGGTCGCGACGCTCGGCTCGCGGTCCGGCCGGACGACGACATCGCCGTGGCATCGACCACGCCGTGAGCCCGACTTCACCGAGGAGCGCATTCTCTGGCACCGCGGGGTCCGGTATGTAGCCGGCATCGACGAGGTCGGTCGGGGTTGTCTGGCCGGGCCCGTCGCTGCCGGTGCCGTCATCCTTCCGCGTGACTGGCGACCGAGCGGCCTGCGCGATTCGAAGGACATCACCGCCGACGACCGGAGCCGTCTCGCCGCCGAGATCAGGGCGCATGCGGTCGCCTGGTCGGTCGCCTTCGTGTCGCCGGCGGTCATAGACCGGATCAACATCCTTCAGGCGACGCTCCTCGCCTCGGAGCTGGCGGCTGCCCGACTCGCAATCAGACCAGACGCGGTGCTGCTCGACGGCTCGCTCGTCTTCGCGGACCTGCCCGTCCGGCAGCGGGTCCTTGTCGATGCCGATCGGCTGTGCGCGTCGGTGGCTGCGGCGTCGATCCTCGCCAAGGTCGCCCGTGATGAGCTCATGGTCCGCCTCGACGATCTCCATCCGGGCTACGGGCTGGCCGGCAACAAGGGTTATGCGGCGCCGGACCATCGGGCTGCCCTGGTCGAGCTCGGACCGTCGCCGATCCACCGCCTGACGTTCGCGTCGGTGGCCGAGGTGGAGCAGCTCGGTCTGTTCGAGGTCGGATTGGCCCGACCGTGAGGTCACCGCCTCGTCATCGCTCGATGACCGGCGCGTGATCACCGGTTGAGTGCCGGGTGACCGCCGCGTCATCGGCGTCTGAGATGCTTGCCGAGTGGCCAACCGCGGGACTGCCAGATCCGGGGCGATGGCCGAGGAGGTCGCCGCCGGTCGGCTCATCGAGGCGGGCTGGCGCGTCCTCGGACGCAACGTGCGGGTCGGACGTCGCGAGCTCGACATCGTCGCCGTCGACCCGACCCCGCCCGCTCGGCTCGTTGCCGTCGAGGTCCGCTACCGGACCCGACGCGACTACGGGGTCGCAGAAGAGTCCTTCGATCGCGGGAAGCAGGCCAGGACCCTGGCCGCCCTGATGACGCTCCGATCGGCTGGTCGACTCGATGACGGGACCATCGTCCCGGCACTCACACCCGCGGTCGACCTGATCGTCATCGAGCCTGTGGTCACGCCGCGGGCCGCGATCCGGGTCCGCCACCACCGCGACGTTCTCGTCTGAGTGGACGGCCGGATCGCGGCCCGACCCATGCTAGACTCTCGCGGCCGCTGAGCGGCGCCAACGCCCGCCGACGCAGGCGGAGCACACACGCGGATCGCCCCGGTCGGGAGGTGCCGAAAGGTTCCCCTCCGATGGATCCGCGGAGGAACAACCGACAGGAGGTCGCCGACCGTGCCGTCCATCTCGATGCGCCAGCTGCTGGAGGCCGGGGTCCACTTCGGACACCAGACCAGGCGCTGGAACCCCAAGATGCGTCCGTACATCTTCGCGGAGCGCAACGGGATCCACATCATCGACCTGGCTCAGACCGTCAAGGGTCTCGACGAGGGGCTCGCCGCGGTCCGGGAGACAGTCGCCCGTGGCGAGACCGTCCTTTTCGTCGGGACGAAGAAGCAGGCCCAGGAGCCCGTCTCCGCCGAAGCCGGACGGGCTGGCATGCCGTACGTGAACCAGCGCTGGCTGGGCGGGATGCTGACGAACTTCGTCACGATCAAGAAGAGGATCGGTCTGCTGGACCAGCTCGAGGCGCGTCGCGATTCAGGGGAGTTCGAGCACCTTCCCAAGAAGGAGGCGGCGCGGCTCACCGAGGAGCTGGCCAAGCTCGATCGCACGCTTGGCGGCATCCGCCGCATGCGTCGTCTGCCCGGGATGATCTTCGTCGTTGACCCACATCGCGAGAAGATCGCCGTTACCGAAGCCAAGAAGCTCGAGATCCCGGTCGTCGGTACGGGCGACACGAACGTCGACCCGGACGACCTCACCTACGTCATCCCGGCCAACGACGACGCCATCCGCAGCATCCGTCTGCTGTGCCAGTTCGTCGCCGACGCCTGTATCGAAGGCACCGGCGAGCGCGCCTCGCGGGCGCCCGGGCCGGACATCGACGAGGACGAGCAGGAGATCGTGGCCGCTGGCGCCTTCGAGGAGCAGGCAGCGGACGACCTCCTTGCGGCCATCGCCAGCGGCGGTGTGGCGTCATTCGATCCAGAGCTCGACGAGGAAGACCTGTTGCCCGGCGCCCGGGCGGCTCGGGCCGCCCGAACGACCGGCCGGATCGCCCCCGGCGATGCGCCCGCCGATGAGACGGAGATCCCGGCTCCCGAGGGGGGTGATGGAGTGGTCGTCGTCGCTGATGCCGACCAGCCGGCCGCCGCCCCGACCGTCGAGTCGACAGCACGGCCCGCCGCAGCCGAGGCTCCTGCAGCCGACGAAATTCCCGCCGACGAGACCCCCGCCCTCGACGAGGCTGCGGCCGAGTCGTAGGGCTCAGCGGCACCCTCGCGTTTGAAGCCAGACTACCCGGAAAGGAAGTTCGATCCTGATGGCGGATATCTCGGCCGCGGCCGTGAAGCAGTTGCGCGAGCTGACCGGCGCCGGTTTCATGGACTGCAAATCGGTTCTGGTCGAGACGGACGGTGACCTGGAGGCCGCGGTCGCGCTGTTGCGCGAACGCGGCCAGGCGGCCGCCGCGAAGAAGGCCGACCGGGACGCCCGCGAGGGAGTCATCGGCACCTACATCCACACCGGCGGCCGCTTCGGCGCCATCGTCGAGGTCAATTGCGAGACGGATTTCGTGGCTCGCAACGAGCGCTTCAGCCAGCTCGTCCGCGAGATCGCTATCCAGATCGTCGCCCTCCGGCCGCTCTATCCGACCATCGATTCGGTGCCACTGGACGTGATCGCCGCCAAGCGATCGGAGCTCGAGTCCGACCCCGTCGTGGTATCGAAGCCGAAGGACGTCCGGGACCGGATCGTCGAAGGGCAGCTGGGCAAGTGGTACACCGACGTCGTCCTCTACGAGCAGCCGTTCCGTGACGGCGACAAGCGCGTGGGCGACGTGGTCAACGACGCGATCGCCACGATTGGCGAGAACATCAGGGTTCGACGCTTCGTCCGCTTCGAGGTCGGGGAGGAGCTGTGACCTCCGTCGGCCCCCAACTCCGCTACCGACGCGTCCTTCTCAAGCTGTCGGGCGAAGCGCTCCTTGGCAGCCGTCAGTACGGTGTGGACCCGGAGTTCTGCCGTTTCATCGCCCACCAGGTCGCCGAGGTCCATGGCCTTGGGGTCGAGGTCGCGATCGTGGTCGGGGGCGGCAACATCTTCCGCGGTCTGGCTGCCGCGGCCACGGGGATGGATCGAGCGGCCGGCGATCAGATCGGCATGCTGGCGACCGTCATGAACGGCCTCGCCCTCCAGGATGCGATCGAGCGGGCGGGGATGCCGACGCGCGTCATGAGTGCGATCACGATGAACGAGATCGCCGAGCCGTACATCCGACGGCGGGCCGTTCGGCACCTCGAGAAGGGTCGCGTCGTCATCTGCGTCGCCGGGACGGGTAACCCCTACTTCACGACCGACACGGCAGCCGCCCTGCGGGCGGTCGAGATCGGCGCCCAGGTCCTGCTCAAGGCGACCAAGGTCGACGGAGTCTACGATGCCGACCCCGAGACGGAACCGACCGCTCGTCGATACGACCACCTGACGTACGCCGACCTGTTGCGGGATCGGCTCCGCGTGCTCGACGCCACGGCCGTGTCCCTGTGCATGGAAAACGAGATGCCGATCGTCGTCTTCGATCTCAATACACCCGATAACATCACAAGGGTGGCGAAGGGAGAACCGGTCGGCACCTTCATCTCGGTCAGCGGCGAGGAGCGGGGCTCCCCATGAGCCAGGCGATCCTGGCCGCCGCCGACCAGAAGATGACGCGCGCCGTCGAGGCTCTCGAGCGAGATCTGGCGGGCGTTCGGACGGGCCGAGCCTCGACCACCCTCGTCGAACGGGTCATGGTGGACTACTACGGCGCGGCCACCCCGCTCAACCAGCTTGCCGGACTCACCGTGCCCGAGCCGCACCAGATCGTGATCCAACCCTGGGATCGGAGCGTCCTGGCCGCGATCGAGAAGGCGATCACCAAGAGCGATATCGGGCTTCAGCCTGTCGTCGATGGGACCGTCGTCCGCCTCAACGTCCCGCCCCTGACCGAGGAGCGGCGGCGCGAGATCGTCAAGGTCGTGCACCGCCGCATGGAGGAGGCTCGGGTCGAGATCCGGAACATGCGTCGCGATGCCGCCGACGACCTCAAGAAGGAGGAGCGCGCCGGCGAGATTGGGACCGATGACGCCCATCGTGAGCTCGAGGCCCTCCAGAAGGTCACCGATCGGCACATCGCCGCGGTCGATACCGTCGGCGAGCACAAGGAGCGAGAGGTCCTCGAGGTCTAGTGGCCCGAGCACCGCTGGCCAGACCGAGCGATGCGCCGCCGCAGGCGCACAAGCCGCGGACGGACGTCTCCGAGCCATCGAGCGGTGATGTCGTGCTGCCAAGGCATGTCGCAGTGATCATGGACGGCAACCGACGCTGGGCTCGCGCCCGGGGGGTCTCCGAGCTCGAGGGCCACGCGGCCGGCGTCGAGGCGATCCGCGAGGTCGTCCGGCAGGCCGTTCGTCGGGGGGTGCCGGTCCTCACCCTGTATGCGTTCAGTCGCGAGAACTGGGCGCGCTCGGACGCCGAGATCGGCGGTCTCTTCGATCTTCTCGAGGACGCGATCACGTCCGAGACCGAGGAGTTGGCGGCGCAAGGAGTCCGGGTCCGCATCCTGGGACGGACAGATGAGCTGCCCGAGCAGACGAGGGCCTCGATCGACGGCGCGCTGGCCGCGACCGGGTTGGGGGATCGGCTGATCCTCAATGTCGCCTTCAATTACGCCGGGCGGACCGAGATCGTCGATGCGATCCGGCGGCTCCTGGCGTCGGGTGTCGCCGCCGATGCCATCGACGAAGACGCCGTGTCAGGCGCCCTCTATACGGCCGGCCTGCCGGACCCGGACCTCGTCATCCGGACAGGTGGAGAGCACCGCCTCTCGAACTTCCTCATCTGGCAGGCGGCCTACGCGGAGTTCTACTCAAGCCCCGTGCTGTGGCCCGATTTCGGCCCGGACGCATTTGACGAGGCGCTCGCCGAATACGCGAGTCGTACACGACGGTTCGGGCGCTGAGCGAGAACCAACCGTGAGAGAGCGGGCGATGAGCGCCCTGCTCTTCGTGCCGCCCGTCGTCCTCATCCTCGTCCTGGGCGGCTGGTGGGTCGCGATCGTCGTCGGTGTTCTCGTCGCCCTTGCCTCCGGCGAGGCATTCCGGCTCCTCCGGGCTGCCGGCCAGCCGGCCCTCCTGCCGCTCGGGATCGTCCTTGCCCTTGCCGTCGCGATCGACGCCGCCGCGGTCAAGGGTGTCGAGTCGACGATCATGCTGCTGACCGGTGTCGGTCTCGTTCTGGCGGCGATCGGGTCGTTCCTCCGC
>Ga0209751_10005961_pt1 | contig 11389 bp, 6 predicted proteins | sample RifCSP13_1_FD_184019 | JGI IMG/M metagenome (GOLD analysis project Ga0209751, IMG submission 184019) | Soil microbial communities from Rifle, Colorado - Rifle CSP2_sed 13_1 (SPAdes) (version 2) | ecosystem: Environmental > Terrestrial > Deep subsurface > Rock core/Sediment | place: Rifle...
GCGAGGCTGCGGCCTCTCCCCCCAGCACGTGGACGATCGCCGGCGCCGCCGCCGCGCCCACAAGGCTTCTCTGAATGAACTGCCTGCGGCCGATTCCTCGCTTCATGGCGCTCACCTCGCTCGCTTCGGGCGCACGTTACGCCCGCCCGCCGCGACAGGTCAAGCGAAGCGGACGACTCAGCCGCGATTGACCTCGTGCCGGGCGGCCGCTAGCCTGTGCGCTCGCGTTCCGACACGATCGAGGTGCACATGAGCGAGAAGCAGCGGGCCCTCGAGGCCCTGGCCGCGGCCCAGTGGAAGCTCGCGCTGCGGCTGACCGGGGCCATGATGGCGGTCTACTTCGGCTTCATCCTGCTCGTGGCGTGGGCCAAGCCGCTGCTGGGCCGGCAGCTCGTGCCGGGCCTGAGCCTCGGCATCCTGCTCGGCGCGCTCGTGATCGTCACGGCCTGGATCCTGATCTGGATCTACGTGCGCTGGGCGAACAGCCACTACGACGCGACCGTGACCCGGATCCGCGAGACGGGCCGATGAGCACGAGCCTCGGGTCGCCCAACTTCGCCGCCATCTTTTTCTTCTTCCTGTTCGTGTCGGTGACGCTCGCGATCACGTACTGGGCGGCGCGCCGCACGCGCAGCACCGAGCACTTCTACGCGGCCGGTCGCAGCGTCACCGGCCTCCAGAACGGCCTGGCGCTCGCCGGCGATTACATGAGCGCCGCGAGCTTCCTCGGCATCGCCGGGCTCGTGGCGCTCTCGGGCTTCGACGGCCTCATCTACTCGATCGGCTTCCTGGTCGGCTGGCCGGTGGTGATGTTCCTGATCGCGGAGCCGCTGCGGAACCTGGGCCGCTACACCTTCTCGGACGTGGTGGCCTACCGCCTGCGCCAGACGCCCGTGCGGATCGCCGCGGCCATCGGCACGCTCGCCGTGGTCACCTTCTACCTGATCGCGCAGATGGTGGGCGCCGGCAACCTGATCAAGCTGCTGTTCGGCATCCCCTACGAGTGGGCGATCGTGATCGTCGGCGCGGTGATGATGGCGTACGTGCTCTTCGGCGGAATGCTCGCCACCACCTGGGTCCAGATCGTCAAGGCCGTCCTGCTGCTGGGTGGCGCGTTCCTGCTCGCGGTGATGGTGCTGGTCCGCTTCGCGATGAACCCGCTCGCTCTCTTCGCGAACGCTGCCGAGCGTTTCGGCGCCCAGGTGCTCGCCCCCGGCCAGCTCGTGGCCGACCCGCTCGACGCGCTCTCGCTCGGCATCGCCCTCATGCTCGGCACCGCCGGGTTGCCGCACATCCTGATGCGCTTCTACACCGTGCCCGACGCGAAGACTGCCCGCAGCTCGGTGAGCTACGCGACCGGCTTCATCGGCTTCTTCTACCTGCTGACGTTCATCCTCGGCTTCGGCGCCATGGTCATCGTGGGCCCCGACGCGATCAAGGCCGTCGACAAGGGCGGCAACATGGCGGCGCCGCTACTGGCGGAGGCGGTGGGCGGAGAGGGGTTCCTCGGCTTCATCGCGGCGGTCGCGTTCGCGACGATCCTGGCCGTCGTGGCCGGCCTGACGCTGTCGGGCGCCGCGGCACTCTCGCACGACCTGTGGGTGAACGTGGTGCGGGCCGGGAAGGCTCCCGAGCACGAGCAGTTCCTGGTCGCGCGGGTGGCGGCGGTCCTCGGCGGGCTCGTGTCAGTCGCCCTCGGGATCGTGTTCAAGGGCGAGAACGTGGCCTACATGGTAGGCTTGGCGTTCGCGATCGCCGCGAGCGCCAACTTCCCGGCATTGGTGCTGTCGGTCTTCTGGCGCCCGTTCACGACCCGCGGCGCGCAAGCCAGCATGCTCGTCGGGACCTTCTCGGCCCTGCTGCTGATCTTCCTCTCGCCGACCATCCAGGTGAGCGTGCTGGGACGCGCCTCGGCGCCTTTTCCCTTGCGCAACCCCGGCCTCGTCACGATCCCGCTGTCGTTCCTGGTTGGGATGGTGGTCTCGCTGCTGACGAAGGAGCGCGATGCCGCCGAGAACTTCGACGGGATGCAGCATCGACTCCATCTCGGCCCGGAGGCGGACCAGGTCTAGGGGCGGAGCCGCAGAGGCGCAGGAACGCCGTCTCCCCGCCCTCCGCAGGCCATTCGTTCGCGGCAACCGCGGTAACCGGCGCCGTCCAGCTGAAGCTCTCTGCCATGTCCGATCCCTCACAGGACATAGACGTGGGCCGAGCGCTTTGGGTTGAGTCCGGACATTTCTTTGCACGCGCCCCTGCCTGCCCAAAGGCGGAGGCGGGGCCGAAGGCCGGGCTATCGAATCGGCTGGATCGGCCCGAGCTCTAGGAGCCCGCGGCGGTCTACGAGCGGCTCCGCTCGAGCAGGGTCCCGAAGATCCCCTGCAGGAGGGCGGTGTCGCCGGCGAGGAGCTCGATGAAGACCTCGCCCTCGAGCCGGAGCGCGAAGCCCGCGGTCTCGGCGCGAGCGCGCCCCCGGCTCACCCCGGCGAGCGCCTCGCGGACACCCAGCGTGTCCCCGGGCCCGGCTCGAAGCGCCGTCGCGCCGTTCGTCTCGAGCGACGCCTCCCCGCTCGCCACGATGTATAGCGCGCCTGGATCCGCCTCGTCGAAGAGCATCGAGCCGGGGCGCAGCGGCACCGCGCGGGCGATCTGCGCGAGCTGCAGGAGCTGATCGGGCGTGACTCTCGCGAAGAGCGGGCTCGCTTCCAGGAAGCGGACGATCTCGAGGGTGTGAGCGCCCACCGCACCCGGCGCCTCGACGGGTCGGCAAGCGCGCAGCACCCGGCTGTCGACCGCAGCGCCCTCGAGAACGGCCCGGAAGAGCCGACGCGCCACGTCGATCTCCTCCGTGATCAGCCCCAGCAGGTCCCTGGCCCCGACCGTCAGGCACACGGCGCCCTCGCCCGCCCACACGGTCTCGCGGTGACGCTGTCCGGCGAGGACCGCCTCCAGGCCCAGGGCCAGTGGGGCCGAGCGCTCGACAGCCGACGTATCCCCCGACTGCATGGCGATGGGGCCCTCGAGAAGCAGCTGGACCCTGGTGGCGGCGGCGCCTTCCCGGTAGAGCAGGCTCCCGGGCTCCGGCCGAAGCGTGCGGCCCGTAATCGCGATGCGGAGGAGCTGCCCCACCGAGACGAACCGCAGCAGCGGCACCCGGCCGAGCCGCTCCGCCGCCACCACGGCGGGCAACGCCTCGCGCCAGCGCGAACGGCGGGCCTCGGCGGAAATCCGCCGCGCCGCGAGCGCCCACGACGCCGTCTCGAAGACGAGCTGGTCACGGGCTGGGCGGTGCTCGAGCACGTGCTCGAGGTCGTCGGCCAGCCGCCACAGTCCCTTCTCCTCGACGCGCTGGATGGCGGCCGCGGCGAGCGCCTCCTCCTCGTCGTGGATGAGCTGCGCGAGCGTGTCCTCGGGGTCGCGCACCCGAGTGCGGAGAAGCGCGTTCGCCTTCCCGGCCTTCTCTTCGACGGGCGCGTACTCCAGCAGCGGCATGAGCCAGCGGCGGAGCGGCCCCGCGAGCATGTTGTCGAGGTACTCGGCGGCCCGGGCGTGGGCGCGCGCGTCGCCCTCCATTCCCCGGCGCGCGACGGCCACGTCCCGCCAGGGGAAGATGAGCCCGAGCAGGCGGTAGACGCGGTCCACCGACCGCGCCCGCCGCTCCTCGAGGGCCCGATCGAGCAGCGACCCCTGCCCCTCGTCGCGGAGGAGGTTGAAGCGCAAGCTCAGGTAGCGGAGAGCCTGTCGCGCCTCCGCCAGGGCCCGCTCTTCGACCGGGCCCCGCGCGATGGCGAGGGCGGGGTGCTCGCGCCTGTGTCTCTCGAGGGCGGCGAGGGCCTCGTCGCGGACTCTCTCGTCCTCCTGCGCGAGACTCGCCAGGAGCAGGTCCACCGACTTCTGTGACGCGATGCGGGCGAGTGTCGCCGGGATCCGGCGCCGGACCTCCACGTCCTCCGCCGGCTCCGCCAGGAAGTGCCCGAGCGCCCCCACGACTCCCTCGCCCCGGCCCACGAGCACGTCCCTAGCCGCATCGTGGAGCGAGCGGTGGCGGAGCAGCGACACGAGCGACGGCACCAGGAGGTCCTCCGGGCCTCCTCGCTGCCCGGCGCTGCGGATCGCCGCTCGCGCGACCGCGGGGTCCGGGTCGAACATCAGCGGGACCAGGTGCTGTCGGAAGCGGGCATCGCCGACCCCGCCGAGCGCGGCTGCCACCTGCCGGCGCCCCTCGACCCCCGTCTCGCGCGTGTCCGCGGCGAGCCGCTCGAGCGCCGCCTCGGCCGCCGCGACGTCCTCCTCGCGCGCGCTGCCGGCGAGGGTCGCCGCGGCCGTGGTGACAACACGCGGGTCGCGGTCGTCCAGGTAGCGCCGCATCAGCTCGGCCGCGCGCTCGCCACGCATCGCCGCGAGTGTGTGCACCGCGGCGGCCCGCACCTCGGCACTCGCGTCTGCCAGAAGCCGCTCGACGGTACCCGCCCAGCGCTCCCGCAGCTCGGGCCGGGCCGCCTCCAGCGCCTGCAGGGCCCGCGCCCGCACCTTCTCTGATTCGTGGTGCAGCAGCAGGGGAGAGACCAGCCGGCGGCGGTTCAGGGCCTCGAGCAGATCGATGGCGTAGAGCACGCGCTGCTCGTCGGGGTGAGCGAGCTCCTCGACGAGCGCCTCCACCGTCGCGGGATCGGCGAGGTCGGGTCGTGCTGCCGAGGCCTCCACCTCGCGCCGCTCGATGCTGCGGCGGAAACTCGCGAGGTACTCGCGCCGGGCGCGGACTGCGGTCAGCACCCACAGGGCCATCACGGCCAGGCTCGCGTAGCTGATCTGCTGCCAGCTGAACCCCAGGCCCCAGGGCTTGATGAGGACCAGGGCCAGCAGCGCGGACAGCCCCTTGGCGAAGCGGTCCACCGTCACGTCCACGAACGGCTTGGCCCGGTACTTGAGGGCGGTCGGCAGCGGGAGGAACAGGACCTCGCGGGTGGTCTTGTCGAGGGTGTAGCGGAGCGACGTGTCGAGGATGCGCGCCAGCGCGGGGGCCCACAGCGCGGCGTTCAGGAGCATGACGACTCCGCTCACGCCCAGGCTCGTCGGGAGCACGAGGAGGGCGAAGCCGACGCCCAGGTACCGGTGGATCCGGCTCGTGAGGGCAACTTGGATGAAGAAGCCGATGGCGGAGAGGTAGAGCGTGACCTGGGCCAGGAACTCGGTCAGGTTGTCGGTGGCGGAGCGCCCCTTGAACGCCTCTGCGGCCATGTTGAGCTGCTGCTCGATGAGGCCGGCGCCGACCGCGGCGAACGCGATCACGAGGGCGATGATCTGGAGGTGGCGGGACTCCCGCAGCAGCCGGATGGCCTCCTTGCCTCCGACGCCCTCTTCTTCGGCGGCGACGGAGCTGCCCCTACCGGCCGCGGCCTCCCGCCGGACGATCAGCGTGACGAGCCCGGCGCACACGAGGAGGATGCCCGCGCTGCACAGCAGCAGGTTCTCCGTCCCCACCCGGCTCACGACGAGGGCGGTCAGGCCGGCCCCGGTCATGCCGCCCAGGCTCGACCCACCGCCGATGAAGCCGAAGACGCGCTTGGCCTGCCGCGCATCGTAGATGTCGTTGGCGAGCGTCCAGAACTGGCTGATCAGGAGCAGGCCGAGGATCAGGCCGAGCAGGTAGAACCCAACCGACACCCACTCGCCCGCCGTCCGGAACAGGAACCAGAAGCCCACGAGGAACGCCGACATGCCGGCGAGGGTCAGGGGGGCCACGTAGCGTCGGGGCAGGCGCGCCACGAGGACGCTGTAGCCCTGCATCAGGACGCCGATGAGCAGGCCCGCCGCGAGCTGGACGTAGGGGATGTTGTCGGCGCCGAGGCTGGAGATGAACTTCGAGCGCGTGATCGGCTTGATGACGTTGTACGCCGTCATCGCCAGGAACGAGTAGGCGAACATCATGAGCCCCGTGGCGAGCTCGCACTCCCGCAGCTGCGCTACCGGGGAGAGAACGCGGCGGAGCCAGTTGTTGCCCATAGTTCGTGGCGGCGGACGCCCGAGTCTATGGAGACGCGACGCGCGAGTCCAGCGCGTCTCGGCAAACGAGCTTGCCACGGCCCGTGCCGGGTCGGTATGCTGAAAGCACGGGTCGCCCCCGCGCAGGTTTCGGGGCGCCCGGCGCTGTGAGGAGGGGCTCATGAAGCTCCGATATTCGGTCCCCGCTCTGGCTCTCACCCTGGCGCTCGCCAGCCAACCGGTCCTGGCGCAGGGCCACCGCGGCGGAGGTTCGCGCGGCGGGCAGGGCGGCTCGCATGGCGGCTATCGCGGATCGGCGGTAGCCCGCCATCCATCGGCCGGAGCGAGATCTGGGGCCGTCGGCGGCATGCACTACGGGTCCCGTCCGGGTTACGCACCTCGCGGCAGCGCGGCGCAGCAGCGTCACCCGCGGGCTGGCTCGGGCTACGGCTATGGCTACAACCCCGGGCACGGCTACTACCGTGGCGGCCACAGTTACTATCGGCCCTACTACGGTTACGGCTACGGCTATCGACCGTACTATTCGAACTATCCCTACTACTCGTCCTACTGGCCGGGCGTCTCGCTGTCCCTCGGCTGGGGCTACGACTCGAGCTGGCCGTACTACGCGGGTGGCTACTACGGAAGCCCCGGCTACTCGGTGGGCGTCTACGCTCCCTACACTGCCGTGGGCGGTGACGACAGCAGCGCTCCGCCTACGCAGGCGCGCGATGCCGAGCGCTCGTACGAAGGCCGCTCCGGTCGGGTGAGGCTCGAGGTCCGGCCCGACGACACGTCGGTGTACGTAGACGACGAGTTCCGTGGAACCGCCCGTGAAGCGAGGGTCATGAACCTGCCACCGGGCCGCCACGTGATCGAGCTAGTCCGACCCGGATTCGCGATCGAGCGGCGCGAAGTGACGGTCGTGAGCGGCGAGAGCCAGGACGTGCTCGTGGAATTGCTGCGGCCCTAGGGGGAACGGCCCCCGTTGATCCTGCGCTGTCAGCGCGGCGGTCGATACGCGACCAGGTAGGGCGCCTGCCCTTCGACCCCCGTCTCGCCGCGCAGCGTCAGGCGCTTTGCCGGCCGGCCGTCGAGCGAAGCCTGCCAGTAGTAGGACAGGGTGCCGAGCGGGCTCCAGCGATGCCGCGTTGGCGTCGCGATCGCGATCACATAGCGGCCGCTGCGGGGGAGACGCACCGTGAACCGCCCGTCGGAGTCGGTGTGCGTCACGGCGACCGCCGCTTCAGCCTCGGCTTGCCGCCGCCTCGCCTCGTCGAGCTGGTTGCGGAAAGTCGCCTCCGGCAGCACCTTCACCGGCAGGCCCACGTACTTCACGAGGGGGTCGCCCGGGGCCCCCTGGAGAATGAGCAGGTCCGCGCTGAGCTGCGCCGAAGGACTCCTGGCGGCAGGAGGCGGGGAAGGCCAGAAGCGCGACTGCCGCGAGCGCGGCCAGCGTGAAGCGCGTCCCGCGACCGAAGGGCGCCTGCGGCGGCAGTGTCAGAAGCGCAGTCAGCCTCTCCTCGAGGTCGGCGGCCCGCACGGCCGCCGAGGCAGTGGCCGATAGGGGAGGCGTTCCGGCCGAGGTGAAGGCCACCGCCTTCAGGAGACCCCGCGCGTGCGTCGTCGCCGCGCCGGGCAGCAGGCGCAGCACCCACTCGTCACAGCAGCGCTCCTCGACCCTTCGCAGCGAGCGACGCAGCCACCACGCGACCGGGTACCACCAGAAGAGGGCCGTGGCGAGGATCTCGACGATCCGCAGCCAGTGATCGCGGCGGCGTACGTGGGCCAGCTCGTGGACGAGAAGGGCGTCGAGCTCCTCGTCGCTGAGCTCCGGCAGCTTCGACCCTCGAAGCGACCTCCGCCGGCACCGGCTGCCCGCGGCGCAGCAGGCGCCGGAAGGGCCGGGCGCGGGCAAATGCGAGAACACCGACGGCCAGCGCGCCGACAACCAGCGTGAGCTCGACCGCTCGCTCGAGCGGCAGGCGCCCCGTGGTCGCACTGGTGCCCGCGAGAGCTCCGGCTACCGAGCCGACCGGCACAGACGCCGACGCTGTGCCGTCGCTGAGCCCCATCGTCGTCGGCTCCGGGGCCGGCGCAGCGGGTGCGCCCGAGGCCAGCGGCGCAAGCGGCAGGAGCGGCACCGGTAGCAGGGGGGGCGTGACGAGCTTGAGCAGGGCGAGGGCCCACAGGGCGTGGACGATCGACGGCCGGCGCACGACGTGCGAAGCGAGCCAGGCGATGAGGCACAGCAGGCCGGCCGCAGCGGCGTTCGCGGCGAGGACGACCAGGCTGACGTCCATCTGGGCCTCCTTCAGCGCTCCCGCGAGAGACGGTCGACTAAGACGGCATGTCTGAGTTGTCAAGGGGAAAGTCGGCGTGAGCTACAGGTCTCGCGACTTCAGGGCCCTCCGCGTCAACGCGGCACGATCGGCAGCACGAGCGTCGAAGGCCGCGCCCGGTCGTGGAAGATCGTCTGGGTCGCCTTCAGCATGCGGTTCCCGGAGGCGCTCGGTTCGCCCGTGTTGTCGTTCCGGTCGAAGCGCGGGAAGTTGCTGCTCGAGACGTAGAGCCGGATGCGGTGGCCGGCCTTGAAGACGTTGCTCGTGGCGCCCAGCTCGATCCTGTACTGGTAGGTCCGGCCCGGAACGACGGGCTCCGCCTTCGCCGTCGAGGTCCGGTAGCGCGCGCGAACGATGCCGTCGGCGAGGTAACGGGCGAAGCTGCTCGTCTCGACGTCCGCGAGCATCGCCGTGAAGTCCGTGTCGACAGCCGAGGTCGCCGCGAAGAGCTCGAGGGCGACGAAACCCGTCACCTCGGTGTCGCGCGCGAGCGGCGGCGTCGAGAAGATCAAGACGTCGGGCCGCGATTCATTGGGCTGCTGGTCGGCTGGTCCCGGCGGGAGCGCCGTGCCGCAGCAGAGTCGGCCACCGAGCGTGGGAACCGGATCGGCAGGATCGTACTCGAAGCTCGTGGAAGGCGACCGTCCCTCCTGCCTTGCCGAGAGCAGGCCATCGCTCCGGGACGGTGTCTCGCCCTTCCGAGCCACGGCCCGTTCGAGGTGGTAGCGCGTCTCCAAGGCGCGCGCCGGCGGGAACTCCGACTCGTAGCGCCAGACGTTCTCGCCCATGACGAAGAGCCGCAGGGGCGGCTTCGTGGCGTAGTCGTTGGGGATGCCGCGCAACGCATAGTCGAACCACTCGCGGATGGCGCCGGTCATGTCGAGAGCGGCGTCCTTGCCGAACACCACGTCACCGACCTTGCCGTCGGGCGAGGTGGCCGCGTGCGCCCACGGACCCACCAGCAGGCGTTGGCCCCCCCGCGCATCCGCCGTCGGGGCGTCCTTGCGCAGTCCCAGGTAGTTCCGGATGGAGCCCGTCGAGAAGATGTCATGCCAGCCGCCGGCATGGAGCGCCTTGACCGCCATCTGACTGTAATGGTCCGAGACCCGAATGCTCCGCCAGTAGTCGTCGTCCGCCTCGTGGGTCAACCAGTCCTTGAAGTAGGGTGCGACCTCGTCCGGGGTCGGGGTCTCGAAGAGCGTGTAGGCCTCGATCGGCTCTGTCCGTACCCATTCCCGCGGCCGCTGCTTCTGGCCGGCCTTGCGTCGCAGGGTGTCGATCGAGAGGCCTGAGGCCCACGAGCTGGCAAACCAACGCATGAGGGCGCCGCCCTGATAGGTCCAGCCTTCGTAGTACTCGGACGCGGTGACGTACGGGAAGATCGCCACCAGCTGCGGCGGCGCGGCCGCTGCCGCGAGCAGCTGTGTGGCGCCCACGTAGGAACCACCGAACATCCCCACGCGCCCATTCGAGTACGGCAGGGCGGCCGCCCAGGCGATCGAGTCGAAGCCGTCGTCACTCTCGTGCCGGAAGGGGTAGAACTCGCCCTCCGAGTCGAAACGGCCGCGCGTGTCCTGGACGACAACGATATAGCCCGCCGCCGCGAGCTGCTGCGCTTGGCTGCCGCCGCCCTTGCGGTCGTAGGGCGTGCGCTGCAGGAGTGTGGGGAACCGACCTTCGGCGTCGGGGCGGTAGACGTCGGCGACGAGGTGGGTTCCGTCGCGCATCCGCGCGCGCATCCCGCGCTCGACCGTCACGGGATGGGTCTGGGCTCCTGCAGCCGCCGCAAGGGCGACAACGATCGTGGCGAGCGCTCCCCTCGAAAGACCCATGGCTACCCTCCTGCGCGGCCCAATCCTTTGCCCGATCGCAGCTTCCGTCAAACCACGCGGCAATGCACGCCGCGCCGATCTCCCGAAACGAGCTAGCCCTTCACCTTGTCGATCATGTGCCTCCCGCTCGAGCCGGACGGCGAGCGTCCGGGAGTCGGCGTCTCGTGCGAGGGCGGGCCCGGCGAGCGCCAGCGAGAGGCTCAGTGTCGCAACAGCTCGGCAGGTCGAGCGGGAGACCATCACCCCACCGGTTCCGTCGGCGCTGCGTCGGCCGGGAAACCCGCTCGGAGATCGAGCGGCTCGACGAGGGCCGCCGCGTACTCCTCCTCGGTGAGAGCGTCGACGGAGCGCAGCTTCACGAGGAGCGTGGCCACGAGACCCTCGAAGAACGGTGTCAGCACGCCGCCCTCGAATGAGCGCTGGTACTTGATCGGCCCCGGCACGAGCGCGACGAGGAAGGCCATCTGCTTTGGCGTCAGCTGCATCGGTTCGCGCGCGAAGTAATGCCGGGCCGCGGAGCGCAGGCCGTAGACGCTGGGGCCCCACTCGATCACGTTCAGGTAGATCTCGAGCTCGCGCGACTTGCCGAGCGACGCGTCGAGGAGGAGCGCGAGCGAGGCCTCCTCGACCTTCCGGCTGAGCGTCTTGCGGCGCGAGAGAAGGAGGTTCTTGGCGAGCTGCTGCGAGATCGTGGAGGCGCCCCTTGCGGAGGTGCCGCGCGCGAGGTTCGTGGCGATGGCGACCGGCAGCTCCGAGAGGTCGATGCCGGGGTGCCCGTAGAACCCGGCGTCCTCGGCGATCAGGAGCGCGCGCACGAAGAGCGGCGGTACCTCGGCGAGGCCGACGAACTCGGGCGACTCGGGAGACACGTGGATCTCGTGCGCCAGGCCGTCCCGCGACCAGGCCGTGTGCACGAACGGCCCCTTGAGCCGCTCGATGGAGGGCAGCGGGCGCGCCGGGGGAGTGAAGTCGAGCCTCTGGGCAACTCGCAGCGCGGCGGGCTCGAGAAGCGGCCCGCTCAGGTGTGCGGCGAGCGTCGCCGAGCCGAGGTCGTCCGCCGGCAGGTCGAGACCCGCCGTCGCCAGGAGGCGCGCGAAGTCGACCCGGGGGACGTCGAGCTGCAGATCGACGACCGGCCGCTCGAGGCCTCCGTCCACCGCGAGGCGCAGAGAGGCCTCGGCGCCGCCGGCCGCGACGCGGACGCGCTCGGCCCGCAGCGACCCCGTGGCCGGCCTC
>Ga0209751_10005962_pt1 | contig 11387 bp, 14 predicted proteins | sample RifCSP13_1_FD_184019 | JGI IMG/M metagenome (GOLD analysis project Ga0209751, IMG submission 184019) | Soil microbial communities from Rifle, Colorado - Rifle CSP2_sed 13_1 (SPAdes) (version 2) | ecosystem: Environmental > Terrestrial > Deep subsurface > Rock core/Sediment | place: Rifle...
CCCACGGAGGCGTCTAGAAACATCCGTTTACAATGGCCGCACAAAACAGACCCCGTGACGCTAGAACCAACCAGACGCCCTGCAAGACCTGAACCTCTGATTTCCGTCACGGGGTACCCATTTTTTCCGTCACGGGGTACCCCGATTTCGGCCTTCCGGCGACCGCGATAGCGCCTTGCACGGCCGGCCTGCTTTTCTCTCGTATCGGTCGCCCGTAACTGCTGTCGGACAACAGGGTCCATAGCCATCAGTGAACAGGTCCAGACAGACTGGCCGGAATCGTCCGCTCGGCCAGAGCGATCGCCGTCTGGGCCAGCAGATTGAGACTCTGTGCTTCGCCGACACGTCCCTGAAGTGCCTCAGACTCGGCATCCCTCAGAAGCTCGTAGGCGAGATCCAGCGCGTCGTCGCGCGTCAGCGGCTCGTTGTCATGGCATGAGCACTTGTGTTCCATCGGGTGCGTGTCCCTTTCCCTAGAGGTAGCTTCTACTTCTTAGCAGCCCCCTGAGCGTGGGCACATTTTTTTGTACGCCCCTCGATTTCGACATTGACACCTGTCGCGTAGTAGTGACAGACTGTCGCCGATGGACGACACGCGCAGAAGCATGGACTGGGTGGCCGGCCTGCTCGAAGGCGAAGGAACCTTCAGATTCCACAAAGGACTCAAGCAGGGATATCTAGGAAGTCCAATCGTCGCGTGCAACATGACCGACGAAGATATCTTGGTAGCACTGAAGAACGCTACGGGGGTCGGGAAACTCTACGGTCCATACACAACCCGCACCCGCCCACGGCAAAAGCCAATGTGGTTGTGGACAGTCCGTGGAGCAGATGCCATCAGCCTTATGGATGACCTATTTCCGCTCATGGGCGAGAGAAGGCAAAGACAGATCTTGACTGTCCGGGCAACACCTTTACGCCGAGCGGCATAGTCCCATTTCCTGTGGGGCAACAAAGAGCCGCCGCCCCTGACGATCAGGAACGGCGGCTCAGTTACCTACCGGGGCACTTCGGGTCGTGGCACTCCCACGGACGGCGATCAGTCCAGTAGTGGTAGTCCTCGTGTCCCCGCTGGGCGCGAGCATCCTTGCGGTCCTGCTCTTTGCGGCGACAGTGGTAGCACTCTGGACAGTGCGGATTGCGGTGGGCATCGGCAACCATCGCCAGGGCACCGAGGAGGATCGCCCCGATGACTGACGAAGCGAGGATCAGGTGGGCAGCATCACTTTCCGACACGGCGTTTCTTCTTGCCGCGTCGGGCTACCGCGAGGGCGATCGCAACCGCTTGCTTCTGGGGCTTCCCATGCGCCAGCTCGATACGGATGTTGTGGCTGACGTTCTTCTTCCCCGACATCAACGGCATGGGCCTACCCCTTCGGAGGATTACCGATGTCGGTATTGCCGGTATCCCGAGCGCGGATAGCGATGGCCTGAGCCGTGTCAGGCGCATAGACGAAGCGACGGATCAGTTCAGAGATGACGAACCCCGCTGCGAGGCTGATGGCCGCCAACACGTCGGCGGGGACGGTCACACCAAACGCTTCGGCAGCTTTGAGTGCGCCGGCCACGGCGAGGCTGGACCCGTAGCCGACCAGTCGGGCAGGTTCCTTGGCAATCAGGGTCTTGAGGAGACTGAGGAAGGCACTGAACAATGAAGATTCCCTTACCTGCTGCGCGCAGACTGAAGCGCAGCAGACAGATCGACGTGAGACTTCTCGTGCAGGATGGCCGCATCCAGCATGGAGTCCTTGGCACTGACGGCACCAACCAAAGTCGAGATCCGAGCCGTCTGAGAGTTGATGGTCTGTTGCTGCTCCGCGATCTCGGCAGCGTTGTCCGACACGGCCGGGGTGAACACGCCGTCCTGTCGCAGGGCGTAGGCCGCCAAGCCGAAGTTCGGTGCATCAACGAGGTACACCTTGTCTCGACTGTTCAGCGGTGGAGACTGCCCATCAATGTCGATCGCCACACCGCTGGGCGTTTTCAGGTCGAGCGCGGCCAATACGTCACAGGTCACGGCGACCGGTTGAGGGAAACGTTGACGAGTGTCAGCCGGGCTAATGAGCTGATGTCCAGCACCGAGCGTGAAACGACCGAGGGTGAGGCCACCAGACTTGAAGCTGGGCATGTTGTTCTCCTGGTTGAAGGCGAACAGAGGCCAGATGTCGATGGACACCCAGACCCCGTTGACCTTGCGCTTACAGCCGAGATGGGCGTGGCAAGAGGTCGCGCCGGTCTTGCCGAGCGTCCCGATGCGGTCGCCTTCCGTGACGTGCTCGTTGACCGACACGTCGAGGGTGGCGCAGTGCGCGATAGCCCACTCGTGGTCGGGATAGGCCGAGTCGATGCCGCGCACTGTGAGGGCCGTCCTCGACCCGAGTGGACTGTCGAGCCACGCGACCATCGTGATCTTGGCGTCGGACATCGCCAGCAGCGGTTCACCGCACTTGCCATTGCCGATGTCCACCCCGCCATGCGGAGTCAGATGGTCGGCATCAATCGCCCCGAACGCAGCCGTGACCCGGAACGAGCCGAGAATGAATGGAGAACCAGGCGGTCGAATCAGCCCTGCTACGGGACTGGCAAAGACCGGAGGCATTTAGAGCGCGAGCCCTGCGATACGTAGCACCAACAGTCCAAGTGTGCCAATCCCTAACGTCGTGACCAGAGCCAGTGCGCCGATGACCCGCTGAAGGGTGCGCTCGTGAATCCGAACCATCGTCCCCAAGGCATCCACGTCTTTCGTCAGGTCACTGATACGGGTGTCCAGCGCCCGTCCGGCTGCTGACATCTGCGGATCGCCCCGCGCTGCGAGGTCAGACTGAGATTCAACTTGATGCCGATTCTCATGGGCCACGATGAACGCATCGACCTTCCCTTCTAGACGCAGAATCAACTCTTTGACGGTCAGGCCGGTGCTATTGACTTCCAGCAATGGAACCTCGTGATGCCACTAAGTCAGCCCCGATCACTGGCAGGTGCTTTGGAGTGCCGGTGATGATGGTGCGCCCAACCGTGCGGCCCTCATCGTCAAGACGTAGGGGTCGATCAGGACCGCCTACCAGATCGCGGATATCAGCGGGCTTACCGTTGGCCTCCGCGACCCGAGCGTTGATAGCAGATATGACATCAGACCGTTCACGGCGATAGCCGCTGGTCTTGTGGACAAGCGCGCTGATCCGCTTGGCTCCAGGTGGCCCGTCCTTCTCGACTCGGAAGTCGTGAGCACGACCACCCAGCCATTCGGGCCATACCTTCGAGCCTACGGCGCCCTGGACGTTCCAGATGTCCAGCAGTTCACCGCCAGCTTCCTCGTGAGCGGCGAAGTCAATCAGGCCAGTGACATTGCCTCCGACACCGCGGGCGACCAGGTGATCGAGCGTGGCGACCACGTTTCCGGCAGTGTCGTAGGCAACCAGCATGGCGAGCATCAGATGCCTGCCTCTTGCAGAATGTAGTACCGGAAGTAACTCGTGACGGCTGAGTAGTCTCCGAAGCCGAACCAGAAGAATCTCATCCGTGTCTGATTAGTTGCCAGGTATGACGCCTCCGCATAGCGCCATTGTGTGAACAGAGCCGTTGCCCCCACATCTGCATGACCCGTATGCCAAGCGGAGCCCTGCACACCAGCCGAGTTGGTCAGGTACACCTGAAAAGCGGGGGTGTAGTCGAAGCCTGTGGCGACATCCACAGTAGAGGTCGTTTCAGCAGGTGAGCCGTTGGGACCAGCGAAACTTCTTGTGCCCGTAGAGGCAATCTTGAACATATTGCTACTGCCGTCGATGATGACCGTGGCGCCTGCGTTGGTGACGGTGATCGCCCCCTCAATGACGGTAATCCCATCCTTGTCGATGATGACATCGGCAGTCTCGTTATCCACGTTCGACGCGAAGCCAACGGGATTGATCCCGCCACCAAGTTCTCCGAACGCTCCGCCCGGATCGTTTCCCGTGTTCTGGAACGGGCTCGGTCGAAAGTTAGCCAGAAGGTCGTCAGCCATCAGGACTTCCTCTGGAGCTGCGGGAAAACCTGTTCAGTCCCACCTGCGAACGTGACCTGATACCCGGTCAGGCGCATGTAGGCATCGATCTGGGTTGCTCCTCGATCGATGATGATGTGCGGTGCGTCCCCAATCCGAATCTGCGAGCTGAGTCCACCTGGGGGCACGACACTGTTGGGCTTGAGCCGTAGCGCAAGCGCCGTGTCGTCCTGCACGGCCACGGACAGACGCCGCTTGTTGATGCGCTCCAGCCCTGTTTCATCCCGAACCCATGACAAGAAGATCGGCTCCTGACGGCGGAAATAGGTCGTGATGTCAGTCGAGTCGGAGTTGTTCTTGCGAAGGAGCGCGTTGTGTGGAGCAGCCCCGACCGCAAAAAGATCGTTCCGGTGATTGACACCCGCACGCAGACGACGAAAGCCGTTGACCTTCCCGCCGAACTCCCACACCATATCGGGCAAGTCGACCCCGCGATCAGCCCAAAAGTTGAACTCTCCGCCAGGCGTAATCTCGAACAGACAAGTGTTCGTTGTGTCGGACTGCCCCAGGGCCGCAAGCTCTTGAAAACTGAATAGCAGGCGCTTGTAGAACAAGGTGTAGATCGGCAGGACAAGACGAGAGCCGCCAGCCCCAGCGTTCGCAACTGACTCGATCGTCCCCGTGGCAACGAACGCGAGGCCGCCATTCGACTGTGCCCGAGCCGCTTCCCACAGCGTCCGTACAATCAGCCCTGTTGCGTTCGACAGAAACTCCTGATTCCAGTTGCTTAGGGTCCAGAACAAACCGGCCGAGTAGCCATAGACATAGAACACCGTGTCGTCATGGTTCTCATCCGAGTCCATCAGCCAGCCAGCCGCCACCACCCGATCATTTCGCAGGATGCGAACGTGGGCCTTCTTGACATACGGGTCCAGCGTGGTAGCCAGCGCATCGCCCTGATGCAGCGTAAAGAACGCTTCCGGCACGCCGTTCATGTAGTCGGCGTAGCCCACGTTCTTCGGGTTGTCGATGTCAGCCACGAGGCTGCCGACTGAGAAACCCGATCCAAAGGCGTGAACCTGCACCCGATACCGAGCCTCGATAGCTGTAGGGTCGAGAACCGGCGTCGTGAGGAGAGTGGCAACGATGCCTGCCTGGGGCATAGCCTAGTAGCTCGTTTCGTCAATCCAAACGGTGAACGCAACGACTCCAGAGGCAGCCCCGCTCACGTTCTTGATAGCGATGCCGTTAGCCGTGCCGGCCGGGATGACGAGCGGCTTAGAACGCGGTCGATCAAAGTCCCAAACCAAGACCGGCTGCTTCAACTGATCGCTGGCCGTGAGGGTCTGCATCATGTACGGAGCGGCGTAAGCAATCAGCGCGCCCTCGGTGCCCTTGGACGAAGGGAGAGTCATGGCGGTTGCGCCAGGAGTATCGGTCGGGTCAAGCGCCTGCGGCGTGACCGACGTGCCACCCGTTCCAGCCGTTGTGAGTCGATAGAGAGCCGTTTGCATCAGGAGGGCGGCCGTTACCATTGCCGTCTGCCACATCTCGATGCGACGAACACGCACCTTGAGTGATGCAGGGGCCATGATCTGAAGCAAGTGCGAGTTTGCTGTCGCCGTGCTAGCGCCGACCGAGTTGGCAATCGTAGAGCTGGCGACGCCGCTATGGGCCTCTGCAAGCTTCAGGAGTTCGGCGTGTTTTGTATCTGCGCCGACGACAGTAGTGTCGGTCCAAAGCTTCTTACCAGAACTTTCGGTAACTTCGATGAATGACTCAGCCATTGGTCCTCTACAGGGCGAACGCTGGCCGCCAAGCCAGGCTCACCGTCAAGTTCGTCAGATTCAGCACGTCGATCGTCTGGTTTCCCACATCGAGGTCGAACCAGCCGCCGGCCGTCTTGAGGCTCGGCGTGCTGATCCCGTTCTTGGTGATCTTCTTGTTCTCCATGTCCACGACCACCACATCTGAGGCAATCAGACCCGACAAGTTGAGTGTCAGGGCAGAGATCCCGTCACCAGCCTTGTCGATCGTCCATGCCGAGTTGCCAGCGCCCGAGGCGGTAATCGTCACAGTCGGCCACGAGGGATAATCGGCGCTCGGGTTGGCGAGGGTCATGCTGGCCGACGACTGCGCGTGGGACGAGGCGGTTTGGAGGTAACGCCGTTCATCACGCAGCAGCATCTCAAGCCGGTATGGGGCCGAGTTCCCGTAGGAAGCGGGATTGAAGTCAATGTCCAACGCCCCGCGCGGACGCGCGTAGTAACGGCTCGGTACCAGTTCGGATGGATAGGTTGTGACATCCTCGGTCGGTACCGAGAAGTCCAAGGCGATGAACCCTTTGACGGTTGGATTCGCGCGCTGCACCAGCACCGTATCAAAGGTCTTGCCCATCAGCTTCATGCGATCCATGAGCTTTGCGATAGTCGGGGCGCGGAGCACCCCGTTCAGCACGAGCACGCGCCCCTGCTTGCGAGGCGCCTGGGCCTCAAGCCCGTCCTTGTCCTGCCGTCCATCGGCTACGAAGTCGATGAGGGTTCGAGAGGACCAACTGTTGATCTCGATAGTATCGCTTTCGTCATCGTCGGGATCGTTCAACGTAAGGCCATTGAACGTGACGGGCAGACGAACGCCAGTCGGGCCCGAAAGTGCGAGCATCTAGCCGAGCCGACCAGGAACAGGTCGGCGCCATGTTCGCGGCAACCGTCGGCGCAATCGCTCCATCTCGATATCCGCGTCGTTGACCATCTGGAGCAGTTCGTTCACGGTTACGTTCTGCTTCTGGTTACGAGCCAACCAGACCTCGAACTTCGAGCGGTCGTCGGCCATGCGACGCAGGGCTTCAGCACGCGCCTGGGCAAGGGCAAGCGAAACATAGTCGTCGGGAACGTAATGAGTGGCGTAAACCTTGCCGGCCGTGATGTCGGTGCTAAAGTTGACGGCCGTTCCGCCAGTCACGGTACTGACCTGGAAGGTGGTGCCAGCAAGGTTCGCAGCGATGACGAAGTAGGCGACCCCAGCGATCAGGCCTGTCCCGCCAGTCAAGCCACTGAACTCGACCGCAGCCCCAGCAGTCAGGCCGTGTGCGGTTGTCGTGTCGATAATGTCGTCGGCGGCGGCACTCGTGGCAAGCGTAATCCCCGGTCCCACCGGGCCAATGTCGTAACGACCGTAACCGTGCAAGCGCAACGTGCCAAGCTGGTCAACGATGCCGGGGGCTACCCGAACCTTCAGATTGCCGGCGAACGGATCTCCGGTGACTTGCCACGCCTGGTCATCTAGCGGACCAAGCTCGTCGCCATCGGTGTCTTTCCAATCCACACCGTTGACCTCGACCATCCCGGCCGGCACGGAGTAGAAATAGGTGTCGGCGACCAGCGCGATGTCGGCTGCGGTAACAGACGGGTCGATATACCGCGCGAAACGCGGATAGAGGTTGGCGACTGACCACGTTACAAGGTCGTCTAGCTCGATGCTATTCCAAACCTCATGGTCAGTGTCGCGGAGTTGCTGTGCCAGTTTCGAGGCAAGCGTAGCAAGGGTATTCGCCAACAGGGCACCCCAACGGGGCTAGGTTCAAAGGCGAAGGCGGGGCGGGCAGGGAACGCAAGAACTCACAGAGTTCATGCGGTGTACCCGCCCCGTGGCATCAACCTAGCGAGGTTGATGCACTAAGGTCTAGGCGCCGATCCGCAGGCAATCCACGGAGGGAGCGCCGGTCGTCCAGTCCAGAGCCGCGCCTGCAAAGGTCGCGGCATCGTCCCTGATACAGCGCATCAGGGTCGGGCCGGGATGCGGCCCGCTCTTGAACGCTGCGAACAGGGTGGGCTCAACGCCCGCCACGTTCAGGGCGCCGTCAGCGACCACGGTGCCGGTCTGATCGTCAGACGCAATCGCCAAAAGCGTTGGATCTGGCTCCCACTGGACCCCGCCGTCGTGACTGATCTGAACCACGTCAACGCCGGTTGTCCCCGCAGCGCCATCGTTGACCTGAAAGACCAAGACACGAAGGCATCCAGAGACATCAATGTTCTTGCTGCCGTCTGCAACACCGTTGAGATCGCCAGCGGCCGCAAGCTCCTGAAAGTCAGGAATCTTGAAGCCCATCACCTTACGACGAATAGCAGCCATTTCTCATCCTCCTACAGCGCCGTCGCGGCGGATTCAAGTCTGTAGTAGCGAGCGTTGGCAAGCACCGCCGTACCAAAGGCAACCTTCCAACCGACGCTCTCCTTCTGAGAGAGTTCGTCGCCGGGTCCGCCTGGGGCCGTGTAGTACGTCCGGAGGCTCTGAAGATCACCCCAGCCCCAGCCCGGCATCCGGCCGAACGCGATACTCGCGTGGACGGTGACAGAGCTGGCGAAGGTGGGAGCGTTCACGGCCTGGATGATGCGGAATCCGCCCATCGCACCGATCTCGCCCTGGATCGTGTCACTCGGATCGGTGTACTTCTTCACGTCGATCATGCTTCCAGCACCCGTTTCGCTGGAGATGTCATAACCAACTTCAGGAGACACGATGATCCGATAGAAGTTATCGGGGAAGCGAGGAATCTTAGCCTTGAACATCTTGGCCGCGAGCTTCCGCAGCACGGCCGCAGTCACTTCGTCGCCAGTCGCGTCAAGGTCAGTCCGAACGGTCGCAGCCGCTTCGGAATACATCACGGTCCCGCCGCCCACGATCACGTCGCGCACGAGCTGGTCGATGCTTTCCGCCGCGTTGCGTCCAAGACGCTCGCCTGCAAGATTAGTCAGGTCAAGCGGAGACTTGACCTTTGCCAGGTCGGTAATCGTAATCAGGTTGCCGTACTGATCCGAGTCGAGATTGACCGCCGTGACCGAGAGGGCAACCGCCGTGGGCGGGCTTCCTTCAGTCAGTGGAGTGGTCGCAATCGAGAGATCAGGTACCGTGGCAAACTTGATAACGTCCGCACCCGGCTGGAAACTACCTGCCTCAGCCCAGGACTTGTTCCCAAACACGAGCGCAGCGCGGAGGTTTTCCAGTGCTGGCTTGCGAAGGGCAAAGCCCATAACCTGAGACAGTACCGCCGAGTTGGTGGTAGCCATTGAGGGTTACTGCATCGGAGGCTCACCGCCTCCGGTTATCGGACCCGGTTCACTCCCAGCGAGAAATCGGTTGGTCCCCAAGAGACTTGAGGAACTGTTCCGCGAACTCAGCAGTCATCGGCGTGCCGTCAGGCAAACGGTCACCTGTCAGACGCGACGCTGTAGGAGCCGGGTTATTGGGGTCAACGCTAGGAACCTGCTGCTCAGGCTCAGGCTCGGGCGCCTTGGGCTGCAACAGCGAGGCGAGGTATTCAGCCTGTTGGTCGCCTTCGGAAAAGTTCATCAACTTCTCGAACTGCTCTGCAATGGCTGGGTATTTCTTGCCGATCTCGGCAAGCCGTACCTTCCGTTCCAGATCCGCGACGTAGGCTTCTCCCTCTTGCTCCGTGACGCTCTCGCGCTCATCTGCCGACATGGCAGCGAGTTTGAGATCACGGATGGTCTGGTCGCGTTCGTTGATCTGAGCCTGATAGGACGACTGGATACCAGCGATCCTCTCATTCATCTTCACATCGAGGGCAGCGACCAACTCGGACTTGATCTTCGCTACATCAAACACTGGAGTCGCAGCAGGCGATCCTTCGACCGCTGGTGCCTGACTCTCAGGCTGCGTAGTTTCGTCCGACACAGAAACCTCCCAGAGCTACCGGACGGGTGTGGGCGTCAAGCCGCCCGCCGTTGACGGTATAGATAGACTTGAGGGCAGAGCCCTCGGTTCAATAACGCTCGCACGATCCTCACTCAGGAGGCGCTGCGCCAGTTCAAATGTGTAGTTTGGGCCAAAGTTCGTCAGCCAACTGATCGCGGCTGAAGGATCATCTAGGTACTTGTCGGCGGTGAACACCCCGATCTCAGTACCCAGCCAATCATTGAGGAAGCCCTGTCCTGCGGTGCCAGCGAGGCTCGCCGCCTTCGACAGGCTGACGCCAATGTCCTCTGGGTTCATGGGCAAAAGCATCTGGGCCGCAAACCACAGGGTCGGCTGCGCCTGGTACAGTGCAGCGTAAGCAGGGTTGTTCAGGAATCGCTCCTTGTGCTGCTCCTCCCACAAGGCGTACTTCCCGGCCAGCAGCGCGTTGTTGTTATGACCGAACGAGCCATTGAGCATGATGTTGGCGAGCCACTTGGTCGCCTTGATCTGATAGCTGGTCGGCCAGAACAACCAGTACGAGTTCGCCAGTCGCTCCATCGTGGACCGCGCTGGATTGCCATGTAGCATCAGTTGAATGTCGCTCCAAATCTTGCGATCGACTTCAACCACGACGTCGAGAAGCGGCTGCATAACCCGAATCTCATCGGCGTTCAGGATCGCGCGAGCATCCTCCAGCACCGTCGCCTCCACGCCATTCTTCTCGTAACGGTAGAGCGTGTCGTTCACATGGACAGCCAGCGACTCAGATCCAGCCTGTAACTGCTTATCGGCCTTGGCGCGATCAGCGAGATAGGTACGCTCGGTGATCTCGCCATCCTTGAACTGACGCTCGACACGGGCGATCGTGTCCTGTGCCTCTCGCACGAGGCTGGACCGCAGTGCGGAGACAGCAGGATCTCGCATCCCAAAGTCGTCAATGACTGCGGCGACAGACTTGACGCTGGCTGCATCAAAGGATTTGGCCGTCAGCAGATTCAGTTCACGTCCCAGCGAATAACCGATCTCCGGGGAGAAGGATGCGGCGGTTTCGGGGCCCAGATGGGCAGAGAAGTAACGCGCCGCTGGCGAGGCATCCGCCATGCTCTTGTAGCCCCGTCCGACCCCGTACTTCGAGAACATGAGCGTCTGGGCTTCAATCGCGTTCAGTGTCAACCAACGTGGGTCGATGGCGAACCGGAACAACGGGTAGACGAACTTGGCGATGCTGCGCTGCGTTGTCGCCAACTGGCTCAGAACCGGAGCGTCATTCCAAATGCGATAGACACTCCGCAGGGCTGCGGCACCCTTGTCGCCCTTACGAGCCTTGCTATCCAGCGCGCGGAAATAGCGACTGCCGGTACGGGCCAACACACGGTAGAAACCACCCTGCTTGTCGATGGCCGCCGCCACTTTTGCGGGCAGATACCGGGAGGCAATACGGTTGACCTCACCCGGCATGATCGAGCCGATATCACGCAAGTAGCGCACCGTGAACCCACCCGGAGCCTTGAGCAGAATCGAGTCCTTCACGCGCTGATCGAGCGCCGCCAGCAATCCCTCGACCTGCTCTGACTTCATCCCAAGTGGGATGAGTTCACTCATCAGAGCTTGCTTCGCACCGATCGACAGCTCATCGTGTGTGACCTTTCGGGTCAGCGCGTTCCACAGTTTCGAGACAGGCGAGAAGGGGCCGGTCTGGTGTAGCCAC
>Ga0209751_10005964_pt1 | contig 11385 bp, 9 predicted proteins | sample RifCSP13_1_FD_184019 | JGI IMG/M metagenome (GOLD analysis project Ga0209751, IMG submission 184019) | Soil microbial communities from Rifle, Colorado - Rifle CSP2_sed 13_1 (SPAdes) (version 2) | ecosystem: Environmental > Terrestrial > Deep subsurface > Rock core/Sediment | place: Rifle...
CACGTAGCTTTTGGCGCTCCGCGCCAATAAGACACCTTCCAAGATTTATGGCCTTCTCCAGTTTCCGCATATAATCCGCGCAATGAGAAAGAGAGAGGGAAAGCCCACATCACTGAACCCCGCCTGGTGGATTGCCTATGGTGTACTGTGTGGCCTTGGCGCCGCAGGCATTATTTTGCTGCTGGCGTCGCCCAGGAGAGGAGAACCGGTCCGGCTGCTTCCCGCGCCAACTCGCCTGGCAACTGATACCGAGCCAGTGGTCGAAATTGTCCCTACGCCCAGCGCCACCTCGGTACCGACTGCTGCATTCCCCCTCGATATCAACACCGCCACTGCCGAAGAACTGGATCAACTTCCCGGCATTGGGCCGACCCTGGCGCAGAGCATCGTGGCCTATCGCCAAGTGCATGGGTCATTCACAGCGATTGAGCAGATTCAGAATGTGCCGGACATCGGCCCCATTACATTCGAAGCCATCAAGCCGTTTATCACCCTGGGCGAAGAGTGACTACCAAGCAGTCGCTGCTGCAGCGTTATCGCGCTTTAGTAGATTTGCCTCCGCATGCACAACTCGTTTCCCTCCACGAAGGTGCAACGCCGCTAATCACGTTGCCGCGCCTGGCCCAGGAACTTGGCGGCGGATTAGAGCTCTATGCGAAATTCGAGGGCTTGAACCCGACAGGTTCCTTCAAAGACCGCGGCATGACCGCCGCGGTAAGCGAAGCGCTGGGCCGCGGGGCCAAAGCGCTGATCTGCGCCTCCACGGGCAACACGGCTGCCAGCGCGGCGGCCTACGCCGCCCGCGCCGGATTGCGCGCCATTGTGCTCATCCCCGAAGGCAAGGTTGCCGCGGGCAAACTGGCCGGTGCCGTTGCTTATGGCGCGCAAGTGCTGCAAGTTGCCGGTTCGTTCGACCAGGCGCTGGCCCTGGTCGTTGAAATTAGCGAGCGGCATCCAATCGCTCTGGTGAACTCACTCAATCCCTATCGCCTGGAAGGTCAGAAGACCGCCGCGTTTGAGATCATCGAAGCGTTGGGCCGCGCGCCCGATTGGCTGTGCCTGCCAGTCGGAAACGCTGGCAACATCACCTCATATTGGATGGGCTTCAGACAATTTCATCAATTACACGATTCCGGTTTGCCAAAGCTGCTGGGCGTGCAGGCTGCCGGCGCCGCGCCGCTCGTGGTTGGCCATCCGGTTGAGCGTCCGGAAACGGTCGCCACAGCCATCCGAATTGGCAAGCCTGCCCGCGGCGAGCAGGCACTAGACGCCGCCCGGGAATCCGGCGGCCGTATCATTGCCGCCACCGATAACGAGATCCTGGCCATGCAGCGCCGCCTGGCCGCAGAGGGAGTCTGGGTGGAACCAGCGTCGGCAGCCGGCTTGGCTGGCCTGGTGAACGAGTTACACGCCGGCAATATTGACATCAAGGGCAAAACGGTCGTCGTGGTGTGCACGGGGCACGGCCTGAAAGACCCCGACATTGTTGCCAAATCAATGCCCTCTCCAATTAAGATCGAAGCGGATTTGTCCGCGCTGGAAAAAGAAATAATCACGATGGAATAACAGCGACCATTCAAATTTGTGGAGTGGAGACCTTAGCCAGTACTTGGGGACCAGGCTAAAGCCTCGACTCCTTTTTCGCAGCAGGGAAATGAATTCCGTTCCTATTTTCCCAATCCCATTTCCTCAGCAAATACCTTTATCGCCTTTATATGTTTTTGCGGAGTATCAAATCCGACGCCCATGGTGTTAATAGTGATGTGAGTCACACCAACTTTTCTCCACTCTTCCAAGGTTTGCGTCCATACTGAAGGATCACCTTCTCCAAATTGCATGCGCGCCTCCAAGCCGATATCTTTTCGCGCCCTCTCTTCCGCCGCGAGGAATTTGTCCAGTAATTCCAGATGGGGTTGGATGTCAGCAGCCTTGCGGTAATTCGGCATCCAGCCGTCGGCATATTTAGCAACGCGCCGCAACACTCTTTCGTGATGGCCGCCGAACCATAACGGAATTTTGCGCTGGACGGGCAAAGGGTTTAGACCGGCGTCCGGAATGTGATGCCAGCGCCCCTCGAACTTGACCAGGGGATCTGCCCAGAGTTTTTTCAGTACCTCGATCTGTTCTTCGATACGTCGTCCGCGATTGCTGAATTTCTCATTGAGGGCTTCGTATTCGACCGCATTCCAGCCCAGCCCCAGCCCCAGGCGCAGGCGGCCGCCCCCAGTTAGCGCGTCCAACGTGGCCGCCTGCTTGGCAACCAATACCGTCTGGCGCTGAGGCAGGATTAGAATGCCCGTGGTGAACTCCAGGCGCTGAGTCAGCGGCGCCAGGTAGCTGAACAGTACAAAGGGTTCGAGGAATGGATTATTGTAGGTGTACGGCCCTCTCCAGCCTCCGGGGCGCTCAGGATTGGCGCCCAGGATGTGGTCGTAAGCCAACAAGTGTGAGTAACCGAACTCCTCGGCGGCCTGCGCATAGTTGCGCAGGGCAACGGGGTCGTGACCGAATTCGATTTGTGGGAAGACAACGCCAAATTTCATATTGGGCTCCAGATGGTACAGACTCTCATGTCGATCCGTTTTGAACTGTGAATATCTTCAAGTGTAAATACACTGGAAGAAGGCGAATTTACTCCTCCTTTCAGTGTATATTACTCTTTTCCCGCAGGAGGCTCTATGGCTGCCAGCCCATTAGCCAAGAAAATGAAATTCGATACCGCCAAAAGGGCGGCAATTATCAACCCACCCGACGGCTATTTGAATTCGCTGAAACCTTTCCCCAAAGAAGTGGAACTCCTCCATGAATTGAGCGGAAAATTTGACTGGATCCAGCTTTTCGTCAAAAACAAAGCCGAGTTCGACAAACTGCTGCCCAAGGTGCTCAAAGCCATAGGGCCGGAATCGCGCATCTGGATCAGCTTCCCGAAAGGGTCTTCAAAGATGCAGACTGACCTAACCCGCGATAAAGGCTGGGACAGTTTGAAAGGCGTCGACCTCAAATTCGTGAACCTGATCGCGGTGAACGAAGCCTGGTCCGCCTTCAATCTGCGCACGTACAAACCCGGAGAAGAAAGACAAAGCCTGCCCTGGGATTGATCACAGTGAGCGTCACCGTTCGCGTCCCCGCCAGCACTGCCAACCTGGGCCCGGCCTTCGATTGCCTCGGCCTGGCCCTCGACCTGTGGAATGAAACCCGCGTTGAGGTGACGGGCGACCGTCTTATCCTGGAGATCAGCGGCGAAGGCGCCGAAACGTTGCCCCACGACCAGACCAACCGCATTGTCCAAGCCATGGCTCGCGTTTATGACGAAGTCAGCGAGAAGCTCCCTCGCGGGCTGCGCATCAGTTGCATACAACGCATTCCGCCGGGCGGCGGCATCGGGTCCAGCGCGGCCGCAACCGCTGCCGGGCTGTTGACGGCCAACACGCTGCTTGGGCAGCCACAAAAGCTGCCTTACCTGCTGAAATTGGGTACCGAACTCGAAGGCCATTCCGATAATCTGGCCGCTTCTTTATTTGGCGGCCTGGTGCTGGTTACCCAGGAAGCAGGCGGCCCGGCCGCTCAAAAACTGGATTGCGCGTCCTTTAACGCGGTAGTTATCCGGCCCGACCAGCGGTTCACCACGAAAGATTCTCGCAACGCACTGCCCAAGCAAATACCGTTAGCCGATGCCGTGTTCAACATCGCGCACAGCATCCAAGTGGTCGAGGCCCTGCGCAATGGCGATATTTCCGCCCTGGCCAGCGCATTTCAGGACAGAATGCATCAACAGTATCGCCTGCCCCTGATCCCTGGCGCGGCGGAAGCTCTGGCGGCAGCGCAGCAGGCGGGAGCGGCTGCGGCGCTATCCGGCGCCGGCCCCAGCCTGATCGCTTTCGTGGAAGAAGGCAGGGAAAAAGCGATCTCTGAGGCGCTGCGAGCGCCGTTTGCCGAAAAAGGGGTGAAGACGCAAATATATGTACTAAATACCACCTCAAAAGGTGCGGAAATTAACGCGGATGGACGCGAATAAACACAGATAAAAATAATCCGCGCTTATCGGCGTTTATCCGCGTTAAAGTTTCGGCAATTCGATCGATTGCTGCTTCTGATATTTCCCCTTTTTATCGGCATACGAAATCCGGCATTCTTCATCGGCTTCGAAGAACAAGACTTGGGCAATACCCTCGTTGGCGTAAATCTTCGCCGGCAGTGGAGTGGTGTTTGAGATTTCCAGAGTGACGAAACCTTCCCATTCCGGCTCAAAGGGCGTCACATTGACAATGATGCCGCAGCGCGCGTAGGTGCTCTTGCCCAGGCAGACGGTGAGCACCTTGCGCGGGATGCGGAAATATTCTACGGTGCGCGCCAGGGCGAAGGAATTCGGTGGGATGATGCAGACCTCACCCTTGAAATCCACCATGGATTTCTGGTCGAAATGCTTGGGGTCCACCACTGCGGAATACACGTTGGTGAAGATTTTGAATTCGTCGGCCACTCGGATGTCGTAGCCGTAAGACGAAACGCCAAACGAGATCACACCATCGCGTACCTGGCTTGATTCAAAGGGTTCGATCATTTTGTGTTCGCGGGCCATCTTCTCAATCCAATGATCAGGTTTTAGTCCCATGGTACCTCTCAATCTATATCTTCAGTTGGCCAAGGTAAACTTGAGTAGCAGAACGAGATTATATGGAAGATATGGTTATAGGGATTCCTCACTGGTCTTGATTCCGCTTGTGGGTGTGCATTTGCGAAACCCGTTCGGAATGACAGAGAGGGCAGATAAACAAAAGCGCAAAAGAAGCGCTTTTGTTTATCTTTATCGAATAGGGGGCTATGACGAATAGCAGGGTACATGTGATCACCAGCGGCTGGCGTTGAAAATGAGCGGCAGGTATTCGGCGCGTTCCTCCGGGGTCATAAATCTGGGCTTCGCATAATCGACGAATTGAATCGTAAACAATTCGGTGCTGATGTAGCGCCCATCATAAATCACATGGCGGGCGATGAGGGCGCGGTCGCCAAATTCAACCACTCCACGCTGGTCGAAGAAGAGGTTGCCCAGCCCATAAGTGATGATGGCGTCCGGACGGGGAAACTCGACCCCGTGCGATTGGTGCGCCTGGCTGCCGCTTACGATGCTGGCGCCCGCCGCCGAGATGCGTCCGAAATCGCGCACCAGGTCGGGCTGCGGGACGAAGGTTAAGTATTCGCTATGTTGGAAAGTGGCTATCACGATATAACCTTCGGCAGCCAGATCTCTCACTTGCTGCTCCATCAAGTCGTAATCGCAGGGAACTGTGCCGGGATAATCTTCCTTTGCCGACGCATAAGATCCTCCCTTCGCGTTGCAGCCGAGGAATGCGATCAGGTTGCCGTGATCCTCCAGCTTGAGCGGCTGGCGCGCTTCCTCCGCATTGGCGCCGCCGCCATAATATGGCCAACCGCGCTCCTTGTAGAGTTCCAGCGTATAGAGCATGGCGTCGGCCCCCCAATCGTTGAAATGGTCGCCGGTGAGCTCGACGACATCTGTGCCCACAGCGTCCAGCAGCTCGATGTGCGCCGGGTCTGTGCAGAAAATCAGGTCTCGCTGCACGGGATTCGGTGGCGGGCAGTCCTCGGCAAACGGAACTTCATTGCTGATGTGGGTGATATCGGCTTCGCGCAGCAAGTCCCCAATGTCCTCCGCGGGATAGGTGATCCCCTTGCGGTTCATCTCCCACGCGGTGGAACGCACCAGGGCGGTCACCCCGGTTAATATGACAGTGGTCAGTTTGTCCGCATCGCGGTTGCTCGCGGGTGCAATCGGCGCTTTGTTCTCTGAGCTAAATCGAGGAAGGGCTTCTGCAACCAGGATCTCGTCACCGCTCAAGCCGATCGGCACCGAAAGCGGATAATCCTCTGCGTCGAAATCTTTCCTAATAGGGGATTGGCCATCGACGGCGAGCACCTTCCATTTCGGCGCCAAGTCCTCGAAGGGAACCAGCACCCAGGCCGGTTTGGCCGCCCAGGCGGCGTTGAGTAATTCGTCCGCTGGTTCGACGCGCACGGCACCCGCTGCCGGTTCGCCCCACCAGGCGGTGAAGGCCGCCTTGGTTTCAGGGCTCATCATCAGCGGCAGATCGGCGAAGGGGGCGGAACTGTCGCCGTTCCAGGCGCCTTGAACATCTTCGAAGCTCACTTCATCAACGATGGTCGGGAAAGGCGCCACCACCGCATAGATCCAGTGGCTGACTATCTCACCTTCATTCACAGCCAACCGCAGATGGGCCTGCGACTGGTCTTCCACGAGGTTGGCGCCGGCGGGCAGCGCCAGCGAATCGCGGAACCCTAGCGGCAGGTCCGGCGACAGCCACCAGCTTGCGATTTCGCCATTTTCGCCTTCCAACCCAACAGTATTCTGTGAGCCGATGGTGGGCTGGTAGGGAGTGGCGCTTGCCGAGGATGCGGTGTTAGCGACCGCGGCGCCGGCCGGCAGGTTGCAGCTTGCCAGAAGCGCGGCGATGCAAATCAACGGGAAGAAGCAAAAGGGTTTCATTCTGTTTTTATGATCACACACTTAATATGCTAGGAGCAACGCCCCTTATATATCCGTCATTGCGAGGAGCATTGCGACGCGCAGCGGCGTAAGCGGACGAAGCAACCTCGAATCAGGTCCGCAGGTTCCCGATTTCCCTCGTCGTAATGAATCATTACGACAAGCATTATTTGTGAGCAATCGAATCGCTTCGAGACTTGCTTTCCCTCGTCGCCGCAAAGCAGCTCGCTCGGGGCAGGCTCTGGGCGGATGGCTACGCCTCGCCCTCCTCGCAATGACGAGTGGAACGGGCTTCATTCGAGCTCGAAACGCCCTCGCGCCTGCACCTGCATGCGGATCTCGGATTCCAGTTCATCGGCTTGCTTCTCCAGGCGGCGTAGCTCCTTGAGCAGATCTTCCCCCTCCTCCTTGTCTTGCAGCGAATGCACGTTGATGCGCACGTTCAGCCCCGACCCAGCCAGGCAGGCCCGTGCCAGGGCGGCGGCGGAACCCGCGTCGCTGATGGCGTTGACGTTGCCAAGACGCGCGGCTTCCCGCGCCAGGCCCAGACAATCGACTGCCATGCGCGACACCACCAGCGGCTGGCGGGCTGCTTCCAGCGTTGCGGTCTCAATAGCGTTGGCGCGGGCAGATTTTTGCTCTTCAGTTTCTTTGGGCAACTTCATGGCAGCCATCACCGCATCGAAAGCGGCCGCGTCCGTTTGGACCGCTTCGACGAAATCAGCTCGCAACGCGTCTGCCTTGCTGACCAACTCGTCCATCAGCGCTTCGACGTTCGCATATTTTTTCTTGCCCAACGTCAGGCGCGCCACCATGGCCACCAGCGCGGCGGCCAGCGCCCCGGCATGCCCCGCGGCGGAGCCTCCGCCCGGCGTCGGCTTCGCAGATGCCAGCGCTTCCAGGAAATCACCACTCTCCCCCTCACCCTGGTTCCCACGCTCCGGGGAACCTTCCTTTTGAGCGCTCTGCATGCGGCGTTCCAGCACTTGCTCGCGCTTGAAATCTTTGAGCTGCAGATACCAAACCGCGGCATCTTCCAATGCTTCTTGAGGTATCAAACCAATGAGTTCACTTTTTTCAATCGAGGTCCCCAGCTGCTCGGCTTCCTGCCGGATCAAATCGACAACCTGGGCTACCGGGGTGCCGCGGAAATTGGTCAGGTTCATGGATACCTGTGCTTTGCCATCCACCAGGAAACCCGCGCCCTTCACAAAGGGCAGCCCGCCGGAAGAAGTGCGCACTTTTTTGGCAATGGCTTTGGCGATCTTTACGTCGCCGGTATTCAGGTAGACGTTGTAGGCGATCAGAGGCTGGCGCGCCCCGATGGCCACGGCGCCGGCCTTGCCAAGTTTGGCGGGTCCGAAGTCGGGTTGCCGTGCTGGATCGGTAGCGATCGAATCTCGAATACCCTCGTATTCGCCACGGCGTACGTTTTCGAGATTGCGGCGCTCTTCACGCGTGGCAGCTTCTTCGTACAAGTACACCGGAATGCCCAGTTCCTCGCTCACGCGCTTTCCCAGGCGGTGGGCAATATTCACGCAGTCCTGCATGTCAACGCCGGAGATGGGAACGAAAGGAACCACATCCGTCGCCCCCATGCGCGGATGCTCGCCGGAATGTTTGGTCATGTCGATCAATTCGGCGGCTTTGGCGATTCCCGCAAAGGCTGCCGCTTCCACAGACTCAGGCGAACCGACGAAGGTGATCACCGAGCGGTTGTGATCCGCATCGGAACTTTGGTCGAGGAGGGTCACGCTGTCAATAGATTGGATGGCAGACACGATGGCCTGGAGTATTTCCGGGCGGCGACCCTCGGAGAAATTAGGGATGCATTCAACTATTTGTTGAGTCATGATCTATCCAGGGGATTGCCACGCTCGCCTAAAAGGCTCACTCGCAACTGCGGAAAGCATAGCTTTCCTTGATTTGGGATGCACTCAACGATTTGCTGGGTCATACGGAAACCGCGGTGATTATACGCCTCGACGCAAACACCGTAATAGCGCACAAGGGGGTGTGTTCGTTTTCGTCATCGCGAGGAGGCGTTTTGGAGCCGCTGCAGCGGCCAAAGCCAACGTGGCAGTCTCGAAGAGTCACTGGCTTGCAGGGTGCAGAGCGGCGTAAATGATTTTGCAAACGGCTTTCAGGGATCGATGTGATCTTGATTCGAGATTGCTTCGTCCGCTGCTCATACTCCGCATGAGCGTGCTCCTCGCAATGACGAAAAGGGCGCATTGCAATGCGCCCAATTATCGGAAAATGTTTAGGCTGAGAAAATGTCAGTGATGGAAACTACAAAAATCTAAATCTTCCCCGGCATTTGGCTAGCAACCTTCGGTCCCACTGCGCGAATCAGATCGCGCGCTGCGTCGACCTTGTCCCACAGATTCCACAACAAAACGCCGCGCAGGTGGCCGTCGTCCAGGTAATAAACCACGCCCTTCTTGTGGTCCCCCTCCTTCCAGTCTTCCACCATCTGGTAGCGGGAATCCAGGCGGCCCACCGCCTCGTAACCGAGCTCGAAGAGATCCGAATAGAAATAGGGAACGTAGTCGTAGGGTTCGGGTTTGCCCGCCATGCTGCGGCCGGCGGCTTTGCCCATGGTGTTGGTATTGTCCTCGTGCTCGAAGCGCAGGTGCCCGCCCAGGTACAGGTTGGGAAAGGCCGCCACGTCGCCGGCGGCGTAGATATCCGCGTGGCTGGTTTGCAGGTCTTCGCCCACCAAGATGCCGTTATCGATATGCAGTCCGGCCATCCCGGCCAGTTCGACGTTGGGCTGGATGCCGATGCCGGCCACTACGTGATCCACCTCCAGCGTCTTGCCGCTCTTCAGCACCACGCGGCGCGCGTTCCCGGCGGCTTGCACATCAACCACCTCTTCGCCGTTAAGCACATCCACGCCCTTCTCGCGGAAATACTGGTTGATGTGCTCCACCAATCCCGCGGGAAAAATATTGGCGCCGATGCCGGGACCGGGAAAGATGATGTGCACTTTTTGCTTGTGCATCGCCAACGCAGCGGCCAACTCGGAGCCGATGAAGCCGCCGCCGATGACTGCGAAACGTGCGCCGCCTGCGGCGGCTTGTTCGCGAACCGCCTGGTAATCTTCCATCGTGCGGAAGTAGCGGATCAGCCCTTCGCCGAAAGGCAGTTCGCGCGGCCTGCCGCCGGTTGCCAAAAGAAGTTTGTCGTATTCGTATTCCACGCCCTGGTCATCGCCCACCACCTTGGCCTCGGGATCGATGGAGACCACACGCTGGTTCAAGCAGAGGTCGGCGCCGCGGCTGGCGGTCTGGCGCCAGACTTTGTCGAGGGTTTTCTTGCCGGTCCACAGGGCTTTGGTGAGCGGCGGCCGGTCGTAGGGAGGAAAGTTTTCGGCGCCGATCAGCGCGATGCTGCCGGATTCGTCGACTTCACGGATGCCTATGATGGCGGAATCGGCGGCCATGCCGCCGCCGACGATCACGTATGTGTAATGCTTCATTGGAGACCTCCTGCCTCATGGGGAGTCGAGATGTTAACCACAAAGCCACAGAGAATACAAAGAAACCTAATTCTAAAAATCTTAGTGGCCTCTGTGCCTTTGTGGTGAATCTGCGGAACGCTGAGCCTTCCTTATTCTAATGGTTTTCGGCTGGCTTATTCCTTGCAACCTTTGTATAACAAACGAGCCGGCCTAAGGCCCGTTATTTTGACCTCCTCCATGCACAAGATTCTCGCTCCGCTTACCATTGCCATTTCGATTCTGGCCTGCAATTATCCGACGACCACGATTGGCGAGCCCACCGCGATCGTTGAGATTCCACTCGTAGTGGAAAACACTCCGGTTGGCGCTGAAGTGCCTCCGCCTACCCTGCCGCCGACTCGCGATCCAAACCTGCCAATCTACACGCCAACGCCCGATGCTCCGCATGGACTACCTACACTACGCAGCGATCACATCGAATATGTTGTGCAACCCTATGACATTTTGACCACCATCGCCGACCGATTCGGTGTCACGCTCGAAGCATTGATCGCCGCCAACAATATCTTTGACCCCAACACATTGGAAGTCGGCCAGATCCTGCTTATTCCACCGCAAACTCCGGTCAGCTTGGGACCGGATTTCAAGATCATCCCCGATTCCGAACTGGTGAATGCCCCGTTCGCCCTTTTCTTCGACGTGGCCGCGTTCGTGGGTTCGCAGCCCGGCTACCTGAAGAATCATCGCGAGGATGTTGACGGCCGCTCTCTGACCGGCGCTGAGATCGTTCGCCGTGTGGCAACCGAGTTCTCGGTGAATCCGAAATTACTGCTGGCCGTGTTGGAATATCAGAGTGGCTGGGTCAGCGAGGACAAACCACGTACCAGCACGATGCAATTCCCCATGGGTGTGTTGGAGGCTTGGCGCGCAGGTCTCTACAACCAACTGTCCTGGGCGGCGGATAATCTCAACAAAGGTTATTACGATTGGAAGAGCGGTCTGGTGGCTGGGTGGCACACGAACGAAGGGACCTTCATCCCCGCGGCGAACACGATTAATCCCGGAACCGCAGGCGTCCAATATCTGTTTTCACTGCTCTATCCGGAAAACCAGTGGAGAACTGTCGTTTCCGACGGCGGCATCAATAAGACCTATCAGCAATACTTTGGCTATCCATTTGATCTGGCGATAGAGCCGCTGGTACCGAGCACCATCTCGCAACCTTCGCTGCAGTTGCCCTTTGAGGTCGGTGTGCCCTGGGTGTACAGCGGCGGGCCGCACGGCGGATGGGGCAACTCCGCCTGGGCAGCGCTGGACTTTGCGCCGCGCGGCGAAATGCTCGGCTGCAACGAGAGCACCGATTGGGTGGCGGCCGCAACTGATGGGCTGATCGTGA